>Ga0209227_1000943_pt1 | contig 23794 bp, 21 predicted proteins | sample YNPBryantNP2012_FD_185815 | JGI IMG/M metagenome (GOLD analysis project Ga0209227, IMG submission 185815) | Anoxygenic and chlorotrophic microbial mat microbial communities from Yellowstone National Park, USA - YNP Bryant NP 2012 (SPAdes)... ...
ACTCCTCCTGGATGCGTCGTAATGCCCCGCAGGGCTTCCTATCTCAATGAGCCGCAGCCCCCACCCACTGCTGCAGCCAGGCAGAGACCAACTCCCTGCCTCCCCTTCTGCTAAAACGGGCAGCGGTATTTGACCGCACCCGTTTTAGCATAGTCCCCCTCGCGGCGGCGGTTCATAGCCCGTCGCCTGCGGAGGAACTTCTGCCATCGTTCATCCAGAGCCAGCCGTCTCTCGACGGCCAGCTCTACGGAGGACCAACTGGTGCCATCAGCCTCATAGAAGAGGCCTCCGCACCAGTTCCCGGAACGAAGCCACTCCTCGCTCACGGCAGGACCTCCAAACGATGCGCCAGGCCCATCGCGTCGCCAAAAGCGACGCAGATGGACCCGTTCTCGTCTTTCCAACAAATCTGCCCGTTATCTATTGTGATAACAGGCAATTGAAGAACGATTGCGAGCACTGCAAACATCGTGATTATGCGTTTCACCTCTTGCCTCCTTTGAATTTTTAATCACCCGACCTCCTTGGATTTGAGGTATGGGGGGTATGGCCCCCACCCTTTTGTCCAAGAAGGTCGGGTGTATATAACCATTTCAATCCCCCATTTTAGGGGTTTAGGACACCGAAGCGGACCTACTCTGGGAATTCTCCCATTTCGGTCCACTTCAGTGGAATAGTAATTAGACCAAAGATATCCAGTTTTCATACTGGATGTCTTTGGTCTAATTACTATTCAGAGTAACCAGACCAACAACGGTAATTAGACCTCTTTAGTAATTAGACCTTTTAGGTCTAGTTGCCAAAAAAAAGCGACTAGACCAAAAAGGTACTTAGACCTTTTTGCGTAAATAGACCAAAGAGGTCTTATTACTAAAAGAGGTCTACTTCCGCAAAAAAAGGGGAAAGGCGCGCGGCGCGACGCACCTTCCCCTCTCTCGAGGGCTACGATTGCTTCTGTTTCAGCAATTCTCTTAGCTCCTCGAGGTTATACCTCTTTCTTTGCTGCGGCCGCTCTTGCTGGTTCTCGTCGCCCTCTGCTGGAGGCTTGGGAAGCGTGATGTTCGAAACGAGAATGTCAACGGTCCCGTTCCAGGAACCCGTGACGCTTCCCACTACCACAATAGCCTCCTGCTCTGACAAGGCTTGTGCCAATCGGGCACCAGCCTCGAGCGAATTAACGAAACGTGTAACCGAATAGCTAAGCACATCCCGAAGATACCAATTCACTCGATATCGGTCCGTGTTACCGTCGCCCTCGAGTGGGGTAACAGTAATGTTGGAAGGCCGACCAGTCAAAATTACTATAGCCATTTCTTTGCATCCCCTTTCGTGTTGAACTTTTTTCTGTACCCCTACCGTCGGCCGCGCCAAGCCGACGGGATACCCGTAGGGGTACTGGTTCACAGTTGGGCATCCCCCCGGGGCGTTTTAACCCCCTTTTCCGAGAAAGGTCTTCCAGAATTCGGCTTGACAAATAAAAAAAGAGCGACGTCTATGTCGCTCTTTTCGGGAATCAGAGACCTTTTACAGGTCTTGGGCGAGTTTCTCGAACTTCTGTTTCAGGTGTGTGCTCAGGCTCTCGAATGGGGTGCTGGTCATGAGTTCCCACTCGAGTGGGATGACGTGATGGCCACTAGGAAGTGGAGGGTACTCCGTCAGCTCCTTTATCCACCCCTGGAATATCTTGTACAGCTTTTCGGCCTTTCTTTCTTTCGTCTCTTTCATGGGCTTGGCTTCCTTCTCTGGGCTTGGTGCTGAATCCGTAACTTTCGGTGAGTCGCTGGTATTCTCCATATTGGTCCTCCCGTGCTGGTACTGAGATTAAGACTGGGTTTTCACCGTCCACCTGGACGATGCGCCGCTCGAGATGGAATAACAGATGGGCTAGTTTGGTTGCGGGCTGGTCTGAGTAAACGTAGAAGGTGAACATAGCTCCTCCGGTAAGGGATTGGTTTTCAGAACGAGCTGCGGCCAAAAGCCGTGCTTGAGGACGAGGGCAATGACGGCATAAACCGCAGTGTCGTAGAGGGCATCCTCTACGGCCTCGTCCGGCAGGTCTTGGCCGTTCAAGACGCGTTCTAATCTGGACCCTTTGTCGTAGATGAGGCGGCTGAGGACACCTTTGAGACCCAACCGCGCGATGTTGGTGGGTCCATAAGCCTTGTGCTTGCGCTTGAACAACTCAAAAGCTTGGTAGAAGAAATAGGCCATGGCAAGTTCGGTATCGGAATCCCCTGAACTGCCGTCGGCATCGAGGTAGAAACCCTTCACATCTAACCTCCTTTCTCGCGAGAACTGAGGCCATTGTATCAGAAGATGATGAGTATGTCAAATCGGTGACACATTGGTTGCACTGGTGGCACATTTGTGCTATGATAAGGGCGTGAAACACCGCGTGCCTGAGGTTCTGAGGAAGATGCTGTTATACCGCGATGGGCGCTGCCTCGTGTGTGGCCGCCTGCTGACACTGAGGGCAATGCACGCTCATCACATCCAGAGCGTGGGTTCCGGTGGGGAAGATTGCCTTGAAAATCTGATTGCACTGTGCGCACCCCATCACGACGCCGCCCATCGCGGTTCAGTTATCCTGGACGGGAAGAGATATTTGTTAACCCCCGGGGTCTTGAGGGCGTTGATTGGCGGGGAAGCGGACGAGGAAGAGCGGGAAATCGCACGGGAATTGAGGAGACGCTATGCACCTGACGAGTGAGGATTTGAAGCTCTTCTCAACGGTGCCATGCGGAGGATACCACCTCTTCACCCAGGCATACTACGATTGGAATCCCATGAAACACCAGTACGTGGTCTATTACGCCCCACAACCCAATGTGACCTTCGTCGCAGGCATCGGCGCAGGGAAAACATCCGCCCTGGGGATGCTCTTTTTGACCAGAGCACTCACCATCCCCTATTACCGCGCACTCAACACCTCGATTTCCAGCTTCCAGGCCAACCTCATGTTCGAGCTTTTGCGTGGGATGATTGAGAGCAATACGCGCATCCAACGCTTTATCAAGGAAATCCGCGTCAAACCTTATCCCAAAATCACCACCCATATCAATTCTTACATCGCCTTTATGACCGTCGGATTCCAAGCCCAGGGGATTCGCGGCTCGGAATGGGATGAAATCAACTTCGACGAGGGAGGTTATGAGCGCTCGGAAGAGACGATTATTGCCCTGAGAGGCCGTCTGAGAGGTCGTAGAGAGGACGGAACACCGCGCATCGCCCGCCTTTTTGTCACAACAACCCCAACGGATGTCCCTTGGCTCAGAAAAAGATGGGAAAGGGGTATCCCCGACAGCAAAATCGAGGACTATGACCCCAAAAGTTACTTCTCCCTGCGCGCAACACTGTTCGATAACGTCTATATCCCCGACTGGCAGAGGGAAGAAATCATCAAAGACATGCCCGCCGAGATGGTCAAACAGGAGGTCATGGCCGAATTTCCCGATTGGGGCGAGTCGGAATTCTCCGAAGAACACATCAACGCGTGCGAAAATCCCGAGCTCAATGCCCTCATGGAGCATTATACCAACCCCATTGTGATACACGAGGACGGTTCCGAGACCTCCGGAACGCCATTAAAGGGCGCTATGGTCACGGAATTGCCCAGAATCGGCGTCGTCCGTTGGGAAATGCCCGCCGAAGCAGGCCGAATCTACGCCATGGCCGCCGACCCAGGCACCGCAAACCCGCCAAAACGCAACGCAGGCGTGGTCATGGTCTTCGACGTGACCCATAAACCCTACCGCATGGTCTTCATGCACTGGGTTTCGGGTAACGGCAGCTATACGCCTTGGCTTGCTACGCTCAAATACGCCCTGGAAAAGTACAATCCGGTCGTCCGCGGATTGGATGCCACCGGCCCCCAAAAGGCGATTGACGAATTGGTGCTGGAAAGGGAGGGCATTCACGTCGATTCGGTGACCTTCAGCAACGATAAGACGGCGATGCTCAACGCCCTCAAGCTCATGGTGCAAAATCACGAGATTGAATGGCCCTTCATCAAGGGCCTGAGAACCCAACTCAGAGCCTACCGGCGCGATGACAAGGACCTGGCCCAGGATTTGGTCGCCACTCTGATGGTCTTTGCCTACGTGGTGCGCTTCCTGCAACCCAAAGAGGTCACAACCTATCAGCTACCCACCTCCTCCAGCCGTACCAGGACACCGGGGAGGAGACAACAACAGTTCATCCGGAGGGCACGATGAAGGAATTCTGGCTGCGCCTACGCTTCTGCTGGCACGTCCTGCTCCACGGAATTCCCGCGAGAACGTGTCATCAGAATGACACAACGGTTGACAAACCTAAAGGTATGTGGTACAATGCAGACGAAGATATCCAGCGCGGAAGCTTCTTTACTCAAAGCCATCAAAGAGCTGGAGTTCGGCGAGCTCATCCCCGATGAAATCGTCATCGGGAACCGCGATGTGCCGTGCACGCTAAAACCACACGAGGCGCGCTTATTGCACGCCATCGCCATCTACGGCACACCCGTGAGCATCAAGGTGCAGGATGGGCTGCCCATCAGCGGCATTTTTGAGTATCGCGTCCGCGTTGGCAAAGCGAGGAAGATGATACGTTTCGCCTGACCAGGCCGGAGGGTGCTCCGGCCTTTTGTATATCGGAGTGCCTATGGACGACGAACTCACTAAGACGCTGATAGACCACTCCAAGACACTGGCCGAGCACAGCTCCCGCCTGGACCAACACGCCCAGATGTTAGGGGAATTGGGCGCGCTAACGCGAAGACACGATGAGGCGATTAGCAATTTACAGGAACGGCAGCACCTGGCCCAGGAGTCCATCGCCCGCATCGAGGGAATGTTGGGAAGCTTGTCTGAATCCATCCAGGGCCTGCGCGACGGCATGATGAAGGTGACGCTCTATGCCGTCCTGGCACTGATTGTGGTGGCCATCGGCACGCGCGCTTTTGAGGCTTTTGTACGCATCCTACAGGCACCGTGAGGGACTATGTTCGTCAGCAGCTACGGTGATTTCGTCCACGGGGACCAGGCCGACGAGTCCTGGTCCTACCAGATGCAGCGCTACCAGAAGTGCTGGCAGTACTTCAGCGGACGCATCTTCGAGAAAAGGGCCGGGGATGCCCCCGATTCCCCTTTGCTCTTTCCATTGCGCATCAACCTGGTGCGCATGATGTGCCTGGCTCAGGCCGGAGCCCTCTTCGGCCAATGGGATGACGATGTGGTGGTCTTCCGCTGCCAGCCCAGGGATGAAAGCCCCGAGGAACGGGAAAGGGCGGATATGGTGCGCCAATCTGTTGTCGAGAGCATGGAATATTCCTGCTTCTCCAGCAAAATCCTGGAGGTGGGCCTCGATATGCAGGTCTATGGCGGGGGATATCTGAGAGTCGCCGTGGACCCCTGGGCACCCCACGGGGTGCGCGTGGACAAGCTCATGCCCTACCAGGTCTTCCCGCGACATTCTCCCATCGACATGAACGAGATTCTGGAAGCATACATTGCCATCCCCGTGGACCGACACGAAGCATCCTTGGCCTATAACATCCCGGAGGACAAGTTCCGCGAGGACGTGGTCTACGTGGAGCACTGGACCACCACCTCCTATCGCGTCACCGTGGGCGATTTCGTCCTGGCCAGCGGGGAGAACCCATGGGGCTTTGTGCCCATTGTGTACATCCCACGCATCCGCTCCGACGGGTTCTACGGCATCCCGTTGAGCGAGGACATCATGGGATTGCAGGACGAGCTCAACGCACGTCTGGCCGACATCGGCGACCGCATCAACGACAATGCCCATCCAATTCGCTGCGTGCGCAATTACCGCGGCAATCCGCAGAAGGACCTGCAAATCGGGCCGGATGTCATCTGGAACCTGGGCATGTCCATGCCCGGCACCGACCCGCCCGACGTCTTTGTGTTGGCGGCCCAGCCAGAGCCGGTCTCGTCCTTCCAGTACATGGGCTATATGCTCAACCTGGTGCGCAACAGCGCCTTCACCTCAGCGGTGGCCTTCGGTGAGGACGAGGGCTCGCAAAGGTCCGGGGTGACCCTGGAGCTGCGCCTCTGGCCCATGCTCCAGATGGCCAAGATGTCCCGTGCCTACCTCACCAATGGGTTGACGCGCCTGGCAAATTTCATGCTCACCATGATGGAGGAGCGGGATATCACAGGACGTTATAAAGGGTTCAGGGAATATGCAGTGGTGCCCAATTTCGCACCCCTCATCCCGCGCGACATGCGCCTGTGGATTGAGGAGTTCATGGCAAGGGCGCAATACAACATGATTAGTCCAGAGGAGGCTATTGCCGGTTTTGGCGTTCGCAATGGGTCCGAAGGGGAAGAAATTGAACGCATCCGTCGGTGGAATAGCTACCTCCAGACCCTGCGAGATGGTGGTGGTGGCGGCGGACCTGCACGTGGGGAGCACGGTGGCGATATGCCCGCCTGACGTGCGTCTGCCCGATGGCAACTACGTGCAACTCAACGAGGTGCAAAAATGGCTGTGGTCATGCTGGTGCGATGCCTGGCGCCAGATATGGCAGATGAAGCGCAACCTGAAAGCCCATCTCTACCTGGTGCTCAACGGCGACCTGGTGGAGGGCGACCATCACGACACCTATCAGCTGATGACGCGCAACGAGGGCTGGATGGTGCAGACAGCCGCCCATCTGCTCAGAGGACCGGCCAAGCTCGCCGACGACCTCTTTGTGGTCGAGGGCACCTTCTCCCATGTGGGACAACAGGGCGGGCTCGATGGGCAGGTCGGTTATCTGCTCAATGCCCACCCCGACCCCAGGGGGAGATACAGCTGGGCGCATCTCCTGCTGATGACGGACAACGACGTCCTCTTCGACTTCCGCCACCATGGGAGCATGGGGCGCTTGCCCCATACCCGGAGCAACGCGCTCAACCGCATCCTGATGGAGGTGGTGTGGGCACGCACTCAACAGGGGCAAAGGCCGCCCGACATCATCGTGCGCTCACATACCCATCGCTATGCCGACACGGGGGACAATTACCGGGCGCAAGCCTTCAGCACCCCCTGTTGGAAGGTGACGGACGACTATGTGCACCAATTGCCCTACGAGCCGTTGGTGCACATCGGACTTCTGGTCAGCATCATGTATCGCAGCAGGGTGGAGACATTCTGGTTGGGAAGGCATCGATATGAACCAAGGCCATTGGTACCATGGAGGCGATATGCAAGTACTCACTAAAGGACGTGATGAGCAGGTTGACATCACAGCACAACAACTCTTGGAAGCGATTGAGAAGTGCAAGGTCTACGCGCAGGAAGCGGCGACGGATGCCGTGCGCGTCTGCCAGCTGCACGATTTGACCGGACACAGCGAGGCGTGGATACGCGCCCGCATCCAACAGCTGATGGCCCTGGGCTACGTCGAGAGGGTGACCATGATTGTGACACGGATGGATGGCATCTCCACCACCGGCCATGGCTATCGCCTGACGGAAGCCGGGCGCAAGTATCTGAAGGAAATCACAGTGGCTTTAGGAGGAGATAAACGATGAGTGAGGAAACCCCCCAGGTAAACCAGCCCCCTGTCCCGGACAGCGTTGCTGGTGAAACGCAAGGGCGTGAGAACTGGAAAGAGCGCTATATCGGCATGACCAAGGTCTTGAGCGAGCGCGACAAGCAAATCGCTGCCCTGCAAGAGCAACTCGAATCCCTGAGCAAAGCGCTCAAAGAGAAGGACGACCTGGCAAACCAGGAACGTGCCAAATGGGATGCGCTGAGATTGCAATGGGAGGAGCAGCTCAGACAGCTGCAGAGCGCGCATGAGCAGGCGCAGGTACAGTTGGGACAACTCAGCGCCTATCAGCGCAAGATGGAGGCGTTGAGAAACTACCCCGAGCTCTTGCCGCTCGCCGAGGCCATCCCAGCCATGGACGATGAGGAGAGCATGCGGCGTTACCTGGAGACGTTGCAGAAGACGCTGGACGACGCGGCAGCCCAGAAGGCCCAGAAGCTGACCGCCGGAATGGTGCCGCCACCCACAACAGCGCGCACGTCCCCCCAGGTCTACCCCTATGCCACCCATGAGGCCTGGCACCAGGCGCTCATGAAGGCAGCGGGGACGCCCGAATTCGCCGAGCTCTCCAGCGCCTACAAACGCTGGGCAGAGACCCAGTCCTAGCATCAACACCATTCAACCTGTGCTTACCTGAAAAAGCGGAGGCTTTTGGCCTCCGCAATTTTTTGAGAGAAAGGAGTATGCACCATGCCTGCCTTAGAATCTGGTGTTCTGACAACCAGCATTCTGCCTGAGTCGCATCGCATTTACTACCAATCGGTACTGCGCGATGTCCTGCGCGCCGAGACCATCTTCGCCGGTCTGGCACGCGAGAAGGTTGACTTCGCCGCCGCGCGAACCAGGCAGATGGTCTTCAGCAAGGCCCATGATTTGCATCCTGCCATCGGCCAGCTGGTGGAAGCGGTGCCCTTTGTGGAAGGCGCCTACCTGGACGGCTCCACCATCACGCTGACCATCTCGGAGCACGGTAATACCATCAAGACCAATACGCTACAGAACCTCACCTCCTATTGGTCTGAGGACTTCGAGTCTTTGGTGCGTGAGAAGCTGGGGCGTAACCTGGTCGAGTCGCTCGAAATCTTAGCGCGCAATGCCTTCCTGACCACCTCCCACCTGCGCTATCCGGGTTCGGTGACGAGCCGTGCGAACATCTCCAGGACGGACGTCTTCCTGCCTGACTACGGCGACCTCAGCCGCACCAACCTGCAGAGCCGCAATGCCGTGGGGCTGAACGGCGGCGAGGCGCCCATCTGCATCATCCACCCGCGTGTGGGGCGCGACATCCGCAATGCCGCATCTTCGAACTGGCAGGATGTCAAGCTCTACGCCGACCCCCAGGCGGTCATCCGCGGTGAGGTGGGCATGCTCGACGGCGTGCGCTACGTGCAGAACAACTTCTGCCGCCTGCCCAACGCCGGTGAGATGGTCGCCCAGACCACGCTGAGCAGTGCCACCGTGAAGGGCCAGGGCGGTCCCAACAGCGATGCCCAGAACAAGCCCAAGTACGTGTCCGTCGCCAGCACCACCAACTTCGCTGTGGGTATGGAGGTGACCATCCACACCGCTTCGTTGGGCACTGCCGTGTTGGAGACGGACGAGTACGCCGAGCACCGCGTCATCATCCAAGTCGACAGCGCGAACAGCCGCCTCTACTTCGACCGCCCGCTCCTGGTGGCACACAACGCTGGGGATTACGTCACCGAAGCCCGTGACCTCTACGCCTCGGTGATGATTGGCGGTCCGGGGCTGGTGTTTGCCGTCGGCCTGCCGCCCGAGGTGCGCGTGCCGCCCGTCATCGATGACTTCAGCCGCATCCAGCGCATCTCCTGGTACGGCATCTTCGACTTCCATCTGATTGAGGATGCCTTCGTGGAGGTCTGGATTACGGCTGCATCCACCGCGAACTACGGGAATGCCTAATGACCACACGGGCTGAGATGCGGGAAAAGGTGCGCAACTTCCTCAAGGACACCACCACCAAGAAGGCGTCCGATGAGGAGTTGAACGACTACCTGGACTACGCATTGGCCGACTACTCGCATCACTTTCCGCGCTGTCTGGTGGCGGAATATCAACCCACAATCGATATTCCGCCACCGGCGGATATGTTGCCGGGGGAGTCGGTGGATGCCGTTGAGGTCGACGACACCATCTGGCCACAGTACTACCTGGGGGCAACCAACATGCCCGCTCAGTGTTGGTACTGGTACGGCGAGAAGATTCGACTGTCCGAGACGCCGTCCCAAAGCGTGCGCCTGCACTACCGCGGTCTACACGCCTTCGTCATCCCACAAGGCAAGTCCTATGACGAGGCCGAGCTCACCGTCCCGCTTGCCGACGAGGAGCTGATTCTGCTCTACGCCGCGGCTAAGTTCCACCAGAAGGTGGGGACGATTGCGGCCAAGCTGGACCGCTTCCGCGAGCGCGGCGAACGGGACGACAACCCGCTCATCATGATGCACGACCTGCTGATGCAACAATATCAGCAGAAAATCGATGACCGCATCCGCCGCGGCACATTTCGCTTGCGGAGGGTCTCATGGACATAAGCTCACGCATCATGAACCGCCTGGTACAGATTCTGACCCAGGAATGTCAGACCAACGTCCCCGCAAACGACCCCAGCAGGGTGAAGCGGGTGCAGAAGGGGATGTTCCAGGATGACCCCTCGGAGTGGTCGCCGGTGGTAGCGGTGCACCGCAACTACCACGATGCCCAGTCGGTGCGCGGCGGTTGGTTTGACGAACGCATCCGCCGCGAAATCGGCGTGGCCATCGGCGCCCCCGCCATCGAGCAATGGTATCGGCGCTTCACCGTCGAGGTCATCGTCTGGCCGGAGGGATTGAACCAGGACGAGGCGGAGGAGCTCAACTCCCAGGTTGTGGGGCGCGTGCGCCGCGTCCTGACAAAGGCCGATATGAGCGACCTGGAGGACGACTTCGGCGAGCGGGTGATAGTGGGCATCAACCCGGTGGTGATGATGGGTTCTCGCGAGAGCGGTGGACCGGACGACGAGTACGCTTGGCGCACCATACTCTTTCTGGAGTATGTCACCGAGCACGTTCCTGATTAGGAGGTTGAACCATGTCGATACCAGCACTTTCTTCAGCTTTCGGTCTGGCCAAACAGACCGCTCAGGGGAGCTATGTGGACCCCACAACTCAGGCCGACAAATTCGTCTGGCTGCGCAGCAACACCATCACCGGCGGGGCGATGCCGCGTTCCATCACCCTGCCCCAGGAAATCGGCGGCAGCCTCCTCCCCGGCGGCCTGGTGCGGTTGGGCATATCTGGCGCCTTCGGCGGCGACATGATACCGCGCCCCAACAGCATGGGCATGATGCTCCTGGGCGTCATGGGCAAGGTCAGCTCTACTCCCACGGGCAACATGACCAACGTCTGCAATGGCACGGACAGCAACCCCTCCAACCTGGCCACGGCGGGGAAGCTGACCGGCACCAGCTACACCGCCACGGGCACGGTCAACGTCGCAGGGGGCGATACCAAGCTGCTGCTCACCTACACCCATGCAAGCGGCATCTCCCAGACCGACGTGGTCATCACGGGGAAGGATGCCGGGAACAACACCATCAATGAGACAGTCAGCTTCCCTGCGAACGCGAACGGCGGCACGGACAAACGGGTGACGAACAACCGCTTCAGCCAGGTGACCTCGGTACAGTTCCCGGCGGGCGTCCTCAACGACACCATCAAAATCGGCACTTGGGCGGGATATCTGCACACCTTCACCATGAACGACGACCCCGCCGATGTGCCCTACTTCACCGTGGCACGGCGCGTCGCCGGTTCCTCCGACGGCTTCTGGGAGCTGGTCTATGACACGCGCATGGAGTCGCTGGCGCTGACCCAGGAGGCGCTGGCCGTTCTAACTGCCACCTGGTCGATGAACGGCATCTACCCCATCCAGTACAATAACACGAGTGGGGTGAGCGCGCTCAACACTGCGGTGGACCCGGATGCCTCGCTCCCCTTTGTCGCCCCAGGCGGCGGTTTCAAGCTGGATAGCGATTGGAAGACGGACTACTACAACCCGGCCCAGAACCGCCGCATCACCGTGCGCAACATGACGCTGCAGCTGGGCGTCGTCCAGGACATCGCGCGCGAGTTCTTGGTCGGCTCCTACTACCCCGCGGATGTGGATGTGATTGGCCGCATCTGCGGCATCTCGGCCACGCTCTTGCTGCGCGACAAGCTGCTCTACGACAAGCTCATGTACGACCACACCACCGATGCGAGCGGCGACGTCACCTGGAAGCCCTTCCTCTACGAGGTGCTCGGCAACGGCTTCGAGGTGCTCTTCCGCAGCGGCGGCTACATCCCCGCGGCCCATGACGGCACCTCCAAGGTGAGCTACTACATGACGCTGACCGGTTCTGCGGTGGAGTGGACGATTAACAGCATCGCGCTGCGCTCCAATGACCTGGTGAACGCCACGGTCACGGGCGTGGTGGTGGAGCCCGATTCCGGTGAGCCCATCACGGTCAAGCTGTTGAATGAGGTTGCATCCTACTGATGAGGTGTGAGAGATGCTGAAGATACCGAAGGTTTCCCTCGAGCCCGTGCGCTATGTGCTACGGCAATCCGACCCCTCCGGCGAGACGTACGTGGTGGTGCGTCCTGCCACCATGGTGGACGAGGCGCGACGCCTGCAGATGTTGTTGGATGGCAGCGAGTCCATCCTCAACATCAATGTCATCGCGGTGGAACTCTATCTGACATTGCAGGAGAGCAACATCCTGGACGAGGAAGGCAACATTCTCCTGGACCCCTCCCTGCCGTTCGAGGAGTTCCTGCAGCGCATGACCGCGGTGTGGCGCTACAACCCAACCGCCGTGCAGGAGCTGCACGAGGCGGTGTTGCAGGCCAATCCCCAATGGCGCCTTGAGGGGAACGTGGAGGGAAACAGCTAAAAATCCTGGAGGACGAGCTGATTGAACTGCTCGACCGCCAGGAGATGGGCGAGGAGGTACAGACCCCACTGCTATGGAAGGTCTACCGACTGTGGAGGCGCTGGGGGATATCCCCCCTTGAACTGCTGCGCTGGCCCTCCTGGTTGGTGGATGCGATGATGGTGTGCGACATCGTGGCCGCACGGCGTGCAGAGAAGACGGTGCCCCCTCAGCGCTGAGGGGGCATCTTGTTATGGAGGCTGTCCGTGGCTGAGGAACAACAGGAAGAGAAGAAAAAGGGCATCACCGAACGAGATATCGCACTGCGCTTCTCCTACCAGAAGTGGCTGCGCGAGCAGCTCGAGGGAGTCATCCCACGCGCGGAGTACAACGAGCTCATCGGCGCGTCGGTGCTGTCGCGCAAACTGGCCCCTCTGGCACCGGGCGCCCATCGCCGTGGTACCTATCTGACCGCGCCATCCATCACCGAGGCGCTGCGCGCGATGCTCTACCCCGAATACGGCGCCATCCGTCAGTACGCCTCGTTCTTCGGCTTCCCGGCGCACTTCCTGCTCGCGCGCAAGATATCCCAGCTGCTGCCGCACCAGTTCGCCGCAGGGCGCAAGCTGGAGAGCGTCATGCGCGCCCTGGTGCGTGCCCAGGAGCCGCCACCGGGCATCCACATCCTCAAGCCCGTCAAGACTGCCAGCGGACTGCCCACCATCATCCCCGACGTGCTGGTGCTCCCCCATGAAGGGACGCCTATCATCGCCGAGTTCCTGTTGGCGGCCGGGCCATTTGAGAAGCTGCCGCCCAAGGTCAGGCGCCATGTCCTGATGCAGCTCTCGGCCTACGCCTATTACTTCCAGAAGAGCTTTGGCACCACCCCTATAGCGGCGGTGCTCACCCTGCCCGAGGAGGTGGAGGGCAGGCGCACCACCGAGCTGATTGACGAGATTTCCGCCGCCCTCCAGGAGGGACGTGAGGAGGAGGGCGTTGCCAAGCTGGCGCCCCTGGCCCAGCTGCTCTACAGCTCCGTGGTCAATTTCGAGTTCCAGCTCGTCCAGCCGGAGATGCTGTACACCGCCAAACAGCTGGAACGCATTGCCCTGCGCCTGCAACCCCTTCTGGAGCACGTCGAGGACAAACCCCTCCTCGACGAGATGTTGCGCGCCATCAACGTGGCATCCGGAGGGCTCTTCCCCGCCCCCACGGGGTGGAAGAACCTGCAGGAATGGGCGCAACAATATGGGGTGCGCGACATCCACAGCGTCGAGGGGCGTGAGCGCCTGGTGCGCCTCCTATACCGCTACCGCCGTGAGCTGAGCAGCAAGACCCCCATCGAGTCCTTCTTCCCCGAACTGATGGAGGGGTTCCTCAAGTCGACCCACGAGCTGCACGAGCTCTACCAGCAGGCGGAGGCGGAGGGGAAAATCAGCGGTGAGAACATCGATGAGCGCGCAAAATCCTTCTTCGAGTACCTGGTCAACCGCTATGCCCCGCTGTGGCCCGTTGCCAAGGAGATTGCCGGGAAACATGAGGCATATGCCCGTGCTCTGGGGAGAGAGGTGCAGGAGCAGCTGCGCCTGCAGGATTACGTGCGCATGCAGCCCACTGCACAGCTGGAATACGCCATGCGCGTCGCACCCAGGCAGGAGGAGGACTTCTGGCGCGAGTACATGCGCGCCGGTGAGGTGCCCTACGTCGCCTCCTTTGCGGCATGGCTGCGCGATTTCCTCGCCAACTTCTCAGAGGAGACCAAGCTGCAGATATTCCAGCAGTTCATGGAGGACGACAAGTTCACGGAGGAGCTGATTCAGCAATTCGCCACCAACCATCCCAATTGCGCCCGCATCCTGCGCGACAAGCGGGCTGCCATCCACCAGGTGCGCAGCTACTTCGACGTGTCCCAGATGCTCCTCAAGACCGCGAGCAATTACGTCGTCCCGGCTAAGTGGCTGCTCAGCGCCGGTATGGGCAAGGGGCCCACACCCGAAACCATCCTCATGTACGAGAAGGGCGAGAAGTTCGTCAAACGCCTCAAGGCACAGGCCTTCGCCCTGCGCCAGCGCCTCATGCCCACTGAGATGACGCCGCGTGGCCCCGTCCCATGGCAGGAGGTGACCTCCCCCATCCAGCTGGGGGAGGAATCCCCGTTGCCATTGAGCGGTGTGAAGATTACCGCCGCCCTCTTTCCCAATGAGCCCTATGCCCAGGGCGTCGGCGCCGTCGACCCCGCCCAGCTGCGCTACTTCTCCCAGCGCCGCACCGTCGATGTCGAGCACAAGGCGCCGTTGGAAAACATCATGCAATGGCGCGGCAAATACATCGCACCCAACACGCGCATCTACTTCGTCGAGAACGGCCCCTACATCGAGACACATCAATCCACCTACTACATCCGCGACATCATCCTCTCGGTTGGGGTGACGGAGTCCAAGGGGGGACAGACGGAGGCGGTATATCGTTACAAATTGCTGATTGACGAAATTTACGATTTGCAGGGGCAGCTGTACCCCGCCAATATCACGGCGAAGGGGTTCCCCACCAAGAGCATCCTTTCGCCATTGCGCCCCGGCATGGTGCCGCTCACCGAAGAGGGGGAGCGCGCTGCCTTCTATGCCCAGGCGAAGCCGTTCTACTTACTCCTCCCCTCCATGTGGGCAGCGCACCCGGAGGAGTTCGTCAAGAAGTTCCCGGAGCTGGAAGGTGTGCACACATGGTCCGAGGCAGGGCGCATCCTCTGGAACATCACGCCGGAGTTCCTCCAGATGGCACCGGAGGAGCAAAAGCGCCACATCCGCGAGCGTTCCCAGTTCATCTACGAGAAGGTGTTCCAGGAACACGAACGCGCCTTCTACTTCCCGCGCGTGCTGCACAGGGAGAATGTCGAAATCCTCTTCCGCTACTTCACACCGGTGGACCCGTTCACGCGCCAGCCGCTCAAACCACCACCCGGCGCCAATAAGGAACAGCTGTGGGAGTTTGTCAAAAAGCATGCCGCCGCGTCTGTCATCAAGCCGGGCGGGCGCAAACACAAAGACCAGATTATTGTGATGACCAAGGAAGTGGGCTGGTTGGTGGAGCTCCTGGGCAACTTCGGCATCGACTGGGGTGCCGAGAAGTTCTCCCTCTCACCCCTCGATGCCATCCTGCAGTACTACCGCAACCCCTCCCTGGTGGAGCAGTTGTGGAAGGAGAGTGCCAGCGAGCAGTTTGAGAAACGCCAGCTCCTCCAGTCGTTCCTGCTCAACACCGGACATATCGCCCCCAAGGAGGCGGACACCATCGCCTTTGTCAAGGCACAGGACGTCAAGGACCTGTGGCAGCAGGTCCAAAAGGACATGCCGGGGGCAGACGAGGAAGCCATCATCGACGAGATGTTGCGCCGCTTCCAGCAGCGTGCCCAGTGGCAGGGGCGCACATTGGCCTGGGAGGTGCAAGATGAGTACCGTCCCGTCGTCTACACCCCCTCCTTCACCGTCATGCAGAGCTACAACTACCAGCTGCCATCGGGCGAGCAGTACAACGCCCTGATACGCCACCTGAAGGATATGATACGGGAGATAGTGGGCGGGGAGAAGATATGGCGCAAGGTGGAGGGGAAGAGCAGGACCGCTGCCGGACGCATGACCCAGGAGATACACGAAATTGCGCTCAGCCCCAAGACCATCCTGCATGCCCTCGGTGTGCAGCGCGAGGGGATGGCCGCACCCATGGCCGCGGCGGACCTGCTCGCCCTGCCGCCCAGCGGCATCTCCTCCTCATACCACAAAGAGCCTGTGGTCAACGTCGCGCGCATGCCCTCGACGCCGGAATCGCTCAGAAGTGAGGTCTCGCTGTACAACGTCATGCCAATGGGAGGCATCACACCATTCTCGGAGAACGTCGCCGTCATCAACCCCTACATCGCATGGGTGGGCAACGGCGACAACGACGGCGACATCTGGTACATCATCGGGAACAAGGATGCCTTCTACCTCAGCCGCGACCGGAAGCGCATGACGCGCAAGGTCGGCGGGGACGGACGGGTGGGGCGCTTCATCTGGGAGAAGGTGCCGGAGGGGAGCGCCATCACCCAGCTGGAGCCGGAGAGGTTTTACGTCCCGCGCAAGCGCGGCAACCGCATCACCTACATCCCCATCACCGACGCCGCGGTTATCAAGGCCTCCCAGATAGCGCAGATGGTTGGAGGAAGCGGGTCGCCCTTCGAGGACCGCATCATCGGCGCGCAGATAGCCGAGCTGCGCGCGGCCGGGCTGGATGAGCTGGCCAAGGTGAAGGTGATGCACATGCATGAGGCGGCCAACATCGCCTCGACGCGCGCTGCCTGGCAGACCGAGGTGGGACGTGCCTATACCCCCCTGTACGTCTACCTGACCAGTTATGCCCTCATCCTGGGCGAGAGGGGTGCACAAAAGCGCAGCTTGCAGGAGATGGCGGAGCGCCTGGGCTACATGGCCTACCGCTATGCCCAGGGTCCGGGCAAGATACCGTCGCCCTTCCGCGAGCTGGTGACCCTGCTGGGGTTCGGGAAATATGCGCTCAGCGTGCAACACATCGCTGAGGCGGGCGAGAGCGAGGTCACCCATGCCTTCAACTACAGCTGGCTGTTCCAGACCGCAGCCAACATGCCATTCATGACACGGGAGCATCCCGAGCTGGAGCAGCTGGAGCTGGAGGAGTTCAGCGGGGAGGAATTCCTCGCACAAGCGCTCTATTACGGCGCGCGCGTGCGCGTGAAGGAACCGGCGCCCGAATTCAAGCACATGCGCTCGCGCCCGCGCCTCCCCTTCGGTTCTCGCGAGTACGTTCAGATGTTCCTCCCACCGGACGCCTCCCGGGAGACGGTGACGGCGCTTTCCCAGCTCTTCAGCCAATACCGCCGCGGGGACAAGACCTTGGAGGACTTCCGCGCCGCCGTGCACCAGTTCGCCGAGCAGCACGGGTACAACATGGCACAGTGGGTGCGCTCGCCCTTCGGCATGACATCCCTCCGCTGGGGGTTCGAGATGATGCGTGAACTGACCTCCCTGCTGACCCGCATCACGGGGAAATATCTCAACAACCCCCAGGAGCTCTACAGCATCGCCGCCACCCTCGAGACCATTGAGACCGCGTCCAAGCGCACCAAGGAGATGCGCGAGACCTATAAGCAAATCCTGGACCAGCCGCTGTGGAAGCGCGTCGAACCAGCAGACCTGCGCGGTGCCGGGCTTGGCGGCCAATATCACCAGCTGGCCTGGATGGCCTACGACATGCTGAGTTCCATGCCCAAGGAAATCATCGAGCTGGGGGACAGCGCGGGCTATCAGGAACGCTATCACTGGATACGGGAGCGCATCGCCGAGCGCGGCTTCGCCCAGACCATCGGCTTGGACAAGGAGACGTTCATGCGGGTGCTGGAGAAGTCGGACATCGCCGAGTCGCTCATCAAGTTGATACGCGTGCGCCACAGGGAAATCACCAGCGCGCGCACCCTGTCCCACAGCATGGAGGCGTTGGGACATGTCAGCGCCAAGCTGCGCATGCCGCAATTCGTGCAATACCAGCCCAAGGAAGAGATGCCACGCCTCGCCAAGGCGCCCAAGTGGTATGAGCGCCTGGAGGGGGAGGAGGTGGAGCCGCAGCGGGTGCAACGCCTGGCCGACACCATCTGGCGGCAGCTGACGGGCGAACGCTTGGTGCGCGATGAGAACGGCGCCATCGTGGCCCGCCACATGTCCACCATCCCGCAGCTCTGGTGGGAAGGCGCCATGGAAATCAGCGCCTGGAAGCACCTGCGCGAGCAGATGTCCCAACATGGCATCACCATCGAAGCGCTGCGCGACCGCGAGCGCGAGTCCGAGGACATGGAGGTCGTGCGCACCATCGCCTACATCCGGAGCACGCGTGCCGAGCTGGAACAATATCTCTCCAGCTGGGAGAGCGCCGTGGCCGAGGAGACCATCCAACCTACGGAGCAACGCCTGCGCGACCTCACACAGCAGCTGACGCCGGAGGGGGCAATGCATATCCTCTCCCAGCTCAATCCCGCGTTGGCACACACCCTCGTCCAGGAAGCTCTTCCGCAGGCAATGTTATCCGAAGAAGAGGCACAACAGTTCCTCTTCACGCTGACCGCCGAGGAAGCATTGCAGTTCTTCCTGAGGCTGCCTGAAGAAGTACAGACATTCCTCATCCAGGAGCTAGGAGGCGCGTTATGAACCCATCTGGACTGTTCTCATTGCAGGGCATTCTGAGAAATCAGAAGGCCTTGGCGCTCATCTCCACCCACACCGGCGAGACGCTCAAGACCTTCGATGCACTACAATACCAGCTGCGCCAGCTGTTTGGCATGTTATACTTCATCGGGGATGTCCCCGCGGAAGCGATTGCCCGCAAGCTGTCCGTGTTGGAGCGCTTCCCCGGTGAGGGCAAGCGCCCGCAGACGCTGCGCACCGATGACGTGATATCGCTCATGCTGGCGGTGAAGAGTGGGAAGTTCGGCAAGGTCGCCGCGGAATCGTCGCTGGCGGAGGTCGCGCGCATCTTCCGTCTACCTCCCAACATCATCCTGTCCTACAGCGACATCTCGCGCTACCTCTCCGGCGCCGCGCGACCGACGACGCACGTTGCCGAGACCGCCTATGCCGCTGCACACCAATTCCTCCAGACGCAAGAGTCCATCTTCGGCGGGATGGTCAGCATGCAGGTGGCGTTGGGACAGACGCTGAAATACCTGCGTGAGCTGCCCGAAATATTGACCGGCGCCACGGCACAGCCCGCCGCACCCCTCCCAGAGCCGGTGTTGCGCGTCACCGGCCTGGCTCCTGGTGCCACCGCCGCGGACCTGTGGCATTTGCTCACAGCAGGAGATTATAATTGGTATGACTTCACGGGCAAGGCGCCCTATGAACTGAAAAAGGCGCCCGGCTACGTCCTCTCCGCACAGGAGTTGCGGGAGACAATGAAGGAGGTGGGTACGATTGCCAAGGCGGTCTCCCCAACCTCCCCCATGATGCGCGATGCCATTTCCAAGCTCACAGAATGGCAGAACCGTGTGGCGGCGATTGTGGACACCACCAGCCGCATGACCTCCGAGAACGCCTTCAAGTTCCTGGAGCAACAGGCGCAGGGCGCTGCGCAATCGCTGAAGCACTTCGGCGAAATTGCCAGCGATGTGAGCAAGGGGCTCAAGACTGCCTCAGACTTCCTGGGCAAATGGCGCGGCATGCCCTTCGAAATCGCCCATCCCCACGTGCAGGAGCTCATCGGCGACATCAATGCCAGCCGCCAACAGCTGACGCACATGCTGGAGAGCGTGCAGACCATGCAGCGCTACCTCGTCGAGCGCATGGTGGGTGCGACGCCGCAAGAGCGTGAGCGCCTCCAGAAGCTCTACACGGCGATGGGCGAGCGTGGTGTGGAAATCCTGGAACAAATGGGGCAGGTGGAACTCACCTCCCACCTCCTGCGCGGCGCCGCTGCGGAGATGCGCCCGGAGCAGCTGCGCCGTCAGCGCGTCTTTGCCCAAGCGTCACGCATGCAGCATATGCTCTGGCTCCCCTGGCAGGTCGAGATGGTGCAGATGTTCGGCATGCTCCCGGCACAACAGGCCTTCCAGGAGGCGGCCCAGGCACAGCTGGCCGGTGTCCCCTTCTATACGGCAATGGGGGAGGAGCCGCAGGTTCTGCAGACATTTCGTCGCATGGCCGCACGCGAGGCCGCGCGCCAGTACTACCGCGGTGAGGGGGCTGCCGCTTTCTTCGGCACGTTCCAGACGCCGGTCATCGCGGACATTGAGCGCGCCCTCGGCTTCGCAGAACCCATCCTGACCTACGGCTCCTATGCCGCCGTGGCGGAGATTGCATCGCGCAACCTCTTCCAACGCGGGCTCTTCTTCGGTCAGAAGGCCATCATGGGCGAAACGTTGGGCAGCGTGCTGGGCAAGCTGGGTATTCAGATAGGCGGGACGGCAGCCGCCACAGCGGGAGGGGTAGCTGCGGGGCAGGCGGCAGCACAAACGCTGGCAGGAGGAACAGCGGGGATACTGGGGGCGCCGATAGGTGCGGTGGGGGCGACCACCCTGGGTGCCCTGGCTGCGGCGGTGGGCATCACATGGCCCGCGTATGAGCTCGCACGCGCCACCGGGCTCTACCAGGGTGAGGATTACTGGAGCCAGCTGCTGCGCGGCGCGCGCGGAATGTGGGGAGCGGCTGTTGCCAGCTTCGCCATCCCCTACCATCAGCTCAGGCTGGGCGCGGGTGAGCTGCTGCGCCGTGTCACGGGACAGGAGCCGCGCTACGGATGGAGGGACATCCCGCTGGAGGCATGGAGACGTGGAATGCTCGCTGGCGCATGGGCGGCTGGTGAGGTGCCCGATGAGATGGAGTCCTTCCAACGCGCTTTGCGCGCGGCCGGTCTGGGTGAGGCGTTCACGCCGGAGGAGCAGAATGCCATGCGCAGCACCATGGCGCTCTATGGCATTCCTACAGAGCGCATGCCGCAGTTCATGGCCGCCTTCCGCGACTACGAGAAGTTTATGGGACTGCAGCCGGGCGCGATGGCGGAGGTCTTGGCCAAGACCGCGCAGCTGTCCGGTCCCGCCTTCGTCCAGTTCACCGAACGCATGAAGCAATTGATGCCGCGCAGGGAGGAGATGGCTCTGACCCAACCCTACCTTACGCTCATCAGCGAGTACATGAGCACGGTGTTGCAACGCGGCGCTCCGGTGGAATATGCCCTTGGCGGACTGGGGCGCTGGAGCGACTTCATCCTGCAGGCGTTGCGCTCCGGGAGGGCGCCGCAGTGGATAGAGCAACAGATAGTGGCGCAGGAGGTGTTGCGCCCGCAGATGGCCGCGCTGGGGATGCCGGTGGGCGATGTGCTGTTACGGCGCATGGTCGAGTTCGGCCAGCGCACCGGCTTCGGCGAGCGCTTTATGATGCAACAATGGGTTGCCATGGCCCAGCGCTATGGCATGTCCTTCCCTGCCGAGACCATGGCCATGGTCATGAACGAGGGGGATATGGGGGCGCTGATGGCCATCCGCGGCATGCAGATGGTGCAGGGATTGGCGACCACCTTGCGCTGGGGGCCGCAGCAGATTGCCCAGGCGGGGATTGAGCTGGGCAGGCTGCAGCCGTGGCAACAGCAGGAATACCTGCGTTCGTTTGGATTGACCTCACCCTATGATTGGTCCAACGTCATCCGCCGCCAGATTGCGGCTGGGGTGTTCCCCCAGGAGATGGCACGGCTGATAACCCATGATGAGTTCGGCAGACCGATTTACTACGAGACCGCCTGGCAGCTGCAACAACTGCAGCGCCAGCGGGAGATGGCCATGTCCACCTTCGGCATCCGCCAGATGGGCTGGCGGGTCACCTCACAGGAGCAGATGATGGGGCTGGAGCGTGCCTACCAGGATTGGTCCATCCCCATCCAGAGGAGGGATGCGCGCTTCTACGCCGACCTCAATCTCGCGAGAATGGGGCTGGCCATCCGCCAGCTGGAGTGGAACCTGGGGTTGGGAGACCAGATGGCACAGCGCCAGGAGAGCATCAACCGCCAACTCTTCGAGCTGCAATACATGTGGCGACGGGAGGATTTGGCCACCTCCGCCTTCCGCAACCAGATGCGCTACCAATGGCAGGTGCAGGACTTCACACGCCAGGCGAATTACCTCAACCTGCAGGTGGGCTGGCAATTGGAGGACATCGATGAGGCTATTCGTTATGCACAAGGACGCGACCGCCTGCGGCTGATGCGCCAGCGGGAACGTCTGGTCACGATGGCGAACATGCAGCGCAGCGACCTGGAGCGCGCCCAAGAACGTGCCCGCGTCGTCCATGGCTGGGAGATGGAGGACATCGACAAGGCCAGGGAGCGATTGGAGAAGGAATATGAGCTGCGCAGGGAAATGCTCAAGCTCGACGACGAGGCGCGCAAGAAGTCGCGCGAGTTCGCACGGGAGCAGCTCGAGCTGATGCGCCGCGAGTACGAGCACCTCAAGGTCAAGCGCCAGGAGCTGGAGGAGGGCTTCAAGTGGGAGGATGAGATGCTCAAGGCGCGGCGCCAGGCGGAGGACCAGTCGTTGGCCTTCGAGAAGGAGCGCTATGCCCTGGAGAAGAAGTTCTACGACGAGATGATGCCCCTCCAGGAGAAGTACTGGAAACAGATGGAACAGTATGAGAAGGCCAGCCAGGGGGCTTGGCTGGCGATGAACGGTTATCTCGAAAAGTTCGCGCAGTTCCTGGACAGCATCGGTGTGGGGAGCCAGCGCTACAACAACTGGGTCAACTTCTGGCGCGTGGGCGAACAGGGCGCCTCCACCCTCAACCAGCTCAACCGCGATTTGCCATGACAGGAACGTCACACTACCATAGTTCTCCAAAAAAGGAGGGATGAAGATGGACCCAAAGAGGATGAAGGAACTCATCGAGGAATTGAGACGCTGGGACCCGAAGAGCATCGACCGGCCGGACGAACCCGATGAGGAAGAGGAGGACTGCGACGACTTGACCTTTGGATTCGACGATGTGAACGACTACATCGAGGAAGAATGGTTTGATACCGACTAGGAGATTCCGCTTTCTGATATGCGACCTCGATGACACCCTATACCCCAGCGACAATGGTGTCGCTGGATGCATCCGTGAGCGCATCGGCCAGTTCATGGTGGAATACCTCGACATTTTGCCGGAACAAATGCCCGGCATCCGTTCCCAGCTCTATGCCCAGTACGGCACCGTCATGCGTGGCCTGATGCTCCATTACGGAATCGACCCAGAACATTACCTGGAGTTTGTCCACGATATTCCGTTGGCCAACTTTATTCAGCCCAATCCGGCTTTGAACAGTGTGCTGGCGAATATCGGCCTAACAAAGGTGATTTTTACCAATGCCAGCCGCGAGCATGCGCTACGAGTGCTTGGTATCTTAGGGTTGCAACATCATTTCGCACACATTATTGATGTGCGAGATTTCCAATACCACAGCAAACCGCATCGCTACGCCTATCGGCGTACACTCCAAATCCTGGAGGCACGACCTGAGGAGTGTATCCTGGTTGAGGACATGCAGCGCAACCTCGCTCCTGCTATGGCGATGGGTATGTTCGGGGTATTAGTACACTCCAATGGGGAAACAGATGGGGCAGACCTCTGTATTCACGACATCACCGAGTTGGCAGACAAGTTGGGGTGCGGGGACCCCTCGCTACTCCCCCCTTCCTGTCACAACAGGCTATATCCTCAACTGACGTCAACGCTGGGGTTGTAAGTCAGGGTTGTCAGTGCTCCATCCTGAACCATTGGCATGTTGCACATTGTGCACACTTTGTCCTGTCATCCGGGGGGAGCTGA
>Ga0209227_1000945_pt1 | contig 23772 bp, 17 predicted proteins | sample YNPBryantNP2012_FD_185815 | JGI IMG/M metagenome (GOLD analysis project Ga0209227, IMG submission 185815) | Anoxygenic and chlorotrophic microbial mat microbial communities from Yellowstone National Park, USA - YNP Bryant NP 2012 (SPAdes)... ...
GGTCCCTGTAGGCGAACTGCACTACCTCGTTGCGGAACGTCCACGTGCCTTCCCACTGATAGCCGGGCGTGGTGAGATCCATGACCCGCCACAGCGTGCCGGGGTTGGCGCGGATGCCTTCGCGCAAGGGGGAAGCCGGACGCGCCGCGGGCTTCGCCGTGGCGACCTCCGCCACGCCCTTGGGCGCGGGCTTCCAGTCGGCCACCGCCTTGAATCCGCAGGAGACGGCATTGCCGCACCAGGACGCCTTGCCGCGGATCGTCCGGCCGTCGCTCTGAATGGCGCCCGTGGCGCTGTAAGTCCTGGCTCCGCCAGCCAGCGACACGGTGATTTTCATGCGGACCTGGTTGCCCTCGATCGAGAGGATTTCCACCACCCAGGTGGCGGGGCGGCCCTTCGCATCCGCGTAGAAGACGCGGAACCGCGCCGTGTTTCCTTCGCGAACCCATTTGCCTTTCAGGAGAAGGTTCTTCGAGTTCCACTCTTCGGCCGTCCACTCGCGGCCGAGATCGCCGCCGCGGGGCAGGGAAGAGTTCTGCGCGGCGGCCAGAAAGGAGAGAAAAACCAGAAAATTCAGGCTCCGTCCAGGCACTCTGCGATCTCCCGTTCCGGAATGCTTCCTTCGCGAATGATCCGCCATGCCGGTTCGGTGATGTCCACCGTGGTGGCCCCGGCGCCGACGCAGGCGCCGCCGTCGAGCACCAGATCGATGCGTCCGTCGAGGACTGCGAACGTTTCAATCCCGCTGCGGCAGGTGGGCTGGCCGCTGACGTTGGCCGACGTGCCGATCAGCGGCTGACCCAGCCAGTCGATCAGCGCCTGCGCCAACCGGGAGCGCGGCTGGCGCAGCGCCAGGCGGCCCGTGTTGCCGGTGACCTTCAGCGGCACGCGCGCCGACGCCGGCACGATGATCGACAGCGGCCCCGGCCAGAAGCGCCGCGCCAGCAGGTAAAACCGCGCGGGCAGCTCGGCGGCCAGCTCCTCGGCCATGAAGAAGTCGCTCACCAGCAGCGGCAGGGAGCGCTGCACTTCGCGCCCCTTGGCGGCGAACACGCGCCCGACGGCGTGCAGGTTGAAGGGGTCGGCGACGAGCGTGTACAGGGCGTCGGTGGGGATGGCGACGATCTGGCCGCGCCGGATCGCGATGGCCGCGCGCTCGACGGCTTCCACGGCCGGCTGCTCGGCGTCGATTTCGATCAGGTCGGTCGCCACTCGATTCTCCGTCGCAAATCTGCAAGTCTAGCGCGGCCCCGCGGCGCGGGCAACCTCGATGGCGAGCTCGTAGCGGCCGAACGGGGCGCTCAGCTGCACGCCCTGCACCATCGGCCGCACGCGCCGCACCATCTCCTGCGCGATGGCCACGCCCTCGCGCCGCGCCTGCTCCGGGTCTTTCGCCGCGCGCATGCGCTCGATGAACTCTTCGGGCACAGGCACCCGCAGCTCGTTCACCATGAACTCGGCGTTCCGCAGCGAGGTCAGCGGCCAGATGCCGGCGATGACCGGGACGCGGAACCGTTCGATCCGTTCCAGGAAGCGCTCGAGCAGCGCCACGTCGAACACCGGCTGGGTGACGATATATTCCGCGCCGGCGAGCACCTTCCACTCGGTGCGCCGCACCTCCTCCTCGAAATTCACCGCGCCCGGGTTGGCGCCCACGCCCAGCACGAGCCCGGTCTGGCTGCCGAAGGGGTGTCCGCCGATGTCGAGGCCCTGGTTGAGGTTGTTGACGATGTTGCACAGGCCGATGGAGTCGACGTCGAACACCGCGGTGGCGTTGGGATAGGCGCCCATTCGAGGCGGGTCGCCGGTGATGCAGATCAGATTGCGGATCCCGGCCGCGTATGCGCCCAGCAATTCGCTCTGGATGCCGAGAATATTCCGGTCGCGGCAGCAGAAATGGAGCACGGTTTCGATGCCGGCCTCGCGCTCGATCAGCTGGCAGGTCACCTGCGCGCTCATGCGGGCGCTGGCTCGCGGGCCGTCGGGAACGTTGATGGCGTCGATGCCCGCCTCGCGGCACATCTTCGCGCCCGCGATTTCGCGCGAGGCGTCCACCCCGCGCGGCGGCAGAATTTCGACGAAAATGACGAATTTCCCGGCGGCGATTTTCGCCCCCAGCGGGGATTTTTTCTCGAGCGGGATTTTCGGCAGGGCCTGCTTTTTCGCCTCCGGCGCCTGCGCCGGCACGACCGCGTCGCGCAGCCCCGGCTGGAGGCTCCGGGCCTCGCTGGCGATGCTCTTGATGTGCTCCGGCGTCGTGCCGCAGCAGCCGCCCACAATCCGGACCCCCGCCCACAGCATGCGGCGCGCGTACTGCGCCATGTATTCGGGCGAGCTCAGATAGATGTTGCGGCCTTCGACGCGCGTCGGGTGGCCGGCGTTCGGCATCGCCGAAAGCGGCTTCTTCGTCCAGGCGAGCATCCGCTCAAGCGTCTCGAACGTCGGCTTGGGGCCCACCGAGCAGTTCAGCCCGATCACGTCGGCCGGCAGCGCGTCGAGAAAGCGCGTGAAGGTTTCCGTGTCGGCGCCGTCGTGCAGGCGGCCCTCCTCGTCGGCGGTGACCTGCGCGATGATGGCCAGCTCGTCGCCGGCGGCCTCGCGCGCGGCCAGCACGGCCTCGCGCAGCTCGCTGAGGCTCGAGAAGGTCTCGAAGATCAGCAGGTCGACGCCTTCGTCGAGCAGCGCCTCGATCTGCTCGCGGAACATCGCGCGCGCTTCCTCGTAGGAGGTGGGGCCGAGCGGCTCGATGTGCAGCCCGAGCGGGCCCACGGCGCCGGCGACGAAGACGCGGCTGCGCTCGCTGGCCGCCTCGCGCGCCAGCCGGACTCCGGCGCGGTTGATGTCGGCCAGCTTGTCGGCGATGCCGTAGGTGGTCAGCCGCGCCCGCGTCGCCCCGAACGTGTTGGTTTCGAGGATCTCCGCCCCGGCGCGCACGTACTCGAGGTGAATGTCTCGCACCATGTCCGGCGCGCTCAGATTGAGCTCGTCGAAGCAGCGGTTGATGAAGACACCCCTTGTGTACAGCATCGTGCCCATGGCGCCGTCGGCCACCAGGGCGCGCTGTCCGAGAAGTTCGCGGAATTCCGCCGCGCGCGAGACCTTGCGGGAACTACCCATGCCCTGCTTCTATTTTTGGCACTTCAGGCAGCAGTATGTCGAGCGCCCGCCCTGAACGATTCGCCGCACCGGCGCGCCGCACCGCCGGCAAGGCTGCCCTTCGCGGCCATAGGCCGCCACCGGGTAAAACTCGCCCTCGGCGAAGCCGCCGGGCTTCTCGTACGCCTCGCGCACGGACGCGATGGCGAGTCCCAGCACGTCCCGGATGGCGCCGTGCAGCCGCGCGATGCGGGCGCGCGACAGGCTGCGCGCGGGCCGGCGCGGGTCGATGCCCGCCTCGAACAGCGCCTCGGCCGCGTAAATGTTGCCGAGGCCCGCCACCGTGGCCTGGTCCATCAGCCAGATCTTGGCTGGCCGCGCCGTGCGGCGCGCCGACTCGTGCAGCAGCTCCGGCGTGAACGCGGGGTCGAAGGGCTCGGGGCCGAGGCCGTCAAACAAATCGGCCTCTTCCTGTTCCGGATGGAGCGACACCCGGCCGAGCGCGCGCGGGTCGTCGAGCGCGAGCGCGCGGCCGTCCTCCAGCGCGAACCACGCCCGCACCGTTTGCGGCCGCAGCCGCGCGTCCGGCAGCACGCGGAGGTCGCCGGTCATGCGCAGGTGTACGCGCATGAACCAGCCGCCGCTCAGCCGCACCAGCAGGTTCTTCCCGCGCCGGTCCACCGCCTCGATGCGCCGGCCCAGCGCGCGGCGGCCGTCCCGCACCGTCGAGGGCCGCTGCTGCCCGAGGCCCGTAATGCGCGCCCACGGGGCGGCCGCGCGCAGCCGTTCCGCCACCGCCTCCACTTCCGGCAGCTCCGGCATTCACCACACCTCGATGTCGACGGGGGCGCCGATGGCGACGCCGAGTTTCTTCGCCGCCGAAGCCTGCTTCATTGAAATCTCGATGGTGCCGCAGCTGCCGGCGATGAGGAACAGCTCGCCGTCCGGCGCGGCAGCGTAGGTTTCCGCGACGCGGGAGATGCGCGCGAAGCCCGCCGAGGCCTGGATGCCGCGCACCGCCGGCGGCAGGAACTCCTGCGCCGGCAGGTTCGTGACGAGGTTGCCGAACCGGTCGATGTGCATCACCTTTCCGGTCCAGAAGCGGCGCCCGGTGCGCACCGGGTCGAGCGGCAGCAGACGCACGGGGTCGCGGACCAGCTTGCCGAGCTGCGACGGGCGGAGGCCGGCGGCGATGCGCGCCGCCGCGGGGGCGAAGACATCGCGCCCGTGGAACGTGCGGCTGACAGCGGGCAGCATGGCCTGCGGGTTGGTGATCGCCCGTGCTTTGGCGCCTTTCTCCGCCAGCACCTCGGTGAACACGCCGTTGTCAGGGCCGATGAACACCTGGCCCGCGGCTTCCACGCACAGCGCGCGCCGCTCAGTGCCGACGCCGGGATCCACGACGCAGACGAAGATCGTGCCTTTCGGAAACCACGGGCGGGAGGCGCGCAGCAGGAAGCGCGCCTGGTCGATCTCCTGCGGCTGCACATCGTGGCACACATCGACGACGCGCGCCGCCGGGGCGATGCCCGCGATGACCCCTTTCATCACGCCGACGAAATGGTCTTGCAGGCCGAAATCGGTCAGCAGCGCAATCAGGCGTCCGCCGCGCATCATAGAATCAGAATAGCGGGGCTTTCCATGCGATATTTCGACCACAACGCGACCACTCCCGTCGCGCCTGCGGCGCTGGAAGCGATGGTCCGGGCCTGCCAGGAGAACTTCGGCAACCCGTCCTCCATCCACACCGCCGGACAAAAGGCGCGGCAGGCGGTGGAGGAGGCGCGCGCCGCAGTGGCGGCGATGCTCGGCTGCGCGCCGCGCGAGGTGGTGTTCACCTCCGGGGGCACCGAGTCGGACAACCTTGCGGTGCTGGGCGCGCCGGACGGGCACGTGATCACGACGGCCATCGAGCACCCGGCGGTGCTCGAAGCGGCGCGGCTGCGGCAGGCGACCATCGTGCGCGTCGACGGGCAGGGGCGGGTGGACCCGGATGAAATCCGCCGCGCGCTGCGCCCGGACACGAAGCTCATCTCGGTGATGCACGCCAACAACGAGACGGGCGTCCTGCAACCGCTGGCCGAGATCGCCGCGATTGCGCGCGAGGCCGGCGCGCTGCTGCACAGCGACGGCGTGCAGGCGGCGGGGCGGATCGCCGTGGACGTGCGCGAGCTGGGCGTGGACCTGTACACGGTCAGCGGGCACAAGTTCAACGCGCCGAAGGGCGCGGGCGCGCTTTACGTGCGCGAGGGCGTGAAGCTCCGCGCGCGTCAGGTGGGCGGCCGCCACGAGCGCGAGCGGCGGGCGGGCACGGAGAACGTGCCCGGCATCGTGGCGATGGGCGCGGCGGCGCAGCTCGAAAGGCCGCAGACCGGCCCGCTGCGGGACAGGCTCGAGGCGCTTTTGCTCGAACGGATCCCCGATGTCGTCATCCACGGCGCGCTGGCGCCGCGGGTCCCGAACACGAGCTGCGTGGCCTTCGCGGGCATCGAGGCCGAAGCGCTGGTGATTGCGCTGGACCTGGCGGGCTTCGCCGTCAGCACGGGCGCGGCCTGCTCGTCCGGCGCGACGCGGCCCTCGCATGTGCTCGAGGCGATGGGCGTGCCGCCGGCTCTGGCGAAGGCGACCATCCGCATCTCGCTCGGCCGGGGCAACACCATGGAGGACGTGGAGGCGCTGGCCGATGCGCTGGAGGCCGCCGTGGCGCGGCTGAGAAAGCTGAGTCCGGCCTATGCGTGAGATTCCCCGCGACGCGCTGGTCGCCGTGGCGATGTCGGGCGGCGTGGACTCGTCGACCGCGGCCGCGCTGCTGAAGCGCCGGGGTCATCGCATTATCGGTCTGACCATGCAGTTGTGGAACCAGCGGCGGCTCCCGCAATTGCAGGCCGAGGGCGCCACGGGACGGTGCTGCTCGCTCGACGACGTCTACGATGCGCGCGCCGTCGCGGCGCATCTCGGCATCCCCTACTACGTCGTCAATCTCGAGGAGCAGTTCGAGCGCGCGGTGGTGGAGCCTTTCGTCGAGGAGTACCTGGCCGGGCGCACGCCGATTCCCTGCACGCGCTGCAACCACTACATCAAGTTCGACCGGTTCCTCGAGCTGGCCGCCGGCGCGGGCGCCGATTTCATCGCCACCGGCCATTACGCGCGCATCGGGTTCAACGAGGAGACGGGCCGCTGGGAATTGCGCCGCGGCGTGGACGCGGCCAAGGACCAGACGTATTTCCTGTGGGGGCTGAAACAGGAGCAGATGGCGCGCACGCTGTTCCCTCTGGGCGGGCTGACCAAACCGCAGGTGCGGGCGCTGGCCGCCGAGCTGGGCGTGCCGGTGGCGCAAAAAAACGATTCGCAGGAGATTTGTTTCGTCCCCAACGGCGACTACGCAGCCTTCATCGAGGCGTATTTCGAAGAGCGCGGGCTGCCGCTGCCGGAGGCCGAAGGGGAGGTGGTGACGCTCGACGGACGCGTGCTCGGGCGCCACCGCGGCGTGCATCGCTTCACCGTGGGCCAGCGCAAGGGGCTGGGCGTGGCGGCCGGCGAGCCGCTGTACGTGATCGCCACCGACCCGGCGACGCAACAGGTGATCGTGGGCCGCGAGGAAGACCTGCGGCGCGCGCGGCTGTTCGCCGGCGAGGTCAACTGGGTGTCGATCGCCCCGGTCCGCGAGCCGCGCCGCGGCCAGGTGAAGATCCGCAACAAGCACGAAGCCGCGCCGGCGACCATTTATCCCGCGGGCGATGATTCGCGAGTCGAGATCGTCTTCGACACGCCCCAGCGGGCGGTGACGCCGGGCCAGGCGGCGGTGATCTACGACGGCGACCTCGTTCTGGCCGGCGGCTGGATCGAATAGCGCCCCGGCAACGCTACAATACCGCTTTGGCGCGCAGAACCGAGTTTCGCAACCGCGCGGAGGCCGCGTTGGCGCGGGCGCTGCTGGCGGCGCTGCGCGCAAGCCGCGACCCCGTGCGCGCGGCGCGGCGCGCGCTGGCGCTGCTCGACCTCGCCGTGCCGAGGCTGCGCCGCACGGCGTGGAGGAACTTCGAGCTGGCCATGCCCGGCCTCGACCGCGGCGAGCGCGAGCGCCTGCTGGAAGGCTGCTGGATGAATCTGGCGCGGGTGCTGGCGATGACGGCGCAGTTCCCGCGGATCAACAAGGAAAACGTCGGCGAATTCATCCGCTACGAAGGCTTTGAAAACTACGCAAGGGCGAAGGCGCGCGGCCGCGGCGTGCTCGTCGCCACGGCGCACCTGGGCAACTGGGAGTTTTCCGCCTTCGCTCACGCGCTGATGACCGAGCCGATGTCCATCGTCGTGCGGCCGCTGGACAACCCGCTTCTCGACGAGCTGGCCACGCGGTATCGCACGCTGAGCGGAAACCGCGTGCTGGGCCGCGGGCGGAATTTCCTGCGCCCGCTGGTGGAGGCGCTCCGCGCCAACGGGGCCGTGGGCATTCTGGTCGACCAGAACGTGACGGCGGACCGCGGCGTCTTTGTGGACTTCTTCGGGCGGAAGGCGTGCGTCGATGCAGGCTTCGCGCGCCTGGCCAGCCGCACGGGCGCGGCCGTGATCCCCGGCTATGCGCTCTGGTCGGAGGCCGAGGGGCGCTATGTGCTCCACTTCGAGCCGGAGATCCCCATGACCGGCGACGCGCTGGCCGACACGCAGGCGGTGCACGCGCGGCTGGAAGCGGCGATCCGCCGCGCGCCCGAGCAGTGGCTGTGGATCCACCGCCGCTGGAAGACGCGGCCGCCCGGCGAGCCGCCGCTGTATTGACAGCCCGGGCCGGCCGCTGCCAGCATCAGAAGCATGGCGGCAGCGAGAAGCAGGATTCACGACTATTTCCACCGGCTGCTCGAGCTGGATCCCTCCGCCAAGCCGGCCATTTACCTCCAGGTCGTGCGCTCGGCGCGCGTGCTCAACGCCAACTACGCGCTCGAATTGCTGCTTTCGGCGGGCATCGCCGCGTTCGGGCTGGTGCTGAACAGTCCGGCGGTGGTGATTGGCGCGATGCTGATCTCTCCGCTGATGGGGCCAATCCTGGCCGCCGGGCTGGCGTTTGCCGCCTCGGACCTCTACCTCGGGATCAAGTCCTTTCTGGGGATCCTGGCCAGCGTGGCCACGGCGGTCCTGTTTGCGGCGTTTCTCGTCTGGCTTTTGCCGTTCCAGTCGCCCACGGCCGAAATTCTGGCGCGCACACAGCCGAATTTGCTGGATTTGGGCGTGGCGCTATTCTCCGGGCTTGCGGGCTCGCTCGTGGTGTGCCGAGGCGGCGGCGGCGGCGGCGTGACGGCGCTGCCGGGAGTGGCCATCGCCGTGGCGCTGATGCCGCCGCTGTGCACGGTGGGATTCGGCATCGGCAGCGGCTGGAACTGGCCCATCATTTCCGGCGCCATGCTGCTGTTTCTGACCAATCTTGTCGCCATTGGCGCCAGCGCATTTCTGGTGTTCTGGCTCGAAGGGATGGACGAGGCGGAGGTTCGCGAGGCCGTGGCGCCGGCGACTCGGGAGGAAGCCAGCCGCGGGCCGTTCGCCGCGCTGATCGAAAAGATCCACATGCAGTCGGCGATCGGCGACATCGGCAAGCTCCGGTGGCGCGTGCTGATGCTGCTGGCGACTTTCGTGGTGTTGTTCATCCCGCTGCGCAATTCCCTCAACCAGCTGGCCCGCGAGACACTGGCGCGCGGCGCCGCGCGCGAGGCCGTGCGCATGCTCGGCGCGTCCAACGTCCTCACCCAGCAGCTGGAGATCCTGCCGGACGGGATCGTGCTGCGGCTGGTGGTGGCCGAGAACGTGCCGGAGGAGAAAATCCGCTCGGCGGAACGCCTGATGATCCGGCGCGCCCGCATGCCTGCCAGCATTTTCGTCCGCAAGGTGGCCGGCGAGGAGGAGCTGGCGCAGTTGCGCGAGCGTTTGCGCCAGCCTGCCGCCGTTCCGCCTCCGCCTCCGCCGCCGGGTCTGGATGCCATGCAGAAGCTGGTGATCGAAAAGGTGGCGCCGCCGGTGCGCGAGATCTGGCCTGCCAATTCCAGCCGCCTCCTCGGCTACGAGTTCGGCTACAGCGAGACGGCCATCATTCTGCGGCTGAAATATGGATCGCCGAAGCCGCTGGATCCGGCCGCGCGCGAGGCTGTCGAGCGCGCCTTGCGGGCGCGGCTCGGCCTGGAAAGCCTTTCGGTCGCCTTCGAGTGGCAGCGGGGCCCGGCGCCTGCGCAGAAGCGGTAGCGGGCGTCACTCAAAGACGACGCGCGCCCGCAGGATCCGGTCGAGCCGCGGGAATTGCGCGTCCAGATACCGGTTGCCTTGCGACTGGATGCGCGCCGCCTCCGGCCCGCGCCCCGGCGGCGACCACTCCCCGTAGCCGGCGTAGAGCTTCTCAAGGACCTCCATGCCCTCCACCACGCGCCCGAACGGCGCGAAGCCGTCCTTGTCGAGCGAGCGGTTGTCTTTCAGGTTCACGAAAACCTGCGTGCGGCGGCTGCCTTTGCCGGCCTGCGCGAAGCTCACCGTGCCGCGCAGGTTCGGCTGCTTCACGGGATCGTCGGCCAGCGGCGCGGAGTTCCACAGGGACTGGACCGAAGGATCCCCGGCGATGCCGAACTGCACAATGAAGCCTGGCCTCACGCGGTAGAAGCGCGAATCGTCGAAAAAGCCCGAGGTGACCAGCTTCCAGAAGCGTTCCGCGCCGAGCGGCGCCCAGTCGCGGCGCACTTCGATGACAAACGGCCCGCGGGTGGTTTCGAAACGCGCCTTCCAGACGGCAGGCATTTGCGCCGGCAGGGCGGATGCTTTCTTCGGCTGGCGTGTTTGCGGGGAAGGCGCGCCGCATCCTGCCAGCAGGAGCAGCAGGGCGGCGGCTGTCGGCCGGATTCGCATGGCTTCCATTGTTCCGCCCGGCGGCCGCGGATGGCAAGCGGCCGTTCCGGAGGTTCTGTGACCGCTTTTGCAAAATAATATCCGGCGTGTTTTGAAAAAAATAGCGGCCTGTTCGGGCGAAAGGCGGGAAAGAATTCGGGTATTTCTGGCTCTGGCGGCAGGCGGCCCGGCCGGCGGGCGGCCTGCGGCGCGGTCTGCTTCGGCGAGGCTGCCGGCGTGCTCCCCGGGTGAGGCTCGCGGGCCGCAGGGAGCGGGGCGCAGGCGGGGCGGAGGTGGCGAGCCCGCCCCGCCTGAAGGGCCCGCGTGCGGGTGAGCCCGGCAGCCATGCCGGGCCGGGCGGCGGGAGGAGGCCGCCCGGCCCGGGCGGGGCGGGGACGGTTCGTATAATGAAGGGGTTCGAAAAAAGGAGAGCCCCATGTCGCAAGCCGCCACCGATTCCATCCGCGCCCATGCGGACCGTTTCCTCGAGGAGCTGAAAGAATTTCTCCGGATTCCTTCCATTTCCACCGACCCCGCCCACGCCGCCGATGTGGCCCGCGCCGCCGAGTGGGTGGCCGCCAGGCTGAAGGCGGCAGGCCTCGAAAACATCGAAATCATTCCCACCGGCCGCCACCCGCTCGTCTATGCCGACTGGCTGCACGCGCCCGGCAAACCCACGGTTCTTTGCTACGGCCACTATGACGTGCAACCTCCCGACCCGCTGGAGGAATGGGTTTCGCCGCCCTTCGAGCCGACGATCCGCGACGGCAATCTCTACGCGCGCGGCGCTGCCGACGACAAGGGGCAGATGTACATGCACGTGAAGGCGATTGAAACGCTGTTTGCGGTGCATGGAAGGCTTCCGGTGAACGTGAAATTCCTGATCGAGGGCGAGGAGGAGGTCGGCGGCGCCAGCGTGGCCCGCTATGTCGCCGAAAACCCGGACAAGCTGAAGGCGGACGCGGCGCTGGTGTCCGACACGGCGCTGTACGCCGAGGGTATGCCGACGCTGTGCACCGGGCTGCGCGGGCTGGTGTACATGGAGGTGGAGGCGCGCGGCCCGTCGCGCGATTTGCACTCGGGCCTTTATGGCGGAGCGGCGCCGAACGCGGTTTACGGGCTCGTTGAGCTGCTGGCCAAGGCCAAGGATGCCGAGGGCAGGGTGGTGATCCCGGGCTTTTACGACGACGTGGCCGAGCCTGCCCCGGCGGAACTGGCTTCGTGGAAATCGCTGCCGTTTTCGGAAAAGGAGTTTCTGGAAAAGGAGGTCGGCGCCCCGTGCCTGGTGGGCGAGCCGGACCGCATGGTGCTGGAGCGGATCTGGTCGCGCCCCACGCTGGAGGTCCACGGCATCGGCGGCGGCTGGACCGGCGCCGGCGCCAAGACCGTGATCCCCGCGGCCGCGGTGGCCAAGGTCAGCATGCGGATGGTGCCAAACCAGGATCCGGAGAAAATGTTTCAGTTGTTCTCTTCCTGGGTGGAAGCCAACACGCCCAAAGGGATTCGTACCTCCGTGCGGAAGCTCTCGGCAAGCCCCGCGGTGGTGGTGAACCCGGAGCACCCGGCCATCCACACCGCGGCGGAGGCGTTCCGCGAGGTGATGGGCAAGCCGACCGTGTTTATCCGTTCCGGCGGCAGCGTGCCCATCGTCGGCGACTTCGCCCGGCACCTGGGCATCCCCACAGTCATGATGGGGTTCGGCCTGCCCGACGACGGGCTGCATTCTCCGAACGAGAAATTCCGGCTGGAGAATTTTTACCAGGGCACGATGACCGTGGCTGCGTTTCTCGAGCGCTACGGCGGCTGAGGCGGCGCGGCCTCAGCGGCGCCGGATGCGGAAGACCCAGTCCCGCTGCAAAAGGAAGTTCAGCGGGAACAGGCACGTCTCCACGGCGATCTTCGCCGGCATCCACCCGCCGCCCAGGACGGGCGCCAGCCATCGGATCAAGGCGTACGACGCCAGGGCGTGCGCCGCGGCCAGCAGAAGGAACTTCGGCAACACGCGGCCGTGCGGCTCGCGCGAATGGAAGACGGCGCGCCGCGCCGCCGGGTACTGGAAGGACAAGGCTGCCAGCCGCGCGGCGGCCTGGGCTGCGGGCATGGAGAGCCCGTGGGGCACGGCGAGGGAGAACAGGGAGTTGTCGATCGCCGCGGTCAGCAGGCTGACGATGGAAAACCGCAGCAGGACGAAGTAGATCTTCATCGAGTCCAGCACGGGGTTGAAGTGCGAGCTGCGGTTGCCGTCCAGATATACCGTGCGGATGGGCTCCTCGGCGAAGGCGAAGCCGGAGTGGCGGGCCGCAAGGAGCATGTCGAGCTCGAATTCATAACCGCCCGTTTTTGTTTCGACGAGCTTCTGCGCCAGTTCGCGGGGAATGCCGCGCAGCCCGGTCTGCGTGTCGGACAGCGGGATGCCGGCGATCCATCGCACCGCCACAACGCTCAGGCGGTTGCCGACGCGGCTGCGCCACGGCACGCCGCGATCGAAGCGGCGCGCGCCGAGCACGAGCGTGGCCCCGTCGGAGGCCGCCAGCCGCCGCGCCACGCGCTCGATGTCCTCGGGCAGGTGCTGTCCGTCGGCATCGGCGGTCACCAGCCCCGCGGCGGCGGCGTGTTCGGAAAGGATGTGGCGCATGCCGGTCTTGAGCGCCTCGCCTTTGCCGAGGTTCCGCTCGTGGCGCAGCACGGTGACCTGCGGCAGCCGGGACAGCGAGTCGAACACGGGCCGGCAGGCGGCGCTGCTGCCATCGTCGACGACGACGATCCGCTCGAAGCCGCGCCGGAGCAGGTTCGCCACGAGTTCGGACAGCCCGGGCGACGGCTCGTAGGCCGGAATCAGCACGGGCGGCAGGCCGGGCGTCGCGCGCATCGGGCTCCTCGAAGACAGGATGCCACGGCGGGTACAATGTGAAGGTTGTCCTCGCCCTCGGAACAGGTTTTCAAGAGCGCGGGTGTTGCCTCGTTCGCCGTTCTTCTCAGCCGCATCAGCGGGCTGGTCCGCGAAGGGGTGATGAGCCGCCTTTTCGGCGCGGGTTCCTCCTATGACGCCTTCGTCATCGGCTTCCGCATCCCCAACCTGACCCGCGACCTCTTCGCCGAAGGCGCGCTGTCGGCGGCTTTCGTGCCGACCTTCGTCGACTATCTCCAGAACCGCGACCGCAAGGAAGCCATCCATCTGGCGAACCTCGTCGCCACGGCCATCATCCTCTTCGTCGGCGGGCTGTGCGTGGCGGGGATCCTGCTGGCGCCGTGGTTCGTGCCGCTGCTGACGCCGAACTGGGCGCAGACGGCGCCGGAAAAGACGATGGCCGCGGTGCGCCTGACGCAGATCATGTTCCCGTTCCTGCTGCTGGTGGCGCTGGCGGCGCAGGCGATGGGCGTGCTGAACTCGTTCGACAAATTCGCCGTGCCGGCGTTTTCCTCCACATGGTTCAACGTCGGCAGCGTCCTCAGCGGCGTCGCCCTCGGCTTCTGGATGGGGCCGCGGCTGGGCATCGAACCGATCGAAGGCATGGCGTACGGGGTGGTGATTGGCGGCGCGATGCAGTTGCTGTGGCAGGTGCCGTCGCTGTACCGGCTCGGCTTCCGTTTCCGCCCCGCCCTGGACTTCAGCCATCCCGGCGTGCGGCAGATCGCGCGGCTGATGGGCCCGGCCATCATCGGCAACGCCAGCGTCCAGGTGAACGTGCTGGTCAACACATTCTTCGCCGCCTCGATCGTCGATCCCGTGCGCGGCGTCGACGGCGCCACCGCGTGGCTTCAGTACGCCTTCCGCTTCATGCAGCTGCCGCTCGGTCTGTTCGGCGTCGCCATCGCCACCGCCACGCTGCCCTCCATCGGGCGCAGCGCCTCCAGCGGCAACATCGACGAGTTCCGCGAGACGCTGGCGCGCTCGCTGGGGCTCGTGTTCCTGCTCACGGTGCCGGCCTCGTTCGGGCTCATCGTGCTCGGCCCCTCCATTGTCGGCGCGATTTACGAAGGCCGGCGTTTCGAGGCCTATGACACGCACCAGACCGCCGTGGCGCTGGCCTTCTATTCGCTCGGGCTGGCCGGCTATGCGGCGGTGAAGGTGCTGACGCCGGCCTTCTATGCGCTGAAGGATTCGCGCACGCCGATGGCGGTGAGCCTCGCGTCGATCTTCATCAACGCCTGCATGGCGTGGACGCTGGTGACGCGCGCCGGGCTGGGCCATGCCGGGCTCGCTCTGTCCACTTCCTGCGTGGCGCTGTTTTCCTTTCTCGCGCTCTTTCTGGCGATGCGCGTGAGGATCGGCGGCGTTTACGGCCGGCGGCTGCGCAGCGTGGTGCTGAAGACGCTGCTCGCCTCGCTGGCCATGTCGGCGGCCGTGTGGGGGTCGAGCCGCCTGATCCTGGCGTGGCTCGGCGCGGGCTTTCTCGGGCGGTTCGCCGACCTGGCCGTGTCCATCCCGCTCGGACTGGCCGTGCTGTACGTGGTGGCGCGCGCCCTGCGCATCGAAGAGCTCGAGATGGCGCGCCGGGCGCTGGCCGCACCCATACTGCGGCGGCTGTCCGGCGAGTAGGTGCTACACTCCTATCTGATGCATCCGGACGTTGCCACTGCCTTGCGGCTCCAGGCGCTTGATCTGCGCGCCGCCGAACTGCGGAAGGAAATCGCCTCGCTTCCGAAGCGCATCCTGGAAATCGAAAAGACGCTTGAGGCCCACACGCGCCGGCTGGAACTCGACCGGGCCGCGCTGGCCGCCAATCAGCGGGAGCGGAAGAAAATCGAGGGCGATATCCAGCTCCACCAGCAGAAAATCTCGAAATTGCGCGACCAGATGATGGAGGCGAAAACCAACGAGCAATACCGCGCCTTCCAGGAGGAAATCGCCTGGTTCGAAAATGCGATCCGCAAGGCCGAAGACCAGATTCTCGAGCTGATGATCGAGGCCGAGACGCTCGAGGCCAACGTGCGGAAGGCGGAGGCGGACCTGCGCGAGGAGAAGAAGAGCGTCGAGGCGGAAAAGGAGCAGGCCCGGGCGCGCACGCTGGCCGACAAGGAAGAGCTGGCGAGGATCGAAGCCGAGCGCAAGGACGTGGCGGCGCGCCTCTCGCCGGAGGTGCTGTCCATGTACGAGCGGCTGCGGACCCGCCACTACCCGGGCGGCGACGTTCTGGCGGAAGCGCGGGACGGCCGCTGCATGGGCTGCATGATGACGATGCGCCCCCAGCTGTTCCAGGACGTGAAGTCCGGCGAGAGGGTCGTTTACTGCGAGACCTGCCGCCGCATCCTCTACGTGGAAGAGCCGCCCCGGGACGTGCAGGCCGAAATGGAGGCCTGAGGGGGCGCGCCCGGCGCACCGCCGGCTGCGGTATGCTTGCCGCATCAGAGATTCATGCCATGAGAGCCCTGCTGTTCCTCATCGCCGCCGCTGCCGCCTTCGCGCAGCTTCCGCCGGTATTGTCTCCCGAAGTCCATGCCGACCGCCGCGTCACGTTCCGCGTGCGGGCCCCGAACGCGCAGAAAGTGGAGCTGGCGCTGGAGACGTTTCCCCGGCGCGAGATGTCGAAGGGCGAAGGCGGTGTGTGGACGCTGACCACCGATCCCCTCGAGCCGGACATCTACGGGTACACGTTCGTCATCGACGGCACGGGCTTCGTCGATCCTGCGAACGGAATGACCAAGCCCAACGCGCTCTCCACCTCCAGCGCCGTGCTGGTGCCGGGCGATCCGCCGCGGCCATGGGAGCAGACCGGGGTGCCCCATGGGGCCGTGCACCAGCATTTCCACGAATCGAAAATCGCCGGCGACAAGCGGGACTTTTTCGTTTACACGCCGCCGAATTATAACCCGCGCAAGCGTTATCCGCTGCTCGTTTTGTGTCACGGCTTTTCCGATTACGCCAACGGCTGGACTGCCGTCGGCCGCGCCCATTTTATCCTTGACAACCTGATTGCGCGGGGCGAAATCCGGCCGCTCATCGTCGTGATGCCGCTCGGCTACGGCGTGCCTCTGGAGTCGCTGCGCGCCGCCGCGCGGCGCACACCCGAAATGTGGAAGCAGAACGCCGAGAAGTTCACCGAAGCGTTGCTCAACGAGGTGCTGCCCGCTGTCGAGCGCGCCTACAGCGTGGAGACGAAGCGCGACAAACGGGCCATCGCGGGGCTGTCGATGGGCGGCGGGGAAGCGTTGATGGCGGGGCTCAACCACCTGGATCGCTTCGCCTGGATCGGCGCTTTTTCCGCCGGCGGCGCGGCGGGCGACCCCGGCGACGTGTTCCCGAAGCTGAGCGAGAAGGACAATGCGCGGATCCGCCTGCTCTGGATTGCCTGCGGCAAGGACGACCGGCTGGTGGAAGGCAACCGTAAATTCGTCGAGTGGCTCAAGAGCCGCGGCATCCGGCACACCTGGGTGGAGACCGAAGGCGCCCACACCTGGCCGGTATGGCGGCGCTATCTGATCGAATTCACCAAACTGCTTCAGTGGTGATGGCGGCGCCCGGACGCGGCCGGCCGGGCCACCAGGTTGCCGGGACAAAAGGGGTGCTTTCGCATTTTCATTGGCTTGTCTTCGGCTCCTGATCGCGGCGTTGCGAGCACGTGATTTCCGGCGGTAATGAGGCGCGGAGATACGGCGGAGTCTTCGGTCGGGATCCGGAGAGAATCCCTCGAATATATTAGCAGTTTCACGGAACAGTAAAGATTTGAAACATCACCGCCATTTTCGGCGTCTCATCGTGTAGACAAGCACTGTCGGGCCTGCCACTCGTCCCCCGAGTCCGGCCGGCCCGAGTTGAAGGGCGGATGTTTACTCCTCCGGCATCCGCCCTCTTTTTGTGTCTACTGGACGCGGGGAGCCGCGACCGGCTCGAAGCGGCAGGAGAAGTGGCGGAGGAAGGCGGGCTGCTCGACGATCCGGTAGCCGGAGAGCTTTTCTTTGCGCGCGTTGACCTCGAGAATGGCCTCGACAACGTAGTCGATGTGGCTCTGCGTGTAGACGCGGCGCGGGATGGCAAGCCGCAGGAGCTCGTTGCGCGCATGTTCGCCAAACATCACCGAGCCGATCTCGACGCTGCGGATGCCGGCGTGGAGGAACAGCTCGACGGCGAGCGACTGGGCCGGGAACACGTGCCGGGGGATGTGGGGCAGCATGCGTCCTGCATCGATGTAGATGGCGTGGCCGCCCGGGGGCTGGACGATGGGGACGCCCCCTTCGGCGAGGTGCCTGCCCAGATATGTGGTGGAGGCGATCCGGTAGCGAAGATAGTCCGGGTCGAGCACTTCCTGCAAGCCGACGGCGATGGCCTCGAGATCCCTGCCCGCGAGCCCACCGTAGGTGGGGAATCCCTCGGTGAGAATGAGCAGGTCCTTCTCCTGCCGCGCGAGGGCGTCGTCATTGGTGCACAGCAGCCCGCCGATGTTGGCGAAGGCGTCTTTCTTGGCCGAGAAGGTGCAGCCGTCGGCGAGCGAGAACATCTTGCGGGCGATGTCGAACGGCGTCCAGGAAGAGTAGCCCGGTTCGCGCTCGTGGATGAACCAGGCGTTCTCGGCGAACCGGCAGGCGTCGAGATAAAAAGGAATGCCGTGGCGGCGCGCGACGCGGCTGACCGCTTCGATGTTGGCCATCGACACGGGCTGGCCGCCGCCGCTGTTGTTGGTCACCGTAAGCATGATGAGCGGGATGCGGCTGCGCCCGCGTTCTTCGATGAGCCGCTCGAGGGCCTGGACGTCCATGCCGCCCTTGAACGGGAGCATGGCCTGCGTGTCGGCGGCTTCCGGCAGTGGCAGATCGACGGCCTCGGCGCCGGCGAATTCGATGTTGGCGCGGGTGGTGTCGAAATGCGTGTTGTTCGGCACCACGTGGCCCGGCTTGCAGAGGCAGGTGAACAGGATGCGCTCGGCGGCGCGTCCCTGGTGGGTGGGAATGACGTGGCGGAATCCGGTGAGGTTTTCCACCACGCGCCTGAGCCGGAAGTAGGACTCGCTGCCGGCGTAGGATTCATCGCCGCGCATCATCGCCGCCCACTGCTCGGTGGACATGGCGGAGGTGCCCGAGTCGGTGAGCAAATCGATGAGGATGTCGGAGGCGGGCACGAGGAACAGGTTGTAGCCGGCCTCCCGCAGCACGCGCTCGCGCTCTTCGCGCGTGGTGTGGCGCAGCGGCTCGACGCTCTTGATGCGGAACGGCTCGATGATGGTTTTCATGTCGGTTCCGCCTCCAGTGTATGCCGGGCGGAGCCTGTGGAAGGCCTCCGGAGGGCCGGAAAACGCTGTCCTGATTTCAAGACACTTCCATCCAGAATCGGCGTTTGCAGTTGTGTTACTCTGCCTCCTAGATGGGCGTCCCGGCGGACGCCCGCAAGCCTGAAACTCTTTGGGAGCGTGCCCTGTGAAGATCTACGAAAGCACCGATGTCCGAAACGTGGCCCTCGTCGGCCACGGCAACAGCGGGAAGACTTCGCTCGTGGCGGCGATGCTGTACACCGCCGGGGCGACCAACCGGCTGACCCGGGTCGACGAGGGCAACACGGTGACCGACTACGACGAGGAAGAGATCGCCCGCAAGATCACCATATCGACGGCGCTGGCGGCGGTCGAGTGGAACCGGAAAAAGCTGAACCTGTTTGATACCCCCGGCTTCAACCTGTTTACCTACGACACGAAGATCGCCATGGGCGCGGCCGACTCGGCCCTGATCCTGGTCGACGGCGTGGCGGGCGTCGAAGTGGTGACGGAAAAGGTTTGGGAATACGCCGAGGGTTTCCAGCTGCCCCGCGCGTTTTTCGTCAACAAGCTGGACCGGGAACGCGCCGATTTCCAGCGCACGGTGGACAATATCGTCGAGATCTTCGGGCGCCATGCGATTCCGGTTCAGCTCCCCATCGGCGCCGAGCGCGACTTCCGCGGCGTCATCGACCTGATCGAGATGAAGGCCTACGAGTACACGCCCGGCGGCGACGGCAAGGGCAGGGAAATCCCCATTCCTGCCGACATGCAGGAGCAGGCGGAGAAGGCCCACGGGGCGCTGATCGAAATGGTCGCCGAGGGCAAGGACGAGCTGATGGAGAAGTACTTCGAGCAGGGCACGCTGCCGCCCGAAGACATCATGGCCGGCCTGCACGATGCTGTCAAGGAAGACCGCATCTTCCCGATCCTGTGCGGCTCTTCGCTGGAGAACATCGGCGCGGACCTGGCGATGAACTTCATGCTCGCCTTTTGCCCGAACCCGACCGAGCATCCGGCCATCCGCGCCATGGTGGGCGACCACGAGGAGTTCAAGGCGATCACCGACAAGGACCACGTGACCGCGTATGTATTCAAGACGGTTGCCGACCCCTTTGCCGGGCGCCTCTCCTATTTCAAGGTCTGCACGGGCGTGCTCAAGAACGACGCCAATCTGATCTGCATGCGGTCGAAGAGCCAGGAGCGGCTGTCCCACCTCAGCGTGCCCTTCGGCAAGCAGCTCATCCCGGTCAACGAGCTGCATGCGGGCGACATCGGCGTGGTGGCGAAGCTCAAGGACGTGCTCACCGGCGACACCCTGTGCGAGAAAGGCGACTCGGTCGAATACCCGCGCGTGCAAATTCCCGAGCCCTCCATCGCCTACGCCATCGCCGCCAAGAGCCGCAACGACGAGGACCGCATGGGCAACGCCGTGGCGCGCATTCTTGAGGAGGACCCGGGACTGCGCTTCTACCGCGACCCGCAGACCAACGAGTTTCTGCTGGCCGGCATGGGCGGGCAACATGTCGAGATCATTGTCAGCCGCCTGAAGCGCCGTTACAACGTCGAGGTCGAGCTGCGTGCGCCGAAGATCCCCTACCGCGAGACCATTCGCGGCACCGCTGACGTCCACGGCCGCCACAAGAAACAGACCGGCGGTCACGGCCAGTTCGGCGACTGCAAGATCCGCATGGAGCCTCTCGAGCGCGGCAAGGGCTTCGAATTCGTCAACGCCATCTTCGGCGGGGCCATTCCGAAGCAGTTCATTCCGGCCGTGGAAAAAGGCATTCTCGAGGCGGCCGCCAAGGGCTTCCTGGCCGGCTATCCGGTGGTCGACTTCAAGGTCACCCTGTATGACGGGTCCTACCACGAAGTCGACTCGTCGGAAATGGCTTTCAAGATCGCGGGACGCAAGGCCTTCAAGCTGGCCATGGAGCAGGCCAAGCCGGCGTTGCTCGAGCCCATCATGAAGGTCGAGGTGCAGGCGCCGGTGGAATTCGCCGGCGACCTGATGTCGGACATCAACGGCCGCCGCGGCCGCATCACCGGCATGGACACGAAGGGATCCACCCAGATCATCCGCGCGCTCGTCCCCATGGCCGAGATGCTCACCTACCAGAACGACCTGACCTCCATCACGCAGGGCCGCGCCTCCTACACGATGGAGTTCTCCCACTACGACTTCGTGCCGCAGGCGCAGGCGGAGAAAATCATCGCCGCTTACAAGGCGGCCGCCGCCGGCGAGGCCGAGGAAGAGGAATAATAACCGGCCGCGGGCGGTCTGCGCGGCGCGGGCCGCCCGCCTCGCCTGTCCGGGCGCGTTGGCCGCTTCGCCGCAAGTCCCGCGAGGGCACCCCGCAGTGCGCCTCGCCGGGCCCGGGCTTCTCCCGGCCCGCAGCCTTTGGAGATGCACGCTGCCTCGAGCGGGAAAGCCGTTTCCGCCATGCGGCCGCACAAGGCGGCGGCGCGCTCAGGCGGCGGCGCGCTCCGCGGCAAGCGGGTTCCGGGGTTGCGCGGTCCGCTGCTGCTGTCTTTTCTTTCTTGCCTGGAGCCACGTCAACCACCCGAGGCCGGTCACCATCATCAGGACAGACAGCGCCTCGGAGTTTTCCGCCAGTTCCGCTTCGCCGCGGTACAGCAGGCCGAACGGACCCCTGCCGCGCTGGAAGACGTCAAAGCGGAGGATGGCCGGCCCGTGCCGGTTCACCGCGAATTCCAGGATCAGCCCCTCATCGGGCTCGCAGCTGATCGGTCCGGCCGCGCAGGCGCCGTCCTGCCGCCAGTTGGCCGGGGCCAGCAGCGTCCCTGAAGGGTTGGTTTGGTCGATGAGGTAGACCGCCGCCGTGTCGTCGGCGAAGACCGTCAACCGCACGAACGTGGCCTCATCGGGCAGGTATTCGTAGAAAACCGCAGTCGGGCCATTTTGGGCGTTGGTATTCGGCGGTGACACAGCGCCAGGACCAACCCCGGTGTTGGCGTAGGAGATCCATTGGTGAGGCGACAACTGCGCCCAGAGCGGATGCGGCTGGATGGCCACGTTGGCTCCGGTGACGCTGTTGGATTCGTTCAGCAAATCCGATCCGAAGGAGACGACCGCCGCTGGCAGGGCGATCGGTAGGCAAAGGCAAGCCGCAAGGAAGAGCACAAAGGTTCTCATGCAGGCGTTCCCGTACCAGTACAGTGCCGCTTTGTCCGGACTTCTCTCAGCAAAAATCCTCAGCCCCGCTCAGCCGCTGTCCGGGTCGGCCCCAGGCTTTCCTGCTTCAGCAGGGATTCCTGTCGCGTTGTCGGGCTCGGCCTCCCTGTAGCCCCGCGCAGAACGCGGTGCACGCTCCGTGCGCCCTCGTTCCCTGCGCCGCGGCCTGCTGCCGGGCCCTCGCCGGCTCGCGCGGCCGCATCCCGGCTTTGCATGGACATTTTCACAATCAAGCTGGCCTCGGCAGGGCCCAGGACTGTATACTTGAGGCATTCATCTTCCCGTCCGTTGATCCGCTCCTCTGTTTCGTTGTTTCATTCCGCCCGGCTGGAATGGCATGAATCCGGACGATCCTACCATCATCGACGAGGGCGGCGGTGCAACTCCCGCCATTCGCAAAGGCAAGTACCGGATCGCCGGGCGCCTCGGCGAGGGCGGCATGGGCGTGGTGTACAAGGCCCTCGATGAAGAGCTGGGCCGGACAGTCGCCCTGAAATTCCTGCCGCCGCACATCGGCCGGGACGCGGGCGCCGGGCAGCGCTTCCTGCGCGAGGCGCGCGCAGCCAGCGCGCTTGACCACGTCCACATCGGCGCCATTTACGGCATCGAGCAGGACGCCGGCGGGCGGCAGTTTCTCGTCATGGCGTATTACGACGGCGAAAATCTGGCCTCGCTGCTGGACAGACACGACGGCCCGCTCGAGGCCGCGCACGCGCTCCGCATCGCCGCGCAGATCGCCCTCGGACTGAAAGAGGCGCACGCCTGCGGGGTGATTCACCGGGATATCAAGCCATCGAACATCCTCATCACGCGCCAGGGCGTGGTGAAGATCGTGGACTTCGGCCTGGCCTGGATGTCCGGCGCCGAGCAGCTGACCCAGGACGGCGCGCGGATGGGCACGCCATCCTACATGTCGCCGGAACAGGCCATGGGGCAGCCTGCGGATCACCGCAGCGACCTGTGGTCGCTGGGCGCGGTGCTGTACGAGATGCTGACGGGCGAGCGGCCGTTCGATGGCGGTTCGGTGCCGGCGACCTTGTACCGCGTCGTGCATGAGCAGCCGCGGGCGCTCGACGGGGTGGCGCGGCATTTGCGTCCGCTCGTCGACAAGGCGCTCCGGAAATCCCCGGAGGAACGGTTCGCGTCCGCCGGGGAATTTCTTGAGGCTCTCAATGGAATCGGGGCGAATGGTGAACCGGCCGCGCCGGCGGCGCGTCCCCGCGCGACGCTTTACAGAGGCGCACGCCTCCCCGGCCGCCGGGCCCTTCTGGTGGCGGGTGCGTTGCTGGCGCTTGCCGGGGGGCCGGCATGGGTCTGGCACAAGGCCCGTTCCGCGGCACGCACGCGGCAGGCCGGATTGCCGTCGGGGACGGCCTCCGCACGGTATCTGGAGTCGCTGCCGCTGATGAGGCGATGGGACAAGGAAGGGAACCTGGACCGCGCCATTCTTCTGCTTGAGGAAAGCCTCCGGCTTGAGCCGGGTTTCGCCCTGGGGCACGCCCGTCTGGCGGAGGCGAACCGCATCCGCTACGCTCTCACCCGCGACCGCAAGGCGCTCGACACGGCCGCGTTCCACGCGGGCGAGGCCTTGCGGCTCGGCCCCGGGCTGGCCCCCGTGCAGGTGGCGATGGGGCGGATTCATGCCGCTCTCGGCCATCAGGACCTGGCGATGGCATCGCTTGAGCAAGCCCTCCGTCTGGATGCCAACGACCCCGAGGCGCACCAGGCGGTGGCGCGGCAGTACGAAAGGCTGGGACGCCTGACGGAGGCCGAGCGTTCTTTCCGCCGCGCGCTGGAACTCGACCCGGACGACATTTCGGCTCACGATGCATACGGCAATTTCCTGTTCCGGCAAAGCCGGTTCGCCGAGGCTGTTCGCGAGTGGCAATCGGTGATCCGCGCCGCGCCGGACCATTCGGCGGCGCTCGTCAACCTGAGCAGCGCGTTGTGCGAGACGGGGCGCGTGTCGGAGGCTATTGCCATCTCGCGGCAGCTCGTCGAAGCGAAGCCCGGCGCGATGGCGTGGACGAACCTCGGCACTGCGTATTCGCGCGCCCGGCGGTACAGCGAGGCGGTCGCCGCTTACAGAAAAGCTGTCGCCATCGACGCCGGCGACCCGATGGCATGGGGCAACCTCGGGTATGTGTACTCCTGGATGTCCGGCCAGGAAGGGCCCGCCCGCCAGGCGTTCAACAAGGCCATCGAACTGGGCGAGGCGCGGCGCAAAAGCAGTCCGCGGGACGCGTTTCTCCACAGCGACCTGGCGTTGTATTACGCCAAAACCGGCCGCGCCGCGCTGGCGCGCGAGCGCCTGGCGACCGCGCTCAGCCTCGCGCCCAAAGGGCCGGAAATCCGTGCCGCAGCGGCCGAGGTACACGAGTTGCTGGGAGAACGCAAGAAGGCCCTCGATTCGGTTGGGGAAGCTCTCGCGCTCGGCTATCCGCG
>Ga0209227_1000948_pt1 | contig 23758 bp, 23 predicted proteins | sample YNPBryantNP2012_FD_185815 | JGI IMG/M metagenome (GOLD analysis project Ga0209227, IMG submission 185815) | Anoxygenic and chlorotrophic microbial mat microbial communities from Yellowstone National Park, USA - YNP Bryant NP 2012 (SPAdes)... ...
TGCTGATCTCGATCAGTCTGACGGCGTTCAACATCGGGATGGGCGCAGGGGCAGAACTGGGACAGACCGACTTCTACGGCGAACGTCCTGGACCGCCGCCCTACGCCTTACCGCTGACGCTGGCATCACTCGTCGTTCTGGCAGCGTTTATCTGGGTCGAGCGCCGTGAGCGTGATCCATTGCTTGACCTTTCCCTCTTCCGCCAGCATGGAACCGTGGCAGCGTTGCTGGTGAATGTGCTGATCGGGTTCGCGCTGGCGCTGGCAATCGCGAATGTACCCTTGTTCATCAACACCCGCCTGGGGCTGCTGAACCCGACCGATCCCGACATTCTGCGCCAGGGAGCGTGGGATAGCGGACTGGTGCTCTCGGCGTTGACGCTGGCGCTGGCGTTGTGCGCATGGCCCGGCGGAAAACTGGCGGGGCGTTCTGGCGAGCGCCTGCCGGCGCTCATTGGGCTGGGGATGGCGATCACTGGCTACCTGGCGATGAGCCGCTGGCAGTCCGATACCGGATACTGGACGATGGCAGGCGGGTTGGCGCTGGCGGGCAGCGGAGTGGGCATTGTGCTGGCGCCTGCGGCATCGGCAATCATCAGCGCGGCAGGTCCAGAGCGGCGCGGTGCGGCGTCGGCGCTGGTGATCATTCTGCGACTGATCGGGATGACGGCAGGTGTTTCGACCCTGACACTGTGGGGCGTGCAGCGACAGGACGCGCTGCGACGCGCTGCGGACCCGGCATTGCTGGCAGACTTTGATCGGGTGCGGATGTTTCTGATCGATGTAGCCGCGCAGGTGGTGGGAGAGACCTTCCTTTTTGCAGTGGCCGCGTGCGCGATTGCGCTCGTTGCAGCCATATGGCTGCCGGGGCGTCACCGATCACAAACCGGAGAGACACGGGATGGGAGTCAGGTTGACCGATAGATGGTCAGGGCACAATGCTCTGTCGCGTCTGAGCAAGCATGGATCACGATGCCTGGACTTTCGAGACGAAGGACTCTGCCCAGCGGATAGTTCGGTCAATACATTGACCTGCCCAAGAGCGATCAAGCGTAGCATCGGTCTCATCGGGAAGGTCACCGTATCGCAATGCAGATCCAAACGGCGTCAATTGTGGCAATTCATCTGCATCAGGAGGTAGTGGTACACCACTGCGATGCAGTAATTCGATAAGCATGGACAGATTGTGCGTTCGAGGAAACTCAATGGACGCCGCTGCCAGTACCGCCTTGAGAGATTTTTCGACCGCTTGCTGGGCGTGAAAGCCGATAATCCAGACCGGGATTTTGGGATCGGTAACCAGTGTGATATACGCTTGCCCATCGCCCTTTGCTCGGTCCAGGAAACGCCTGGCAATCTCAAGAGACGGGTTCATACATCTTTCCCTTTCGCCATGCCTCACAGGCGATAGTGTGAGGCATGTCCTTGAAGTGATGAAACTGGTCGCGACTCATGACCCACACATCAGCCGGGATCAACATACGTCCCAGGAGACGCGATAATCGCACCATCTCTGCAAAAGAATCCTCAACCTCCGGTTCGATCACCAGGAAATCTACATCGCTATCGGGTCGGGCTGTACCCTGAGCGTAGGAGCCAAACAGGATGACAGTAGAGCCAGGAGGAATAGATTTGTGAAGTGCTTCCACTGCCTGCTCAATGAGCGTATGGTCAATCATGCTCACCTCTTGCCCTATGCGGCGCTCAATGTTGACACTTATGATGAAACCGGGATATTCAGCGTTTTCCAGCCTGTCATAGTCACAAGAATGCCAATCAACTGATCAAGATTGTCAACATAATACTCTCGCCGATCAATGCGCACAACATTCTGCTCCAGTTGCAGGAAACGCCAGTTCGTACCGGTGGTCACTGCTCCGTGGATCACCGGAATGGCATGTCCTTCACGCTCGTTAAAGCGTTGCGCCGCAATCATTGCGGCGATACACTGCGGAAAACCACCCTTGATGTCTTCGTTCTTCGCTTCGAATATAATCAACACCGGAGCACTGACAAAGAGTTGTTCCGGCGACAGCGAGACAATAAAGTCGCACACGCCGTTCAAACCCAGGGAAGGATCGACAGAAAAATCGATCCCCGAAAAAAAACTGATTGAACGTTCTGTCTGCCGCCGCAACTCAACCAGAATAGGGGCAATTATCAACTCGGATCGCACTTTCTCGGTGTTAATCGCAAGTGCGATCGGCAGGGTCTCGCGCAATGTCTCCTTCAACCATTCGCTGACCGGCAGTTCGGGCGCGGCGGCGAAGAGATCAACATCCTCTTCGAACACGAGTTGAAAACGCCGCTTGAGATCGGGCAGTTTGAAATCACTGTACGCCATATCACCCCTCCTCTCCTGGCATATGCACACAGTGTATCACACGCAAGCGAGCGACGCTTTGCATCTGAGATATGCTACAATAGCCAGCGCAGCCCTGGAATATGGTCGTCTCTCCTGAGCAGCATCGATGCGATTGTTTTCTACCGGACGTACACCGCTGATTGTGGCGATCATCATCGGCGCCATGTGCGCGTGGGTGATCATCGCCTGGCTCGATGCAACCCTGGCGCCCGGCGCCGGTGGGGTCTGGCTGGCGCTGACCGTCCTGATCGGCGGGGTGGCAGTGCGCTTACGGCAGGGGCGCACACCTTCCGCATGCGCGACCGGACCGCGCCTCCGTCCGTTGCAGGTGAGTTGCTTTGGCGCTATTGCGCTGGGGGTGCATCTGTTGCACGCCGCAGAAACCGGTCTCCTGACGGCTGCCATTCCTGCCCTGGCTGCGCCGTGGCTGCCTGCTGCCTGCATCATCGGCGGCGTCGGCGGTCTGGCGATCCTGAGTTTTGGTTCCGACTGCCGCAATGCAGCCTTCAGCGGCGAACCATCGGAGGAACAGCAACATGGAGCCATATGATCTGCCGCTCTACCATCTGGTGCGCCCGGCGGCTTCCGATACAGCGCCGCCGCCGATGATGACGCTCTTCCACGGGTATGGCAGCAACGAAGAGGACCTGTTCGGTCTGACGCCATACATCGACCCGCGCTTTCTGGTGCTCAGCGTGCGTGCGCCGCTCGTGCTGACGCCCGGTATGTACGCCTGGTTCGAGATCGGCTTCACCTCCGATGGGCGCATCGCCGTTGATGACGTTCAGGCGCGCCAGGCGGCGCAGATCACGGCGCAATTCGTTGAACAGGCGACCAGAGTGTATCGCGCCGACCCGTCGCGCGTGATCGTTGCTGGCTTCAGTCAGGGCGGCACAATGGCGGCGTTGACAGCGCTGACCCGTCCTGATCTGGTGGCGGGCGCAGCCGTGCTGAGCGGCATTGTGCCTTCATCGATCATCGATGAATTGCCAGATCGGGAGGCGCTGGTCGGCAAGCCGTTCCTGGTTGTGCACGGGACACATGACCAGGTTGTTTCGATTGCCCATGGGCGCGCAAGTCGGGATTTTCTGAACCGGCTCGGCGTGGCGCTGACTTACCGTGAATACCCGATGGCGCACGAGATCAGCCTCGACGCGCTGCTCGACCTGACCGAGTGGCTGAGGACGTTGAAGGTTGAGGGTTGAAGGTTGAACGTTGAACGTTGAACGTTGCGCGGTGAAGGTTGCGGGTTGAAAGTTGAAGGTTGTGTTCTTCGGAAGGTAATTCGACACGCCGGAGGCGTTCGCTTATCTGGGGTCTACGACCTGTCAAGGCGGGTTATCTCTAGAGCAAGGCGAAGTATGAGTCAGGAGACAAGATGATGAGTGAGAGGATAAGCGTTGTGGAAAAACAAATCCGACTATCGGTGCAACACGCAGACCGCCTGAGCCGCCTGGCCAGAGCTAAAGCCCTCAGCGAAGACCAGATTATTGAGAAAGCCCTGGACATTCTCTTCAGTCTGACCGATCTCCTTGACCAGCACGTCGAGCGAGAAGGGTGGTCGTTCCTGTCGGAAGGCACATTGCAACGAGTGTGGGATAACGAAGAGGATGCCCGTTACGACTCCTGGAGAGAACTCTATGGCCTTTCAGCGCGGTGATGTCGTGCTGGTGCCGTTTCCGTTCAGCGACTTGAGTACAACAAAGGTGAGGCCAGCTGTGGTGGTGAGCAGTTCACTCTACCATGCTACAGAACCCGACCTGATTCTGGCAGCGATCACCTCCAGGGTTGCTGCGTCCAGTGGGCCTTTGGACTGCGTATTGCATGATTGGCAGGCAGCCGGTCTACGTTACCCTTCTGCCGTTAAACCGGTACTGTTTACCCTTGATCCGACACGCGTGATCTACCATGTCGGTGCGCTGACCCCGGTGGATCTTGCTGAAGTGGCTCAACGGCTCCGTCGTGCTTTGGAGTTGTAGAGTTAGTTCTAGATGTTGCGAGGAATTATGACCGCCTCAGTCAGCCTCGATCTTCCGCCACGCTATCTGGACAAAGTACGTGCGATTCTGCAGCAATACGTGCCCGACTACGACGTCTGGGCATACGGCAGCCGTGTGCGCGGCGGCGCATTCGAAGCAAGCGATCTTGATCTGGTGGTGCGGAACCCCCGCCATCCGCTGCAACCCTGCGATTTGAGCAGGAATACTGGAACGTGCTGGAACCTCAACCTCCCGCTGTCCTGCGCGGATAGTCCCGCCCTTCCCTTCCCCTTGCGCAGCATGCACCGACCGTCTATACTTCCCATAGCGCGCAATCACCAGGGAAAGAGCCTGATATGAGCGTCGAAACTGCAACCTCAGCCGGCGCCGCCGTTGCCACACCGCCCGACGAGCGTCCGCCGCTCCACTCCGGCGACCGCCTGACGCGCGCTGAGTTCGCCCGGCGCTATGCGCTGCACCCCGACATCAAGAAAGCCGAATTGATCGATGGAGTCGTTTACGTGGCTTCACCAACCCGCCACCGGCAGCACGGCAAGCCGCACAGCCTGCTCGTTGGATGGATCATCGCCTACGCAGCGGCAACTCCGGGTGTGGATTTCAGTGACAACGCGACGGTTCTGCTCGACCTGGAGAATGAGCATCAACCCGATGCCCTCCTGCGCCTCGAACCGATCCACGGCGGGCGCTCGCGCGTTACCCGCGACGACTACATCGAAGGTCCGCCCGACCTGATTGTCGAAGTCGCCGCCAGCAGCGCCGCCTACGACCTGCACGACAAAAAGCGCGTCTACGCCCGCAGCGGCGTGCGTGAGTATCTCGTAGCCCAGGCGTATGAGCGCCGGGTGGACTGGTGGGAACTGCGCGAAGGGGTCTTCACCCCCCTGCCGCTCGAAGCCGACGGCACGCTGCGCAGTCGCGCTTTCCCTGGTTTGTGGCTCGACCCGGCGGCGCTGTGGGCGGGTGACGCCGCCGCTCTGCTCGCCACCCTCCAGCACGGTCTCGCCGACCCCGCACACGCCGCGTTCGTCGAGCGCCTGCGCGCAACCTCCGGGGCGACCCCGGCATCGTGAAAGGGGAGACGATGAGCGTCGAAACTGCAACCTCAGCCGGCGCCGCCGTTGCCACACCGCCCGACGAGCGTCCGCCGCTCCACTCCGGCGACCGCCTGACGCGCGCTGAGTTCGCCCGGCGCTATGCGCTGCACCCCGACATCAAGAAAGCCGAATTGATCGATGGAGTCGTTTACGTGGCTTCACCAACCCGCCACCGGCAGCACGGCAAGCCGCACAGCCTGCTCGTTGGATGGATCATCGCCTACGCAGCGGCAACTCCGGGTGTGGATTTCAGTGACAACGCGACGGTTCTGCTCGACCTGGAGAATGAGCATCAACCCGATGCCCTCCTGCGCCTCGAACCGATCCACGGCGGGCGCTCGCGCGTTACCCGCGACGACTACATCGAAGGTCCGCCCGACCTGATTGTCGAAGTCGCCGCCAGCAGCGCCGCCTACGACCTGCACGACAAAAAGCGCGTCTACGCCCGCAGCGGCGTGCGGGAGTACCTGGTAGCCCAGGCGTATGAGCGCCGGGTGGACTGGTGGGAACTGCGCGAAGGGGTCTTCACCCCCCTGCCGCTCGAAGCCGACGGCACGCTGCGCAGTCGCGTCTTCCCCGGCTTGTGGCTCGACCCGGCGGCGCTGTGGGCGGGTGACGCCGCCGCTCTGCTCGCCACCCTCCAGCGCGGTCTCGCCGACCCCGCACACGCCGCGTTCGTCGAGCGCCTGCGCGGGGCGGAACAGGACGCCGTCTGATGGCGGAATAGAACACGGATCGGCACAGATGCGACGGATGGGCACGGATGTTGATGAGTTTTGTCTGGAATAGTCTGGGTCTGCCGTGGCACACGAAGCGCTCGTTTCCAGCGACAGGTGTTGGGGCGCGGCATGCCGTGTCCCCAACGGCGCCGCCTCGGCGTGGCACGTGAAGCGCGCGTTTCCAGCAACGGGTGCAGCCCCGCCCAAAGGACCTTATGAGAACTGCGCTCCCGATCTCCGCGCCTCCGCGCCTCCGCGTGAGCCGGTCTGATCTGCGCTTCGCGGTAGCAGACCTATCGGTTACTCAACCGGCAGATCCGGCATGCGCGTATGCCAGTCAGTAACGCGCTGATAGGCGTCGCCGACGCGCAGCAGCGTCTCCTCGTCGAACGCTCGCCCGATCAGTTGCAGACCGATCGGCAGCCCTGCCGCAAACCCGCATGGCACAACCAACCCCGGCAAGCCTGCCAGATTCAACGGCAGTGTGCAGACATCCTCAAGGTACATTGCCAGCGGATCATCGGAGTGCGCCCCAATCGGGAAGGCGACCGTCGGCGTGGTTGGCGCAGCAATGACATCGACCTGCTCGAAAGCCTGCTGATAGTCGCGCCGGATGAGGGTGCGCACCTGCTGCGCCCGTTTGTAGTAGGCATCATAGTAGCCGGCAGAGAGCGCATACGTTCCCAGCATAATGCGCCGTCGCACCTCTGGACCGAACCCTGCGCCGCGGGTGCGCTCCAGTTCATCGAAATAACTTTCGCCTGGCACGCGCAACCCATACCGCACACCGTCGAAACGCGCAAGATTGGCGCTGGCTTCGGCGGGGGCGATCAGATAGTAGACCGGCAGCGCATAGGGGGTGTGCGGCAGACTGATCTCGCGCACTTCTGCGCCCTGATCGCGCAGCACTTCAATGGCGGCGCGCACAGCAGCTTCAACTTCCGGTTGCATACCGGCAACGAAGTATTCTTGCGGCACGCCGATGCGCAGCCCGCGCATGTCGCCGGTCAGCGCCGCCTCATAATCTGGAACCGGGTGATCGGTACAGGTTGCATCGAACGGATCGGCGCCCGCGATAACCTGCAGGATCATCGCACAATCGCGCACGGTGCGCGCCATTGGTCCGATCTGATCGAGCGACGAGGCGAACGCCACCAGACCATAGCGCGACACGCGCCCATAGGTCGGCTTGAGACCGGTAATGCCGCACAGCGCCGCCGGTTGACGGATCGAACCGCCGGTGTCGGTACCGAGGGTTGCCGGCGTCTCACCGGCAGCCACGGCAGCCGCCGAACCGCCGGACGATCCTCCTGGCACCCGTTCCAGATTCCACGGGTTACGTGTCTGCTGAAATGCGCTATTCTCGGTCGAGGAACCCATCGCAAACTCATCACAGTTGAGTTTGCCGATCAGCACCGCGCCGGCTGCCTTCAAGCGCGCCACCGCCGTCGCATCATACACCGGAACATAGTTTTCGAGCATCTTCGAGGCGCAGGTGGTGCGCACCCCCTGCGTCGAAATGACGTCCTTGATGCCGAGCGGTAAACCAAGCAGCGGCGATGGATCACCGGCGGCGCGACGCGCATCGGCAGCCTGCGCCTGCGCTCGCGCACCTTCAGCGTCGATGGTCAAAAACGCGCGCACCTGCGGTTCGACAGCGGCAATCCGCGCCAGCAGCGCGTCGGTCAACTCGACCGATGTGATCTCACCGCGCATCAGCGCCTCGCGCGCCTCGGAAAGCGTCAACTGGTAGAGCGACGTCATCAGTACCCTCGATTTTTGCCTGAAAGGATGTCAACAACCGTCTTGATGATAATTTTTATGTCAAACAGCAGTGACCAGTTTTCAACATAGTAGAGATCGTAGCGGGTGCGCTCCTCGATGCTCGTATCGCCGCGCAGCCCGTTGACCTGCGCCCATCCGGTAATGCCAGCCTTCTGCTTGTGGCGGCGCATATAGCGCGGGATGCTCTGACTGAACCGCTCAACCCACACCGGTTGCTCCGGGCGTGGTCCGACAACGCTCATCTCCCCGCGAATAACATTGATGAACTGCGGCAATTCATCGAGGCTGTAGCGCCGCAGGAAGCGCCCAAGCGTCGTCACCCGCGGATCGTCCTTCGTCGTCCAGTTGCCGATCAGCGGCGCATCGACGCGCATCGTGCGGAACTTGAAGGTCGGAAACGGCTTCCCATCGAGACCGACCCGCTCCTGCACAAAGAAGACCGGACCGCGCGACTCGAATTTGATCAGCAGCGCGATCAGAAGCATGACCGGCGAACTGAGGGTCAATACCAGGATCGCAACTACCAGATCGAGCGCGCGCTTAAGCGCCCGGTTGATCGGACTGTCGAGTGCGACGTTGCGAATGCCGATCAGGGGTAAGCCGCTCACATCGCCGATTGAAATATCGTTATTGGTGATCAATTGAAAAGCGTCGGGATAGAGTTTAATCTCGACCGACTCATCCTCGGCGAGGGCGACGAGTTCCAGCACCTCTGCCGATGTTCGCCCTGACACCGCAATGATCACCTCGTCCGCCTGCGCTGCGCGGATCACGCGACCAAGCGCCGCCGGTTTGCCAAGCACCGGCACGCCCTCGACCAGCGTGCCAACCGGCGTTGAGTTCGAGACAAAACCGACGACGTGATACCCCATTTCGGGCTGACGTCGGATGGTATTGAGCACCACCCGCCCTGGATCGCGCGTTCCGACGATGATCACACGGCGCACATCGATCCCGCGCTGACGCAACGCCGTCAGCACCGAACGGTGCGCCCACCTCAACGCAACCACTCCCGCCACTGCACCGATCCAGCCGCTCACCAGCACCTGCTCGTTCCAGGGAAGCAGATCGCGTCCGAACTGCGGTTGCATCGCGTTGATGATCAGCGTGGCAAATGTTCCGAGCGAAACTGCCACGACAACCTTGAAGAACTCATCCACCCGCGACACACCACGACGCAGCGAGTACAGACTGCTCGCTACAAAAGCGACAGCCATCGAGACATTCATGATCAGCAGCAGGATCAGCCATGTTGTCGAACCAACAGTGGCAAGTGAAGCGGCAAAATCGGCATCATCACGAGCCGCCCACAGATAGACGCCAACGAACGCTCCATTGAGCGCCAGCGAATCACAGGCGATCAGCGCCAGAATCAGCAGCGTGCGCACCACCCATGAGCGCTGGCGCGTCGTTTTACCGGGCGCGACGCGCGACCGGGGGGCGGAAGAGATTGCTGCCAAGGCTGAGGAACTCCTTCAGCGTAATGCCAGTTTCGATCACTGCATTCAGCAACGCCGGAGTGGTCGCAGCGAAATGCTTGCGGTGAAAAATGCGCATCGCATCGTAAAACCAGCGGATCGTCTCCACCGGACGCTGGCTGCTCGATGCGCGTTTGTGGTGGTATACCGTCGCCGATGGAACATACATGATGCGCCAGCCATACTGCTTGATGCGGTATGCCCAATCGAGGTCTTCGCCATACATAAAGAACGTCTCGTCGAGCAACCCGATTTCGCGCACGACACTGGTACGCACCAGCATACATGCGCCCACCACCGAATCGACCTCGGTCTCACAATTTTCGTCCAGATAGGTCAGGTTGTAGCGCGCAAAGCGTGGATGGCGCGGGAACAGGCGCGACAGACCGATCATCCGGTAGAATGCGACTTCTGGCGTGGGGAACGAGCGCCGACACGCCAGGTCGAGCGAACCGTCGGGCAACAGCAACTTCGGACCGCACGCACCAACGTCGGGATGCGCTTCCATGTAATCAACCAGCAGATCAAGTGCGCCACGCGGCACAACCGTATCGGGGTTGAGCAGCAGCACATAATCGGCGGCATCCGTCTCGTCGAGGATGGCGCGCAGCGCCAGATTGTTGGCGAACGCGAACCCGCCGTTGCGCGGACTGACGATCAGGCGCACATCTGGAAATTCAGTGCGCACCATTGCGGCGCTGCCGTCGTTCGATGCATTATCCACTACCCAGACACTGATAGTACAGCGCGGATTGTCCTCCTCGATCGAGCGCAGACAGGCGCCTAACAGATCGCGGGTGTTGTAATTGACGATGACAAGCGCAAGCGACGCCATGGTCGAATCCCGCAGACAGCATATCAATGCCGCAATTATATCATACCCGTAAGCAATGCCTGGATGCGCACACCATTGTCTGACGCAGAGCGTTATCCAGGGTGCTCCGCTGATATGCTCGCGCAGCCGACCGCAGCCATCAGCCACGCAGCGACCGCACGAAATCGACCGCGTGCGGAACATACTCGCCAGGCGGCGCCTGCTCGATGACATTGATCAGCGCGCTGGCGACGATTGCACCGGCGGCATATCTGCCCGCCTCACGGACATGCGCCGCGCTGCTGATGCCGAATCCGACCACCAGCGGTAGACTGGTGCGGCGGCGAACCCGGTCGAGGAACGCGGGTAATCCGCTCCACAGTTCGCGCCGCGCGCCGGTGACGCCGGTCAGCGCGACACAGTAGATAAACCCGCTGGCAAGTGCGGCGATGCGCTCAATTCGTTCGTCAGGGGTAGTAGGAGCGACAAAGAAGATCAGGTCAAGACCGTGTGCACGGCAGGCGGCATGGCACTCCTGCGCCTCTTCCGGCGGCAGGTCGGGAATGATCAGTCCATCCGCGCCAGCATCAGCCATATCGCGCGCCAGCCGCTCAAGACCGTACTGCAAAAATGGGTTGTAATACCCCATCGGCACAATCGGCGCATGCACGCCACGTTTGCGTAATTCGGCAACCGTTTCGATGCAGTGTTCCAGGCGAATGCCGTTGGCAAGGGCGCGCTCCGAGGCGCGCTGAATTGTGGCGCCATCGGCAAGCGGATCGGAGAATGGAACGCCAAGTTCGAACAGATCGGCGCCAGCCGCTTCCAGCGCCGGCGCCAGTTCAAGCGCCGAGTCGCGCTCCGGATAACCGGTCATCAGGTAGGGCATCAGTGCTGTGCGCCCATCGGCGCGCAATCGGGCGAATGTTGCTTCGATACGGCTCATTGCAGAATCCTCAGCGTGTCTTGCGCCGCATTCCCAGGCGGTAAAGCCCGGACGAATGCGACGTTCGGGAAGAAATTCACATACTCGACAGGGAAGGGCGCCCCTGGTCGCTTTGCGTCGGATATTGTAGAATAACATTACTGTAAAAACGCACCGCCGAGACGCTGAGAGCGCAGAGAAGTTCAAAAATATGCGCGGCGAAGCATGATGCGCTGGAGCGACTCGCTACGGCATCTTCCTCTGCGAACACTGTGTCTCTGCGGTAAAATAGTATTTTGTAGCGGTCTCTAGAATACAAACGACTCAGAATCCTCATCCATCGCAAAGGAGGGAACAATGCCCAGGATTACGATTGGCGCTGGCGTCGCGCTGACGGTACTGGCGCTGTCAACATATTTCGGAACCGGCATGTCGAGCATCACGGCGCTTATTCCGGCATTCTTCGGCGTGCCGCTGATCCTGCTGGGATGGCTGGCGCACAACGGGCAGCGCCGTAAGACGATGATGCATATCGCAGTTGCCCTCGGCGCACTCGGCTTCATCGCGCCGATGAGCCGTATCATTCCATCGCTTGGCTCATTCGAACTGAACGTTGCGACCGGGGCAAACATTGTGATGGCGATCATCTGCGGCATCTACGTGGCGCTCAGCGTGCGCTCGTTCATCGAAGCGCGACGCAATCCGCCGGCAACGACGTGATACGCGCTCACTCCCGGAGTCTGGCGGAGCGTGACGCTTACGCCAGATTCCTGCGACAGCCCTGCACAATGGCGTGCAGGGCTGTTGTGTTTCACCATTACTCATCGAGCATGCGAAATGCTGCTTCTGCAATGCTCGCCGGGTCGATCCCGAAGTGGCGATAGAGATCGGCGCGCGCGCCCGATTGACCAAAATCATCGACCCCCAGTGCCGCTACCGGCACACCGTACACGCTCCCTAACCACGCCAGGCTGTGGGATGCGCCATCCTGCACGGTGACTATCGGTGCGCGGCGCTCTTCCGGTAGAAACAACCATCCCAGCGGATCCTGGTTGCGCGCTGCGCGCCAGCGCTCGAACAGGCGCTTCGGACTGACCAGGTTCAGCACAGTGACCGCCACCCCTTCACGTTGCAGGTACGCCGCTGCCTCCAGCGCTTCCGGCACAACTGCACCAGCGGCGGCGATCATCACCTGATAGGGTCGTCCGTCACCACGCCGCGTAATGGCGGTCTGATCGCCAGAACGCCAGTCGTAGAGGCGGTACCCGCCCATCACAGCCTGCCGTCGCAGTTCCGCTCTCCCGATGCGTTCAAGCGCCGCATTGAACGGCGCCTGGTCGATAGGGCGCGTCGAAAGGCGCAGATATGTCGCCTGCCCGTGGACACGGTCGCAACACTCGCGGATCGCTTCCAGCAGCAGCCATGCCACTTCCTGCGCATAGCATGGCTCATACGCGCGCAATTTCGGCAGTTCCGCCCCAATCGAGGGAGTGATCGTCGATTGATGCGCGCCGCCTTCAGGCGACAGGGTGATGCCCGACGGCGTTCCGGCGAAAATGAACTTTGCACCGGAGTAGACACTGTAGATCAGGGCATCGAGACCCCGACAGACGAAGGGGTCGTACACGGTGCCGATCGGTATCAACGGTTGCCCGCACAGTTCGGCTGCCAGTCCCATCATCCCCAGCAGCATGAACAGGTTCATCTCAGAAATGCCCAGTTCGATGTGCCTGCCGGACGGACCGCGCTTCCAGCGCAGCAAGCGGTACGACTCGGTTTCGTAGTCTGGATGTTCCACCGGCGTGAACACACCGGTCTTGTTGATCCATCCCGCCAGATTGGTTGAGACCGACACATCCGGCGAAGAAGTCACGATCCGTTCGCCGATCGGCGTATCCGCCAGACGCACCAGCAAACGCCCAAAAGCGTCCTGCGTGCTGGTGCGCTCCGGTATGGCAACGTCCAGGTCAGCGGGAATGAGTGCGGGATCGCATGCGGCGACCGGCGGTTTTTCAAGCGGATAGAGACGCGCGGCAACTTCGGCGCACAGATCGGCTTCGGGCGTGCCTGGCGCGAATGCGTCCCACTCGGCGCCTGGAGCAATGCCATGCGCGACGCGCAGCGCCTCGATCTGCTCAGCGGTCAACAGCATTGAGTGGTTGTGCGGATGCCCGGCGATTGGCAACCCCCAACCCTTGATTGTATAGGCGAAAATGATGGTGGGCTTGCCGACCGATGCGTCTGCCTGCGCCAGCACATCGAACAGTTCCGCCAGATCGTGCCCGCCCAGATTTGAAAGAACCGCAGGCAGTTCGGCATCGGGAATATCTGCAATCACGCGCGCGATCCGATCACCCCTGCCAGCCGGATCATCACACAAACGCGGACGCAATTCGTGACCGGGCAGACGGATGAGCGCCTGATACTCTTCGTTGCTCATGTCATCGATACGCTGACGGAGCGCATCACCGCCGGGTTGCTGAAACAGCGCCTGCAACCGACGCCCATACTTCGCTTCCAGCACCTGCCAGCCATTTTCAGCGAACAACCGCTTCAGTCGCGCCGCCCGGATGCCCGGCACAACCCGGTCGAGGCTCTGGCGGTTCAGATCAACGATCCAGATCAGGTTGTCCAGACCTTCCATCGCCTCATCGAGGATCGCCTCCCACACATTGCCCTCGTCCAGTTCTGCATCGCCCACCAGCGCAATAAAGCGTCGCGATGTGACGTGACCGAAATGGAGTTTCGCGTAGCGATGCGCCAGTGCCGCAAATGCAGGCGCAACCGCACCCAACCCAACCGAACCGGTCGAAAAATCGACATCGTCAGGGTCTTTCGTGCGACTGGGATACGCCTGGAGACCGCCATAGGCGCGGAGTGTGGCGAGATAGCGGCGGGGCAATCGTCCAAGCAGATACTGGACGGCATGAAACGCTGGCGATGCGTGCGGTTTGATCGAAATCCGGTCGCCGGGACGCAGGAAGTGGAAGTAGAGTGCCGTGAGGATCGTCACGAGCGACGTCGAGGATGCCTGATGACCGCCGATCTTCGTGCCATCGGGGTTGGGGCGCACGTGGTTGGCGTGATGCACCATGTATGTCGCCAGCCAGAGAATGCGACGCTGGATCGCGTCCAGCACTGCGAGACGTTCAGGCGGGATCGCCACAGGTGTCCCGGTCTGCTGTCCAGGTGCAACATCGATCACGGTCGTCCTCCGCACGTATCACTCAACAGGTTGATCTGACGACGGTTGCGGCAAAAGCGCCAGAATCTTACGATAGTACGCTTCAAGATCGGTCAGGTGGTGAACCAGTATCGACTTGAGCACATCAAGGGAGAGTTCTCGATAATCGTGTACGGCGATATTCCGAAAACCGCACATGTTTTGCATAGCGCGCGCTACAGCGCTAGAGAGCAACCCCTGCTCCGCAAGCGCCACAAAAATCTCGCGCAGCGTCGCCAGCATGTCACGCCCCTGAGACGCCAGGGTATGAGCGCCGAGATCAATCGCTGCCTGGATTGCACGTTGCAGATGGAGGACAAAGATATCCTGGGTATCGATGTCCTCAAGCCGGTTCGGATCCAGGCGCGTGACCGACCTGATGCGATCCAGACAACGCTGAATGATTGCCACTTTTGCGAAAACAATATCAGGGTCGATCACTGAAGCATGCTCCGTCGTATCAGTGCATCTTCGATTGGTTTCCGAATGCGTTTGAAGTCGGCATACTCCGTCACCAGACGCATCACGAATTCATGATAGACGCGCGGACGCGGGCATGCGATCAATCTGCCATAACGGAGCGCCTGAAATGCCAGAATGGTCGGCGCCTCATTGAGCACAATGAGATCGACATCGCGTTGTACTGCTTCTTCAAGGCGTTGACGCAGCGCCAGACGCTCTTCGATGCCGGGCAGGGCGTCGTGCTCGAAGAGTATCGCCACATCAATATCGCTGTCGGGTCGGAGACGTCCGCGCACCGCCGAACCGAACAGCAGGACAGCAGCAATGCCCGGCGCTGCGCCGGGAACATCGTTGATGCGTATTTCGACAGGCGTCACATTCAACCCGCAACGTTCCACGTTCCCACCTTCAACCCGCAACGTTCAACCTGCAACGTTCAACCTGCAACGCGAAACCTTCAACCTGCAATGCGAAACCTTCAACCTGCAACGCGAAACCTTCAACCTGCAACGTTCTATGCGCAACCTTCACCGCCGCAGCAATGGCATCGCCTTCCAGAAATACTCCACGCCCGACCCGATCGTCCAGAGCAGCGCAAGCCCCAGAACCAGGGGCCAGAACGACGCCAGGGTCAGCAACGCCTCCGGCGATCCGGGGATCGCGCGCACTGCGGCGTCCACCAGGCGCCAGATCAGTGCGGCGACGGTGAACACCAGTTTTTGCTTTCCCCACTGGCGTGCCGCGATGACTTCTCCTTCGGCGGCGGCGTAGGAACGCAACCCCGATACGGCAAATTCGCGGATAATGATGATCAGCGCAACCCAGCCGGGCAGCAACCCGCGTTCGACCATCGGCAGCAGCGCGCCGGCAACGAATATCTTGTCGGAGATGGTATCGAGAAAAACGCCGAGTGGCGAAACAACCTTGAGTTTCCGCGCGATTCGCCCATCGGCAATGTCACTGATAGCCATCACAACTAACAAAACAACGGCGCCCAGATCGCCGGATGGCGTCCCCAGCGCGATCAGGATGTAGAGCGCCGGCGTTGCGACAATCCGGAACAAACCAAGCAGATTGGGCAGATGACGAGTATACACGCAATCTCTCCATCCGGCATTATACCCGAAGGAACCGCGTATGACAGCATGGGAACGCGATTTTATCGTGCATGGACGCGTGGCGCGTATGGCCACGGTCGATGCACACGGACGTCCCAGTGTCGTGCCGATTGTGTACGCTTTCGATGATCGGCTGTATACGCCTCTCGACGCGAAACCCAAGCGTGTCGCCGCTATGCAGTTGCGGCGTGTGCGAAACATTCGAGCCCACCCGCACGTTGCGATTGTTGTCGATCACTATAGCGAAAACTGGCGCGATCTGGCATGGGTGCTGATCCGTGGAACGGCCGATATTGTCGCCGATGGACTGACGTATGTGACCGGCATTGAACTGTTACGTCAGAAGTATCCCCAGTATGCAACGTTGCCGCTGGACGGCGCGCCGTTGATCGTGGTCACGCCGCTGACGATTCGCGGATGGCGCGCGATGGACTGATACCGGGACAGCAACCGTGTACCGGTGGCAGACCTGAACGCCGCCATAAGGACAGCCCGTTCTGCTGGTTATGGCGCAATCACATCGACGGATCCGAGCACGAGGCGGTTGTTGGAAAGCGTCGGCGCGCGGGTGACAATCGGCAGGCGCGAAGCGGGCGCACCGTCTCCGCTGTAGACTCCCAGCACCAGTGTGTAACGACCAGGTGGGAGGGTTTGCGGCAGCGGAAGGGATCGCTCATCGTGCACCGGGTCACCAATTCGCCAGGTTGTGGTCATTCCGGCAGGCGCATACCCGCCAAGCGGCGGTCCATCATCATTGGCAACCGGCGGCACATCACAATCGCGGCAGAGGTGGAGGAATATACGATAGTCGTGCGTTGGCGGCGCCACCGCTTCCCAGTAGAGTGTCACGGGAAGCGATCCGCCAGCCCGTGCAGCGCCGCCGTGGAGCGCCAGCGTCAATCCGCGCAGGCGCAATTCGCCGCCGAATGTCGCGTCGAGCGCTGTGTCTGGTTGTGGGATCGCACCTGGACCGCCAGTATTGAACGTTTCCGGAAAGCTCTGGCACATGAGAAGGACGCCAACGAACTCGCTGCCGCCGCAGGGCCAGGTGCGCTGCGGGTATTGAAAGCGCAATCCCACCCATCCGAAGCGATCGATCGGCAATGGCGGCGGATCGACCGTGCGGGCATGATCCGGTGCAATCAGCAGCAGCGCCCGCTTTCTTCCGGTCGCCTGCTGGTTGAAGAATGGCTCGAACCGCCGTCGGATGCACTCGAGCGTCTGCTGCCGCGTTGGGTTGACAATACCGCAGACGTCACCTTCCGCAAAAACCGGGAATGTTACCGGTTGCGGCAATGGATCAGGTGTGACGCGCGGCGCATAGTAGGCGTACATCGGCGCGACGTAGTGCGGATGCAGCAGCACCAGATCGTCGGGATGCACCCGCAGCGCAAGCGCCGTCACCGCCTCGCGCCACTGTTCTTTGACCGGATCGCCGCTGAACAACCCTTTCTCCGGTTGAACCAGCGTTGCAACACCGGTCGTCAGGCTGAGGACAAGCAGGACCGGCGCAAGGGCATCCGGCAGCATTCGGCGTGATGACATGGGCACGCGGTCTTTTCCGCCACGCTGCGCAAGAATCGGGTAGACCAGCGCCACCAGCCAGGCAGGAAACGCTGGCGCAGCGTAGCGCGCCTCATACACGGGTACAAGGGTATGAACGATGGCGAACAGTCCCACCGGCGCAATCAGCAGAGCGACAATCGCGCTGGCGCTGATCCGTCCGGCACGTGCATCGCGACACAACAGCGCGACACCCCATAGCGTCAGCACTGCCCACGGCAGGAACCAGGCAAACGTCGGCAACCAGAGATACCCCTCCAGATCGCCGGGCCAGCGATCCAGGCTGAAATGCGCGAACGTGAACCAGATGCCCTCGACAATCCCGACTGCGCTGCGTTCACTGCCGATCCGTTCATTGCGCGTTGCCAGGATCGTTCCGGCTACTCCGGTCAGGCTCAGGACCAGCGCGATCGCCATGAACGCAGCAGCCGACCAGCGCTGCATACCGGCGTTCCGCTGCCACAGGTGAAGCCCCAGAACCAGCACAGCGCCAGCCAGCGAGAGAAGCGCCAGACGGTGCACGAATACGCTGGTCAGCGCCACGGAAGCGAACAACAACCATGCGCGCTGCGTATTCAGGCGTAACGCACGCAGAAACGTCCAGAGCAGCGCCGCCGACGCCAGGATCACCAGACTGTAGACCTTCGCGTCCTGTGCGTGCCAGAGGGCATAGGGCGAAAGCGCGACGAGCGCACCGATCACGGCGGCAACCCGGACATCCCGTGAATGGGTGTGATGGGAGGAGAGTTCACCCACTGCCGCCATCAGCACCGGTACGACCAGCGCTCCCGCCAGCGCCGACGGAAAGCGGAGCGCCCACTCCCCATCACCGGCAATGAGCACCCACGCCTTCAGCAGAAGATGGTAGAGCGGGTAACCGGCATTGGGGCTGAACAGTTCGGCAACCAGCGCCAGCCAGCCTTTCCCGGTCACCTCGACCCATGTGCTCCCCTCGTCCAGCCAGAGGCTCTGGGCATCCAGCCGATAGATGCGCAGCGCAAACGCCAGTGCCGTCAATACAATCGTGACCAGGAGCATCCGCTGTGTCGTATCCGATGCACGGATCAGATCGCCGGATGTCCTGGTACGCCGGGTAAAAGCATGCAAACCGGCTGTCAAACGTTCTCGCATCGTTCAACCCGCAACCACTCACCCTCCCGTGGCAAGTGCACGAAGGTACGCCTCCTCAAAGCGCGCCGCAACGACATCCCACGACAGTTCTTCCAGCACGCGACGTCGGGCGGCTTCGCCGAGGCGAACCGCCACATCACGCCCGATCAGCAAGCGCGTGATCGCCTCCGCCAGCGCCTCCGGATCGCGCTCTGGCACGAGTACGCCATGAACACCATCAACCACCACATCGGGAATGCCGGCGACGCGCGTGGCAACGATCGGACACGCCGCGCCCATCCCTTCAAGCAGCGTGTTGGGCAGACCATCGACATTACCGGCATCATCACGCACCGAGGGCACGACATACACATCTGCGGCGGCAACATAGCGTGCGGCGCGGTCACGCGGAAGTTGACCGGGAAAGATGACCGCATCCGCAACATTGAGTTCGTAAGCGCGACGTTTCAATGCGTCCAGCAGATCGCCATATCCCGCCAGCACGAGGGTTGCGTGCGGATGGATTGCACGTATGCGCGGCATGGCGTCGAGCAAATAGGTAAACCCTTTTTTATAGACCATTCTGCCCATCGCAACGATCAGTGGCGTATCGGGAGACAACCGGAGTTCTGCGCGCACCTGCGCGCCGGCGCGCGGATCGGGACGGAAGGCATATGCATCCACACCATAGGGGATCACGGTTGTGCGATCCGGCGGTGCGCCGAGCCGCACTGCACGCTGATGGAGATCGCTGCTACAGGCGGTGATCGCCGCTGCACCGCGAAACACAGTCGCGGCAGTCAGCGCGAACGGCCATCCTTTGAACGCCAGATAGACATCCGAACCATGCAAACTGACAACCAGGGGCAACCGACACAAACGAGCGGCGAGCAGGGCAGGCGCACCGTTTGGCAGCACCCAGTGCGCATGGATCAGGTCAAACTTCTGACGCCGCACGAGGCGCATTGTTGCCTGAAATGATGCCGCCAGGGCAAACGGCGCCGCTGCCAGCGCCATGCGCCGCAGACCAATGTCGGCGTGCAGTGATGCAGCATAGCCATAGACATTGAATGTCGGATGGGGAGCATACCGGTAAAAGTGCAACCGCACGCCAGACTCGATTGGCGCGCGCCGCACTTCTGGATGAAACGGCGCCAGAACATGCACCGTATGCTGACGGCGCACAAGACCGACAGCAATCGACTCGATGAACGGCGCAGTCGTTTCTCCCGCATATTTCGGGTACGACGATGTGAGCATCAGAATATTCATAGTTCTCAGGGAGCACAGACGGATGTGTCCTGCGACGATAAGCATCCGTGCAGTTCTCAATCCTCCCCTGGAAGCGCATACACCACTGCGGTCAACTCTTTCGTCACACCCCGGAAATCGGCGCGGTACGTCGGTGTGCGATAGACTTCACGGAAACCCAGGTGCGGGTCGGCAATCATTGCATCGAGCATCCGTCGCACCTCTGGCGCCGGACGCTGCAACGTATCGAGCACCAGGTACCGCACGCGGTAGTGGCGCGCCAGGCGAAGGAACGTTTCCTGATCGGTTGTGTACGGTATCATCAGCGCCGGACGCTCGCTATGCCAGTTGAGTTGCCACGGATTGCGCGTCATGACGACCGCATCGGGCGGCGTAGAACGCTGCAACCAGGCGTAAGCGTCGAGATCGGCGCGGTAGAGGTGAGGTTCATCGCGCACCTTTTCGGCAATTTCGGGCCACGAGGGGCTGATGATGGTCGCAGTCAACGCGACGACTGCCAGCAACCCGAACGGCGCCCATCGCCGGTTGGATACTCCGGCAATTCTATCGTAGATGCGCCAGATTGCAGTAGCGGCAAAGAGTGCCAGCCACGGCATGATCACAACCCAGTAGCGCTCTTCGTTCGTGTGCCAGTAGACGATCAAAAACAGAGCATATGGCACAAAAGCGGCGCCAAGAAGCGCCATCAGGCGGCGGTGAGCGACCGCAGCGCCAACGGCGCCAAAAAGCGCCAGCCACGCACCCGCCTCGAACAACAAACGCTTCTTGTCGGCACGCCCGAACCACTCGCCCATCCCAAACGGAGCACGCTCCCAGGAAGGGATCAGATAATCGCGCAATGCCTGCACCTGACGCTCCAGTTTCACCAGGGTACGGTCAAAGCCCCAGCGCAGAATCCAGCTTCGATCCGGAACGCCCAGAGTGCTCAATCCTTCCTCAGAGGTATACACCGCATAGATCTGATCCCACGTCGTATACTCCAGCACCCATGCATCTTTGCTTTCGGTTGAATAGAATGGCACGCCAAAGGTCAGCATATTCCGCGCCAGGTAGGGGGAGAGCAATGCAAAAGCCACAACACCCCATCCGACAACCGGGGCAAGACGCACGCGCAGGTCTGCCAGGGTTCGCGGCAGCGTGTCGAAGCGCACCCACAGGAACCACAACCCCATACCCAGCGCAATCAACCCGCCGCTTCCCGGCTTCTGAAGCAGCATGAGACCGGTCAATGCACCGGAAACGGCGGTCAGAAGCACAACCTTTTGCGCAGACATACCCGCCTGCGGTGCACCCCAGGCGCGGTACAGCGCGATCAGCGCCCCAAACGCAAACAGTGCAAACCCCAGGTCGTTGGTCACATAGATCACCAGCTTGAAGTAAAGATGACTGGTGATCAACACGACGACCGCCAACACCCCCACTCGCCGATCCCAAAGCATCGACCCCGTACGGTAGACCGCCAGCGCCAGCAGCGTCATGAACAGCAGATTGGGAACTTTTGCCGCCCACGCACTGACACCGAACACCGCAAACGAGAACGCCACCCACACTGGTTGGAGCAGGGGCCAGGTCTCCTGCGGGCGCGTTACACCGTCGTAGAGACGGTAGAACTGCGTCACATAATCGACCGTCCATCCGCGACCGGCGAGCAGATTGCGCGCCACGACCGCATTATCGGCATAATCGGCATGACCAACATACGGCAGTGCCATGATGACCGATCCCAGATACCCGACCCATACCGCCAGGATCAGCGCCAGCAGCAATGCCGCCCATCGTCGCGAAGCGATGACATCCACGATATTCTGGACGAGACACGGTAAACCATTATGACCATAGATGAGTATCAGCGCCAGAACGCCAGCAATGATCAGGGTAGAGACCAGCGAGTCTGGAAAAAACTCCCAGAACCACTCTGGACGCGGCAAGGGAGGAGCGTAAAGCGCCGCCATCGCCATCAGCCACACGGCAACCGCGCCCAGCAACCCATACCCAAGGGATGTACCACGCGCGAAGCAGCGTATCAACCGCAAGGGGTATCTTGTGAGCAGCGCACGGTACTGCCAGACCAGCGGAACAGCACCAACACCGGCAAACCACGGCAGCAACGCAACCGCCCAGATACGCAACGCCGCCAGAGCAACCGCTGCCCCGCTGACCAGCAACGTAGCGACAACAAAGGCGCCCGTCGGTCGGCGCGTGAGTCCGACAAGCGCCAGGAACCAGACCACGCCATTCACTGTCAGCCAGAACACTGGCGCAACAGCTGGCATGAACGGACCATCGCTGGCGCTGCGCACGCTGATCGATTCGATACGGACCCCTTTGGGTCGCGGATCGATATAGACGCCTGTACTGGTGAAAACATCCGAGGCAGTGAAGGTCAACGACAGGTCAGCGCCGCGACGCGCCTCGACTGGAACGGCAAACTCATACTCCGCCCATCGCTCATCAGGGGTGAATCGACCGATCGGCGCATCATGGGCTGCAACGATCACCTCCGGTTGGCGCGTCGCGCTCTGCAGCGCATCGGCGGGCCAACCCTGAGCGCGCACCGTCACAACGAGCGCACCGCCCCCCACACCGACGAGATCGACGCGCGCCCCCTGGTGTGTCCATCGACTGCGTCCACTGCGTGCGTCTGCGGTGAGTTCGTCACCATAGAACGTGTAGCGATCAGCAGCGCCAGCGCCCTCGCTCGCCTGCAAAAACAACCGGTCGCCGGGCCAACCGACGAGAATCGTCGCATTGACCGGCGCCTGATATGCGAAGATGCCAGCCAGCACCGCCAGAGCGATGATCAGCGCCAGGCGCATATCCAGATAACGCAGCACCATCTGCGCAGACGCGCTGGCGGACGGCTGCCAGGCAGGTGGATCGCCTGAAATCGTTTTACTCCTCACGGGCAGTATTATACTCGAATGTTTCTGCTACAATAGCCCCGGCTCGCATTCCAGCAGAAAGGAAAACCGCGATGGAACGTGCAGTCGTGCAAACGCCGGATGCGCCCCAGGCGATTGGACCCTATTCCCAGGCGATTACCGCCGGCAATTTTGTGTTTTGCTCCGGTCAGATACCCCTGACACCCGATGGCGCCCTGATCGAGGGGGATGTTGCTGCGCAAACGCGCCAGGTTTTGACCAACCTTCAGGCGGTGCTGACAGCCGCTGGCAGTTCGCTCGATCAGGTGGTCAAAACCACCGTCTTCCTCGCCGACATGGGAGACTTTGCTGCCATGAACGCTGTGTATGCCGAATTCTTTGCCACAAACCCGCCAGCGCGTTCGACCATCCAGGTAGCGCGGCTGCCGCGCGACGCGCGGGTCGAGATCGAGGCGATCGCTATCAGAACGCTATCGTAATACACTCATCGTGAAGCGAAACCATGGTAACCTTTCGCCCGGCACACACATCATACAACCAGAGATTGGCACACCCGATTCGTTCTCGGTTCCTGGTTCTCGGCTCCTGGTTCTCGGTTCTCGGTTCCTGGTTCTCAGTTCTTAGTTCTCAGTTCTCAGTTCCTGGTTCCTGGTTCCTGGTTCTCGGTTCTCAGTTCTTGGTTCTCAGTTCTTGGTTCTCAGTTCTTGGTTCTCGGTTCTCGGTTCTCAGTTCTCGGTCCTTTCCAGAGAGCATCCTATGAAACGTCTCTTCATCCTGCTGCTCATCATATCCGCATATGCAATAGCAGCCTGCAGTGCACCGGCGACAACCGCACCCATCGTTGCGGACAGTGCACCGTCGGGTAACGTCAACATCGACAATCTGCCGCTCAACGTCGATGTCGCCACAGTACGTGCGCTTCAGGGGCGGGATGATGTCATCCTGATCG
>Ga0209227_1000956_pt1 | contig 23629 bp, 15 predicted proteins | sample YNPBryantNP2012_FD_185815 | JGI IMG/M metagenome (GOLD analysis project Ga0209227, IMG submission 185815) | Anoxygenic and chlorotrophic microbial mat microbial communities from Yellowstone National Park, USA - YNP Bryant NP 2012 (SPAdes)... ...
GCCCCCCGCAGCAACCGGACCCCCGGCCTGTGGAGTTGCCCCCGCTGGGCCCGGGCGTGTACACCGCCGAACTGGCCGTGTCGGCCGCCACCGGCCTGCTGAGCCTGAGGACGGTGCGATTCGCGGTGTTGTCGGCGAGGCTGCCCCCCGAGCAGTCCGCGGAAGCGTCGGAGGGATTCGGGTTGACGGTCTCGCGCATCTCGCCAGAAGCGGTCTCCGACCAGTTCCGACTGATTCAGGAACTGGGCGTCAAATGGTTGAAAGTGCCGGTGTGGTCTCCGCACGGCCGGCAGGCGACGGACCGGGCGGCGGAGCGGCGGGGGCTGGAAGAACACCTCACTCGCCTGGCCGGCCCGGGACGGGAAATCGTCGGAGGTTTGGGTTTCGATGTCGGGGAAAGGCCTGCGCTGGGCACGCTACTCGACGTCTTGGACGGGTCGTCTGCAGCGTGGAAGCCGAGTCTGGCGTATTTGTGGTCTGTGTACGGTGGCCTTGTGCACTGGTGGCAGGTCGGCGCCGATGAAGATGATGCCGTCGTGTGGGACGCCCGGCTTGCGGGGACGGCCGCAAGACTCCGCGAGCACATGCGGGAGTTCGTAACGACTCCGTTGCTGGCGATGCCGACATCGGCATGGGCCCAACCCGATTCGCGGCGGTTCGACGGCGATCAGGCGGCGCTGGCCGAGAGCGTTTTCGTGTCGTGCCGGATTCCGCCGTCCGAGATTGCCTCGGCTCTCGGCGGGAGAGGTCGCGGCGCGGCGCTGTGGGTGACCATCGAGCCGTTGCCGGCCGGTCGGTATCCGCGGACGGAGCGGGCCGCGGACCTCGTCAAACGGCTGGTGGGGGCGAAGGCTGCCGGGCCTGCGGCGATCTTCTTTCGCGAGCCCTGGGGGCCGGAAGGCGAGGCGCTCGCCCCGACGGATGACTATCTGGTGTACCGGACGCTGGCCGATGCACTGGGGGGCACCGAGTACATCGGCCGGGTTGAACTCGGTGCGCGGGCGGAGTGTCATGCGTTCGATCGCGGGGGCAAGGCAACCCTGGTTGCCTGGGATGATTACGCGCCGCCCGAGGGCCGGGAGCACTGGATCGCGCTGGAACCGGGGGCTTGGCAGGCGGACCCGTGGGGGCGCGTGCGCAAGCTCCCGATGCAGGAGGGGGAATCACCGGTCCAGATCGGGCGAATGCCCACCATCGTGGGATCCCTGCCGACCTGGCTGGTGCGGCTCCGTCAGGGGCTGCATCTCAATCCGTCTCATGTGGAGGCCAGTCTGGAGCCGCACGGGGCCTCCCTGCGGTTCGCAAATCCGTTCCGCGAGCCGATCAGCGGCGATGTCCGGATCGTCGCTCCTGCGGGTTGGGAGGTCCGGCCGACCCGATTCAACTTTGCCCTGGCGCCGGGGGCCACCTGCGCGCAAGATCTCACCCTGCGGTTTCCCCTGTACGAGTCGGCGGGTCACAAGGTGCTGCTGGCTGAGCTTCAGATCGAGGCGAACCGGCAGTACCGGGTGCGGCTGCCTGTCTGGTTCGAGCTGGGTCTCAACGGGGTCGAGGTGGCCACGTTCGCGCAGCGTACCGGTCAGCAGATCGTCGTCCGGCAGACGGTCACGAACCGCACGACAGAGGTTCTTCACTTTTATTCCTATCTGGCGCCGGCCGACCGGGAGCGGCTCAATCGGGTGATCGCGAATCTCCAACCCGGCCAGACGGTGACGCGGGACTACGTGCTCGACGACGCCGCCGGTCTTTCGGGTCGAAGGATGCGCATCGGGCTCCGCGAGGTGGGCGGGACGCGAGTCTGGAATCGGCTCCTGGAGGTTCCGTGAGAGCCGGGGCCGTTGGCCGGCAGGCACGTCGTGGTTCAGGGGAACCGGACCAAGTGCCGTGCAGGATGGCCAGGGACGCGGGATGGAGGCGGGCCCTCCGGGCGAACTCCTACTGGCAAAACGTGACATGCCGGGTATGATACGGAAGCGTTTCCGGCGGCCCCCTGCTGCGGCGCGGTTCAGGCGGGGGGCGGTGGCCCGCATCGTACGCCGGGTCGTTCGCCGCATCGTTCTCGAGGCAACGCCACATCACAGGAGATTTCGCGATGGCCAACGAAGCGCTACCGGCTTACCTGGCATCGGCTCGACCGAACCCTCTGTCGAAACGGGCCCCCTGGTACAAGACGATTGCCCCGTCCTATGCGGGCATCTTCTTGTGGATCGCGTTCTATGACACGCTTCCGCGGGCGCTGGGGATCGGAAGCCTGGGCGCAGCGCTTCTGGGGCTTGTGCTGGCCGGGTTCATCAGCCATTTCCTCTTCTACTACGTGTTCGGCACGCTCGGGATGAAGACGGGACTTCCCCTGTACGTGGTGGGCAGCTCGACATTCGGCACGAAGGGCGGGTACCTGTTCCCGGGCATCTTCATGGGACTGCTTCAGATCGGGTGGTACAGCGTGGCAACGTTCTACTCGGCCAAGCTGGTGCTTCAGGCCGCGGGTGTGGAACACCCGCTGACGCTCTACGACCCGATGGAGGCGGAACGAGGCTTCAGTCTGCTGTTCATCCTGGTGGCCGCCGCGTGGGGTTACGTCTTTGCGTTCATCGGGGCGCTCGGCGTCCAGTACGTCGCCAGGATGTCCCAGTTCTTCCCGGTCGTGCCGCTGGTGATGCTGATCTTGGCGGCGGCCTTCGGGGCACGGGGGTTGGGCTCGTACGCGCCGGCCAACAAGGAGCCCGACAACCTGGCGGCGATCTGCCTCATGATTCAGCTCGTGGTGGGCTTCTTCGCTACCGCGGGAGCGGCCGGCGTTGATTTCGGCACGGCGGCCCGCGACGGGAAGGACGTGAGTCTCGGCGGGCTGGCGGGCATCGCGGGGGCGGTCATCGTTACCGGCGGCCTGGCGACGCTGGCTGTGGCCGGCGCTCTGGGGATAGACCCGAACATGGGGTCGTTTCTCTTCCGCGACGCCCTGAAGGTGGTCAGCCCGGGGATGGCCAAGTTGATGTTCCTGTTGTTCGCGATCGGTTCGATGGCGCCGGCCTGCTTCTGCGCAAGCATCATCGGGAACAGCCTTTCGACCATGATCCCATCGCTGCCCCGGGTCGGGCTGACACTGGGTGGCGCGACGATCGGGATCGTTCTGGCGGCGCTGGGAATCGCCGGTAACCTGGGGGCATTCTTCGGCTTGATCGGGGCCTCGTTCGGTCCGATCTGCGGGGCGATCGTCGCGGATTACATCCTCTCCGGGCGGAAGTGGGCCGGGCCGCGCGAGGGTGTGAGCATCGCCGGGTACGTCGCGTTTATCGTGGGGTTCCTGGTGGGAATCTCCAACAACGCCATGGTCACGCAGATCCTGGGTCGGGAGCTGCTGCCGGACTGGCACCCGACATCGGTGTACTCGTTCCTCGTGGGATTTGTTCTGTATTACGTGCTTGCCGCGGCCGGTTTGCAGGGCAAGCCGGTTGTGTTGCCCGCGGCCCAGGAGACGGCCGCCGCCTGACGGGCAAGGCGGGCTCTTGTGTCGGGGCCTGTTGTCCCGGCACGGGACGCTGGTACGAGCATGGACGTTCGCACCAGCGGCTCTTGATGCGGCCCCGGGGCGGTGACGTGGGGGAGGACGCCGGGCTTGCCGCCCCGCTGCGCAGACATGCCGCGCGGTGTTCGGCGGTGCTCACGCGCCCTGCCCCGGGAGCGGCGTCGGTAACCGAGGGGTGTCGCGGGTGTGGGGCGCTGCGGCCCTGACTATGGCTCGTGGTGGTGGCGTCGGCCACGGGGGATCATGACCAGGCCGGCCAGCACGAGCGCTGCGCCTGCCGCGACCACGTCCGAGGGCAGGTGAGTGCGGCCGTCCAGGTCGCCGACCCCGATAGCTTGCGCGAGTGGGGGCGTTCGCGCCAGCATCAGAAGCCAGGCGTTGTGCATCGCGTGCACGAGCATCGCCGGACCGATCGATGCGGAACGCCAGCAGACGTAGCCGAGCAGCCCGCCGAGGGCCGCGCTGACGGCGAACCGGAAGATCAGGAAGTGAAAGGCGGCAAAGCAGACGGCCGCCGCCACGATCGCCCACGCCGGTTTCAGGCTGGACCGAAGGCCGCTGAGCACGAAGCCCCGGAACGTCAGCTCTTCGCAGATGCCCGGCACGACGGCCAGAGCCAGCAGCAGCAACGGCAGGGGCCAGGCCGCGAGGCGCTCGACCAGATCCTTCTCGATCCGGGCGACGCCCTCCGGAACGGGCAGGACCTGCGATTGGAGGACCAGCAGCTCGTACGCGAGTATCCAGCTCCCCAGACCGATCAGGAGCGCCCCCAGCCAGGCACGGGAGTTACCGCCGCGCAGGGAGAACGCCTCGACCAGGTCGATCTTCAGGTACTGCGCCGCGGCCACCGGCAGGAGGCCGAAAAACAGGACGATCAGGGCGGCCGAAAGGCCGAGCCTGTCGCCCAATCGGCCCTGGAGATGGAACCAGACCGGGAACAGAATGGCCGTATAGAGCAGGACATGCGTGGCCGTGGGGCGAGGCCGGGGAGGAAAGAGCCGTCGCCGGAAAAGGGTCTTCCAGGAACCTGCCTCGGCAAACAGGACGGCCTCCTGGCCGAAGAGCTGCGCGGCGGCGACGACGGCCACGACGGCGTAGAAGCAGGTGCTGCCAACGGCGACGAGCATTGCCGGCCAGTTCGCGAAGTGGCTCAGCAGGAGCTCGCGGGTCAGCAGGACCATGTTCGCCACGGGCAGGACGATCATTACGCCCCGCAGCTCCACCCCGGGCAGGGCTCCTGCCGTGGCCGGGATCAGCGCGGCCATGATGACCGGCATGACGTAGTTCTGTGCCTCCTTGAAGGTCCGGGCGAAGCTCGCCACGGCGATCAGGACCGCGCTGAAGAGGATCGAGAAGGGGACCATCGCCACAAGGATGATCGGCAGGACGGTGAAGGGGATCCTCGCGTTCTGGCCCTGGGCCAGCAGCTCCTGCACGTCGCCGAAGCGCAGGGTCAGGCCGATGCTGGCGAGGTTCAGAGTAGCGGCGATCATCGAGACGGCCGCCACGACGAGAAACTTGCCGGCGATCAGGTCGATGACGGGAACGGGCGCGACCATGAGCGTCTCCAGCGTGCCGCGTTCGCGCTCGCCGGCCGTCAGGTCGATCGCGGGATAGACCGCACCGGTGATCGTCATCAGCGCGAGGATCAGCGGAAGGACGTGGCCGAGGAGCGATCCGCCGACTTTCTCCGGCGACGCGACGTTTTCGACAGGGATGGGTTGCGGGACGAGCAGCTCGCGGATGGCCGGCGGCAGGGTTTCGAGCCGTGCGGCGCGGGCTTCGGATCGACGCCGCTCGAGCAGGCGCTCGAGGCGCACCCGGCCCATTTCGCTGCGGACCTCGGCGCTGTCGTAAAGGAGCGCAAACGGGCACTCCACCTCCCATCGGGTCCAGTCGGCGCGACCGCCGGCGGGCACCACACCGACGTGCACCGCGCCCGCGCGCACGGCCGCCTCCGGATCGGGGCAGACCTGGATTTCGAAGTTCGCAGGTTCCTCCTCATCCGCAAGAACGGTGGCCGGTGCCGGGAGGGGCTGAGGCATTGCCGGCCCCAGGAGATTGCGCAGGAGATGGCCGAAGTCCTCGGACGGCACGGCCACAAGGACCTTCTCCTGCTGAAGACGTCCGCTCTGGAACTGGGCGGCCTGAATGGAGCCGAGCATCAGGACGGGGTACAGCAGAATGGGCACGACCACCATCGCGATCAGCGTCCGGCGATCGCGGAGGATGTCGACGAGCTCCTTGCGAAAGATGATGCTAACGTTCGCCGGATGCATGGGCCTCCCCGCGGGCGATCCCTGCCCGGTGCTCGTCGTGGCGCTCCAGTTCGTCCACGATTCTGAGGAAAACCTCCGTGAGGCGCTCGCAGCCGGTCTGCGTCCGCAGGGAGGCGAAATCGCCTTCGGCGACCAGTCGTCCCCGGTGGAGCAGGCCGATGCGGTCGCAGAGGCTCTCGGCCTCGTCGAGATAGTGCGTGGAGAGCAGGATGGTCTTGCCGACGCTGCGCTGTCCGCGGACGAAGTCGAGGATGACGCGGTTGGTCATCACATCGAGGCCGAGCGTGGGCTCGTCGAGGATGAGCACGGGCGGGTCGCCCACGAGGGCCCGGGCAATGCTGGCCCGCTGGCGCTGGCCTGTGGACAGGGCCCCGCAGCGGATGTGGGCGAAGGTTCCCATGTCCAGCCAGTCGATCAGTTCGTCGACGCGGCGGCGAAGGGGCTGGCCCCGCATGCCCTGCAGCTCCCCGAAGTACGTGAGCATTTCGCGGGGGGTGAGCCGCTGGTAGAGGCCGGTGCTGGCCGTCAGGAACCCGATCGACCGCTTGACCTCACGCGGGTGGGTGGCCACGTCGTAGCCCGCGACGATGGCGCGGCCGTGCGTCGGCCTCATCAGGCCGCTGAGGATGCGCAGCGTGGTGGTCTTGCCGGCCCCGTTTGGCCCCAGAAGGCCGTAGATCTGCCCCGGCTGGACCTGGAAGCTCAGCCCGTTTACGGCGGCGAGCTGTCCGCCGTCGGGCGTGAGAAAGGTCTTTACGAGTCGGTCGGCCAGGATCATTCGCGCTCGCTGGTCCGCGGGAAGCGGTATTGTGGGAGCCGGCGGAGGCTCGTGCAACAGCGGGGATCCGGCCGGGGCTCGTCGGGCTTCGACCGCTGCGATCAGATCATCGGCTCCAGGGCGTCGGAGGGCCGGCGGCCGGAGCTGTGCAGGAGACGGAAGCCCCACTCCGAACGGATGAATGCGTAGAGCCCCGCGAGGATCGCCACGAGCACGACAGCCGCCAGATACCGGTTGTACTCGCGTCGCACGAAGATCTTGCCTTCGCCCACCTGGGGCATGACCTTCGGCTGGAGGGGCAGGAGCCCGTATTCGGTGGCCAAGTCCTCGATCTGGATGAGATGAATCACCGGCACTCCGTTGTTGATGAACCGGTTCATCACCGAGTCGACGCTCCGCGAGCCGGGCGGAGGCGTCAGGTTCAACCCCGGCTCGAACATCCGTTTGCCGACGCGGGTGCCCACGGACGTCGTCCCCCCGCCGACGTTGATGTACGCGCGGATGGGCCGGGGGCCGGCCTTCTCCGCGTAGATCCTCATGCGCTGCTCGATGCTGGACTGGAAATCGGGCGAGGCGATGAAGGGCAGGCCGTTGCGTTCGATCCCCTCGCGCAGCAGCCGGCGCCCTTCTTCTGCCATTCCGAGGGCGCGGTCTTCCACGCCTCCGAGGGAGGCGGCCACGGACCGGAACCGGAATATCCCTTCCTCGGCCAGTATCCGCTCCATGTCGAGCCACAGGAAGTCCGGGTGGTTCGCGCCCCACTGGGAGGAGGCCGCGCTCGAGATGGGGATCGCGGTGAGCTCCAATGTATGAAGGGCGGCGTAGACCGAGATGTTGATCGCGGGGAAGGACCCGGACATCCCGATGGCGACCACGTCGCCCTTCTTGAGCCCGGCCAGTCGAAGCCACTCCACGACAACCGCCGCGAAGTTCGGGTTGATCGACGTCCGCTTGGAGGCCAGACTCCCCGGATCGCTCGTCACCGGGCTGATGGCGGTTCCGATCATGCCCGAGCCCGCCGGGTCGGCGGCCGGGTCGATCTCGAGCCCCCGGGCCAGCTTCTCCCGCCGGATGACCTCCATCGCTTCGCGGGCCAAGGTGGCCGCGCGGTACTTCTCTTCGTAGTAGGGCTGCTGCACGCGAAGCGTGAAGCCCTCGACGGCGACGATCCCGCCGATGGAGAACGCGGCGACCAGGACCAGAACGGCCCGGGAGAACTCGCGGGGCCGCCAGTAGATCTTCTTCACGGCTTGAACTCCGGGCCGAGGGCCACGATCAGGACCAGCCGGACCACTACGGAGGCGGTCACGAGCGAGCTGAAGGTCTCGATGACTCCCTGACGGTCGAGCCAGATTGCGATGAGGCCCGGGATGATGTAGCCGATGACCGCATACTCGGCGTCCGCGCCTGTGCGCCCCAGGAGGTATCGGACGGCGCCCCCGATCAGATACCCGATCAGGATCATCAGGACCGTCCGTCGTCGCCCGTAGATGATCGCCAGGGAGCCCAGCAGGCGGACCACGATGAAGGTGAGCAACCCGGCCCCCAGGGTCAGCAGGACCGCCGCCGGATCCGTCAGGTGGAGGGCGACGTATCCCGGCACGACCATCCCGCCGGCGGCCAGCCCGAACATCTCGGAAAACATGAGACTGATCGCCAGTCCGATGCCGATGGATACCGGAAGGAATTCGCTCATGCCACACTCCGGAGGATGCTGCGGTTGCGGAAGTGCCGCACGACGTCCAGCCCCGGCCCGCCGATGTTGGCGATGCCGATGACCAGGGCGGACCGCTCCGTCAGTTCCAGAACGGTTTCGAAGATCTCGTCGGCCGCCCGTCCCTCGGCTGGGACGATCCGGGTCATGTCCAGACCGGCCTCCGCGGCCGTCCGGGCGAAGATGTGCGTGCCGCTGCCGATGAGGACGTAGGAGTCGGCCGGCTTCCACGTTACAACGGCGCGGCCGAGCTGGCGGGAGCGATCGGGGCGGTCCGCACGACAGTTCACGATGGCGATCCGGCGATCAAGGTCGGGAAATCGCTCGACGGACATCTCCCAGACCCGCTGCGTCGATTCCGGATCGTTGGCCGCGAAGCCGTTCACGAAGACGATCCTGCGGCCGAAGTAGTCCAGCTCGTGCGTAGTCATCGCGCCGGGGTCGGGGCGGGCTTTCCACATCCCCCGCAGGGCCGTCTCGCGGTCCACGCCCAGGTCCTCGCAGACCCGCAGGGCCAGGGCCACGTTCTCGGGATGCTCGACGTACGAGAAGCCCCGCATGTGCTCGGGACCGATCGCCTGTACGTCGGCTTCGGTGACCTCGATGAGGGTGGCGCGCCGGTCCCGCGCGGCCCGCTCGAACACGGCCAGGTGGCGCCGTTCCGCGGTGAAGAGCTTTCCGCCCACGGGGGTCATGCCGGCCAGGGCCAGGGCCACATCCTCCTCATCGGGCCCCATGACGTCGAGGTGATCGGCGCGGGCGTTCGTGATGACGCCGTGGGTGGCGCGAACGAGCCGGCCCTCGCTGAGCCATTGGAGGTACGGCTGAAGGGCCATGCACTCGATCACCAGGGCCTGGGCCTCATAGGCAGCGGCCGTGCTGACGATCCGCACCTGTTCGATCACGTTCGGGCTGGAGGGACGGAACACCGGATACTCCTTCCCGTCGGGCAGGATCATGCGGGGAAGCGTACCGGTGGTCTTGGCGCACGTGGGGATGCCGCCTTCGCGCAGGCCGGCGGCGATCAGCCGTGTGACGCTGGACTTTCCCCGAGTGCCGTTCACATGGATCCGGATCGGGATGCGTCGGAGCTGCCCACGATGGGCGCGCGCCTCGATGAGCATGCCACCGAGCACGAGGAGGGTCGTAATCAGGAGCAGCCAGAGCCCGGTCATCGATGAAGCGGTCGCCCCCCGGGACCGCGGAGCCGTTCAGCGCGTCGCGCACGCGCCGTCGGCCCAGATGATGTTTCGCCGTGCCCGCCGTGTCAAGGCGGCCCGGGCGTCCCGCATCGCCGAGGAGGACTTGTCGGCCAACCTCTTGCGGCCCGGCCGGTTCCTGCCGCGTGCTTGACAGTCATCCCGGTCGGGGCCACGTTACGAATCAGCCGCAGGCTTTGACGTTCTGTGGAGGACGTTCCATGCAGAGGTTTGGCGTGTGGGCGTGCCTGGCGGCGGGGGTCCTCGCGATGGGGGGCTGTCCCCTGATGGATGGGGGGCCGCCGCCCTCGGACGGACTGAGGCCGTATGTGAACATCCAGCTGGATGCGGAAGGACAGGACACCGCCGGCCTTCAGGCCGTCGCGAACGCGCAGAAGGAACGGGGGCTCAAGGCAACGGTCTATGTGTCCGGCGATTACGCCAACCGCAACGCGCTGGCGATCTGGCAGCTCTATGCCGACGGGTTCAAATCGCCCTCCACGGCTACTATACGGGCGAGCAGCTTGCCACGATGACGTACGAGGAGCAGAGGGACCTCCTGACGCGGGCCAGGCAGGCGATTGAAGGCTGCCGGCCCTGCGGCACCTACAAACCGGCGGTCGGCTTCCGGCCGCAGTACTTCAGCCAGAACGAGGACACGTACCGCGTGCTGGACGAGCTGGGGCTTGCGTACAACAGCGGCTTCAAGGCCCGCGAGCTGTACGCGGAAGGCCACGCAGACGATGCGGCGCCCTATCCGATTGAGGGTCACCGGTTTATGGCCGTCCCGATCTCGACCGTCTCGCGTGGCGATCGACGTGTCTACCTCTGCGACATCGCGTGCGCCAACGTGGAGGGCAGGACGGGCCGGCAGTTCGCTGATGCCTTGGGAGAGGGGCTGGACGCGGCCGCCGCCGCCGGAGAGCCCCTGGTGATCCTGGTCCACGGCTATCACACAGGCGACGCGTCGAAGGACTACTGGACGCCGTTCGTCGAGTTCCTGGACGAGGTGGCCGCCCGGGCTGAGACGCTCACCACCGCGGAGCTCGTGGAGAGGTACGCCACATCGGACGCCGGCGGCGGGTGATCGCCGTCTCCCCGGCGGGCGGCGCCGGGTTTCGCAGCGCAGGCTCCCCAGACGCAGAGCACGGGATCGCGAGCGGGGAGGCCGCCTTTGAGCTTTCTGCCGGACTTCCGGTTCGCCGCGATCAATAGGCCTGGGCGAACAGAACCTGCGTGGGCGCCTCCTCGCCGGTGAGGACGTCCCTGCCTGTGCCGCCGGGCTGTTCCAGCGGGATGCAGCGGACGGTGGCCTTGGTTTCCTCCTTGATCCGGGCCTCGTGCTGCCGGTCTTCCCGGAACCACGCTCGGACGAAACCACCCTTGGTGGCGAGGATCTCCTTCATCTGGTCGTAGGTGTGCGCGTCGGTGATCATCCGGTCGCGGAAGTCGCGGGCTTTCTCCAGCATCAGCCGCTGGGCCTCGTCCAGCTTGCCGCGCAGCCATTCGGGGGAGGCGGCGGTCGCCGGCAGAACCTCCTTGCTGCCATCCAGCCTGCGCTTCAGCACGAAGATGCCGCCTTCCACATCGCGGGGGCCGACCTCGATGCGGTATGGCAGGCCGCGCTGCTCCCAGTAGAAATGCTTGTCACCGGGACGGCTGTCGCGCCAGTCCACGACGATCCGCTGGTGGGTCTGGTGGTCGAAGACGCAGCTTTCGACGCCATCGCCGGTCCGCCGTCGGCGTCCGGGAGCCGCCTCCTCCGGGCCCACGAGCGAGGTCATGAGCCGGTCAATGAACCCGGCCACCCGGGCCTTCTCCTCGTGGCTCCTGAAGATCGGCACGACGGCGGCCACGAGCGGGGCGACTCGGGGGGGCAGCACGAGGCCCTCGTCGTCGCTGTGGGCCATGATCATCGCTCCGATGAGCCGGGTGCTGACGCCCCAGCTGGTTGTCCAGACGTAGTCCTGTTTCTGATCCCGGCCGAGGAACTTGATGTCGAACGCCCGGGCGAAGTTCTGGCCCAGGAAGTGCGATGTGCCGGCCTGGAGCGCCTTGCCGTCCTGCATGAGGCTTTCGATGCAGTAGGTTGTGACGGCACCGGGAAACTTCTCGCTCTCGGTCTTGATGCCCTTGATGACGGGCAGGGCGAGCGTTTCCTCCGCGAAGGCCGCGTAGACGTCGAGCATGCGGAGCGTTTCCGAGCGGGCCTCCTCGGCCGTCTCGTGTGCCGTGTGACCCTCCTGCCAGAGGAACTCGGCTGTCCGGAGGAACAGCCGCGTTCGCATCTCCCAGCGCATCACGTTGCACCACTGGTTGATCAGGATCGGGAGGTCCCGATAGCTCTGTATCCACTGAGAGTACATGTGGCCGATGATCGTCTCGCTCGTCGGTCGGATGATGAGGGGCTCTTCGATGGGCGCGGCCGCCCTCAGCTCCCCAGGCCGATCGCCCTTTTCCAGCCGTGAGTGCGTGACGACGGCGCACTCCATCGCGAAACCCTCGACGTGCTCGGCCTCCCGTGCGAGAAACGAGGCCGGAATCAGCAGCGGGAAGTAGGCGTTGACGTGACCCGTGTCCTTGAAGCGGCGATCGAGGTCGCGCTGGATTCCCTCCCAGATGGCATAGCCTTCGGGCCGGATGACCATGCAGCCCCGGACGGGGCTGTAGTCGGCAAGCTGAGCCGCCTTGATTACATCGAGATACCACTGAGCGTAGTCCTGCGAACGCGGTTTGATGTTCCTGGCCATGGTTCCTGTCCGTCGGGTCTGTCGAAGAGTGATCAGGGTAAGGTCGAGGCGAGGACGGTTCAAGCGACCGTTCAGGCCGGGCCGGGGACGGAATGTGCGCGGCGCAAAGCGGAAATCCACGATGGCCGCGCACAGCGGTCACGTGTTTCCCGCGCGGGCGGGAAGCCACCGCACGGTGAGCATTACGAAAGTACGTGGACTCCAGGCCGGCCCGGCGGCCCTGCGCCGAGGCCCCGTTGCCGTCACCGGGGATCCGGGACCCGCGCAAGTAAGGCCGCTTCGCTGCGGCGAGGCGTGCCTAGCCCTTCACGCCGCTCATCACCACGCCCCGCACGAAATACCGCTGGAGCAGCAGGAAGACGGTCAGCACAGGCACCAGCACGATCACCGCCGCCGTCATCCGCAGCGGCCAGCGGACCCCCATGTAGGCGTCGTTGAATATGCTCAGTCCGACCTCGAGCGTCCGCATGTCCGGCGTGCTCGTCGCCAGAAGCGCCCAGTAGAAGTCGGTCCAGGTCCAGATGAAGGCGAACGCGGCGACCGTTGCGAGCGCCGGCCGCGACGACGGCAGGATCACATGCCACAGCACGCGGAGGTCGCCGCATCCGTCCAGCCTCGCCGCCTCGTCCAGCGTGGTGGGAATGGTGATGAAGAACTGCCGCAGAAGGAACGTCCCGAAGGCCGTGCTCAGGTACTGAGCCGGGATGATCAGACCCCAGTAGGTGTTCAGCCAGCCCAGCTTCTGCACGATCAGAAACAGGGGAACGATCAGTACCTGGCCGGGGATCATCATCGTCAGGAGGAACACGAAGAACAGAGCGTCCCGGCCTCGAAAGCGCAATCGGGAAAAGGCGTAGGCTGCCAGCGAACACAGCGTAAGCTGGAACAGTACCACGCCCACCGTCACCACGAGACTGTTCAGGGCGAACCGGGCAACCGGAAGCTCTCCGAAGGTCAGCACGTCCCAGTAGTTCTCCGGATGCCATCCCTCGTCGGCTTTGGCGGTGAGCGTTACGACCGTACCGGGAGCGTAGCGCCCGTCGCTGGAGGGCGGATCCACGACGACCTTCCCCGAGCCCTGCACGCGGACCACGAGGGAGAACAGGGCCGCCTCCGACCCGCTTCCGCCCGCGGCAGGGGAGGGCGGGGACGGCGCGGAGGCCGCCGGGCTGGGCAGCGTGACCCGGTCCCCGCCGATCTTCTCGAACCAGGCCACGATCGTGCGGGGTGCGTCCATGACCACGGAAGCTCGCGGCTCCGAAGAGCCGATGCCCTCCCAGCCGACGAATCGCCAGCGCGCCGGCCGAAGCAGCGTCGCGAGCGTCGGCGCCTCGGAGGTCGGGGCGTGCAGCGATGTGAAGAACATCCACGCGAACGGCAGGACGGTTGTCACCGCGAGTCCCGAGAGCAGCGCGTAGTGACCCGCCATACGCAGGTGCGCAAGCCAGCGGCGATGGCGGGGCCGAGGCGGGGTCATCCGGTCACCTCCTGCCGCAGCCCGCGCCTCATGATCCAGAGCTGCAGGGCCGCCACGACCAGGATCATGGCGAACAGGATGTACGACTGGGCGCTGGCCATGCCGACCTCGAACTTCTGCCAGGCCTCGCGATAGATGTGGTACGATACCACATCGGTCGTGCGTTGCGGTCCGCCCTTGGTGATGACGTAGACCGGCGTGAAGAGCTGAAAGGCGGCGATCGTCGTCGTGACGGCCACGAACAGGATCGTCGGGGCGAGCTGCGGGATCGTCACGTAGCGGAACTTCTGCCAGCGGCTGCACCCGTCAATCTCGGCGGCCTCGTAAAGCTCCTGCGGGATGTTCTGGAGGCCCGCTACGAAGATGATCATCCGCGGGCCCAGACCGATCCAGAGCCCGAGTGCCACGAGCGCGGCCATCGCCCAGCCCGGCCGATGGAGATAGTCGGTCATCGTGTCGATCTGCCCCGACCATGAGACCCCGAACAGAGTGGCCGTCTGACGGAGCAACGCGGCCAGACCGGTGGCGGCGAGGACCTCGTTGAGGCGTCCGAAGCAGTAGTTGATCAGCCCCACCTCCGGCGCCATGATCCAGATGAAGACCATGCTGAGGGCGACCTGCGAGCAGACCGACGGAATGTAGTAGAGAACGCGGAAGAACCCCACGCCTCTCAGCGGCCGCGCTACCAGCATCGCCACCAGAAGGGCCGTGATCACCCCGAGCGGAACCGTGGCCGCCGAATAGATGATCGTGTTGTAGATCGCGTTGCGGAACAGCGGGTCCCGTAGGAGATGTGCGTAGTTGCCTAGGCCCACGAAGGGCCGATCCGGTTTGAGCAGATGCCATCGGTGAAGGCTCAGGTAACCCGCGACGGCGACCGGCAGCAGGGAGAACACCGCCAGGTACACCGTGGCCGGGGCGGCGAAGAGGTAGCCGCGGCAGGCTGTCCGGGAGCGTTCGCTCATCTTTCTGTTCGGTCCATCTCGGGACATTCCGCCCGGGGCCCCGAGCCGGCGTCCGGCCCGATGCCGGCCGGCTTACTGGTACAGGGCCGCATCCATCAGCTTGGCCGCCTCCCGGAGGGCCTGCGGCACCGAGCTGTGGCCGTACAGGATGTTCTCCATCATCTCCGTGCCGAAGTCCTCGCAGACGGCGTAGTTCTCCACCCGCGAACCCCACGGCGCCCGCGCGTACTCCACCGCCCGAAGGAACGCATCTTCGATGGGGTTGCCGGCGTAGTGGGCCGCGGCCCTTGCGTTTCCGGAGATCGCCAGGCCGGAGGCGACCCGCTTGACCTGCACGGCCTCGCTCGTGGCGTACTTGATGTACTTCCAGGCGAGATCGGGCCGCTTGCACTGCTTCATGATCGACAGGCCCGTAACATAAATCACCGTCGTCGGCCTTCCGATGTTCGTCGGAATCGTCGTGACACCGACGTCAAGCCCGCGGGCCCGGTAGTCGATCAGCATCCAGTGGCCCTTCATGTCGAGGGCCGCCAGACCGTTCAGAAAAAAGTCGACTCCCAGCGCCGCCCGGTCGGCCGGGTGCGAGGCCACCTTCTTCTGGAGGATCAGATCCGCCAGAAACTGAATGGCCTCCGCGGATTTCTCGCCATCCAAGTACCCGCTGGCCCGCCGTCCATCCGGGCTGAGCACATCGCCCCCGTTGCTCCACAGCCAGCAGACCCAGAACGGCATCCAGTTTTCAAAGTTGTAACCGAACTGCGACGGGCGGCTCGCCTCGGGCCTCCGGACGGTAAGCCGTTGAGCGGTCTCCAGGAACTCCTGCCAGGTCCAGCCTTCCCTGGGGTACGGCAGGCCCGCCCGGTCAAACAGCCGCTTGTTGTAGAACATCATCATGGGCGTGAAATCGAGGGGGACCGCGTAGATCCGCTCGCCGCGGCTACAGATCTTCCAGAGGTTTTCGAAGTAGTCCGAGCGGCGAAACTCAGGATCGGCCTCGATGAGGGGCCGGAGATCCAGGAGCAGGTCGTTGTTGATGAAGTCCGCCCCCGCGGAAAGGTCGAGCGAGATGACGTCCGGGGCCACGCCGGCCACGTGTTGCATGATCAGCTTGGGCGCGTACTGCCCGTAGCCGGGGATCTGCTCGATCTGAAGCCGAACGCCCGGATTGAGCCGCTCGAACTGGCCCCAGATCTCTCGTTCGATCCGCATGAAGTCCGATTCGACCGCCGGGCTGCCCCAGTTCGCCACGCGGAGGACCGTGCGCCCGTCGCGCTGCGGGTCGTCGCACACGGGGCCGGCGACGGCGGCGGCCAGGACCAGCGAGAGCAGAACTCGGTGGCGGTACGAAGGCATAGCTGCGGAGTCGGCAGTGCGGGGCCTGCCGTCATCAGCGCATCCTCAGGAACGTTAAGCCTATCGGCCGTGTGCAATCCGATCAACGGGCGCGACGGCCTGCCGCGCGGAGCGCTTTGCGCCAGGCACCACCCGATGTGCCGGTCGGCGCCGGTCCGCCGACCGGTTACACTTGTCTTCGGCCGGATAAGCTGCCGTGGATGACTGAGCTGCCCGAGGGGCGAATCCCTCAGGAAGATCCTCAGAGGATGTTCGCCACAGGATGACACGGGCGGCCCGGCGCTCGTTGCTCTTCATCCCGCGTTCGGTGTTTCCCGGGACGGGAGGTTCGTGCGAATGGCCGCACCCTTCGTACGCGTGTCGCTGGCTCTTGCAATCGTCACGTCTCTGACGTTCGCGGCATCCCCGCGGCGCGGGCGGGGCCGCCCGGCCAGCCGGCCCGCGGCCTCACAGCCGGTCGTGCCCCCGAATCTCGGGGATGACCTGACCGTCTGGCCCAACCGGGTCAGCTACCGCAACTCGGATCCGTGGATCTGGCAGAACCACGAAAGGATCCGCAAGATGCGGCCGCGGGTCCTGGTCCTGAACTTCGCCAACGACGCGGAGATGTCGCAGATCCGGACGCACGCCGAGGGGCTGATCCGGGCACTGGCGGAGTCAACGCGGTACCACGGATACAAGGACCCGTCGGCCCCGGCGTTTCTGGAGTACGAGGTGGTCAAGTACGTGGACATGCGTGACCGCCCCGTCCCCCCTGAGCGTCGCAACCGCAACAGCGCCTTTTTCCCCGCGAAGGTCGACGGCCCCGCCGACTTCGGCTGCGACTACGGAGCGTTCTACACCGACGCCTTCGCCCGGTTCTACGGCTTTGCCGATCCGGGCAACCCGCGCCGGTTCCTGAATCTCCACGATCTGATCAACGCGGGATTCGTGCACGAACTCTGGTTCTACGCGGTTCACGTCTACGAAGAGGGCTGGCCCGCTCACGAGGTCATCGAGCTCAAACAGTACTACGACGAGAACTGCCGGCCCATCCCCGGCCGGTACGGCCCGGCCGGCAACGGCCACGACGACTCGTTCCCGTGGTCGGGCCGGTCGTTCCGCATGTGTTTCTTCAATCCGCACCGCGGGATCGGATGCTCGATGGAAAACTTCGGACACGGACTGGAGGCGTACGCCAACCATAACGCGATCGCTTACTATACACCGTACTTCCGCGAGTTTGCCGAACTGGACCTAGACCGGAAGTACGGGCTTCCCTTCCGGTCGCTCTATCAGATCCCCTACGAGGCCCCCGGCGATGTCACCTACCCCACGCCGACCACGATGAAGGTCAAGTACCAGGGGAAGGAGTACACGATCGACCCGTACGTGGCGGTCGGTGGAAATGTCCACTGGCCTCCGGGTGCCACACATCACTACGATCTGGACAGCCGGTACACCGTTCGGAGCACCATCGAGAACTGGCGACAGCGGAACGGGCCCGATGGCAAAGACCTCGCGGCGGACTTCTCGCGGGAAAAGTTCATGCGTTACAGAGACGTAGCGCCCGACTGCATGGGCGCCTGGATGGTCTTCTGGCGACAGAACATGCCCGGCCTGGACAACAAGTGCCTTGACGATTCGGGCCGGCCGATGAAGAACTGGTGGGTGTTCCTCTTCTACTGAGGGTCCCGCGGCGCTCCGATGAGATCGGCTCCGATCGGCCCTTTGCGGGCCCCGGCGGGACGGACCTGGTGGCTCGCGTCATTCGAACGCCAGTCCGTCGATCCAGATCGTGAACGGGTCGCCGCCCCACGAGTCGAAAGACAGACTCAGCGCCCGGATGTGCTTCAGGTCCACCTCGCCCGTTTGCTCTCGTGACCATTCCCCGTCTCCGGCCAGGGGCACGACGATGCGCATCCACGTCCACCGGGCCTCGCTGAACGGTACGCCCGCGAGGAGGTTCTTCCCTCCCGCAGGCTGGATCTGGATCTGCCCGGTCTTGCCGTACAGCCGGACCACGGGCCCCGCCTCCTGAAACCCGGGAATATTCGGGTTCGTGGCCTTCAGCCAGAAGCTGATGCGCGTCTTGCCCGAGAGGTCCCAGTCGGCATCGCGCGAACCGGGATAAATCGCTGTCGCATACATACCCTTGTAGGGGTCGGGCCTCCAGCGCAACGACGACCGTCCCACCACCGCGTCGGGGTCGTCCGCGAAGATGACCCTTCCCTGGCCGTCCTCGTTGCCCTGCATCTCGAAGCCCCAGCGCGCGGCCTCGCCTTCCGTGCCGTACTCCCGGGCGACGTCCTCAGTGACGATGAGGTCCCGGAAGCCCAGATCTGCCAGCACGCCGTTGCTCACCGTGACGCCGACACGGTAGAACCCCGGCTTGCCGTACGTATGCTCTACGCGGGCCTCCTCCGACGTCCCGTCGCCCAGATCCCACCGGAATCGCAGGGGCCGGCCCGCGGGGTCATAGCTGGCGGAGGCATCGAAGACGACCGGCCTCCCGACGCTGGCGCGGCTGGGCCCGCGGACGACGGCGACCGGTGCCCGGGCGACGCCGGCCTCGCCTTTCATCTCGCTCAGGTTCGTCACATCCTCGAAGTACCTGTCCTGCCCGTTGTCGGTCATCCGGTTGCCGGCCAGGTGGATCCAGTCTCCGTACATGCCCCAGATGCCGAAACGGTTCGCCTCGATGCGGTTGTTCTGAACGATCCAGTGGTGCGTGCGCCAGGCCCTGCCCTTGCTCGGCACGTCGCCGCGGAAGACGATCCCGCCGCCATGGTTATGGTGGCACCAGTTGCCGTCGAGGATCGTGTGGCTGGAGGCCCCGCCGACGATGACGATCCCGCCGTGCCCGAACCCCGGTTCCGGGGCGTTGTGCGGTCCGTCGGGCTGACCGTTGTACGCGGCCTCGTTTCCGATGAGCACCGTCTGGTCGCTGCCCCCGAGCCAGAAGCCGTAGCTGCCGTGGTTGGCCTTGTTGCGGATGTAGACGTTGCCCGGGCTCCATGACTCCACACAGTTGTTGTTGGCGTGGGACGTGTCGTTCTCCACGAAGATGTTGCCGGTCGAGACCCAGCCGTTGAGGACGCGAATGAAGATCCCGTCTCCTCCGTGCGTGATGTCGTTCCGGCAGAAGTAGTTGTCGTGGGAGCCGCTCTCGATCAGCACTCCGGCCGAATCCCGGGCGTGAACCTCGCCCGGCTTGATCCGGATCCCGTAGGAAAGGTTGTTCTCGATCACGCGGTTCCGACAGGCCGTCCACATCCGCAGGCATACGTTGGAGCAGTGCGACAGGTCGTTCCGCTCGATGAGATTGTCGTCGCATCGGTCCAAGTCCAGCCCGTTCCACACCCGGTTGGCCCGGTTGCCGCGGAACACGCTGCGCCGCACGCGGGTGAGAATCATCCCGCCGACGCGCTTGTGCTCGCCCCATCCGAACTCGGGGTCGGTGTAGTTGTCCGAGAAGTCGCACCCCTCGACCTTCCACGCGTCGCCGTCGCGGCCCTCAAAGCCGATCTCGAATCCGCGAACCGTCAGGTTGCGGATGGTCACCCCCCGACAGCCCTCCACCCGCAGCCCGACTCCCGCGAATGACCGAGGGTCGCCCGCCCGCCCGGGGCCTTGGATCGTCGCGCCGTTCCCGTCAAGCGTGACGTGATCGGCCGCGATGATCAGGGCCTCCCGCAGAACGGCTCCTTTCTCCAGAACGGTGTCCTTCGTGATGATCATCGGATCGGACCCCTCCGCCAAGGCCCGGATGGCCAGCATGAGCAGTGGCGCAAAGCCGCGCATCATCATCTTCTTCTTTTCTCCTGCGGCCCGTCGGCCGGCGACCGACGGTAAGCCCAAGGCCGGAATCGATCAAGGCGGTTCCCACGACGCCTCCGGCGGATGTTCCGGTCCTGCCGGACTGCGGGTGGCCGGAACGCCTCGCTCGTCCCGTTGCCGGTCCGCAGGCCGGGGCTATAATACCGACCACATATTGGCCGGATTTGGCGCGGTGAATAAGGGACCTTCGATTCGCCGCCTGCCCTGTGCGGCGAGCTGCCGAGTCCGCTCGGCCTTGGCGGCTTGAACGCGGCCTGGCGGCTGCTCCGTGGAGGAATCCAATGGCGGAACAACCTACGGAACTGCGTCGGATCAACTGGACCGAGGTCTTCGGTTTTGTCCACATCTTCAGGACCTTCCGGCTGGCCGTGCACCCGAGCAAGGTGGGCCTTGCCCTGGTCGGCGTCGTCGCCACCGTTGTGGTGGGCTTCGTAATGGACCGGATCTGGCAAGCGGCGGGGCAGTCGGCCTTGCCCGGTGAGATTAGCGCCTACATCGCCGGCGCCGACTTGGATCGGTGGCGGGAGGACCAGGTGCGGCACGGCAGGAGCGTTGTAATGGGCATCCTCGCGGCGGGGCGGGTCGTTGGGCGCGTGGAAAACGCCGGCGCCGCTGTGGACACGGAGCAGGAGTACTGGGACCGGCTGCGCCGGCTGCCGGACGACATCCGGTCACACTACGAGGGCGTCCTCCGGGAGATTGAGCAGGCCGCCGATCGCGCGGCGGTGCTGGCGATCGTTCAGAAGGTCGCCCCCGGTGCCGCCCCGCCGGCGGCTCAGGCGGATCTGGCCGTCGTCAAACAGCATGCACGCGAGCAGGTCCTGACGCCTCACCGGCAGGCACTCGAGGAGGTCCACCGTCTTCAGCCGCGCGGGATCTTCTGCTCCCTGCTTCGCCATAAGCGAAACGGCATCCGCCAGGCCGTAGAGGCCGCGGCCGCGTTCAACTTCCTCGGGACCGGTCGAACGGCCGAGGGGCCTCGACCGCTCCGGCAGCAGTCGCTCGAGGTGCCTGACGCGGCGGGTCCCGGGCTGCTCCCCACGCTGTACCTGATCGCTCTGGGCGCCCAGTGGCTGATCGCGCGGCACTGGCTGTACGCGATCTTCTTTTTCGTGATCTGCCTGGCCATCTGGTCTCTGGTCGGCGGGGCGATCTGTCGGATCGCGGCCCTGCACGCCGCTCGCGATGAGAAGATTCCGCTCAAGCAGGCCGTGTCGTTCGCCTGGCGGAAGTTCCTGGGTTTCTTCGCGGCTCCCCTCATCCCGGCCGGGTTGATTGCTTTCATGGGCGCCGCCCTTTTTGTCGGCGGACTGTTCCTGTCGATCCCGTACGTCGGCGAGATCCTCGGCGGGATCCTGTTCTTCCTCGCCTTGCTCGGCGGGTTCGTCATGGCACTCGTCGCCGTCGGCGCGGTGGCCGGCGGCAGCCTGATGTGGCCCACCGTGGCCGTGGAGGGTTCGGACAGCTTCGACGCGATATCGCGCAGCTTCAGCTACGTGTACTCGAAGCCCTGGCGCGCACTGCTCTACTTCCTGGTCGCGAGCGTGTACGGGGCCTTCTGCTTTCTCTTCGTGTGGTTCTTCGCCCTGCTGACGCTGGTACTGACCCGTGTTCCCGTGGAGTGGGGTACGAGGATTGCCGCGCGGGAAGGGGCCGGGCCGGATATGAGCAAGCTCGACGTCCTCTGGACGCCCCCGAGTTTCGAGAGCCTCATGCCCGGCTGGCTCGCCTTCGGACGTGAGCACGCCGACATCATCGGGGCTTGGCTGATCTGGTTCTGGGTAGCCCTGGTCGTGGCGACGGTCTGGGCCTTCCTCGTTTCCTTCTACTACTCCGGGAGCACGATCATCTATTACCTGCTTCGCCGGGAGGTCGACGCCACCGACCTTGAGGAGGTGTATCTCGACGAAGCGGAAGAGGAAGAGCCGGTCACCCCGCCCGCACCGACACCGAGTGCGGAGCCGGCGACTCCGGCACCCACCGCCGGGACGGCGGGCGACCAGGCCGCCGCGGCCCCTCCATCCCAATCGTCAGCGCCGAGATCGTCGGGTCCGGGGACTCCTTCGCCTGCCCCGCCGGAGTCCCCGCCCGATTCGGGTTCGGGTGCCCCCCGGACCACATGAATCGGGCCGGCTAGCCTCCGGGCCGGCGGCGGCAAACCGCCGTGCTTCGGGGCAGGGTAGGCCCGCAGCGCAGGGGTTCCCTCCGACCGTTCCGGCGGACGGCGGCGCATACCTTCATTACGTCCGGAATCCGCCTCGGGCGCTGCGGGCCCGGACGCCCCTTGCGAGCCGCCTGTGATTCGCAAGGCTTTTGACTTGGCCCGCGCTCGGCGGTTGAATGGCTGTTACGGGGCGTAGCTCAGCCTGGATCAGAGCGCCTGGTTTGGGTCCAGGAGGTCGGTGGTTCGAATCCACTCGCCCCGATCGCCTTTACCCACGACCCTCCTTCGGGGCGGTCGCGGCGTTTCTCCGGGCTGTGTGCAGCGGCTTTTCGTTCCCCGTAGAGGGCCGGCATCACCGCCGCGTCTCCGTGATCCGTGGGCGGCGAGGTTCAACGCCGTTTCGCTGGTTCCCGCGACAGCCGCTCGGCGATCGAGTCCCTGCGGTTTCTCCTAGCGGCCGGCCTCTGGGGTTGTTCCACACTCTCGCCATCGCCGCCGGCAACGTGAGGGTTCGACCGCTCCGGGCGGCCTGAGTGCCAATACGCGACGGTATTCGGGTCGGCCGGCGGTTTGGCGCAGCGACGGAGGGCCGGCGGGTGTTTCGAAAGCGGCGGGCGCAGCCGGTGAGGCTTGCGGATCGAAGCGCGTCTTCCTCTGGCGGGGGATCGGTTCCTTGAGGCGGCCGGCGGGGTGCCTGGGGATTGGGGCGAGTGCGTCCTTGAGGTGTGCGAACGGGTCGATGTCGGCCAGCTTGCCGCAGACGCCTAGGCTCAACAGGACCGCGGCGTTCGTAAGCGTCCTGTGAAGTCCGTCTGTGTGGTCGAGGCGCGCCGCCGGCGAATCAGTTAGCGGTCAGCGCCACCGGGGACCACGCAACGACCCAGGCGCGCGGCAAGGCCATAGGCCGGCCGCACCCTCGCGCCGAAGGCAATCCGCCCAAGATGGGGTCGGTCGAACGCTCACACAGCCGTCGCTACCGCCGTGGAGGGCACACCTGCCATATCCGCTGCGCTCCGGCCCGCCGCAGCCCACCCGCCGAGAAGAGAGCTTGCGCTACGCAGGCTTGCCAGATGGGTGCCACCCATTCAGGTAATCATGTGGCATCGTCTGCACTCAGGCCGCGTCGTGGGCGCTGCGTTTGAGTTCCGGGCTGACGCTTGCCCAGAGTCCTCGGATATCCCTCGCAGCGTCGTCGTCGCCGGCCTCTACGACAGTCCGGCCCTGCACCTGAGCATGCGTAAACGCCCGGTCATAACGGATCCGGCCGGCCAACGGTATGGACTGCTCGCGACAGTACGTTTCGATACGGCCCGAGATCTCAACATTCAAGTCCCATTTGTTGATGCACACCGTGAGCGGGACACGGAAGTGACGGGTCAATCGCACAACGCGCTTGAGATCGTGTTCGCCGCTCAGCGTCGGCTCGGTTACCGCCAATACCAGGCTGGCGCCCGTGACGGATGCGATCACCGGGCAGCCATTGGGTCCTGTAAAAGTAATGTGATCCCGCTCCGGATGCCGACATATGGGGTATGAGACCGCATGGAAGCCCGGAACAACTGGAGCACCGGCGCAGGCGGGCCGTCGAGCTGATGCAGCAGGGCT
>Ga0209227_1000957_pt1 | contig 23623 bp, 15 predicted proteins | sample YNPBryantNP2012_FD_185815 | JGI IMG/M metagenome (GOLD analysis project Ga0209227, IMG submission 185815) | Anoxygenic and chlorotrophic microbial mat microbial communities from Yellowstone National Park, USA - YNP Bryant NP 2012 (SPAdes)... ...
GGCGACGAAGACAAGTGCCGCCAACTGGCAGCACAGGCTGGCGCCAGCGGCATCCCCATCACCGCATTGGGCCTCGGCGCCGACTGGAACGAGCGGCTGCTGGACGACATCGCCCAGGCCAGCAAAGGCACTTCCGACTTTATCCCTGAGGATCAGCCTGCTGCCATCCTGCGCACGTTTGAACAATCCGTACGGCAGGCCCAGGCCACCGTGGTGCAGAACGCACAGGCGATCCTGCGCCTGGTGCCCGGCGTTCTGCCGCGTGCCGTCTGGCGGGTGACGCCGATGATCGTCAAGCTGGGCCATCGCGCCCTCTCGGACCGGGACGTTCAGGTGACCTTGGGGGATATGGACCGTCAACAGGGGCAAAGTGTGCTGGTGGAGATGCTGTTGCCGCCATTCCGGCCGGGCAACTACCGGGTGGCCCAGGCCGAAGTGACTTACGACATCCCTGCCGCCGGGCTTGTCGGGGAGAAGGTAAAGGCAGACATTGTGGTCAGTTTCACTGCTGACCCGGCCCAGGCGTTGCAGAACAATCCGTATGTCATGAATATTGTGGAGAAGGTCACGGCGCACAAGTTACAGACGCGAGCATTGGATGAGGCAGAAGCGGGCAACATCGCTGGCGCGACGCAAAAACTTCGCGCTGCTGCTACCCGTCTGCTGGCCCTGGGTGAGGAGGACTTGGCTCAGACGGCCCTTGAAGAGGCCAGCCGCCTGGAGCGAGGCGAGCAACTCTCGGCCAGTGGTACAAAGAAACTGCGCTACGAAACGCGCAAATTGACTCAGAAACTGGATGATTAGGGAGGAATACCATGCCAACTTGTCCGACTTGCCATACGGAGCAACCCGATGGGGCTGTTTTTTGCGACAATTGTGGTGCGCAACTCGGCGCTGCAGCGGCGGCAGCACCATTGCCATCTCCTGCATCAGCGGCTCCTGCGGCTGTTCCAACCTGTCCGAATTGCGGGGCGATGGTCCTGGCTGGTCAGGCGTTTTGTGAGAACTGCGGTACAGCGCTGGGTGGAGAGGTCCCTGCTGCTCTGTCTGCAGTCCCGTCTCCGACGGCTGTAGCCGGTGCGCCTGTTTCTGCTGGAGCGGCTTCCTGCCCTTCGTGCGGTGCACCGCTGGCACCAGACAGCAATTTCTGCGACAACTGCGGTGCGCCAGTGGGCAGCGCTTCCACGTCAGTTGCTCCGCCAGTCCCCCCCATTCCGTCTGTTCCACCAACGCCTTCGGCCCCGTCCTATGTTCCACCTGCGCATGTCATACCGCCAGCTCCTGCTGTGGGCTATGCTGTGGCCGGCCCTGTCCAGGGACGGCTGGTCGTCCAGGGCACCAACGTCACATTGCCCTTCCCGCCGGGGAAAGCCGAGATCATCGTCGGTCGGGAGGATCCGATCAGCAATATCTTCCCCGACATTGACCTGACCAACTATGGCGCCGACGAGGGTGGGGTTTCCCGGCGGCACGCCAAGATCTTTATGCAGGGCTCGCAGGTGATGATCGAAGACCTCAACAGCACCAACTATACCTTTGTCAATCAGCAGCGATTGACGCCTGGACAGCCCCATCCGGTTCAAAATGGGGACGAGGTGCGGTTCGGCAGAGTGAAGCTCAATTTCTACCTGTAGCGGTGGTCAGAGCAACCTGTTCTTGGCGGAGGCCTCCAGGCGGTAAAGAACTGCAGGAGGCACTGTTCCAGGCTGCGGATTGGAGGCATCCTGCCAGCAGAATGTCCGGTGTTGCTGTCCAGGAAGGAGGAGGATTATGACGCTCAAACCAGGGCAGTTTCTACAATCTCGTTACCGCATCGACGCATTGCTGGGGCAGGGTGGCATGGCGGCAGTCTACCGCGCCTGGGACACGCGGCTCAACGTCGCGGTTGCCCTGAAGGAGATGGCCCCGCAGCCGGGGCTGGACCCTGCCACCCTGGCCCAACTGCGAGCGCAGTTCCAGCAGGAGGCCAGCATCCTGGCCCATCTGAGCCATCCACACCTGGTGCGCGTCACTGACTTTTTCGAAGAGGGCGGCAACGTCTATCTGGTCATGGACTTTGTCGAGGGGGAGAGTCTGGCCGCGCTCATCGAGAGGCGAGGGGCGCTGCCGGAGGGGGAGGTGCTGACCTGGGCCGGACAACTGCTGGACGCGCTGGGGTACTGTCACGCTCAGGGCGTGCTGCACCGCGACGTCAAGCCGCAAAACGTGATCATCCGTCCGGACGGGCGGGCAGTGCTGGTGGATTTTGGGCTGGTGAAGCTGTGGGACCCCGGCGACCCGCGCACGAAGACGGCGATGCGCGGGATGGGCACGCCGGAGTACGCGCCGCCGGAGCAGTACGGCACCCAGCCGGGGCACACCGACCCGCGCTCGGACCTGTACAGCCTGGGGGCGACGCTATATCACGCGCTGACCGGCCAGGCGCCAGTCACAGCCACTTTGCGGATGGCCGACCCGCAGCAGTTCAAGCGCCCGCGTCATTTGGTTTTCAGGATCAGCGAGCGCACGGAGGCAGCGATACTGAAGGCATTGGAGTTGCCTTGTGCACAGCGCTGGCAGAGCGCGGCAGAGATGGCGCAGGCGTTAGGCGTTAGAGCACCTGCCTGGGATTCGGGGGTCGCGGTTCGCTCTGCGCTCCCTGTGAGGACCGGCACAAAGCTGATGCCGGGCGCTGCTGCGCCAGTAGCTTCCGCGCCAGCGGTTGCCGTGCCTGCCGTAGGGCCAGTTCCCCGGCGCAGGAGGATGCCGGCTTGGGTCTGGGCGCTGATTGCGATGGGCGGTGTGGCGGTTGTTGTGATGGTTGCAGTCTTTATCTGCAGCACGGCGGCCCCCCTGCTGTTGTTGTTTACTGAAGGCGGACAGCAACTCCCTGCTGGCGGGCAGCAATCGCCCGGCGGCGGCAACGTGACCATCATCATGCACAACAACTCCGGCCAGACGGTTGTCTATGCCTATGTTTCTCCCTGCAGCGACACGACCTGGGGAGACGATGACCTGGGCTCGGCGACTGTGCCTGACAGCGGGACGTTCACCTTCCAGGTGCCGGCGGGCTGCTACGACCTGAGGGCGGAAGGCTCCGGCAACACGCTCATCGAGACCGAGATGGGGGTCAACGTCAGCGGGACGTATGACTGGTACGTGACCAGCAGTGGGCAGCAATCGCCCGGCGGCGGGAACGCGACCATCGTCATGCACAACAACTCCGGGCAAACCGTCTGCTACGTCTATATCTCGCCGAGCAGCGAAACGACATGGGGCGAGGACCAGCTTGGTGCCACTGAGACCATTGCCAACGGCGGGAACCGCACCTTCACCGTCAGCGCGGGCACCTATGACCTGCGCGCCGAGGACTGCAGCCACAATGCCCTTGACGAGGAGTGGAACGTCAACATCAACGGTTTGTACACGTGGTCGGTTCCTTAGCAACTGGTCTCTATGTTTCGTTTCTATCGCTCCTGCGGTCGCAAGTTGAAGAGCCCCAACGCAGCCTTTTACGCTTGCGGTTGTCCAACGCAGTGGCGCAAGATGTGCACGGACAGCCCCCCTCTCATCTGCCTCTTTAGCCAACCGTTGCACAAGGTTTCCAGTAGGAAGAGAAGAAAACAGTGTTGACCGCTGGCACGATCCTGCAAAACCGCTATCGCATTGCTTCCCTGCTGGGCCAGGGCGGGATGGGCGCGGTCTACCGCGCCTGGGACATGCGGCTCAACGTCGCGGTTGCGCTGAAGGAGATGACCCCGCAGCCGGGGCTGGACCCTGCCACCCTGGCCCAACTGCGCGCCCAGTTCCAACAGGAGGCCTTTGTCCTGGCCCGCCTGAGCCACCCGCACCTGGTGCGCGTGGGCGACTTTTTCGAAGAGTTCGGCAACGTCTATCTGGTCATGGACTTTGTCGAGGGGGAGAGCCTGGCCGCGCTTATCGAGAGGCGAGGGGCGCTGCCGGAGGGGGAGGTGCTGGCCTGGGCCGACCAACTGCTGGACGCGCTGGGCTACTGTCACAGTCAGGGCGTGCTGCACCGGGATGTCAAGCCGCAGAACGTGATCATCCGTCCGGACGGGCGGGCGGTGCTGGTGGACTTTGGGCTGGTGAAGCTGTGGAATCCCGGCGACCCGCGCACGAAGACGGCGATGCGCGGGATGGGCACGCCGGAGTACGCGCCGCCGGAGCAGTACGAGACGGCGGTGGGGCACACCGACCCGCGCTCGGACCTGTACAGCCTGGGGGCGACGCTATATCACGCGCTGACCGGCCAGGCGCCGCTCTCGGCCACTGACCGCATGGCCGACCCGGAGCGCTTCCTGCCGCCGCGACAGCTCAATGGCCGGCTGAGCGCGACGGCCGAGGCGGTAGTGCTGCGGGCGATGGAGCTGGCGCGCGGGGCGCGCTTCGCCAGTGCGGACGAGATGCGCGCGGCGCTGGCGGCGGGGCGCGCGAAGCCTGCGCCCCAGCCGCGCCCGGCGCCGTCTCCTGTTGCGCCGCGTCCCGCCACCGGCACGGCGGCGATGGCGCAGCCAGTCCCCGTCTCGCCTGTTGTCCACACCCCCGCTCGCGGCGGGGGCCGGGGGGTGGGGGCGTATCTCCCCTGGATCGGCGCCGCGGCCGGACTGCTGGCGATTCTGGTGCTGGTGATTCTCGCCGTGGCGCTGGGGCCGCGACTGTGGGCCGCGCTCTCGCCGCCTATGCAGATGCCCACGGCTATGCCAATGGTGACCCCGCGCCCGCCGGCAAACACCCCGGCCGCCACGGCCATTCTCTCGCCGACGCCTATCCCCGCGCCTGTCCTCGGCGACACCTGGCTCCGCCCCGCCGACGGCATGGTGATGGTCTACGTCCCGGCGGGCGAGTTCCAGATGGGCAGCACTGAAGCGGAAGTGGATGCCGCGCTGGAGCTGTGCAATCAGTACTACAGAGGCTGCGAGCGGCGGTGGTTCGAGGACGAGCGGCCCATACACCCGGTGGCGCTGGACGGCTTCTGGATCGACCAGACGGAGGTGACGAACGCCCAATACGCCCGCTGCGTGGCGGCGGGGGCCTGCGATCCGCCGGCGGAGAGCGGGTCGTCCAGTCGTGACAGCTACTACGGGAACAGCGCCTACGAGGACTACCCGGTGATCTGGGTGAGTTGGGATGACGCAGTGGACTACTGCGCCTGGGCGGGCGGGCGGCTGCCGACGGAGGCGGAGTGGGAGTACGCGGCGCGCGGGCCGGAGGGGCGGACGTTTCCCTGGGGAGATGGGTTCGACGGGACGCGGCTGAACTACTGCGATGCCAACTGCGAGCTCGATTGGTCAGATGGGGCAGTGGACGACGGCTACGCCGACACGGCGCCGGTGGGGAGCTACCCGGCGGGGGCGAGCTGGGTTGGGGCGCTGGACCTGGCGGGGAACGTCTGGGAGTGGGTGGTGGATTGGTAGGGGGCGTACCCGTCGGGGCGGCAAGAGAACCCGACGGGGCTGTCTTCCGGGGAGGTCCGGGTGTTGCGTGGGGGCTCGTGGAGCAATGCTCCGACCGGCGTGCGCGCCGCCTACCGCAGCAGGCTCACCCCCGGCCACCGGGTCAACCACCTCGGGTTCCGTTGCGCCAGGAGTTCCGAGTAAGTTAACTGTCCACTGTCCGCTGCTATCTGTTATCTACCGCGAGCGGCCGAAGGTATGCAAGTGGGCAAGTTTGCAAGTTTGCAGGAGATGGAGTGGAGGCTTTAGCCGGAAACCGTCTGAAGGCTTGATTCTACAAACGAGTGAAGGTGGCGTATGACTCTGACGACTGGCCAAGTTCTGCAAAACCGCTATCGCATCGCTTCCCTGCTGGGCCAGGGCGGGATGGGCGCGGTCTACCGCGCCTGGCATCTGAGGCTCAACGTGCCTGTTGCGATCAAGGAGCTGGTGCCGCAGCCCGGGCTTGACCCCTATATGTTGACCCAACTGCGCGAGCAGTTCCAACAGGAAGCTACCATCCTGGCCCGCCTCAACCACCCGAACCTGGTACGCGTGATCGACTTTTTCGAGGAGGGCAGCAACGCTTACCTGGTGATGGACTTTGTCGAGGGAGAAAGCCTGGCCGAACGGATCGGCCGTGAGGGAGCGCTCCCTGAAAGCGACATTATGGTCTGGGCTGCACAGTTGCTCAACGCCCTGGCCTATTGCCACGGTCAGGGCGTGCTGCATCGGGACATCAAGCCGCAGAATGTGATCATCCGCTCTGACGGACAGGCGGTGCTGGTAGACTTTGGGCTGGTGAAACTGTGGAATGCTTCTGATCCGGTCACCCGTACTGCCATGCGCGGCATGGGCACACCGGAGTATGCCCCGCCGGAGCAGTACAGCACGCGGCAACAGCACACGGATCCGCGCAGTGACCTTTACAGTCTGGCGGCTACGTTGTACCACGCCCTTGTCGGCGAAGCCCCGCTCAGCGCCAGCGACCGAATGGCTATGCCGGCCGATTTCCTGAGTCCGAGCAAGCTGCGGCCGAGGGTCAACGAGCGGCTGGAAGCCGCCATCTTACAGGCCATGTCGCTTCCGTTGGAACAACGTTTTGCCAGCGCAGAAGAGATGGCTGCGGCGCTGGGGGTCGCTTTGCCTTCTCTCGGCACACCTCCCCCCCGCACATATCCATCAACTGTCCCGCCGCGCGGCAGGACAAAGAAGATGCCCGAACCCCTTGCCCCCCCTCCCCGTCGGCGCAGGCGGGCCTGGTTGTGGGTACCCCTCTCTCTTATTCTCCTGGTTGGGATAGCGATAGGGGGCTTGACGATCGTGAACGGTGGATGGCCGCCTGTCTTGCCCCCCCAGGTTTCCGTTCTCTTTGGTCAGGGGCTGTGGATAGCAGCGGCGCCCTCGGAAACCCCCACCCCTTCTCCTGCCCCCTCTGCTACGCCGACCCCAACAGAAACCCCTCAGCCTACCGAGACGCCGCAGCCCACTGCGACGCGGCGGCCCACAGCTACGGCGCGTCCACGGCCAACATCGACTCCCACCCCAGCCCCTACCCTCATCCCTACCACTGCTCCTGTCGCTGCTTCACCTGCCGGGGCACTGTTCACTTTTGAAACGTGGAGCGCATGGCGGCGAGGGGACCAGCCGTATGGGGAACTGACTCAAACCAGCGAACGAGTTCACTCCGGTCAGTATGCTGCCAGGCTGACCTACAATTTCCCGGTCACCGATCAGGATTTTGTTGTCTTTATCCAGCCGTGGAATCTGACAGGAGAGCCAAACACCATCGGTGCATGGGTGTATGGCGACGGTTCCGGGCATCTGCTCAATGCCTGGTTCCAGGACGCTCAAGGCGAGATTTGGTCAGTTCATCTCGGCAGTGTAAGGGGAGGCGGATGGCAGCAGATGGTGGGTGTGCTGGATCCTTCACGGCCCTGGCCGGCAGGCCATATCTCCGGACCCCAGAATGGCGTGATAGACTATCCCGTGCGCTTCTACGCGCTGGTGTTGGACCGTCCAGGCAGCGGTTCTCTGAGCGGTCAGATTTACATTGATGATATCTCGGTCTGGCGTGGCCAGGCGGCAACAGCACCATCGCAGGGCGTAACTCCTGCCCCGCCGGTGCCCACAAGCGTTGTCTTTCCCCCCATCAGCGCCGGTCCGTTGGACTTTCCGGTACCGACCTCTCTGGATGGTTGGGATGGTATTCAGGGTGGCTATCGGGTTACTATCATTGTGCATATTCGGGGCGGAGCGCCTCCTTTCACTATCCATCACGATCTGGATACATTTGTAAGTCAGGAGCGGGACTATCCTATCGTTTTCACAGCCAGCGGTTGTTCCATTATTCATACGATCACCGTGGAATCTGCCGACGGTCAGCGTGTTGCCCATGATTACTTCATCCGCTCACCGTGGTGTCCTTGAAGTGGTCGGTTCCTGAAGGTCAAGACCTGCTGCTCGCTACCCTCCCGCAGGTTAGTTGCAGCGTACCCCAATGCGGAGATTGCGCTCAAACCTGCGGGGGGGGAGCAGTGACTTCCCGCAATGAGACTGCGGATCACGGGGGGCAGGTTAGAGCAAGGCGAGTATGCGGAACAGATACTGTCACCTCTGCGGACGCCGCCTGCGAGGACGAGGGTGGGTCTATACCACGAACGGCACGTCAGGTGACCAGGTGTTGGTCATCTGTGGTGACTGTCACGAGAATGCCCGGCGCTGTGCCCTATGTGGTTTGCCGTTGAGCGCCGCCTCGCTCACCCTGCCTGACGGGCGTCAATTTTGCCACCCCTGTGCTCAGCACGTCGTCTGCGATCTCGCTCAGGCTCGTGTACTATTCGAGCAGGTGATTGACATCGTTGCCGGCCGTCTAGGCCTCCATCTCCGGATCGGTGCCGATCTCACCCTGGCCGATCCACACCACCTGCGTCAGCTTGCGGAACAGATGCGTCCAGAAGAGGGAATCCCGCCGGAACAAGTGATTGGCCTTTTTGTCCGCAAGGGGCGCCGAAGGGTGATGTATGTCCTCTCTGGCCTGCCGCAAATCCTCTTTATCCAGACGGTTGCCCATGAATGGGCCCACGCCTGGCAGGGCGAAAACTGCCCGCTGCTGAAGGACCCGCGGGTCTATGAGGGCTTTGCCGAGTGGGTAGCCTATCACACATTGCTGGCCCTGGGAGCGGTCAAGGCGGCGGCGCGCATGGCACAGCGTCAGGGTTTGTACGGCGACGGGCTGCGTGATCTGTTGGCACGCGAACAGACCTCCGGTGCGCCTGCCGTGCTTGCTTTCTGTCGTCAATCGGAGTAAACTATCGACAGGAGCAATGAGAAATGACAGAAGCGCTGCGCTTGACACCGACTCTCAACATGTCAGTTCTTCCTGTTGCCTCGCAGCCGCGTCTGGTTTACTTGCTGTTGGAAGTAAGGGGTGGTGCTGAGGGTGACGTTTTGCCGGTGAACCTGGCCCTGGTGGTGGACATCAGTGAATCCATGCACGTCCATCTGGCAAGCGAGGCCCAGTTCAAGGAACTGGCGCGCAGAGGTGGGCTGAGAGAGGTCATGGTAGATGGCGTGCCGGTCTGGGAGTCGCCCGACATCCCCGCTCAAGTCCTCAGTCATCTGCCACGGCGCGTTGATCTGGTCGAGGACGCGCTGCGCGCAGCGGTCGAACATCTCCGCCCGGCGGATCGCTTTTCCCTGGTTGCTTTCGCCGGCCAGGCAGTGACGCTGGTCCCCAATACCGCTGGCGACCAGAAACGTCGCCTGTTGGAGGCGATGGATGGGCTGGATGAATTGCGCCTGGGGGATGACACCTATATCGCCCGCGGCATTGCCCTGGGCTTTGAGGAACTACAGCGCGGCTCGGCGCCGGGCCGGGCCGACCGATTGCTGGTTCTCACCGATGGCTTTGCCTTTGACGAGGCGGAGTGTCGCGCCTGGGTGTCCCGCGCCCGGCAGGCCCGTGTGCCGATCAGCACGATGGGGTTGGGCGGCGAATTCAATGAGGAGTTGATGATCCCCATCGCTGACCAGACGGGTGGCGAAGCCTATCTCCTGGAAAGCCCTGATGATGTGCCGGCTGCTTTTGCCCGCGAATTGCAGCGGGCGCAGACGGTGCGCTATCGCAATCTGGAGCTGAAGCTGGCCCCTTCGCCAGGAGTGGAGGTCCGCAGTGCTCACCGCGTCTGTCCGTCCATCGCTGCGTTGGAGGTGGTCAACGAAGGTGGCAGCTATAGCTTCCCTCTGGGCGATCTGACGGCAGGGGAGGAGCCAGCGCTGTTGGTGGAGCTGCTCGTCCCACCGCGTCCGGCCGGTGTGTATCGCCTGGCCCAGGCACTGCTGGCTGCCGAAGACCGGGCTGGCGGGGTACTGGACGCCAAAGTGCGCGCGGACGTGGTCGCCGAGTACACTGCCGATCCCGCCCGCGCTGGCCAGCAGACGCCGGAGGTGTTGCGCGTCGTCGAGGCGGTGACTGCCTACAAATTGCAGCGGCGCGCTCAGGCAGACCTGAGCACCGGAGACATTGCTGGCGCCACGCGCAGGCTGCGCGCTGCTGCCACTCGCCTGCTGGATATGGGGGAGGTGGAACTGGCGGAAGCGATGGAACGCCAGGCCAGGGACCTGGAACAGCATGGCCAGGCCGACCCGCAGCAGACCAAGAAGCTGCGCTATGAGACACGTAAGCTGGGAGCGCAAATCCAATAGATTGGAGGAGGAGAGATGCCGCTGAGCCAGGGTCAGATCGTTGCCGGGCGCTACCGTATTGTCACCTTGCTGGGCCAGGGGGGGATGGGCGCGGTCTACCGCGCCTGGGACCTGCGCCTGGATATGCCGGTGGCCCTGAAAGAGCTGTTGGTTGAACCGCGGATGAGCCTGGTCGAGGTTGCTCAACTGCGCGAACAGTTTCAGCGGGAGGCGGCTGTCCTGGCCTGTCTCAACCATCCTAATCTGGTGCGGGTCATTGACTACCTTGAGGAGGAAAACAACTCCTATCTGGTGATGGAGTTTGTCGCCGGGCATAGCCTGAGCGATCTGATCGAGCAGCGGGGAGCATTGCCTGAAGATGAGGTGCTCTGGTGGGCGTATCAACTGCTCGATGCCCTGGCGTACTGCCATGCCCAGAACGTGCTGCATCGGGATGTAAAGCCCGGCAACGTGATTATCTGTGCTGATGGTCGGGCGGTGCTCGTGGATTTCGGACTGCTCAAGCGTTGGGATCCGGGCAACCCCAAGACGCAGACGGTTATTCGTTCGATGGCTACGTTGGAGTATGCTCCGCCAGAGCAGTACGGTGGCCTGGAGAGCCACACCGATCCGCGTTCGGACCTTTACAGTTTGGGCGCGACGCTGTACCATGCGCTGACGGGTCACCCTCCACTGCCGGCTGTGGCGCGCCTGGCAGACCCGATGGCGTTTGTGTCGCCAAGGGCGCTCAATCCGCGCATCAGCCCGGCGGTGGATGCCGCCCTGATGCGCGCGCTGCAGTTAGAAAAGGCGGCACGCTTCCCGAACGCGGCGGCCATGATGGCCGCTCTGGGTGGCCCCAGCCGGGATACAGCGTCGTCGCACCTGCCGATGCCTACTGTTGTGCCTTCCAATCAGCCGAGGGTGGTGGTGGCGGCACCTTCTCCTGCGTTTGGCATGCGGAAGAAATCCACCCTATCCTGGGCGTGGATTGTGGGCGCGACAATAGCGGGGGCAGTGCTGTTATTTTCCCTTGTCACTGGAGGCGCCCTCGGCGCCAGGTCGCTGTTTGGGGATTCCTTTTCCCAACGGCATGTTGTCGGGTCGTTGCCAACTTCTGCTACTTCTTCCTTCGTGGCTACCACGGTGGCTTCTCCACCCACTTCTGTGTCATTTCTTCTCCCCACGTCTACGCCGCTTCCTCCTCCCACCTCTACGCCGCTGCCTCCCCCCACGTCTACGCCGCTGCCTCCCCCCACGTCTACGCCGCTGCCTCCTCCCACGTCTACGCCGCTGCCTCCTCCCACGTCTACGCCGTTGCCTCCCCCCACGTCTACGCCGCTGCCTACAGCCACACCGTCCCCTACGATGCCTCCCACAGCGGCCTGTCCAGCGGTGAGCGGCCCCTTTGCCAGCATCTGGTCGTCCAGGTACACCCGGCTCGGATGCGCACTCAATGCCGCTCACTCTCCGCTGATGGCCCAAGAACGTTTCGAGGGCGGAATGATGTTCTGGCGAGAAGATACGGATCGAATTGCTGTTCTCTATTATGACGGCAGTTGGGCCCTCTACCAGGACATCTGGAATGAAGGGGAACCAGAATATTCCTGTCCGGACATCGCGCCGTCTTCCAGTCCTCCCACGCCGCGGCGAGGGTTTGGCAAGATCTGGTGCACGTATTCGCCGGTGCGCAGCGGTCTGGGCTCGGCCCTCGAGGGTGAGCGCGGCTTTTACGGCGGCACGGTACAGGATTTCGAGTATGGGACGATCATCCGCACTGAGGTTGGTGATACGTACGTGATGTATGCCGATGGCCGTTGGGAGTAGAGGGCGGGTCCTGAAGGGAATGGTGGCTACAGGTCGAGTTGTGTTTCAATACTCTCTCCTCTCTATGGAGCGAACGTGAACGCTTGTCCAAAGTGTCAGACACCGAATCGGGACGGAGCGTGTTTTTGCAAGCGCTGCGGGGTGGTGCTTTCTCCGGCGCCGGTTAGGGTGACCTGTCCCCATTGTGGCACGGCGCTGCGCCCTGGATCGCGCTTCTGCAAACATTGCGGACGGAGGGTCCCGGCCGCGCCGCCTGCTTCGCCTGCTCCCGCTGCGCTCTGTCCGCTCTGCGGTCACCGACTGCGGCCGGGGGCGGCCTTCTGCCCGCGCTGCGGCAAACGTCTGGGTTTGCAACCACTGCCTCTGTCTCGACAAACTGTCCCGAGAGGTTCTGTCTGTCCCCGTTGTGGCTCGATCACCCGCCCGCAGGCGCGTTACTGTCAGCGATGCAGCTACCCGTTGACCGCTTCACCGCCACAGCTAATGCCTGGCCGTTATGGTACTGGCGGTCTCCTGCCGTTGGAGCGGCTGGCTGGCCGCTACGTTATTGTAGAAAAGATTGCCCAAGGTGGCATGGGCGCAGTCTACAAGGCCCGCGACCAGCGCCTGGAGGGTAAGATTGTTGCGGTGAAGGAAATGTCAGAGTCCGCTATCTCTCATGTGGAACGGGAGCACGTGCTGGGGTCCTTTCTGCGTGAGGCAGAAATCCTGGCTCGCCTCTGTCATCCCAACCTGGTACAGGTGACTGACCGTTTCGAGGAGAAAGGACGTCAGTACATGGTGATGGAGTTTGTTGAGGGCAAGACATTGAAGAGCTTGCTCGGAGCGCGCACGGAGCCATTCCCGGAAGAGCAGGTATTGATCTGGGCAGATCAATTATGTGATGTGCTGACCTACCTGCACAGTCAGGAGCCAAAGATCATTTACCGTGATATGAAGCCGGCGAATGTCATGATCGTGGACGGCACGGACGACGTCAAGCTGATCGACTTTGGCATTGCCCGCTTCTATCGCCCGGGCAAACGCAAAGACACGATCGAAATGGGTACCGACGGGTACGCCCCGCCGGAGCAGTATGGCAAGCTGCAGACCGACGAGCGGGCGGATATCTATGCTCTGGGGGCCTTGTTGCATCACCTGCTCACCCTGCGCGATCCTGTCACGAAGCCGTTTACCTTCCCACAGGTCTCTGCTCTCAACCCGAAAGTCAGCCGGAGGGTGAGCGATGCGATTGCCCGGGCAGTGGAGGGGGCGCGGGACAAGCGTTTCTCCTCGGTGGAGGAGATGCGTCATGCGCTGTTGGGAACAGGAGGGGTGCGCCCTCCGGCGGGGGGGGCCGCTCCGCCGCCGGGCAAGCAACCCGCTGCTCCACCGACCAAGAAGGCCTCGCCGCCGGTCAAGAGACGTGCGTTGCCGCCGCCTGCTGGCGATGTGATCGTCTCGCCTCCGGCACTGGATTTCGGGCGACGACCCGCGGGGTCTGTCTTTGAACTCCCGCTGAACGTCGTCATCCCGCCGGGGGATTGCGCGATGGTGCATAGTGATGCGCCCTGGCTTTCCGCGACCCCGCAGCAAGTGGACGATGAGGAGGAGATCAAAGTTCGCGTGGACACCCGTTTGCTGTCGCTGCGGCGGGTGCCGGGCAGGGCCATTCAGGCGAGGGGGTGGGTAGGCCTGCACGCGCGTCTTTTCATCCCCGCCGAGCGCTTGGCCAGTGGGCGCATCGAGGTGGTGCTGGAGGGGAGTCAAAAGGCCAGGTCGGTGCCGGTCACGGTGACCGTATACCCTACGCCGCAGCAGATCAGGTCAGGCCAGATTGTTACGCTGATTGTCCTCCTGCTGGAAGCGCTGTTGGCGCTCGGCGTGCTGGGTGCGCTGTGCATGGCGGCATGGGCGATGCTCTCTTAACGAGGAGGGGGGAGATGAATTGTCCACGGTGTGGAAGGGAGAATCGGCCCGAGGCCAGATTCTGCCGGTCCTGTAAGGCATCTTTAGAGTCTCAAGCTGATCCGGCTGCCGAGATGAAGGCGGGCCTGTCTCTGGGTGGGATGATTCAAGACCTGTGGGGATCGCTGACCAGTTGGTTGAAGGAGGAACTGCCACCCGCGCCTGTTTCTTCTCAGCCACGAACGCGGGTCCTGGTTTCTGAGGCACCATCCACCGCGCCGATCGGCCCAGGTCAGCCGCTTGCCAGCGGCAGCATTCTCCGTCATCCGACTGAGAAGCGGCAGTACGCGATCCTGGTTGCCCGCCAGTTGGAGTATTCGATCTACTACGATGGTCTCGATCTTGTCTGTCTTCACTGCCACGAGATGCACGACCAACCTCCAGAGTTGGGACTATGCCGCTGCTGTCAGGCTCCCTTGTCCACGGTGCTGATACACGAGCGGCGCACGTCGTCTGACCCGCACCCGCCGGAGCGGATCCAGCAACTCTTGACGATCAGTGGCGGGCATGTCGGTATCTTGCCCCACCGCGATATCCTCCAATATCGCGAGCATGTCTACACGGTCACAGTACACCCAGGTCAGTGGGGGGTATTGGTGCGCCGGCGGCAGCCGTGTTCAATTGACGAGGCCATCGCCGGAACAGTGCAGGTGGGAGAGACGCTGTCCTATCTGCATAGCTGTGGCTTCTCGTGTTGTGACAGGAACAAATTAACGGTAGAGGGGCTGATCCTGGTCGGCGGCGACGACGTGCGCCTGGCCGACCTGAGTGGCTGCGCCCCCCTCCCTCTTGGCGACCCGCGGGCGCGGACACAGATCAACCGGGACATTCGCTTCCTGGGTGCGCTGCTGTTCTGTCTGGCGACTGGTGAGTGGAGCAAGCGGATCGGCCAGGTGCTCGATACGTCGCCGGCAGAGTTGCGGACCTACATCCAGCGGGCGGTGCAGGGGGAGTACGCTACTGTGCAGGACATGCTCACCGACTTTCAGTTGATGCCCAGTCTGCCTGTGCCCGCCCGCTCGCTGCGGACCGTGTTTGGGCATGCGGTGCATCCTGGTCGCAAGTACGCCCGCAACGAGGACGCCACGGCGACCTTTACGTTCTCCAGGGAACAGGATGGACGGACTGTGCCCATTGGCTTCTTCCTGGTGGCCGACGGCATGGGCGGGCACGACGCTGGCGACGTCGCCAGCCGCACGGTCAGTGATCTGGTCAGCGAGTGGTTGCTCAAGGTCGGCGTGCTGCCCGACCTGCACCGGGCGACGCGCAAGTTGTCCACGGAGCACGCGCCTGGCGATGCGTTGGCTCAGGCTATTCAGCAGGCCAACGAGAAGCTGTGGCAGAGCGCCAGGGCGCGCAGCAGTGACCTGGGCTCCACGGTGGCGGCGGTGCTGGTCATTGGTGACGTGGCGACCGTTGCCAACGTCGGCGACAGTCGTGTCTATCTGCTGCGCGGCGGGCGGTTGCAGCAGATCACCCAGGATCACTCGCTGGTGGCTCGTCTGGTGGACGCCGGGGTTATCCAGCCGGAGGAAGTGCGCAGTCACCCGCAACGCAATCAGATCTACCGCTGCCTGGGTCATGGCGCGCAGGTGCAGGTTGACACGTCTACTTTTCCGCTGCAATACGGTGACCGTTTGATTCTCTGTTCCGATGGGTTGTGGGAGATGGTGCTGGATGCCGACATTCAGCGCATCGTCGAGCAGGCGCGCAGCCCGCAGCAGGCCTGCGACGCGCTGATCGAGGCGGCCAACCGCGCTGGTGGGGAAGACAACATTTCAGTGATCGTGGTGGAGATGGAGTGATGACGGGCAGTGGGAAGGAAGGTTCAGGACTGCCGGCGGCAGCGTGGTGGCGGCTGATGGCCTTGCTGTTTGTGGCACTGGTGGTGATGGGCGCAGCGGGGTGGGGGGTGGGGCGGTTGGCGGGTGTGCTGGTGGATGGCTGGCGAGCGTCTGCGCCTGCTGCCGTCCCGCCAACGGCCGTGCCGCCCACGGCGACGGGGACGCCTGAAATGCCTGCTCCTTCTGCTACAATGACAGAGATGCCTGCCACTGCCACTTTGCGCCCTACTTCCACGCCGGGACCTACCTCTACCCCTACACCTGCCCCTGTCGAGTCATGGGAGATTGTGCAGCCAGGAGAGGGGTTATATGCCCTCTGTCGGCGGCACTGTCCGGGGATCGGAAACGCTTTGGACAATTATGCGCGTGAGGTGGCGTCCAGGAATAACATCCCTTGGCCGTGGCGAGGGCAGCCGAAGATCTACGCAGGCCAGAGATTGTCCATGCCTCCCTGCCCGCGCTGAGCGGTCTTGGCGGGTGAATCCTGAAGGGACAAAGGACATCAGCCAGTGAATCGGAGATGGTGGAATGGCGCTGCAATCTGGTAAATTGCTTCAAAACCGTTACCTTATCCTCCGGCAGATCGGCGGCGGGGGGATGGGGGTGGTCTACCTGGCGGAGGACACTCGCTTGTCCGGGCGCCAGTGCGCAATCAAGGAAATCTCCCCCGCCCAACTGGCCCCTCAAGACCGCAACTGGGCTATCCAGGCCTTCAAACAAGAAGCACAAATGCTTGCCAGACTCAGCCATCCCGGCCTCACTGCCGTCACCGATTTCTTCCCCGAAGAGGGCAATTGGTACCTGGTGATGGAGTACGTCGTCGGCGAGACGTTGGAAGCCCGTCTCAGGCGCGCGCCAGGAGGACGCCTGCCTCTGGCCGAGGTGCTCAACATTGTGCGTCAGTTGTGTAACGTGCTGGAGTATCTGCATAGCCAGACCCCCCCCGTGGTGTTCCGTGACCTGAAACCAGGCAACGTGATGCTGACGCCGCAGGGCGAGGTGAAACTGATTGACTTTGGCATCGCCCGCTTTTTCAAACCGGGGCAGACGCGGGATACGATGTTGTTGGGGACGCCGGGGTATGCGGCGCCGGAGCAGTATGGGGGGCTGGGGCAGTGTGACGCACGGACAGACGTGTACGGGTTGGGCGTGCTGCTGCACCAGATGGTGACGGGGCACGATCCGACGCAGGCGGTGACGCCGTTCCCGTTACCGCCAGTGGGGAGTCTGATGCGTGGGCTGCCGGAGCACGTGGAGAGGGCGATTTCCCAGGCGACGCAGGTGCAGCCGGAATATCGTTTTGCTTCCGTTGTTGACTTCCGCCAGGCATTGTTCCCTGAAACCAGGCTGCTACCTGGCCCTCCATCGATAGTGCATCGTTCAGACGGCACACGCATCGGAATGATCGTTGGTGTCGCCGCGCTGTCTTTTCTGTGCGTCGCTGTGTCGGCCGGCATATTGGCGGCAATCATCACGCGAGACGGAACAGCTACTCCGCCTCTCGTTTCGGTGTCTGGGACCGAGTTGCCGCCTCCATCGGTAGACATCACTGCCCCTACGGAGTGGCCGTCCTCGCCAGTAGACGCTACTTCTGCTGAGGTGCCGCCCCCGCTTGACACGTCGACGCCCATTCCATCTGCAGAACCTTACTTCAACTCCCTGCAATGGACGAACATCGGCCAATCTGTGCAGGGCCGAGCGATCTCCGTGGGCAGCATTGGCTATGACGATGGCGATGTTGCTGTCATTGTCGTTGGTAGCATTCAGGGTGATCAGAGTGGCACTCGGGATCTGGTCAATGCTCTGGCTACATATTTCGATGCACATCACGAGGCAGTTCCGGCTGGCGTGATGTTCTATCTGCTGCCTTCGCTGAATCCGGACGGCAATGCGTCCGGCTCACGCTTCAATGCCAACGGGGTTGATCTCAACCGCAACTGGGATACGGCAGACTGGCGCTCCAACCCCGCTGTGCCAGGACATCCCAATGGTCTAGCTGGTGCGGGAGGAAGGTTCCCCATGTCGGAACCGGAGAACCGCGCATTGCGCGATTACATCTATGGATTGGAATCCCGTTTTGTCTACGTGAGGCTTGTCGTAGTGCACTCGTCAGAGCGTCGACCCGAGGGCGAGGTATACCCGGGCGGAAGCAACTCGGAAGACATGGCCGACGAATACGCCACAAGTACCGGCTACAGCGTCGAAACCTCCTGGGCTGATTATGTCACCTCCGGTGAGTTGGTTACCTGGGGCGCGGAGCAGGGCCTGGGATCACTTGATATCGTGCTCCCTGCTTCGCAGCGCCCGTCCACTCAGGTGCCTGGCACGGGCCGGACGCTGACCGAGTTGACGGTACAAGGACTGGTGGCCATCGCCACCTGGCGTTGAATCTGCTGCTTCGAAAGTGATAGGATGAGGAAAAGGATAATGGGTGATAGCCCTACACCGCGTAGGAGTTTCTGGACGATGCTGCAGCGGTCGCCGATCTTGTTTTTGCCGCTTCTTGCTCTGGTAGCCGTGGACATTCTCCTGGTGATCTTGTTGGTGAACGCGCTGTTGATCGGACAGACAGAGTCACCAATCCCTGCGGCTACTGAATCTCTCGCGCTCGCGACGGTGGAGCCGGCCGCTCCGATGATGTCTGTTGAGCAAGCGACCGCCCAGCCGGAGCCTACGTCCCTCATGTCGCCACTCCCGACAGTAACACCTGTGCCATTGCCGTTCTTCTCAGGCCCCTTTACCTACGGGATCTCCTACGGCGGGCGACCTCTGGTTGCTTACCGATTAGGGAATGGTCCTTCTGTGCGGGCGATCGTGGGGGGCATTCACGGTGGGTATGAGTGGAATACCGTAGCCCTGGTCAGCGACACCCTGCAATACCTGCTGGAGAACCCTCAAGAGGTTCCTGACACCGTCACGCTGTACATAGTCCCTTGCGCTAACCCAGACGGGTTCGCTGCTGGCACCAGCGCAGAGGTAGGGCGCATGAATGGCAACCTGGTTGACCTTAACCGCAACTGGGATTATCAGTGGCAGCCGACCGCGACGCACGGCACCCGTCCGGTCAGTGCGGGCACGGGACCGTTTTCCGAACCGGAAACGGCCAGCTTGCGCGACCTGTTGCAGGGAAGCCATGCAGAGATGGTGATCTTCTACCACAGCGCGCTAGGTCAGATCTTCTCTGGCGCCGGCCGTGGCAGTTCGGCCACTTACGGATTGGCTGAGGAACTGGCACGGGCGACGGGCTATCCCCACATTCCAGAGGGTATCCCAGGGCAGATCACGACCGGTGATGCCATTGACTATCTTTCTGTTCGAGGAATTGCCAGCGTCGAGATCGAACTTTTGACACACGACGCAGTGGATGAAGCGGAGTGGCAGCGCAATCTAGCGGGTATCCGGGCTTTCCTCCGTTGGGATCCGAGTTATGTTTCTCTAGAAACACCTTTGCCGGTGGATATTTCCGGGTGGGTCACGTATACTGTGCAGTCAGGTGAGATGCTATCCACCATCGCTCTGCGCTGTGGAATCGACTGGCAGGAACTGGCGAGGGTTAATCGGTTGTCCGATCCGCATCTGATTGGCGAAGGTCAGCACCTGCTCGTGCCACCAGCGTGTGCTGAAGTGGGAGGTGAACAGAGATGACACTCTCTACCGGTCAAGTTGTCAACAACCGCTACCGCATCGCTCGCCTGCTGGGCCAGGGCGGGATGGGCGCGGTCTATCGCGCCTGGGATCTCAACCTGAACATCCCCGTGGCGCTCAAGGAGATGATCCCTCAGCCAGGCCTCGACAGCCATAGCCTGGCCGAGCTGCGCGCCCAGTTCCAGCGCGAGGCCCGCGTGCTGGCCAGCATCTCACACCCCAATCTGCCCCGCGTCAGCGACTACTTCGAGTGGGGCGGCAATGCCTACCTGGTGATGGACTTTGTCGAGGGCGAGAGCTTGGAACAACTGATCCTCAGCCAGGGCCCCCTGCCCGAGGCCCAGGTGGTCACCTGGGCGGTGCAACTGCTGGACGCGCTGGCAACCTGCCACGCTCGCGGTATCATCCACCGTGACGTCAAGCCGCAGAACATCATCATCCGCCCCGACGGGCAGGCCGTGTTGGTGGATTTCGGCCTGGTGAAGATGTGGGACCCTCGCCATCCTCAAACTCAGTACATCGTGCGCGGTATGGGCACGCGCGAGTACGCCTCGCCTGAGCACTTTCACCTGAGTGGCCACCACACGGAGCCACGCAGTGACCTCTATAGCCTGGGCGCTACCCTTTTTCATGCCCTCACCGGCCAGGAACCGCCGTCGATCATTGAGCGCACCACCGATTCCCTCTCCTGCTCCCTGCAAGATCTGGAAAGATATGCCCATCCTCGCGTAGGTGAGGCGATCCGCCGGGCAATGTCTCTCGACCTCAACCAGCGCTTTGCCACTGCTACAGAGATGAGGGCAGCTCTGCAGTACTCGATGGGCAGGCCTTCTGCATTTCCTGCCGTCGCTCCTCTCAACACAACCCGGCCACCTTCTGCTACCCTGTCCTTGCCGATACCGCTCGCCGTCACCAACCCTGGCCGCTGGAAACAGGAGATGCTTGTCGGCGCAGGGATCGCGCTTATTGGCACCCTGACGATCCCCCTTGTCCTTTACCCCGCTTCGATGACGGTTGATTTCTACATCGGCCGCTCTCTGTTTGCGTTGTTTTTAGGGGCCTTGGGCTGGTTCGCTGGCGACCTGATTTTCCAGGCCCTGGCTCGCCCCGAGGCGGCTGCCGCAGCAGCCAGCGCCGGACGACCCACGCAACGCCTGGTCGCCCTGACGCGACGGATGGCTCGCCGCCTGACTACCTGGCAGCAACTCTTGCTTCTCATTGCCTCTCTTGCTGTTATCCTGCCACTGGTCGCTTTGTTTGGACCCTTGCTCAGCCGCAGTGCCTTCTTTGTCAACTATGTGCCTTCCTATGCCCCTGTGGGCCCGCTGGCCTGGGCGGCAGTGGGGCGACGACCAGGGCGGACGTTTGTGGCTCACACCCTGGTCACCACCCTCTCGATGATCGCACTGGGTGAGGCGGAAGGCGCGGGAATGGTTTTTCTGGCCTCTGCCATCGGCGGACTTTTAATGGAAGGGTTTGCCTTTCTGATGGAGCGCGCGCTGCTGCGCCGACCCTGATCTGGACGGAGGAGATATGCTGGAAGAAGGAGCGCTTTTGCAGGATCGTTATCGCATCACTCGCTCGTTGGGCGGCGGGGGCATGGGGCGGGTCTACCTGGCCCAGGATACCCGCCTGGCCGACAAGCCATGTGCGATCAAGGAACTGCTGCCCGACCCCCACGCTTCCGCTGACGAACAGGAACGGGCAGCCGCACAGTTCCAGCGCGAGGCGGCCATCCTGGCCCACCTGAGCCATCCCAATTTGCCCAATGTCTACGACTACTTCACCGAAGGGGATCATTTCTACCTGGTGATGGACTATGTCCAGGGCGAGACGTTGGCCGACCACCTGGCCCGTTCGCCGGGCGGGGTGCCTGTGGAGACGGCGATCGTCTGGGCGCTCCAACTGTGCGATGTGTTGGACTATCTTCACAGCCAGCAACCGCCGGTCATTTTCCGCGACCTGAAACCGGCCAACGTGATGGTCACGCCGGATGGCACGGTCAAACTGATTGACTTCGGCGTGGCCCGTCTGTTCGATCCCTCCAAAGGGACCGACACGTTGAAGATGGGCACGGCCGGCTATGCCCCGCCGGAGCAGTACGCCGGTCAGGGACAGACCACCCCCCGCTCCGACCTGTACAGCCTGGGCGTGACGCTGCACGAGTTGCTGACCGGCGACGATCCCACGGCCCATCCTTTTGTCTTCACTCCGCCGTCCCAGTTGAACGGCCGCGTCTCGCCGGCGCTTTCTGGCGTGATCATGCGCGCCCTCAGCCTGGACCCGGATGACCGTTTCCCCTCGGCGCGGGCGATGAAGGCCGCGCTCCAGAAAGCAGCCCAGTCGCGCCGTCTGCCGAAGGCGCTGGTGCAGGCCCGTCGCGGCACCGGAACGACGGTGATGGGCGAGGCGGTGGCGCTGCCGTTGCCCATCTCACGCCGTCCTGCCGTTCGCGTCGCGCTGGGAGTCATCCGCTGGATCGTCCGCCTGGCTCTGATGGTGCTGATCGCTGTGCTGGTCACGGCGATCGTCTTCACCCTGGCCGGTGCGTTCCTGCTCTCGGCCATTGCTCAACAAGCCATCGCCAGCACCGACTGGAGGCTGCAGGACAGCGCGCCGGGGACGTACACCATCACCGAAGCGGATTTCAACGAGTCCGTGCAGGACGTGCTGGTCCTCTATACCCTCGATGCGCTGAGCGACGTGCGGATAGACTTCCAGGTTCCCCAGCGCGTGGTGCTGTTCTTCACGTTCTCCTCCTATCCCATGTCACTGCAGGTTCGCCTGACGACGCAGGACGGCGTGCCGATGGTCGTCATCGAACGGTTGAACGACGTGCCGCTGTACGTTGTCGGCGGGATTGTCTCCAACGGCATCAATCGCGGCTTTCGTCAGTCATGGCAGGACTCGGACCTGCTTGTCCGTTCCCTCACTGTCGAGTCTAACCGGTTGACGGTCGAGTTGAGGAGGTAAGATATGCCTCTGACGATTGGACAGGTTCTCCAAACCCGCTATCGCATCGTCTCCCTTCTCGGTCAAGGTGGGATGGGCGCGGTCTATCGCGCCTGGGACACCCGCCTCGACGTGCCGGTCGCGATCAAAGAGATGACCCCGCAGCCGGGGCTCGACGCTGCCCTCCTGGCCCAGCTCCGCCAGCAGTTCCAGCAGGAGGCGAAGGTGCTGGCCCGTCTCTCTCATCCCCACCTGGTGCGGGTGAGCGATTTCTTTGAAGAGTCCGGCAGCGCCTACCTGGTAATGGACTTTGTCGAGGGGGAGAGCCTGGACCGGCTCATCGAGCAACGGGGCGCGCTGCCGGAGGCTGACGTGCTGGCCTGGGCCGACCAGTTGCTCGACGCGCTGGCCTATTGCCACCGCCAGGGGGTGATCCACCGCGACATCAAGCCGCAGAACGTGATCATCCGCCCCGACGGACAGGCGGCGCTGGTGGACTTTGGGCTGCTCAAGCTGTGGGACCCCGGCGACCCGCGCACGCGGACGGCGGTGCGCGGGATGGGCACGCCGGAGTACGCCCCGCCGGAGCAGTACGGCACGCAGCCGGGCCACACCGACCCGCGCTCGGACCTCTACAGCCTGGGGGCGACGCTTTACCATGCCCTTACCGGGCAGGCGCCGGCCGGCGCCAGCGAGCGCATGGCCTATCCCGACCACTTTGCGTCGCCGCGGGCGCTGAACGCGCGGGTGAGCCAGGGGACCGAGGCAGCGGTGCTCAGGGCGATGGAGCTGGCGGTGGCGAACCGTTTTGCCGACGCCGCGGCGATGCGCGCCGCGCTGGGCGGCAGATGGCAGACCCCGCCCGCCCCGCGCCCGCCCCAGGTGCGCCCCACGCCCGCTCCGGCGGTCGCGCGCCCCTCCACCGGCACGACGGCGATGGGGGAGACAGCCTTCACCCCACCCCCGACGGCTGTGCCGTCTCCCCCTCCCCTCTCCCGCGCAGCGGGAGAGGGGAGGGGGCCGGGGGGAGGGGTGAGGGCCTTCCCTCGCTGGGCCTGGGCGCTGCTCGGCGTGGCGGCGTTGGCTGTGTTCATCGGCAGCGGGGCGCTGACGCGGCTGGCCTCGACCCTCGGAATAACGCCACTGCTGCTCGTCCATGTCCTCGGCGACACCTGGCTCCGCCCCGCCGACGGCATGGTGATGGTCTACGTCCCGGCGGGCGAGTTCCAGATGGGCAGCACTGAAGCGGAAGTGGATGCCGCGCTGGAGCTGGGCAATCAGTACTACAGA
>Ga0209227_1000959_pt1 | contig 23576 bp, 22 predicted proteins | sample YNPBryantNP2012_FD_185815 | JGI IMG/M metagenome (GOLD analysis project Ga0209227, IMG submission 185815) | Anoxygenic and chlorotrophic microbial mat microbial communities from Yellowstone National Park, USA - YNP Bryant NP 2012 (SPAdes)... ...
TGCCGCAGTCGCTGCGTCGATGCCTGGCGACCAGCAACATCGTGGACAATCCGCATTCCGGAGTGCGCGAGCGCACGCGCCGCGTGTGTCGCTGGCAGCCAGGCATGGCCGCGCGATGGTCGGCGGCAGCGTTTCTGGAAATCGAGAAGTCGTTCCGGAAAATCATGGGCTACCGGGACCTGTGGGCCCTGAAGGCGATCCTGGATGGATTGCAGCCAGCCACCGGGCAGGCGGTGGCGTAGAATAGCCATGAGCCGCCTTAGCTTTCAACTGATCTCGGGACACCGTCCGGGCGGGGCAACGAAGTGAATAATGTCGTCCGAGTTTGCGTAGTCGCTGGTCAGTCCGACGTTCCAGACTGCATTCCACTCGCTGCCTGCTCCGGCCTGCCCGTCCTTGGAATAAAAGTTGCCCCACACCGGAAGCCGGTTGGAGTAGAATTCCACAACCAGGCCAGGCGCGCTGTCAGGCCGGTCGATCTTTACTCCGTAAATCGGGTTCGGCATATTGGGGTTGGGCTGGCCAGGGCCGCTGAAAGTGCCCCAGTCGACCCCCGCGGGAGCCACTTCGTCAAACAGAAAGCCCCAGACGCAACCTGCCGTCGCACTGGCGCAACCCTCGCTGAGTTCGAAAATTGCATGCGAAGGCGCACCGGTAGTCCATGTGAAGCGATAAACGTAGTGCAGCTGATCCGGCACAGCGGTTGTCGAGATTCCCCAGGAAAGCGTGAAGCTTGTGCCCCAGGCTCCCGTGCCCTCCAGTCCGTTGCCAATCGACCTCGAGTCACTCCAGTACATCGGGGCGACATCCGTGTTGTACACCGGCGTGGCCGCCGCGCTTGCGGCGAAGGCTGCCATTCCGATTGCCAGCCATAGCAGTAAATGCATGGGACAGCGACTCCGTACACACTTTGTACGTTTTGCCATGCCCACATCTTTGGCCAATACCATTACAGAAAAAAGCGCTTCTCGTACTACATCGCAACGATCGGCATTTTGACGGCCTCCGCGTGCCCTGGATAGTACTGGAACTGCCCGTCCTTCCCGATGCCTCGCTGTGATTGCGCGCAACCCATTTGCAATGAGTGCATTACAGGAATCCGGCCGGCCCCGCGGCCACGATCTTGTCCAGCCGCTGCGCGCTTTGTGCCGGGTCGGTACCAGGACAAAGCCGGGGCGAAATCGTTTGAAATACTGGTACTATTCAGCAATAATTCCCCGCATAAATTCGTCGCATTTTTCCGGAATAACGAGTACGCTTGAGAGGTGCGTGGGACCCTGCCAGAGGGGGGCAAAACAGCACTTCAGTCAGGAGGAGGAGAAATCAAATGAAACGTTTCCCGTTGTTCGCCTTGTTTCTCGCCGCTGCCGCAGTGGCTACGGCCAGCCCGGTCACGCTCACGCTCACGCCGGTCGTGGATCCAGGGCCTTATTATCAGCAAACCACCAACAATCCCTGCGTCATCGGCGAGCCGTCCTGCTCGGCGCCGTCAGGTTGGACGTGGACGGTGTTCTCCGCGGGCGCGTCCAGCTACACAGATGTCACATCCCCGACCTACGATGTCAGCGAGATCACCGGCATCGTGGGAGCCACATCCTTCATGATCGGCGTTGACATAAACCAGGCCAACGAGGTCCAGACGCTGGGCTTCTTCGGCATGTATGTGAACGGCACCCTTGTTGCCGAGTACAACCCCTCTTCGCCAACGCTTGTCCCTCCGACCTCGGGGGGCGGCAACGGCAACGGGTATGCGGACTATCTGCTGACAGGCTTCAGCCTCTCCGGTTTCGAGGCGACCGACGATGTCCAGTTCAAGGTCACCATGCCCCTTGTCAACGACGGGCGCGAGCAGTTCTTCCTGATCTCTACCGAGAGCCCGGAACCCCCGCCCCAGGTTCCTGAGCCGGCGACCTCCGCCCTCATCGGCGGCGGTCTCATTGGCTTGGGCCTGCTCTCGCGGCGATTCCGCAAGCAGCAATAGCGGAATTGCGCTCCCGGGCCGGAGTGCCCGGTGGTTTTTCATTCCGCCGTCTTGTCCGCCGCTCGACGGCGGGCAAGGCGGCTTTCGTGTCTTCATCGGCACATTGCCCTTGTCCCTCTGCCGCTGGACAATCCCTTCCCCCGCGCAGCAGAATGGAGGCGACATCCGAGGCGCCCATGTCCACGCTCTCCCGCCGCTCTTTCCTTGCCGCCGGATCCATGGCGGCGCTCGCCTCCCCGCAGTCGGCCGCCTGGCACCAGCGCGTCCGCCGCGTCGGCCAGGTGAATTTCAGCGAGAAGGACGTCGCCGAAGCCGACGTTGAGGCCTGGGCCGACTACTGGGCCTCCTGCCGTGTCGACGCCGTCCAGATCAACGTCACCGGCATGATTGCCTTCTACCCGACCGAGGTGCCCTTCCACAAACGCAGCCGCTGGCTCGGCAACCGCGACTTCTTCGGCGAATGCGTGCGGGCCGCAAAGAAGCGCGGCATCCGCGTCATCGGCCGTTTGAGCCCCGATCTGCAATGGGAGGACGCCCTGTCCGCGCACCCGGAATGGTTCGTCCGCGACCGCAACGGCCGTCCCGTGCCGCCTTTCAGCGGCACGCCAGGCCTTTATCAGACGTGCATGTTCTCGTCCTACTTCAGCGAGCAGACGCCCGCCATTCTTCGGGAGCTCAACGCGCGTTACGACATCGACGCTTTCTATGCCAACGGCTGGCCCAACTGGAACCTGCCCGAGTGCTGGTGCGACGCCTGCCGCCGCCTGCCTCCGCGCGGCACGCCCGAATTCCGCGACCGCTTCATGGATCGCGTCATCGAGCTGTGGACCCTTTACGACCGCATCGCCAGGGAGAAGAGCCCCGAGAATCTGTTCTTCGGCAACCTCGGCGGCGGCTTCCGCACCGGCGTCGACCTCCACCGGCTTGCCCCGCACTGCTTCTGGTTCAACGCCGACAACCAGGGACGCACCAGCCCTTCGCCCGTCTGGGGCGCCGCCCAGCAGGGCCGCGTCGCCTGGTCAGTGATGAAAGGCCGCACCATCACCAACGTCACCGGCGCCTGGTCCACCGGCTCGCCCCTGTGGCGCAACGCCGCCAAGAGTCCCGCCGAGGCGGAGATCTGGATGGCGCAATCGGCCGCCAGCGGCATGGCCATCTGGTACCACTGGCTCGGCGCGCAGACCGGGCTTGGCGAGGATCGCCGATGGCAGGAAACGGGCCGCCGCTTCCTTCAATGGCACGCCCGCCACAACGCCCACTTTCTCAACCGCCGCCCGATCGCCAACATCGCCCTGTTGCTGCCGCAGCGCACGCAGGCTTTCTACCGGAACCCCGGCGAGGCAGACGCGGGCGAGCACGTTCAGGGCTGGTACGCCGCGCTGCTGGAAGGTCGCCATGCCTTCGCCTTCGTCCACGAGGACGATCTCGCGCCGGACACGCTGGCCCCTTTCGATCTCCTGATTCTGCCCAACGCGGCGCTTCTGTCGGATGAACAGTCACGACGCATCCAGGACTTCGCCGCCCGCGGCGGGGCCGTGATTGCGGATTTCGAAACCGGCCTTTACAACGAGCGCGGCGCGCCGCGATCCGATTTCGCGCTGGCCTCGCTGTTCGGCATTCGCAAGGCGGGGGACCGCACCGGCGTGCGCGGCTTTTACAACTCGTTCTACGCGCGCATCGAGGCTCCAGAACACGAGATTCTGCGCGGTTTTGAAAACACCCGCTGGCTGGCCGGCGCCCAATGGCGCGTGCCGGCGCGCTCCAGCGAGCCGCCCGTGCTTTCCGTGGTTCCGCCTTACCCCGCCTATCCCACCGAGGCGGTGTTCACGGAAACGCCGCGCACGGAAGAAGCCGCGCTGGCGCTGCGGGAGTCCGGCAAGAGCCGCTGCGCCTGGTTCGCCGGCGACGTTGGCCGCACCTTCTGGCGCTGCTTCCACCCGGATCCGCTCCGTCTGATGCTGAACACGATCGACTGGGCGCTTCGGGGCCGGCGCCCGCTGCGCGTGGAGGGCGAAGGGCTGCTTGAGCTGTTCGCCTGGGAAACCGAGGCGGGCTTCGCGGTGCATCTGCTGAACTACAACAACCCGAACGCCCACCGCGGGGTCTATCTTCGCCACTCCCCCGTCGGCGCGCAGCGCGTCCGCTTCGAGCTGCCGCGCGAGGCGCGCATCCGCCGCGCCGCCGCCCTGCGCGCCGGACGCCCGCTTGCCTTCACGCAGAAGGGGCGGCTCGTCGAATGCACCGTCCCGGGCGTGGCGGACTACGAGGTCGTCGCTTTCGAGTAGCCCAGCCTAAAGCTGCCGGATCAGTTCCACCACGAACTCGGCGCAGTACTGTCCGGCGATTCGCTCGAAGGCGGGGTGTTCCCATTCGGTGTCGGACACCATGCGGATCGCCAGAAAGGGCACGCCCAAGGCCACCGCCGCGCCGTGCGCGTAGGCGCTTTCCATGTCCTCGGTGTCGGTTCCGTAGGTCCGGTGGATCCAGTCGATGTGGTCGAGCTGGCGGTTGTATTGGAAGGCGGAGCCGAGGTTGCCGCGCAGCACGCGCCCGCGCGGGTTGCGCACCCTCTCCGCGGCAGCCAGCAGCGCCGCATCGCCGGGGAAGCTTGCATAGGTGCGCGGCTTGCCCAGGGGCGTGCGGATGACGTGCGGCTTCGGCTTCCACGCCCGGGTGTCGACCCCTGCGCCGGCGTCGCCGTGGGGCGCTTCAAATGCGGCGTAATCCGTCGTCCTCTCGCCGAGCACGATGTCCCAGAGCTTGAGGGCGCGATTGTGGCCGCCGGCCGTGCCCTGGTTGAGGATCGCCCGCGGGCGGAACTCGCGGATGGCCAGCGTGGTTGCCGCCGCCGCATTGATGGGCCCTACGCCGGTCCGGCAGACCACCACGTCCTGGCGCCCGATGCGGCCGCGCCAGAAGCTCCATGCCGCCAGCCGCCGCTCCCGCTGCCTCGCCCCCGCGCCGAGCGCGTGCAGCAGCGGCCCGAGCTCCCCGTCCACCGCCCCTTGCACCAGCAGCGGGCCTCCGCTGCGCCCGGCCGCAGCCAAAGAAACGAAACCTGCCAGAAAGGTTCTTCGCTGCATGCCGGCTTCACCCCTGGCCGAGATAGAAGAACCGCAGCAGGAAAAGCGCGGTCAGCAGGTAGACCATCCAGTGGACGCGACGCCATTCGCCCGCCAGCACGCGCAGCAGCGTGTGGGCGGTGAAGCCGAACGCCAGGCCGTTGGCGATGCTGAAGGTCATCGGGATCGCCGCCAGCGTCAGAAATGCGGGGATCGAGCTTGCCGGCTTCGTCCACTCGATCTCCTCGGTGTGGACGAGCATCAGCGCCCCCACCACGATCAGCGCCGGCGCCGTGGCCTGCGCGGGAATGGCCCCGAACAGGGGCGCCACGACGAGCGCGGCCAGGAACAGCAGCCCGCACACGATCGCCGTCACCCCGCTGCGCCCGCCCGCCACCACGCCTGCCGCGCTTTCGATGTAGCTGACCACCGTTGACGTGCCGCACATCGCGCCGACGCTGGAAGCGGCGGCCGCAGAGGCCAGAATCCGGTTGACGCGCGGGATGCGGCCGTCTTTGCCGATCAGCCCCGCGCGCGTCCCCACCGCCACCAGCGTCCCGACGTTGTCGAACACGTCCACGAAGAGGAACACGAAGATGATTTCGAGCAGGCCGAGGTTCAGCGCGCCGCGGACATCCATTTGCAGCCAGGTGGCGCCCAGCGCCTTCGGCGAATACGCCTGCGGCGTCCATTCAAAGAAGCCCAGCGCCGCTCCGGCCGCCGCAGTCGCCAGGATGCCGAGCAGCATCGCGCCCCGGACCCCGCGCACCAGGAGCGCGCAGATCAGCAGCAGCCCGCCCAACGCCAGCAGCGTCTTCGGGTCCCGCAGGTTGCCGAGCGTCACCATCGTCGCCGGGCTGGCCGTGATGACGCCCGCATTGCGCATCCCGATCAGCGCGATGAACAACCCTATCCCTACTGCCACCGCGCTGTACAGCTCCCGCGGGATCGACTCGAGAATCAGTTGCCGGATGCCGGCGGCGATCAGCGCCAGAAAGATCAGTCCGCTGACAAACACCGCGCCGAGCGCCGTCTGCCACGGCACGCCGAGCCCCTGACACACGCTGTAGGTGAAATACGCGTTCAGCCCCATGCCCGGGGCCAGCGCGATCGGGTAGCGGGCGAGGCCGCCCATCAGGAAACAGCCGATCGCCGAGGCCACGCAGGTCGCCGCCGTGACGGCCTCGGGGGGCATCCCCGCCTCTCTCAGAATGGAGGGGTTGACGAAGATGATGTAGGCCATGGTGACGAAGGTCGTGGCGCCCGCCAGCGCCTCCGTTCGCCAGTTTGTGCCCAACTCCCTGAACTGAAAGTAGGTTTCCAGCGCCGCGCGCATATCTCTGTCAGCATACAGAATCCGCCCCTTCAGGCCCCACGGCGGGCCTCGCTCGCCCGGTCGCGGCGCCGCCTCAGGCCTTGTACTTGCGGATCTCCTGCTCCAGCCAGGTCAGCTCCGCCTCAAGCAGCGCCCGGAACCGTTCGTTCTGGCAGCGGTTCAGCTCATTCAATGCGCGCAACCGGCTCAGTTCCAACGAGCGCAGCTTTGCCTGCCGCTGGACCTCGTCGCGCTGGCGCTTGACGGCACTGCGAGGCGCGCGCGGCAGGCTGGCCTCTTCCATTTGGGAAGCCACCGCCTTGCTCTCCCAGCCACGTGCCATACTTCCATTTTAAAAAATGGGGTCAGACACCCAATGCACCATTTCCGCCTGGACCCGGACGGCCGGACCTGGGTGCCAGCCGGGCGCCGCCCCGCCTCGCAGCCGCTGACCCTCCAGGTATGTTCCCCCGGCGGCGGGATCTGCCCGCCGCCACGAACGGTGGCTGTGTGCACGCGCGACGAGCGTCATTTCAAGCGGGATGAAACGAACTGCCCGCCCATGGGCCAGCCGGGGATGTCGCAAGTTCATGCCGGCGCAAGGGGAGCCACCCCCGTGCGCCCGCGGCTCATGGCCCGGGAGGCCACGTCTCCATCCTCCACGCCATGTCCCAGAACATCCACTCGTAGCGCGCGCTGCGTTCGAACGCTTCCAGCGCCTTCCCGCGCTCGGCAGCGTCCGCCTGCGCCGCCCCCGCGTTGAAAATCGCCAGCGCTTCTTCCACGCTCTTCTTGTAAGGCTCGCCGGCATATTGCCGGATCCATTTTTGATATTCGGGCACAGGCGACTCTTTCTTCGCCAGTTCTCTGCCAACCTCAAGGTAAATCCAGTAACACGGCAGCACCGCCGCCATTCCTTCCAGGAAGCCGCCGCGGAGGACGCTTGCCCGCAGATGGTTCACATAAGCGGCGTTCGTCGGCGCCATCTGCAAACGCAGCACGGCATCCTCGCCTTTCCTGCTTTGCAAGCCGAGAACTTCACCGTGCAGAGCGGCTTCTTCCTCGATCGCCTCCAGGGCATGGCGGCCCAGCGTCCGGGCCCAATCCTCCCGCGGCGCCTTTGCCGCCAGCTCCAGCAGCAGCCGGGAAAATTCACGCAAATACAGCAAATCCTGCTGCATATAAAACCGGAATTTCTCCTTCGGCAGCGTTCCATCCGACATCGCCTTCAGGAACGGATGCTCCAGTGTCTTCGCATAAACAGGCGCCGCCCGCCTCCAGCACTCGTCCGCGAATCCGCCGGTTTGCGCCTCAGCAGACGCTAACGCACAGATCAGGATCGCCGCCACGCGTTTCATCCGATCAGCCTCCTCGCCCGTTCAAATACCCGCCTCAACATGGCCCGCGTCAGCCGCCCCGTCTGCGTGTTCTGTTGGCTGGGGTGGTAGGAGTCGATCAGCGTCATTCCTTCGAGCCGGTGCTCGGCGCCATGGGCGAAAGGAAAGCCGTTCCGCCGCAGCCCTCGGATCGCAAGATAATTCTCGTGCGCCACCCGGCCCAGAGCCACAACCACCTTCACTTGCCGGAGCAGCGCGAGCTCCCGCCTCACGTATTCGCGGCAAGCGAGAATTTCCTCTGTCAGCGGCTTGTTTGCCGGCGGCGCGCAGCGCACGCAGGCGCCAATCCATGCCCGCCGCAGCGACAACCCGTCTCCGGGGCGCACGCTTTCCGGCTGGCTGGCGAATCCCGTTTCCCAAAGCGCGCGGTACAGCCAGTCCCCGGAACGGTCGCCCGTAAACACCCGCCCCGTCCGGTTGGCCCCGTGCGCCGCCGGCGCCAGGCCGAGGATGTAGACCTCGGCCGCCGGATCGCCAAATCCCGGCACCGGGCGTCCCCAATATTCTTCGTCGCGGTAGGCGCGCCTCTTCACCTGCGCCACCTGCTCGCACCAGGCCCGCAGCCGTTCGCAACGGCGGCAGGCGATGATCTCGCGTTCCAGAACCGCAAGTTCCCCGCCCGTTCCCGTTTCTGGCCCCGGTCGCCTCATCCCTTCCCCTCTTCGGAAATGACCGTCGATCCGGATTCTTTGTATCAGCGAAAATCCGGCAGAATTGCCGCGCCGCTTCCGCATCAATCCGGCGGCGATCCCCGGCTGCCGGCCGCCGGCGCGCCCCCGATGCGGCGCTCCCGCCGCACGGCCAGCACGCCCGCCCCCGGGGCGACCTCCACCCGCGCGGGCGGCGCCTGGAGGCGAAACGTCACCGTGGCGCTGTCGTAGCCGGTGCGGATCCACTTCACCACCGGCCTCGAAGTCCGCGTCGCGCGCAGCTCCACCGGCAACTCCAGCACGAAGTCCTCCGGAACCCCGCTCTGCTTCACGCTCACGGCCACTTCGACTGCCGGCGCCTTCCCGCGCACGCGCGCCGTTGTCTCGAGCACCGGGATGCCCGTGCCATAAACCCACGTATCGAAGAATCCCTCGAGCGTCCGGTCCGGGTCATCCTTCGCAGTGAACTCTGCTGCCAGGGCGCGGAATTGCTCGGTCGTCACCGGCTGGTAGGCATACCGTCTGCGCAGCTCGCCCAGCATTTTCAGGAATGCCGCGTCCCCCATTCTGCGGCGGAGCATATGGAGGATCCACGACCCCTTGCAATAGGTGATCACTCTCCACGGATCCACGCCATCGATCCCGCGCAGCCGCGCCCCCCAGGTGATCGGCCCGGTCGATTCGATCGTCTGCTTCGGCTCGCCGATCTCGCGCAACAGCTCGTCCCGGTACTCCCCCAGAATGGATTCAAGCGCCTTCGCCCCGCGTTTCCTTTCGAGCAGCATCAGCGCCGTGTAGTTCGCCAGCGCCTCCTGAAGCCATTCATCGCGGTAGCTGGCCGATGTCACCACGTTTCCCCACCACTGGTGCGCGGCCTCGTGCGCCAGGAGAATCTCCGAGTAAAACAGGTTCAGCCGCGAGGTTTGCACCGCCGCCGGCCGCTCCTTTTCCGGCAAATAGGAAATAGTGGACAAGTACACCAGGCCGGGAAATCCCTGCCCGAAATTTCCGGGTATCGGCGAGACAATGAGCGCCGGCAGGGCCGGCGGGCCGAACAGCTGTTTCATCCATTGCATCGCCGACGCCATCTCCGCCGCCAGCTCCTTCATGCGCGCCTGAGGGTTCGGAGGCGCCGGCGTGAGCGTGATCACCTGCGAAGGCTGCCGCCCCGGCAGTCTCGGCATCGACTGCTGCGGCACGACAATCTGCCGCGGCGGGGGCAGCAGTCCCGGCTCCACCGTGCGGTTCGCAAACACTCTCACCAGCAAATCGTCCGCCTTCGCCTCCGCCTCCTCGAATGCGCCGATGTTGAATCCCGCCAGCCTCACCGGCGCGGAGGTCCGGAACCGCGCCACCCGCTCCTCCCCTTCCACGCGCTCCTCGACGAGATCGCCGGTCGCCGCCACCCGCAATTCCTTCGGCACGCGGAAGGTGAGGTCGAATTTCGTGTAGTGGTACCCGCGGCTCGGGTACCAGTTGGTCCGCGCGCCCACGTAAAGGACGCCGTTGCCCGCCCGGCGGATCACGTTGCCCCCCAGCTCGAACTCCAGGCGGTGTTCGCTCCCCGCCTCCAGTGGCTCCGGCAGCACCAGCAGGAACGGCTCGTTCACGCTTCCGCCGATCAGGTTCGACCGCAACGATTCGCGCCGGAATACTTCCGCTTCTTTCCCGTCGACCCGCGCCGATTTCAGCTCCATTTCCGGCGCCAATTCGAAGATCAACGCGCCTTGCAGCCGTTGTGGGGGTTTCAGCACCGCCTCCAACCGCAAGTCCAGGTGGAGATCCGGGCCGACGGTCGCCTCGATTCTGTAGTCTTCCACCAACGCCTCTTCCCGGGGCAGGACGCCGCTCTGTCTCCGGCTCCGGCTCGGGAAGCTCGCCCACACGTTGAACCGCCCCGGCGTCGAGGCGGAAACCTCGCCGACAATCACCTGCTCCGGCAACATCGGCTCGTGCAATACGTCGAAATTCCCGCGGGAATTTCCGGAAACAGCCGCATAAAACAGGCCGTTTTTCCGGTCTCCGGTGAGCAGGTCCCGCACCAGCCGCACCTGGAAACTCTGCGCGAAATTCCTCACCGCCTCGTTGTAACGCCCGGCCAGCAACAGGCCCTCTTCCGGACGCGGCTTCGGCCCGCTCTCCCGGATCGCTTCCAGCAACTCTTCGCCCCCGCCGTCGCCGAAGACGAAGACCGCCGCATGGAAGTGCTCGTTCAGGTTGGGAGATCCCGTCGCCCGGGCCAGCGACGCCCGCTCCCCTCGGTCCGGCGGCCGCAGCAGCAGCTCGCCGTCGTCGGCCGGCTCCGTCGTCCGGAACACCCCGATCACGCGGCGGCCCTCAACCGGCTGCGAAAAGATCAGCACGCCGTCATTCAGGTAGAAGCGGATGTCCTCGCGATGAAACTCCAGGTCCCGCACCCGGTAACATTGTTCCGGGTCGAGCTCCAGACGCCGCAGCTTTTCCCCGATCGCCGCCGCCGTCTGGGCGAACGCCGCGGCCGGCAACAGCAGCAGGATGCACAACTGGCGCGCTCTCACGCTTCCAGTGTATGCTTCCGCGCCGCCTTCAGCCGATTCGCTCTTTCGCGATCTGCCCGCGCAAGCTCCCTGATTGCACAGTAACGGCCAGCTGCCGGACCTGCTCCATCTTCATCCCCGGCGCTTCCAGCCGCCAAACCTGCTCCTGGAGGCGGCTGCCATGCCTCGACGCCCGGTAGTCCCATACCGTTACCCCGTTGACCTCCAGGCCCCAGTGAGCCGGACGCAGCTCTTCCATGCCGCAGTCTCCCTCGGCGCGCACCAACAGCGAAAGCTCCCCGCTTTCCGGCATGCCCGTGATGGTTACGGCCACTTCCGTGCGGGGGAGCCGTTCCGACGCCAGAATGCGCTCCCTGGCCTGCACGACGTTCTTCAGCACGATCACCGGCGCCGGACTCGAGCGCCGCATCTCCGCCAGCAGCGGCAGGAACCGCGGGTCTCCCGTCCGCCCCATGGCCCACGCGGCCGCCGCGCGGAACGGCGCCTCCGGATGCTGCGCCAGGCTGTGGAGCTCCCGCAGCGCTTCCGTCTCGCCGGCCAGATACAGCCCGACGCACGCGTTCGCCGCCACGCGCGGCGCCCCGTCCTGCAACCCGCGGCGGTAATGCGCCAGCGCCTGTTCATCGTCGCGCCCCCACAGCGATTCCACCGCATCGGCCCGCACCCGGGGATCCGGGTCTTCGAAGTACTTGTCCCCGAGCCTCGCAAGTCCTTCCAGCCGCCCCCAGACCAGCGCCAGTTTCGCCCGCAAGCGCGCGTCCGGCTCCCACGCCCCCGCCCGTCTGGCCGCCTCGGCCACCAGGCGCGCCGCTTCGACGATGGCTTCCAGATGCAGTGTGGAAACCCGCGGCGGCCCAGACGCCTCACTGAATATGAGCCGCCCCAGCTCCGGATCCACCTTTTCCGCCAGCAGGAGCGCCCCGCTCGCGGCTCCTGGATCGGCTCGCGCCAGCTCCCGGCAAACCGGACCCAGCAGCCCCCGCGAGAGCAGCGCTGCGGTCAGGCGCCGCGCTTTCCCGCTGTCCCGCGTCTCGCGCAACAGCGCCAATGCCGTCAGGAACAGGATCCCGTCCTCAGGATCAGCGAATTGCTGCCGCCGCGACGCCAGACCGCCCGCGACCTCCGGCGGCTTTGCAGCGGCAAACGCACTTCGCCTGGCATCGGAAGTCATCACGCCTCATATCGGCAAAGTGTGCGGGGATCTGAGGGGCCCGCTTCCCCCACGGCCGCCGCCCGGCCTTCAGATGAACATTTCGTCGTCGTGCGTGGCCCGGTCCACCGTCGGCCGGCGCGCCATCAGCAGCGTCTGGAGCGCGGCCTTCACGCCGGCCACCATGCCGCTGACTTCGCGCACCGGGCGCATCACCGTTCCGTGCAGCACCGCCACGACATCCTGCACGCGGCTCAGAATGTCTTCGAGCACCAGCTCCAGACGCTCGCTCTGGATCCGCCATTGCACGGCGAGCTCCTGCCGCGCCTTGTCGATGCCTTCCACCTGCTGTTGCGCCGCCTCCAGGAGCCGCTTCGCCATGGCGGCGCTCTCTTCGACCCGCGCCGCGGCCTGCTTGAGCGCATTCCGCGCTTCCTCGATCGTCGCTTTCGCCTGCTGGAGCGCCTCCTGCGCTTGCGGAATCAGCGGCTGAATCTGCGCTTCCAGCCTTTGCACCGAGCGCGCGATGCGGATTGCCGCCACCGCCTGCACGAGCAGCGCGAGGCTGGAAATGGCGACAGCAACCGCCAACAGGACGAGGGCCGCCTCCGACTGCATCACGCCCCCGCCTCAGACGCCTTGCGCCGCGTCATCGGCCTGCGCTGCCGGCGCCGCTGTCTCTCCCAGCTTCTCGCGGTAGGCCTGCTTGCCCGCTTCCACCGCGGCAGCCAGTTGCTCCTTCTGGCGCAGCACGGCCTGCTTGCTGCGCTCCAGCGCCTCCGCGGCGCTTTCCTTCAGCTCCTGGCTGCGGCGCTTCACATATTCCTTCCCTTCCTCCGTCTTCTCCTTGATCAACTGCCTCGTCTCCGCTCCGGACTTGGGCGCAAACAGGATGCCGACCGCGACGCCGATGCCCAAGCCAAGGAAGAAATATGAGAACTTCTTGTCGTTTTCCATGGCTGCTCCTTGCTGACTCCAGTGTACTCCACTCACAATGAAATCAGGCAATGGGAAAAAAGCCCGCCCGGTTGCTGGAAGAATCCGGGTTGAAAGACTACGCGCTGCGCCTGCTGGCCGCCCGCGCGCTCACCGTCGCGCAGCTCAAGCAGCGGCTCCGTCCCCGGGCCGCCGAGCCGGCCGCCGTCGACCGCGTCGTCGCCTGGCTGAAGGAGTACGGCGCTCTCGACGACCGCCGGTTCGCCGAGGCCTTCTCCTCCGCCCGCGCCGCCTCCGGCCAGTACGGCCGCGCCCGGGTTCTCGCCGAACTCGTCAAGCGCAAGGTCGCCTCCGGGGTCGCCGAGCAGGCCGTCCGCCAGGCATTCCGGAATCTCGACGAGGACCGCATGGCCGCCGAGTGGCTTGAGCGGAAATACCGCAACCAGGACCTCGCCGCCCTGCTCGCCCAGCCCGCCCGGCTCGCCTCCGCCTACCGCCGACTCCGCCACGCCGGCTTTTCCTCCGGCGCGGCGATCCGCGCCCTGAAGCGCTACTCGCAACAGGCCGAGCAGCTGGAAGGCCTGGAGGACGGGGCGCCGGCCGAATAATGCGCGCTCAAACCAGCACGGCCTCGTTGGCCAGCACGCCGATCTGCGGCACCCGGATCTCCACCAGGTCGCCCGGCGCGAGGGCCGCTTCCTGCGGCACGATAACGCCCGTCCCGGTGAGCAGCACGCTCGCCGCCGGCACCGGGTTGGAGCGCATCAGGTATTCGATGAGCGTCTCGATTTTCCGGTTCAGCTTGCCCGTCGAGACGCTGCCCTCGAACAATACCGCGCCGCCCCGCCGGATCACGCAGGTCATCTCCAGCGAATACGGGTCTCCCAACTCGTCCGGCGTGACAAACCACGGCCCCAGCGAGCAGCAGGCGCTGTAAACCTTCGACTGCGGCAAATACAGCGGGTTCTCCCGCTCGATGTCCCAGGCCGAGACATCGTTGGCCAGCGTGTAGCCGAGCACCTCGCCGCCCTGGCCGAGCAGCACCGCAAGCTCCGGCTCCGGCGCGGTGAACTTCGAATCCCTGCGGATCCCGATCGGCCCGCCCGGCCCCGTGCACACCCGCGCCGTGCCCTTGAAGAAAATCTCCGGCCGCGGCGCCTCGAACACATGCCGGTAGAAGCCTTCGCGCGTGCCGTGCTCGGCGTCGCGGAACGCGGCGCTCATCTCGTAGGTGCAGCCGCAGGCCCACACCTCGCGCGGCAGTACCGGAATGGCCGGCTCCAGATATTCGCCGCCCTTGGCCGCGTATTCGGCGGCCATTTGCGCGAAGCTCATCTGCTTGCGCGGCGCGGCCTCGACGAGCTCCGCCACCGTGTAGCCGGGGACGGGATGCGCTTCGCCATCGCGGAACACGGCCGCCGTCAGCCGTCCTTGCCATTGCACCTGACCGATCTTCATACAGCCTGCCGGAACCCCAATCAGTATTTCACATAAACGGTCTTGTAATCCGAGTAGAACTCGAGCGCCGCCGGGCCCTGCTCCTTCGGCCCGAAACTGGAGTCCTTCGTCCCGCCGAACGGCAGCTGGTACTCGACGCCCGCGCTCGGCAGGTTCACCGTCACCAGCCCCGCCTCGATGCCGTAGATGTATTCAAACATCCGCGAGACGTTCGTCGTCTGGAGCGATGCGGAAAGCCCGAACTCGCTTGCGTTGGCGATCTCCAGCGCATGCTTGAGGTCGCGCGCCTTCATCACCGCCAGCACCGGGCCGAAAATCTCCTCGCGCGCGATCGTCATGTCCTGCGTGACCCCGGCGAAGATCGTCGGCTCCACGAACCAGCCCTTGTCGTATTCGCTGCCGGTCAGCCGCCGCCCGCCGCACAACGGCTCGCCGCACTCCCGCCGCCCGATTTCGATGTAGCGCAGCACCGTGTTCATCTGCGCTTCGTCGACGCACGGGCCGATGTCGACGCCCGGCTGCATGCCGTCGCCCACCTTCAGCTTCTTCGTCCGCTCGACCAGCGCCTCGACGAACCGGTCGTAAATCGCCTCTTCGACGATGGCCCGCGATGTCGCGGTGCACTTCTGTCCGGTCGAGAAAAACGCCCCGTTGACCACGTTCTCCACCGCCAGCTCGAAATTGGCGTCCGCCAGCACGATGGTCGGGTTCTTTCCGCCCATCTCGAGCTGAATGCGCAGCTTCCTCCGCGAGGCCCGCTCGTGCAGCCACGCGCCCACGCCGCAGGAGCCGGTGAAGCTGATCGCCTTCAGCGGCCCGGCGCCCACCAGCGCCTCGCCCAGCGCCTTGCCGGGCCCGGCAACGAAGTTCACCACGCCTTTCGGGATGCCCGCCTCGTGGCAGGCCTCCACGATCCGCCACGCGCTCAGCGGCGCGGCCGAGGCCGGCTTCAGCACCACCGTGTTGCCGCAGATCAGCGCCGGCGCCATCTTCCACGCCGGGATCGCGCTGGGGAAGTTCCACGGCGTGATCAGCCCGCACACGCCGATCGGCTTGCGGAAGGCGAACATATGCACCCGGTCGCGCTCGCTGGGCGCCACGATGCCGCCCAGCCGCGAGCCTTCCCCGGCGAAATACCGGAAGATGTTGATCGAGCGCCGGACCTCGCCCCTGGCTTCGGGCAGGGTCTTTCCTTCCTCCCGGGTCATCTCGGCGCTGATCTGTTCAAACCGCTTCTCCAGCAGGTCCGCCACCTTGTACAGGAGCGCCCCGCGCGCCGGCCCTGTCATGGAGGCCCAGCCGGGCAGCGCCGCCTGCGCCGCTTCGGCCGCGCGCGCCACATCGGCCGGGGTCCCGTTCACAAACAGCCCGACCACCTCGTCGCGGTTGGCCGGGTTGCGGTTCTCGAACACCGGCCCTTCCACCCACTCGCCATTGATGTAGTTCGGAAACAACGGTGCGCTCATGACGGTCCTTCCCTCTCAGAATTTCACCTGCGGCGCCGTGCGGGCGCCCGGCTCGGTGCGGAAATAGTCGTCGATCCGCTGGAAGCCCAGGAGCCCCGCGAAGAGATTGTTCGGGAACAGCCCCAGGGTGGTGTTGTAACGCTGCACGGCTTCATTGTATTTGCGCCGCTCCACCGCGATGCGGTTCTCCGTTCCGGCCAGCTCGTCCTGAAGGCGCAGGAAATTCTCGTTGGATTTCAGTTGCGGGTAGTTTTCCACCACCATAAGCAGGCGCCCAATGGCGGTGTCCAGCTCCTGGTTGGCGCGGATCTTCTCGGCTGGCGTGCGCGCGCCCAGCAGGGCGGCCCGCGCGTTCGCCACCGCCTCGAACACCTGCCGCTCCTGCGCGGCGAAGCCCTTCACCGTTTCCACCAGGTTCGGCACCAGGTCGGCGCGCCGCTGCAAGGCAACGTCCACCTGGGCCCAGGCAGCCCGCACCGCCTCCCGCTGCGTCACCAGCTCGTTGTTCACCGACGCGGCCTTGCCGCCGATGATCAGCCCCAAAAGCAGCAAAATTCCCAGAACGATCGCAACAGTTCTCATGAATTTCCGTTTCCTCCTTCTGCCTCCAGGCGGTCGACCGCGTCCGCCAGCAGCGAAATTTCGTCAAGGTATTTTTCGAAAAGCGCCCGCGCCTCGGCCGGACGCGCCTTCTCCTCCCCCGCCCGGATCCGCAGGAGCCGCCCGAACGCCTCGGCCGGAATGCCGAACTCCGCCCGAAGGCGCTCCGCCACCGCCATCTTGGCATGCGGGGCCGGCCTGCCTGCCAGCCGCAGCGCGTGCCTGCCCAGCACCACGAACGTCGACACCGAGTCGAGCATCAGCCGCAGCAGCAGGCGCGCGTCGTGCAGCACTCCGCCCGCCTTCTGCCGCAGCCGCAGCAGCTTCGCGCGCACTTCGTGCTCCACCTGCGCGCGGTAGTACTTGTCGTCGATGGCCAGCCCTGCGACCGGGTCGCCGCCGTACAGGATGCGCCGCCGCTCGGCCATGTCGTGGAATTCGATGGGGAAGCAGTCCGTCGAGCGGCGCACCTCCTCCTCGCTCATCAGCAACGGCGACGGGTTGCCCTGCTCGCGCCACCACTGGAAGATCTTCTCGGCTCTTTCCAGCTGGTCCGCCCCCACCCGCTCGAGCACCGCCATCACGTTCAGGTCCGAATAGCCCTCGTGCCATTCGCCTGCCGCCGCCGAGCCGTACAGGATGACGGACTTGAGCTCGCCGCCGTAGGCGCGCTCCAGTTTTTCCGTCAGTTCGCGCAACCGTTTCTCGACAAGTTCCTGCGCCATGCCGCGTTTATCCTACCAGTCGCTCGATGCGCCGCCCCCGCCCGAGTCGCCTCCGCCGAAGCCGCCGAAGCTGTCGCTCGAGTCGAAGCCTCCGAATCCCCCGCTGGAACGCGTCGGGAACCCGGCGTCGGGAAAAACCAGCGGCCAGATCCACGGTCCCGCCATCGTGTCGTCGGCGTATCGTCTTCGCCTGGCCGCCTGGCGGGCGCGGGCCGCCATCACGGTGAACAGCGCCAGGCCCGCCAGCCCGGCCGCCAGCACCCACGCCGGCGGCGGTTCGGCCGGCGCCGGCTTGCGCCGGCGTTGCGGCGCCGCTTTGTCGAGGCTGACGCCTTTGGCCTCTGCAATGCGCGCCCCCAGCGCCTCCACCGCCGCCAGCAGCGCGCTGCGATAGTCGCCCGCCCGCAGCGCGGGCCGCATTTCCCTCAGCAGCGCTCCCGCGTAGCCGTCGGCGATCACCGGCTCCAGGCCGTAGCCCACCTCGAGCCGCGTCCGCCGGTCGCGCACGCTGATCAGCAACAACAATCCTTCGTTGTTTTGTTTTTGCCCCACGCCCCACTTGCGGAAGAGGAGATTCGCGACGTCCTCCACCGGCTCGCCTTCGAGCGACGGCAGGATCACCACCGCGATCTGCGCGCCCGTGGCGCGCTCCACCGCCGCGCAGGCCCGGTTCAGCTCCGCCACGGCCTGCGGCCCCAGCACCCCCGCGTAATCGCTGACGTAGCCGAGAGGCTTCAGAGCGCCGAAGTCGGCTGCCGCCGCCGCGAAGGCGGCAAGCCACGCCAGGGCCGCAAGGGCGCGCCACATCTTCCTAACACTCTAAATCGCCGGGGCCGATGCCCGCTTCCTCCACCCGCCCCAGCACCGCCAGCCCCACCCTGCCCGTCTCGAAGCAGCGCCGCGCCTCCTCCTGCACCTCCTCCGGCGTCACGCGCTCCATCGCCGCGACCGTCTCCTCCACCGTGAAGAACTGCCGGAAGCGCAGCCACTGGTTGGCCAGATCCGACATCCGGCTGCCCGGCGTCTCCAGCCCCATCAGCAGGGCGCTCCGGAGCGACTGTTTGGCGCGCGCCAGCTCCTCGGCCGGCGGCGGCTCGTTCTTCAGCCGCCGGATCTCCGTCATCACCGCCTCCAGCAACCGCCGCGCCGAACCTGCGCTCGTGCCCGCATAGATGCCGATCAGCCCCGCGTCCTCGTACATCATCAGGTCGGAAAAGATCGAATAGGCCAGCCCCAGCTGCTCGCGGATGCCCTGGAACAGCCGCGAACTCATGCTGCCGCCGAGAATCGCGTTCAGCAGAATTGCCGCATGCCGCCGCGGTCCCGCCGCCGGCGGCGCCGGCGCGCCCAGGCACAAATGCACCTGTTGCAGGCTGCGCCGGCTCTTCAGGATCAGCGGCGCCGCCGCTTCGGGTTTTTTCGTCTTCGGCTGCGCGCCTCCCGGCGGGAGCTTGCCAAGCAGCTTTTCCGCCAGCTCGACGAAGCGCTCGTGTTCCAGATGGCCGGCCGCTGTCACCACCAGGTTTTCCGGCCGGTAATAGTCCGAGTGGAACTTCGCGATCTGCCCGCGCGTGAAGGAGACGATGTTCTTTTTCGAGCCGATGATCGGCTGCCCCAGCGGGTGCCTTTTCCAGAAGTGCCGGACAAACACGTCGGAAAGAAACGTTTCCGGGTTGTCCGTCCCCATTTTCAGCTCTTCCAGAATGACGCCCTTTTCCTTTTCGATGTCCTCGGGATCGAAGCGGGGGTGCAGCACCAGATCGGCCTGGAGCTCCATCGCTTCGGCGATGTGCTCGTCCAGCACCTTGAAGCTGTAACAGACCAGTTCGCGGCCCGTGAACGCGTCCGTGTGTCCGCCAAGCGCGTCCATCTGCCGGGCCAGATCCTCGGCCGACCGCGTCTCGGTGCCCTTGAACAACATGTGCTCGACGAAATGCGAGATGCCGTTCTCGTGCGGGGGCTCGTAGCGCGAGCCGGCCGTCAGCCAGAACCCGGCCGACACGCTCCGCACCGAGCTCATCCGCTCGGTGATCACCACAATTCCGTTGGAAAGACGGGACACGCGAATGTCCCCGCCGGGAATGGAAAACTGCATCAGACGCCTGTCTTCATTTTCGCATGCGGCCCCGCGCGGCCCGTCTTCGATAATGGGAAGCAGTGGTCGCCCTCCTGATTTTCGCCGCCACGTTTGTTGTGCTCGCCATCGGCCGCTTCCCCGGCCTGCGCATCGACCGGGCCGGGGCGGCCATCGTGGGCGCCAGCCTGATGGTCGCCAGCGGCACGCTGCGCTTCGACGAAGCGCTCCGCGCCGTCGACTGGGCCACCATCGCGCTCCTGCTCGGCATGATGATCGTCGTCGCCAACCTCCACCTTTCCGGCTTTTTCCGCCTCGTGGCGGCGCGCGTCGTCGAGCACGCCCACAGCCCGAAAATGCTCCTGGCGGGCATCATCGCCGTCTCGGGCGTCCTGTCCGCCTTCTTCGTCAACGACACGATGTGCATCGTGCTGACGCCCCTTGTGGTGCACGTGACGCTGGCCCTCAACCGCAACCCCGTGCCCTATCTGCTCGCCGTCGCCCTGGCCGCCAACGCGGGCAGCGTCGCCACCATCACCGGCAACCCGCAAAACATGATGATCGGGGCGCTGTCCGGCATCCCCTACCCGAAGTTCGCCGCCGCGCTGGCGCCGGTGGCCGCCGTCTCGCTGGTGATTGTCTGGGCGTCGCTGGTGATGCTCTACCGGGAGGAATTCGCCTCCGGGCGTTTCGAGCGGATCGACGTCGGCCGCATCCGTGTCAACCGGCCGATGTTGTGGAAGGCCGCCGCCGTCAGCGCCGGCATGGTGTTCTTCTTCTTCCGCGGCTGGCCCGTGGCGCAGACCGCCATCGTCGCCGGCGCCGTCCTGCTCGTCACCCGCCGGATCAAGCCGGAGAAGGTCTACCACGACATCGACTGGCCGCTGTTGGCCATGTTCGCGGGCCTGTTCATCGTCGTCCGCGGCTTCGAAACCACGGCCGTGGAACGCAACCTGCTCGACTTCGCCGAGGGCACGCCGCTGGACCGCCCCGCCGTGCTCAGCCTTTTTTCCGCCATCGCCTCCAACCTCGTCAGCAACGTGCCTGCCGTGCTGCTGTTCAAGCCGGTGATCGTCAAACTGGCCGACCCCGTGTTGAGCTGGCTCGCCCTCGCCATGTCCTCCACGCTGGCCGGCAATTTCACTCTCGTCGGCTCGGTCGCCAACCTGATCGTGGTGGAGCGCGCCCGGCCCGAAGTCCGGATCCGCTTCATGGATCATTTCAAGGTCGGCGCGCCGGTCACCGTTCTCACGCTGGCCGCCGGCGCCGCCTGGCTGGAGTGGCTTCGCTAGACTCGAAGCAGGGGGCTTGCCGTGAACAGCCTGCTCGGGATGGACGAGGCGGAACTGCGCGCCGTGCTGCCCGCGGGCGAGCCTGCCTTCCGCGCCAGGCAGCTCTACGATGCCATCTACCGGCGCCGCGTCCCCGCCCTGGAGGCGATCACCGAGCTGCCCTCGGCGTTGCGGCGCACGCTGGCCGAACAATGCACCCTCGGCCTGCCCGGGCGCGCCGCCCGTTACGAGAGCCGCGACGGCACGCGCCGCTACCTGCTGCAACTCGCCGACGGCAAGACCGTCGAGGCCGTGTTCATGCCCGAAGAGGCGCGCGACACGATCTGCATCTCGACGCAGGTCGGCTGCCCCGTCGATTGCCGCTTCTGTCTCACCGCCCGCATGGGGCTGGAGCGCAATCTCACCGCCGGCGAAATTGTCGGCCAGGTCCTCCACCTCGCTGCCGACAACGATCTCTGGGCGCGCGAGAAACGCATCAACATCGTCATGATGGGCCAGGGCGAGCCGCTGCTCAACCTCGCCGCCGTCCTCAAGGCCGTGCGGCTGCTGTCCGACCCCAAGGGGCTCGCCATCAGCCCGCGCCGCATCACCGTGTCCACGGCCGGCATCATCCCGCGCATCGCCGAGCTGGGCCGCGCCGAGCCGCGCCCCAAACTCGCCATTTCCCTCAACGCCTCCACGGAGGAGCAGCGGCGCGAGCTGATGCCGATCACGCGCAAATACCGCCTCGCCGACCTGATCGAGGCCTGCCGCGCCTATCCGCTGCGCCCGTGGGAGAGGCTGACGTTCGAGTACGTGCTGCTGAAAGGCGTCAACGACTCCGACGCCGACGCGCGCCGCGTGGTGCGGCTGCTCGCGCCGCTGCGATGCAAGGTGAACCTGATTGCGCTGAACCCGGGCCCTGGCATCCCCTACGAGACGCCCGCGCCGGACCGCGTCGCGGCCTTCCAGAACATCGTGCGGCGCTCGATTCCCTGTTTCATCCGCAAGCCGCGCGGCCTGGACATTTACGCCGCCTGCGGCCAGCTCAAGCGCATGGAGTCGGGTCTCGTGACGCTTTGAGCATGCCGGCGCCCGCTCTCCGCGGTTCCGGAAGCGCACCATGAATGCGGATTCGGAGCCTCGAGCGGCGCGGGCCTCCCGGCCCGCGGGAGCGAGCGGTCAGCGCCCCGCACCGCCGTCCGCCCTGGCTGCCGTTCGGGCGGCGCCGTTTGGCGCGGAGCCTTTTTCGCACGTCGGATTGCCAACGCCCGAACCGCAGCAGAGCTGCAATGCGGCTTCAGACCGGCTCTGCGCGGGCATGTCCCGGAGCGGTGCCGATTACTTCCCCTTCAGCGTCCGGATGTAGGCAATCAGGTCCGGCACCTGCTGCTCCGTGATCTTCGTGCGGTGCTGTGTCTCCGGCTTGCCGGCCATGGCGGGCGGCATTTTGCGTTTCCCGTTCAGGATGATGTCGCGCAGCTCGGCGTCAGTTTTCGACTGGACGTAACCCGAGGTGAGACGGGGAATCCGCATCCGCCAGTAATTGTCCATCACCCGGCTGCCTTCGCCGGCCTTGCCATGGCATTCCATGCAGCTGTTCTCGTAGGTCGTCTTTCCCTCGTCAGCGGCGAAAGATGGCGTCATCAGGCACAACATACCCGCCAGCGGCAGGGCCAATTTCAGGTTTTTCAGGAGGGGCTCTTTCTGAACCGGATGGTAAAGTCTGTCCGGGTCATCCAAGAGTAGCACGGAAACGCCGAGACAACCGTAACATCTGGCGGAGTGTTGATCCGCTCGCGAACAGGCATGGCCCGTCCGCTTCTGGCCGAGGCCGAAACGGTCCGGCCCGGCGATGACAGCAGGCAGCTGCCGCCCGGCAATAATACGGCTCGTATCAATGCCCCGTTTGCCCGGGCTTGCGGTCCTCCGGCAGCAGGGAGCGGTAGGTTTGGCCGCGCATCGCTTCCTCGAACGCGGCGCGCGCCTGCCTGACCAGCTCCGGCGAGCCGAACAGCTCGAGCGACGCGAGCGCCAGCGTCTTCGCAGCCACCAGCATTCCTTTGCGCCCGATCTCCGTGCCCGCGCACGCCGTGGATTGCCACGTGTGCAGCGGCACCCCGGGCGGCATCGTGGCGGCCGTGAAATGCCCGACGGGCGCGACCCAGCTCACGTCGCCCACATCGGTGGACACGCTCGAAAGCGACGTCTTCGGCGGCAGCACCTCGGCGGCGCGCTCGAGCGGCGGCATGGCGCGCGCGCCCAGCGTGGCGCGAATCTTCCCGATGAACTCGCGCTCCTCATCCGTGTAGCGCACGCCGCCGGCCGCGCGCAGGCTGCGGTCGAGCAGATCGCGCAGGACTGGGTTGCGTTTGAAATTCGCATAGGCCGAGGTGATCTCGATCTCCGCCTTCGTCTCCGTGGCGAGGGCGCCCGCTTCGGCGCATTTCTTCACGCGCTCCCAGATGCGCGCCAGCTCGCCGAGGTCCGGGTGCCGGACGATGATGGCGAGCTCGGCGAACTCGGGCACGATGTTGGCCGCGGCGCCGCCGCTGGCAACGATGTAGTGCATGCGCGTTTCCTGCGGCACGTGCTCGCGCAGCAGATTCACCGCGTGGGTTGTCAGCTCCAGCGCGTCCAGCGCGCTGCGGCCGGCTTCGGGCGCGCCGGCGGCGTGCGCGGGCGTGCCGCGGAAACGGATGCGGGCGCTGATGTTGGCCAGATACGGGTTGTCGTCGGCGGCGTTGAAGTCGCCCGGGTGCCAGGCGAGCACGACGTCGGCGTCGCGGAAGGCGCCGGCGCGAATCATGAAGATCTTGCCCCCGCCGCCCTCTTCCGCAGGCGTTCCGTAAAAGCGGATTGTGCCTTTGAGCCCCTGCGCCTGCATGCGTTCCTTCACCGCGACGGCGGCGAGCGCCGAGGCGGCGCCGAACAGATTGTGCCCGCACCCGTGG
>Ga0209227_1000963_pt1 | contig 23538 bp, 17 predicted proteins | sample YNPBryantNP2012_FD_185815 | JGI IMG/M metagenome (GOLD analysis project Ga0209227, IMG submission 185815) | Anoxygenic and chlorotrophic microbial mat microbial communities from Yellowstone National Park, USA - YNP Bryant NP 2012 (SPAdes)... ...
TCGGGGCGGCGAGGAAAAGAAAATCCGCACCAAGATCATCGAAGCTGATCTTTTGGAGGCGGTCATTGGACTTCCGCCCAACCTCTTTTACGGCACGGGTATCCCTGCCTGCATCATGGTCTGCCGGACAAAGGGCGCAAAGCCGGAGGAGCGAAAGGGCAAGATTCTCTTCATCAATGCGGACCGGGAATATTTTGCCGGACGCGCCCAGAATTATTTAAAGCCAGAGCATGTGGAGAAGATCGTCGCCGCCTTTGACGCCTTTGCGGATATCCCCGGATATGCGGCAGTGGTGGATAAAAGCGCCATCGAAGCCAATGACTGGAACCTCAACATCCGCCGCTATGCCGACAATGCCCCACCTCCCGAGCCCCACGATGTGCGGGCACACCTGATCGGAGGCGTGCCCAAGCAGGAGGTGACAGACAAAAAGAGCTTTTCGACGCCCACGGCATCTTGCCTTCCGTGATTTTCGTGGAGCGCGACAAGGACTATTTCGATTTTGACCCTGCCATCCTCAAACGGGCAGACATCAAAAACCGCATTGAAAATGACGCCGGACTCAAGGACAAAGAGTCCCGGATGCTTGGCGTTTTTGACAGGTGGTGGGATGAGCACATCTTTATCCTCCAGAACCTCCCCCAAACAATCAATGTGATGACGGCGCGGGCTGAGCTTCTTTCCGCTTTCGATGCGGCGTTGACACCGGAAGGGCTTCTTGACCGCTTCAAGGTCTCAGGCGTTTTTGCCACCTGGTGGAGCGAGGTTCAGCTTGATTTGAAATCCCTGGTTGCCCAGGGATTCGGCGGGCTTCTCGACGGCTGGATTGACACCATTGAAGACGCCATGGAAGACAAAAAGGAAAACAACTACGAACCGGAGGAAGACCCCCTCGTGGTCAGGCTCGTGCCCGAGTATCTGGAAGAGCTCGTAAACGCCCGGCAGGAGATCAGCCGCCTTGAACAGGAAAAAGAGGCTTTTGAGGCCAAGGAGAGCGACGACTACGAAGGCGATGAAGAGGATGAAGAAGGTAGCCGCCTCAATTTTGCGGAAATACTCAAAGACCGCGTCAAGGAGCTCAAAAACGAAATTAAGGAAGACAGGGCAAGAATAAAGGTTTTAAGCGGCGCCGGAAAGACCAAAGGCTCGATCAAATACTTAGAAGCGGCAGGCGCCGACACCGCACCGCTTCAGAAGCAGTTGCAAGAGCTGATAGCGAGGATCGCGCCGGTGGAAGAAGAGATTAGAAAAATAGAAGAGCAGCTTGCCCCCTACAACGAAATCCTTGAAAAACTCAAAGACGCCAAGAGGCAATACAAAATCCTCCAGCAGCGCTTCATCGAACGCCTGCGCGAGGCGCGGGAAAGATTGAGCGAGGCGGAGTGCATGGCGCTGGTTCTCGACATCCTCAAAGGCAAACTCACCCATCACCTGCAATCCTACATCGCCGCCCACCGCCAGGAGGTCGTCGCTGCCTTTGAGAATTGGTGGGAGAAGTATAGGGTGACGATGGGGGAGATAAAAAGTAATAAAAACGAGATAGAAAATAATTTATCAAAAATGATGCTGAGTTTAGGTTACACAAATGAATAAAAACTGGGTTCAAGAACCGCTAGCCAAGAATGCTTATATAAAGGGCCGAATAGGTTGGAGGGGGCTGAAAGCGAATGAATATAAAAAAGAGGGCCCCTTTTTAATTGCTGGAAATCACATAAACAATGGCCGAATCGATTGGAATCGATGCGACCATATCAATTTATATCGTTATAATGAATCGTGGGAAATTGCCCTTAAAGAAAAGGACATTATTCTTACAAAAGATGGCACTATTGGTCGTATTGCGTTCATTGACAAGCTACCAGGTCTGGCAACTATAAATAGTACGATGATGCTCATCAGGGTGAGAGCACCTTTACTGGCCGAATTTGTATATCACTATTTAAATAGCGCTTCTTTCCAAAAAATTGTCGAAGATAAAGTGTCTGGAAGTTCAATACCTCATATTTTCCAGGAGGACATGAAACGTCTTAAAATACCAGTACCTTCAGAAACAGAGCAGCGCCAAATCGCCCGCATCCTCGACACCCTTGACGAAGCAATTCAGAAGACTGAGCAGCTTATCGCCAAGCTGAAGGCCATCAAGCAGGGGCTGCTCCACGACCTCCTCACCCGCGGACTGGATGAAAACGGCCGACTCCGCGACCCCGTCGCCCATCCCGAACAATTCAAACCCTCCCCCCTCGGCCCCATTCCGAAGGAGTGGGAGATTAAGGAGATTGGTGAGCTGGCGACTCTGGAATATGGTGCTGGCTTGACAGAAAATAAACGTTCAGGGATAGGCTACCCAGTTTACGGTTCAAATGGTATTGTGGGTTATCATGATACTTTCCTAATACAAGGACCCGGTATTATTGTTGGTAGAAAAGGAAGCGTAGGTTCTATCCACTGGAGCAGTGATTCATTCTGGCCCATTGATACAACGTACTATGTGAATGCCAAAGAGGAGATCGGCCTTCGTTGGTTTTATTGGGCACTTCAGTACTCAGATTTGGATAGATTAGATAGCTCGACAGGAGTACCTGGCCTAAATCGTAATGATGCCTATAAAATAAAATTGTACAAACCAAAATATTCTGAACAAAATCAAATCGCAAGCATCCTCGATACACTTGAAAATACCATTGCGAAGCATGAGCAAAATTACCTCTCCAAGCTCCGCCTTCTCAAAAAAGGCCTGATGCACGATCTTTTAACCGGCAAGGTGCGGGTGAATATCAAAGAGGAAAACCGCAGCCAGACAAAAGGAGGCAATCCTTTATGACCAAAATCCGGCCAAGCGGCGGCTATCGAAACAGCGCGAGTTTCCAGACCGCCACCCTGATCTACGATGCCACCTACTGGTTCTGCGAGAAATTCCTCGACCCTCGCTCCCGGTTGGTGGATCAGATGATACAGGCCGCGCGTTCAGGCCGCCAGAATATCGCCGAGGGCAGCAGAGCGGCGGCAACCTCGTCGCAAACCGAGTTGCGCCTGCTCAATGTGGCACGGGCAAGCCTTGAAGAACTGCTCCTTGACTTTGAAGATTTCCTGCGGCACCGCCATTTGCCTCAATGGGCGCAGGATTCACCAGAGGCTCAGGCGGTGCGCGGCGTGCCAAAGCGGTTTAAGGCTGATCGGTCGGATCAGTCCAATCTGACGGATTTGACGGATCATGAGCGGTGGGCGCTTTACGCCCCTTGGCTTGAGAGCGCCGACCCTGCCGTGCGTGCCAATGCCGTGATTTGCCTTATTCACCAGGCCAATTTTCTGCTTGACCAGCAGATTGCCGCCCTTGAAAAAAGCTTTGTGGAGGAAGGCGGCTACAGCGAACAGCTTGCGGCCGCACGGCTGGCTCACAGGGCGAAAAAAAGGCTTGATCGGACTGATCAGTCAGATCGGTCGGATCCGACCGATCAAATTCCTCCTTGCCCGCAATGCGGCAAACCCATGGTTCTGCGGACCGCCAAGAGCGGAAAAAACGCAGGCAGCCAGTTTTGGGGCTGCTCGGATTACCCAAATTGCAAGGGGGTTGTCAAGTTATGACGCTCCCGGATGAAAAAACCTACGTGGAAATCCCCTTCATAGAGCAGTTGAAGGTTATGGGGTGGCAGCACATCGAAGGGGATATTGATGTGCCCTATCTGACGGAGCGGGAAAATTTCCGCGAGGTGTTGCTCGTCGGTAGACTAAGGCAGGCGTTGCGGGAGATCAATCTCACTGACAACGGCAAGCCCTGGCTGGATGATGCGCGCATTGATCAGGCTGTCAATCGGCTGTTGCGGATTAGTTCGCCGAAACTCATGGAGGCCAACAGGGACGCCTTTGACTGCATTGCGCGGGGCGTGGAGGTGGACGGCGATCCCATATTGCACGGCGGCAAAGACAAGATCATCAGCCTCATTGACTTCGAGCATCCGGAACGAAATGATTTTCTGGTAATCAATCAGTTCCGCGTGGATCTGCCCGGAGGAAAGTCTTTTATCACCCCGGATCTGGTGCTTTTTGTGAACGGCATTCCCCTGGTGGTAGTGGAGTGCAAAAGCCCGAAACTCACCAACCCCATAGAAGAGGGCATCAACCAGCTCCTGCGCTATTCCAATCAGCGGCCAGAGGTTGAGGACGAGGAAGGCTGCGAACGTTTCTTCTACTTTAATCAAATCCTTGTGAGCACGTGCCGTCAGAAAGCCTGCGCCGCCACTGTGGGGGTGGGCTATGAGCACTACATGGAATGGAAGGATACGAGCCCTGTTCCCATGAGCGAAGTTGCAAAAGAGCTGAAAAAAAAAGAGCTCAACAGCCAGGAAATCCTTGTTGCCGGCATGTTCAGGAAAGAACATCTCCTCGATATTGTCCGGAACTTTATCCTCTTTGATGACAAAGACGGCAAAATCGTAAAACTGCTTTGCCGGTATCCCCAGTTCAGGGCAGTGCACAGGGCCATTGACCGGCTGAGAACTGGGAAAACCAAGAAGGAAAGCGGCGAAGATGATCAGCGCGGAGGCATCATTTGGCATACACAAGGTTCAGGAAAGAGCTACACAATGGTGTTTCTTGTCCGCAAGATGAGGACGCTTTCAGATTTAAAAGCCTTTAAGGTTGTCATCGTCACGGACAGGATTCAGCTCGAAGGCCAGTTAAAGGAGAGCGCCGCCCTGGCCGGAGAAACCATCTACCATGCCGACAGCAAAGACCGGCTTGCGGAACTAATGCGGGATACAAGCTCCAATATCGTCTTTACGATGATTCAGAAATATCAAGACCGGGAGACTCAAAAAGCGGGAGAATACGAATTTCCTGAATATGAGATGCAAAAGGCAGCGACCCCGGAAGGCAAAACAAAAGACGAATACAAACTGCCGCCTAAGCCTATTCTATTTCCCATATGGAACACCTCGGAAAAGATACTAATTCTCACCGATGAGGCGCACCGTTCCCATACGAGCACGCTCCATGCCAACATGATGCGGGCGCTACCGAATGCCGCAAAAATAGGATTTACCGGCACACCCATTATCGCAGGCAAGGGAAAGAAGACCTTCGAAATCTTCGGTGATTATATTGACCGTTATACCATTGAAGAATCCCAGCAAGATGGAGCGACAGTTAAAATACTCTATGAAGGCAGGAAGGTAAACGCCCAGGTTGAAGACGGCCGCACGCTGGACCAATTCTTTGACGACATGTTCCGGTCAAAGACCGAAGAAGAACGAGAAGCCATTCGCCGAAAATACGCTACTGTGGAAAATATCCTTGAGTCCCGGAAGCTCATTGAGGCCAAGGCAGAAGATATGCTTCTCCACTACGCAGCAAACATCCTGCTCGGCGGATTTAAGGCGCAGGTGGTGGCGGTGAGCCGCAAGGCTGCAATCCGTTATTGCGAGGCCTTTGACAAGGCGAGGGAAAAGCTCTTGAAGCGGATTGAAATCCTCGACGCGGGGCTGTTTACTCTTTCCGAAGATGAACAGAAAAAACTCGATGAAGAGACGCGATTTCTCATCATCGCAGCCAAACAAAAAGATGTGCTTCAGAAACTTGAATTTGCGGCTGTCATCTCCGGCGATCATAATGATCCGCCGCACTATCAGAAGTACACCGATAAGACCGTTCACGAAATGCTCGTAGGCAAAAACGGGCGTTTCAAAAAATCCCTTCAAGAAGACCCCCTTGCCATTGTTGTTGTCAAGAGCATGCTCTTGGTCGGGTTTGACGCATCTGTGGAGCAGGTAATGTATCTTGACCGTTTCATGGAGGGACATGAACTCCTTCAGGCCATTGCCCGGGTCAACCGCTGCCGCAACGGCAAGACCCACGGCCTGGTGGTTGATTACTACGGCGTGGGAGACAGGCTTACCGAAGCCCTTTCCATGTATGCGCAAACAGACATTAAGGGTGCCCTTATCAGTATAAAAGACGAACTGCCGAAACTTGAAGACCGCCATCGGCGAGTCTTGAATATCTTTTTAACGCGGGGCATCAATGAACTTACCGATATTGACGCCTGTGTCAACCTCCTCAGGGACATAGAGATACGGGCTGATTTTATCCGCTGTTTTGGTGATTTTGCTGAGAGCATGGATGTGGTCATGCCGCGGCCAGAGGCTCTTACCTATGTTTATGACTTGAAACTACTGGGGTTTATAAACAAAACAGCTGCCAACCGCTACCGCGACTCACAGCTCAATATCGCCGGCGTGGGGGACAAGGTCAAAAAACTGCTGGACGACTACATCGTGGCGCAGGGTGTTGACCCGAAGATCCCGCCCATATCCATCTTTGATGAAGACTTTGAGAAAAAGGTGGATGCGCTGAAGTCCAAAAAATCACAGGCGTTGGAGATGGAACATGCGGTGCGGTTTCATATTCAAAGACATTTCAACGAAGACCCAGCCCTGTATAAGAAACTCAGCGAAAGACTCAAAGAGATTCTCGATGCCTTCGGAGAGAACTGGGACGCCCTCGCCGAGGAACTCAGGAAATTTATCAGAGAAGCCAGAGCGGGACGGAAAGAGGACGAAACAGGCCTTGATCCCAGGACACAGGCACCTTTTTTAGGCATTCTCATTGACGAATATGGAAAGCAGCCCAAGGAAGAAGAGATGAAGAAATTCTGCGAGGTTGTCATCGAAATTGTGGATCATGTAAAACAGGAGATCAGCCTTCAGGATTTCTGGCGCCGGCAACCGGCTCAAAACCTTTTAAGGACATGGCTCATCAACGAGATAGACGATAGAAATCTTGTCCCCTATGAAAAAATCCACCGTATTGCCGATCGTTTTATGGAACTGGCAAAGACCCTGCATGTGCGTTTGGTGAGTTCATGACAGACATCTTGAAAATCGATGGGATTCAATGTCAGGTGAGGCGAACCGGAAGAAAGTCGTTGGGGATTGCGGTAGAAAGGGATGGCTCTGTTATTGTAAATGCCCCGCAGGATGTGGATTCAACGGCGATAGAAAAATTTGTTTTCAGCAAAAGACTGTGGATTCATCAAAAACTCGCATATAAAAAGGAGACCAACAAAGAAAAGATTCGGCGCGATTTCGTCAACGGACAGGGATTTTTGTATCTGGGGAAAAGCTATCGGTTGAGAATAATACAGGATTCAGAAGAAGTTAACCATGTCAAAAAAAAGAAAGAATCGAATATCCTGCGCCTTCATCATGGATATTTTGAACTTCCGGCAAGCGAGCAGGATCGCGCACGGGATCACTTCATCAGCTGGTATAAAAGAAAAACAAAAGAACAACTGAAGGCAAGGCTTCCACGATATGTAGACCGCGTAGGCGCTGAAGTCAAGGGTTTTCGGGTATTAGATATTGGCAATCGTTGGGCATCGTGCGGGACCAAAGGCACGTTGAATTTCAACTGGCGCACTGTGATGGCCCCTATCTGGGTGTTTGATTATATACTGGTTCACGAGCTGGCGCACATGATTCGGAAAGGGCATACAAAGGAGTTTTGGAGTATTGTCGCAAGGGTGATTCCGGATTATCAAGAACATGAATCTTGGCTTTATGAACACGGGGTGGAGCTGGATATTTAAACTCAAAAGATATAAATGTACTCGATTACCCCGGCACATACCCCCACTCCACCAGCCGTCGGTACGCATACTGCGCTTTTTCCCCCTCCTGCACCACTTGCAGATACCGCTGGTAGTGAGAAGCAGCTTCAGGGATGCGGCGCATGCCCTCAAGCGACAAACCTTTGAAGAAAATTGTATTGGGATTTCCGGGCAAAAGCTGGTCATAGCGAGCAAAGTCCTGATAGGCGCTTTCAAACTGGCGAAGTTTTATTTTTGCAAACCCGCTTACATGATAGGCTTGAGCCTCTGAGGGATAGACACGTTGTGCCTGTTCAGCATAATCGCGTCCTGCAGCATACTTTTGCTGTGCAATCTGGCACTTTGCCATGAGCAGCAGCCCGGCATAGTCCTCAGGTGCTTGCTGAAGAGCGCTTTTAAAGAACCCTTCGGCTGAAGCAAAGCGCTGCTGCCCCATCTCTTCTTCGCCTTTCTGCAGCGTCTCAATTGCGCTGCTGCGCAGCCGTAGCCGTGCTGTCGCATCCATGTAGCGCTCGCGATATAAGGGGTTTTTCCTCGCTGCGCTGTACTGGGAGGAAGCCATATCAAGAGCGGTGCGATAGCGCTCATCACTCATGGGATGTGTGGAAAACAAAATACTGACCGAATCCGGACGTTGTTTTGAAATCTCATTGAGCATCTGCATCAGTCCTACAAAACCGTCAGGTCCGTAGCCTGCCTTGACCATGTACTCCATGCCCAATGCGTCTGCCTGCCGCTCATGGTCTCGGCTGTACGAAGCAAGCAGCGCACCCGCACTGAACATGCCAAGCTCAGATGCCAGCCTGCCCATGCCTTCGCTGCGAGCTCCTGCAGCCAATGCAATACCGCCGACGATTGCTTGGGCTAAAATGCCTCGTGACATCTGCTGGGCTGTGTGGCGAGCGTTCACATGCCCTAGTTCATGCCCGAGCACCGAGGCAAGCTCAGCCTCATTCTTGAGCTTGAGCAGCATGCTGCGCGTAACAGCAATCGTGCCGCCGGGAAACGCGTAGGCGTTGATATAGACGGCATTCACGCACTTGAATACGTACGGCATCTGAGGACGGTGCACCGCCGGAATCAGCCGCCTTCCCACTTCCTGAACATAAGCCTGAAGCGCTGCGTCTTGCACCACGCCATAATCAGAAGAAATTTGATGGGGTGAATTGGCGTGGTCAAGCTGAATTTCGGTGTCTTCCGAGACCAGCATGAGCTGCATCTTCCCGGTGACAGGATTTACAGCACAACCTGCGACAAGGCTTGCCGTAGCCGCAGCAGCAAGGCAAAAAAAATCACGACGGGTAAGTGCATAGGGTATCATAGTGTGCATCTTCAAGCCTTTTTTCCTTCCCTTTGGTTAAAGTGTTTTAAGATACCCCAAGCTCAGTACGCCTCCACACAATAAAGGGGGCTGTTATTCTTTTGCCCTCTCTCCGCCATTTCAGTAAGCCTCCCCTGTCGTAGATCCCGCTCTGCGGGACTAGGGAGAGGTTGGATGGGGGCAGAAAAGCCCTCCCCGCACCCCTCCCTCACCGGAGGGGCTTAAGAACAAAATCATCAGAAACAAGAAAGCAACATGATACCGGTTACCTTTATCATAGACCCCTTTATTGTGTGCAGCGGTACTAAGCGATGTATGGTGTTATCACCTGCAGGCAATGACGTTTTCGCTCATGCTCAGCAGACACCCCAGCCTACCTGTGCAGCATGCGGTGCCCTTCACCTTCTGGGTGAACCTATAAAACCGCATGAATCCGCTCAACGTTATTGCCTGCAGGTGTTTTACTGCGTCAACCCCTTGCTAAATCGCTCAGTTTAGGTATACCATACTGCTACCGTGCTGACCCAAACAATTTTGCCCCTGCTGTCACCATACCCCTTGAGACAATTATACAAGCAGAGAGCCGGGTAGGTAAAGGTTCTGAAACACTGTCTCAGGCCTGATATCAAAAAAATGCCCGCGGTCCTCATAATCCCTGACCACAACAAGACTGCCGCGCTGTGATTCTGGAAAATCAGAATTGCTCTTGGTTGCATTTTTTATAAGTCGCCGCAGGAGAACACGCTGCCTGCCGTTGCAGACATACATTTTTTCTTCTCCGCGACTGTGCATAACTGAGCTCACCACCCGCCAGACCGTGTCGCGGGGGACATCAGGATATGGTGCAAGTCTATCAGCAGGCTGCTTGGTGAAGACAAGATAGGAGTATGCAATGCCACTCTTTTTATCAAATGGCAGTACCCTGTCCAATAACGCTACACAGCGGGGAGGTTCCCAATGGAGCAGTGCATGGCACCACGCAGAAGAATGTGCCACAAGCGGGCACGGCGCGAACTGAAGACATGGTGCATACACCTGCAGAAGCGAACTCCTAAGCGCTGCCTCGCGGAGCGCAAGAAATTTTGGGAAGGATTTTTTCGTGCCGGGATCAATAACCAGTAAAAGTCCATCTGGTTCCATATGCTCTACAATTTCCGGTAACAGTCTCTGCACCTCTGGGGGATTCAGTTCGGTAACAACGTTACCTGCAATTATAATATGAAACGGGTTATCATATTTGCGGAGCGCTGTGCGCAGGTGGGCAGGGGCAAGCAGTGCCTGCTGAAACGATCCGGTGCAGGCAGGGGAAGCAAAGGTTTTTTCTGCTGCACGATACTCTTGAAGCAGTCGAGCTGCTGTATTCAGCGCAGCTCGCGATCGGTCAATACCCACCCAGGTTATGCTCGCAGTTGTAGAGAAAGCAGCGCGGTATTTCCTCACCAACTCTAAAAACCCAAGCAGATACGTGCCTGGACCGCATCCAAGGTCGAGAACCCGAAGCTGCGGGCTGCGGGGGAGTACAGAAAAGTTTGTTGCAGCAAGTTCGTCTGCTATGCCAAAAAGTTTTACAAGGTTTACCGGCAGATAATAGAGCAGGTAAGCATGGAGCAGCACGGCATTTTGAAAAAAATCGGGGATGTTTTCAGCCGAAGTGGTTATATAGTGGTCTGAAATCGTTTTGACAGCGTGCGCGATCTGGTGCAACGCCTTACCCGTGAATGGTTCTTCAGGTGCAAGACCGCACTGTCGCAGCAGGAGCTGTTCAAGTTTTGGTGACAGAGTAGGAAGTTTTCCTTTGTTCATGCAACCGTTTTCCTGTGCTATAATGCTCTCCACGGTGCGTACCTGTTCAACCATCTTACCGCTCCTCGAGAGAAAAGGATTGTATGGAACCAGGGGTTTTGTATGTTGTAGCAACACCAATCGGCAATCTCGAGGACATTACTCTGCGAGCGATTCGCATTCTGAATGAGGTTGACCTTATCGCTGCAGAAGACACGCGCACAACAAAAATTCTTCTTCAGCATTATACCATAACCAAACCCCTCACCAGTTATTTTGAACACAATGAACGTTTCAAAGCGCCCCTGCTGATTCGGCGGCTGCAGGAAGGAAAGAATGTTGCGCTTGTTACTGAGGCTGGCACTCCGGGTGTTTCTGATCCGGGGTATCGGCTGATCACTGAGGCAATTGCCCAGGGTATCAGCGTCATCTCTGTTCCGGGTCCCTGTGCTGCGATCGCTGCTCTTGCAATTTCAGGTTTGCCAACCCACCGGTTTGTGTTTGAAGGGTTTTTGCCACCAAAAACAGGAAAAAGAAAAAACGTTCTAAAATCGCTTGCTGCAGAGCAGCGGACACTGGTCTTTTATGAGTCTCCGCACCGCATTATGGGCTGTCTTGCTGATATGCTTGAGATTTTTGGCAATCGTCGGGGAGTTATTGCACGGGAACTCACCAAGTACTACGAAGAAATTCTGCGCGGCACCTTATCTGACCTTGCGGAAAAACTTGGCACGACCACTATAAAAGGTGAGATAACACTCATTGTTGAAGGGCATACGCTCCACCATAAGTCCCAATAACCCATTGACAAAACAGCTTAAATACGATTTAACAAAAGCCGTTGCAGTGGTACGGTACACGAAAGGCTGTTCCGCAAACCTATTAGGTACAGAAAACTAAAGGAACGCAGCTCATGGAACAAAATATTCTTCTCAAGGGAATCGGCGCCTCACCGGGTATTGTCATTGGGAAAGCCCTGCTCGTGGATCGTGGTCACCCAGATTTTTCCCATTATCGCCTCTCTGATCCAAAAGAAGTTCAGCAGGAAATAGACTATCTCCACTATGCCATCGAGGAATCCATCCGACAGCTGGAACGCGCTAAAAAAGAGGTGAGCAAACGGAAAATAAAGGAAGCCCAGTATATCATTGATACCCATATTCTTATGCTGCAAGACAAAGTGCTGCTTGCTGATGTAATCAAAAGAATAAAAAACGAAAAAGTTGATGCTGCGTGGGCGTTAAAAGCAACGATGGAAGAATTAAAAAACAACATCGCTTCCATTAACGATGACTATATGCGCGAGCGCATCAGCGACCTTGAGTATATTGAAAAAAGAATTCTAAGGAACCTTGCCGGTAAAAAAGCCGACATTTTATCCAAGCCTGGAGAAAAAGTTATTATTGTTGCCTATGATTTGTCGCCGGCAGATACCGCGAACCTCAACGTTGATGAAGTGCTCGGTTTTATCACTGAATGCGGCGGCAAAACCTCACATACTGCAATCATGGCACGTGCTTTGAAAATCCCCTCAGTGGTCGGGCTTAAGGATATCAGCAAGCAGATAAAAAACGGTGATCAGCTCATTATTGACGGCATCCACGGTGTTATTATTGTCAACCCTGATGCCGAGATGGTTTTGAAGTACCGTCAAAAAAAGACTCACTATGAAGAATTTGAGCGCAAATTGCTCCACTACAAAGATCTGCCGTCGGAAACAATGGATGGGTTCACCATTGGGCTTTTGGCAAATATTGAGATAGTGGAGGAATTAAGCTCGGTGCTTGACTATGGCGCCGAAGGCATTGGACTGTTTCGGACTGAATTTTTGTACATCAACAAACGAGAACTTCCGACCGAGGAAGAACTGTTCTCTATCTTCAAAACGGTTGCAGAAACCATTGCCCCGCGACCAGTCACCATAAGAACCCTTGACATCGGTGGTGATAAATTCATGTCGCATGTTGATGTCGCGGAAGAGATGAATCCGGTGATGGGATTGCGCGCCATTCGATTTTGCTTAAAGGAAATAAATATTTTCAAGACGCAACTGCGAGCAATTTTGCGTGCTGGTGCGTTCGGGAACATCAGAATTTTGTTCCCCATGATTTCCTGTATTGATGAGGTTATACAGGCAAAAAAAATCATTCAGGAGGTAAAGCGGGAGCTGAAACGCGAAAAAAAAGCCTTCAATCCCTCTCTGGAAATCGGCATTATGATTGAGGTGCCATCAGCTGCAGCAATTGCTGATATCCTCGCACGGGAAGTTAATTTTTTCAGCATTGGCACCAACGATCTTATTCAGTATCTTCTGGCAATTGACCGGGTAAACGAACAGGTGTCCTATTTGTATGAGCCCCTTCATCCTGCCGTGCTCCGACTGCTGAAGACCGTCATTGATGCTGCCCATGACAACGGCATTCCTGTTGCGATGTGTGGGGAGATGGCAGGTGAAACAATGTATATCCCGATTCTTATAGGGCTTGGCATTGATGAACTGAGCATGAACCCTATTGCGCTCCTAGAGGCAAAACAGGTCATACGGTCAGTGCACTTTGCCAAATGCAGGGCACTGGTTGACCCCCTGCTTTCCCTACCAACCGCACACGAAATTCAATCCTTTTTAAAAAGGGAAATAAAATCCATCCTACCAAAGATAAACCTTGACAAATAACAAAAAATATATAAAATGTAAGGTTTAAAGATTTAACGCCATTATCTATCTGATATACTTATATTTTTGCTCTAAAACCATTGTAACAGATTGGAGGGATCGAGCATAAAAAGCAACCGACTCAAAAAAGTTTATCTTTTGCTTGCATGCTTTACCCCTTCCAAGAAAAGACCAAAGGGGTGGCAGCAATGGCAGGCGTAAGAATATCAGAACACGAACCCTTTGAAAATGCCCTGAAGCGCTTTAAAAAGCTCTGTGAACGTGAGGGGATACTTTCAGACATCCGAAAACGGCAATATTTTGAAAAACCAAGCGCCAAACGCAAACGAAAGGCGATAGCAGCTCGGAAGCGCTCCTTGCGGTCACGAGCTGCTATGCGCTAAAGGTAAAAAGACCTCAGTGGCCAAAGAGCAGCGAAGCCAGCTTCTCACGTTACGGGATATGCGTACAACTCCCCGTAATTTCTTAATGTATGCCAGCATCCACGCGTCACGTTTAACAGTTCCGCCCATCGCATGAATACATGAGCATACAATTTTTTCTTGCACACCATGGCAACAGCCGTCGCATCGTATATACCTGATGAAAAAGTGCGGGAGATTCGAGAAGCCTGCAGCATCGTCGCCGTGATTTCTGACTACGTCACCTTGACAAAAACAGGCACCAATTACAAAGGGTTATGCCCTTTTCATCATGAAAAAACGCCTTCGTTTTTTGTCAATGAGAGCAAAAAAATGTTTCATTGTTTTGGCTGTGGGGCAAGCGGTGATGTGTTCACCTTTTTGATAAAGCGTGAAAACGTCTCCTTCCCTGAGGCTGTTACCATGCTTGCTCGCCGATGCGGCATTTCGCTGCCTGAAAAGCCGTTAACGCAGGTTGAGCGAAAACGTCTCAGCGAACGCGAGGAATTTTTTCGCATCAACCAGCACGTTGCAGCGTTTTATCACCAAACACTTTTGCACGATGCACGGGCAGCAGATGCCCGTCGCTATCTTCAACAGCGTGGCATAACTTCTGATACTATTCGTGAGTTTTCGCTCGGTTACGCTCCTGATGCGTGGGAAAGTGTAACAAACTTTTTGCGCACGCAGCAACTATCCCTGAGCGCAGCACAGCGGATCGGTTTGATTGTAAAAAAAGGTGATGACCACTACTACGACCGTTTTCGTGGTCGGATCATCTTTCCGGTATTTAATGTCGCCCGGCAGGTTATCGGGTTTGGAGGCCGGGTTATCGGTGACGGTGAGCCTAAATACCTTAATTCGCCGGAATCGGCGCTCTATTCAAAGCGAGAGACCCTGTACGGGTTGCCGCAGGCAGCCGCGGCGATACAGCACCACAATTATGCACTCGTAGTTGAAGGCTACTTTGATCTTCTTTCGCTCCATCAAGCGGGCATTGCCAATGCGGTTGCAGCACTTGGCACGGCATTGACGGAACAACAGATAAAAACGCTCCGACGCTACACCCAGCATCTGGTTATTGTTTTTGATGCTGATCTTGCAGGACAAAAAGCTATGATACGCAGTCTTGAACCTCTGCTTCGCAGCGGTGTTTCGCCCCGGCTTGTGGTGTTGCCTAGCGGAGAAGACCCTGACAGTTTTGTTCGCCGTTGCGGCGCAGCAGCATTTCAGGAAAAGGTCTCACGTGCGCCACTGCTTTTTAATTTTGTACTTGAAAAAACCATTGCTGAGCATGATCTTGCAACACCTCGCGGGAAAGTGCTTGCCTGCGATGCCGTTCTGCCCCTGCTCCACCTGATCACTGATCCTCTGGAGCGCGAACTCTATATGCAACAAATTGCGCAGCGGCTCGGTGTCAATCTTCACCAGCTCCGCCAAAGGCACAAAGTCAAAACAGCAGCGCCTGCTCCAGACCAATCGGCGGGCACGGGGAAGGAGCAGGGAGCATCTCTTGACAAAGATGCTGAGGCTATTATTCTTAAACTGATGGTACACCACCCTGATATACTTCCGACGGTTGACGCTACCGCCGTGCTGGAGGATTTTGTAAACCCTGACTTAAAAACAATCGGCACTGCGATCCTCACCATCTATCAGCAACACCAGCGTCTTGATCTGAACGCAGTGACAGCTCTGTTGCCAGAGCCCGCGCTGCAGGCGCAGCTTGCACAGTTTGCATTTCAAGACGATGTGGCAAATCTATCGTCTGCGAAAATGCTCCACGACTGTATCCGTGCCATTCGGATGAAAAAGAACCGAGCGGAACGTCGCCGCATCAGCCTCTTGCTGAAACAGGCTGAGGCAACGCAGGATGAAACTGCTACTCGTTCGCTTCAAATCCAATACGCACAACTGATCGAGCAGGAAAAAAAGATTTCCCAACGACAGCTTGATTCCATACACCGGTAAAGGGAGAAAGCACATGGGAAGAAAACCCAAAATTGAAGAAGTAAAACAGCTTATCAATATCGGTAAAGAAAAAGGCTTCCTCACCTATGATGAAGTCAATGATGTGCTGCCACCGGACATAGTGTCACCGGATCAGATAGATGATCTGATGCTCATGTTCGGAGAAATGGATATAGAAATTGTAGATTCGAGCCAAAATGTCAGGCTCCAGCAGCACAAAATCGCGAAGACAACCCCTGAAGAAGAAGAGATTACCGATGACCGGGATCTCTATGGGAAAATCAATGATCCTGTTCGGATGTACCTGAAAGAAATGGGATCCGTATCATTGCTGTCGCGCGATGAAGAAGTTGAAATCGCAAAACGGATCGAAGAGGGTGAACGGGAAGTACGTGAAGTCGTATTTAATTCACCGCTCATCATCAAAGAAATACTCCACTTGGCGGAACAGCTCAAAAAGGGAGCAAAAACAATCCGCGATATTCTTGCCGATCTTGATGACGACGACAATGAGATTGACGAAGAAAACTACAGCGCGGTCTTTTTTGAACGGGTTGATAAAATTAAAAAACTCTATCACGACCTTGAACGCACCCGACAACAGCTCAACGAAAAAAAGGACTTGAGTGATGCGCGCAGAAAAAGTCTGTTACAAAAACTGGACACCCAGAAACAGACCTTGTTTGCACTGCTCAAGGAGCTGAACCTCAAGAAAAAGTATCTTGAAAAAATAGTGTCGCAACTTCGGTCGTTTCTGGAAAAGCTTGAATCGCTGGAACGGCTCTGCCAGAGCGTGACCGGTAAAATCGGTCTTGATCCAAAAGAGATGAGACGGCTGGTGCGGCAGTGCAAGGATGATAAAAATGAACAGCGCAAGCTCCGGCGCAAATATGGTCTGAGTTTTGATGAGCTGCACGCCCTTGAGCGGGATATTCGCACATATGCTCGGCACATCCATGAGATCGAAACAGAATCCGGGCTGAGTGTTGAGGAATTGAAGCAGGCTATTAAACGAATTGATCGTGGTGAGAAGCGAGCAAAAATAGCAAAAGATGAACTCGTGCGCTCCAATCTCAGGCTGGTTGTGAGTTTAGCCAAAAAATATACCAATCGTGGACTTCAGTTTCTGGATCTCATTCAGGAAGGCAACATCGGTCTTATCAAGGCGGTTGAGAAATTTGAGTACCAGCGGGGATACAAATTTAGCACCTATGCAACCTGGTGGATACGGCAAGCCATTACCAGAGCTATTGCCGATCAGGCTCGTACCATCCGTATACCGGTGCACATGATTGAAACAATCAATAAACTTATCAGAACCTCTCGCTACTTGGTGCAGGAAAAAGGTCGCGAACCTTCTCCTGAAGAGATTGCAGAGAAGATGGAACTGCCCCTTGAAAAAGTGCGCAAGGTGTTGAAAATCGCAAAGGAGCCAATCTCTCTTGAGACACCAATTGGCGAGGAAGAGGACAGCCATCTTGGCGATTTTATCGAAGACAAAAAGATCATTAATCCTATGGATTCCGTGACGTACAAGAACTTGTCCGAACAGACCCAAGGCGTTCTTGCAACCCTAACGCCACGCGAAGAAAAGGTGTTACGGCTGCGTTTTGGCATTGGTGAAAAAGCCGATCATACCCTTGAGGAAGTTGGCAGAGATTTTGACGTTACCCGTGAGCGCATACGGCAAATTGAAGCAAAAGCCTTACGCAAGCTCCGGCACCCTATTCGCAATAAAAAACTTAAAAGTTTTGTTGAATACTAACTTGCTCTGTGGGCTCATAGCTCAGCTGGTAGAGCCCCCGGCTCATAACCGGATGGTCCCAGGTTCGAATCCTGGTGAGCCCACCATTTTGTACTTGTGGTGCTATGAAAACTCAACAATACATGCAGCACAGACCCTTTGAGCGCCAGTCCGCTCAGGAGCAATATGCTTATAGAAATGCACCCGTTTCGTGGGTGCATTTTTTTTATACAATCATCTCGAGCAAAGGAGTGAACTTTGAAAAAACAGCTTGAATTGCTTTGCCAGATTCAGACCATCGACACTAATATCAGCCACTCAGAAACGCTTCGCAAAAAATATGAAGCCGACATGCAGGCATTGGAAGTGGAGCTGCAGCAATCCGAAGCTCACTATAAAGCTGAGCAAGAACGGCAGCAGCGGGTAGAAAAAGAGCTTTTGCAGCGTGAACGTGAGCTTGCCGAAGCACGTGAACTCAAAAAAAAAGCTGAAGAACGAATCATGTCGGTGAAAACCAACAAAGAATACCAAGCAGGCTTGCATGAAATTGAACTGATTAAACAGCAGATTAAACAAAAAGAAGACGCTATCATAGAGAGCATGGATGCCTGTGAAATGGCAAAAGCATCAGTGCATAAAGCTGCCGATGCCCTCAAGAGTGCACACGCACGGTGTGAAGAAAAAAGACGACAAATCCAAGAAGAGCTTGCAGCCTACCTTGCCACGATCGAACAACAAAAAGCCCAGCGCGAAGAGCTTGTTAAAGAGGTGGCAAGCGATCTTTTGGCAGACTACCTACGACTGCTCAAAGTTAAAAACGGACGTGCGCTTGCCCGTGCCGAACATGAGCAGTGTATGGGGTGCAGTATGAAAATTCCTCCCCAGATTTATAATGAGGTGGTGCTCGGTGAAAAAATAAAAACCTGTCCCAATTGCAATCGCATACTGTATGTTGCGCAGTTTCCGGACACCAGTACTGAATAGCCAGTATGCTCAAGTACTGGCTGCCGTCTCCTTGAGCGCTCGTACGTACACTTCTCAAACAGTGGCGGTTGTTGCCGTGCTTTTTCTTGTCTATGCCCTGTATGGGATCCCGATGATGCAGAGAGGCTGGTGAATATGTCGTCCTTAACTCCCATGCTGCAGCAGTATCAGACGATTCGCACCACCTTACCCCGCGATACTATTCTTTTTTTCCGCCTCGGTGACTTTTATGAAATGTTTTTTGAAGATGCGCGGCAGGCGTCTGCGATCCTCGATATCACCCTAACGAGTCGGGACGGCGGGAATGCCGGTAAAGTGCCGATGTGCGGGGTGCCGTACCATGCTGCACAAGGGTATATCAACCGGCTTACCCGCGCAGGACTGAAAGTGGCGATTTGTGAACAGGTTGAAGACCCCAAGGTTGCAAAAGGCATTGTCAAACGTGAAATTGTCCGCATTGTTACTCCTGCGACCAATTTGGAAGACGAGGGAGCTGATATCCGATTCAACTATATTGCCAGCATTGCCCCTGGGAAAAAGACCTGGGGATGCGCCTATCTTGATTTGGGAACAGGCGAATTCAAAGTCGGTGAGTTCTCTCACCCCCAGGAGCTTGAGGATGAGCTGGTGCGGCTCAAACCACAGGAATGTGTCATTCCGGCATCGCTGGATAGAAATGCGCTTAAGGGTTTTTTCTCCGAGCAGCAGCCCGTACTGAACGAATATGAGCCCTGGGTTTTTGATACCCATGAGGCGCAGCGCCTCATTTGCTCACAGTATGGTGTGGTTTCGCTGGCAAGTTTTGGTATTGATGAGCTTCCCCAGGCAACAGCCGCAGCCGGGGCACTGCTCTATTATCTGCGGGAAAATCTTCGTGCATCGCTTGCTCACCTCAAGCCACCGGTCCAGCTCAAAAACAGCAAGGTGATGATGCTTGATAGAAGTACCCTGCGCAATCTTGAGCTGGTACGTGCTGCCGGAGGCGATGGCAGTGGTCCAACGCTCTACAGTCTGTTGAACCAAACAAAAACCCCTTTGGGTTCACGGCTTTTGTTCCACTGGATAACGCGTCCGCTGATAGAGCCTGCAGCGATCCAGGAGCGGCTCGATGCTGTTGCAGAACTCAAAGAGAATCACTCACTGCGAGCATCCATTCGTGAGAATCTCATCCACGTCAAAGACATTGAACGGTTACTGGCACGGATTAATTGCGGGACACCCTCAGCACGGGACGTGGTTGCACTGGGTGCTTCGCTGGCAGCAATCCCTCATCTGCAGCATATGGTTGCATCGTGCAAAGCTCCACTGCTCCAGCACCACGCCAGCCAGCTTGTCCCGCTACCGGAGTTAACTGCAATCATTCAACGGGCATTTGTCCCCCTGCCCCCACCCACGGTTCGGGAAGGCGGCTTTATCCGGGAAGGCTACAACAAGGAACTTGATGAGCTCAGAACAATCGCTTCCAGTGCCAAGGATTTTATTGCTGATTTACAGCGCCGTGAAATCGAGGCGACAGGAATTAAGTCGCTCAAAATCCGCTACAATAAAGTCTTCGGTTACTATATTGATATTACCCGACCAAACCTCCCCCAGGTTCCTGACCGCTATATTCGCAAACAGACGCTGGTCAATTCAGAGCGTTTTATTATCCCAGAGCTCAGAGAATATGAAGAAAAAATACTCACGGCGGAGCAACGTGCTCAGGAGCTTGAATATGAACTTTTCGAGCAGATACGCGCACACATCCTTAACCATGTTGCTGACATACAGCAAACCGCAGCTGCTGTTGCAGTGATTGACGTGCTTGCATCCTTTGCAACCGTAGCACATGATAACCACTACGTGCAGCCAGAGGTCACCGACAGCCCTGCCATTTACATTGCTGGCGGGCGCCATCCTGTAGTGGAAAAAACCCTTGGGAGCGATGTCTTTGTTGATAATGATGTGCACCTGGATCAGGACGATCACCAGTTGTTGATTATCACCGGTCCCAACATGGCTGGCAAATCAACCTACATCAGACAGGTCGCGCTCATTGTCCTCCTGGCGCACATGGGGTCCTTTGTCCCTGCGCGTATTGCAAAAATTGGGGTTGTTGACCGTGTGTTTTCGCGGATTGGAGCCTCTGATAATCTTGCGCAAGGGCAGAGCACCTTTATGGTAGAAATGATAGAGACAGCGCACATTCTCCACAATGCGACGTCGCGAAGTCTTCTTATCTTTGATGAAATCGGTCGCGGTACCTCAACCTTTGACGGCGTTAGCATCGCATGGTCGGTATGCGAGTACTTGACGGAGAAAAAACTTCGACCCAAAACTCTGTTTGCAACCCATTACCATGAGCTGACCGAACTTGCCGATCACCGGCGAAATATAAAAAACTACAATGTAACGGTAAAAGAGCTCCAGGACAGTATTTTGTTTTTAAGAAAAGTTGTGCCTGGCGGGGCTGACCGAAGCTACGGGATTCACGTCGGGAAACTGGCGGGGCTTCCTGAAGAAATTATCCATCGCGCCCAGGAAATTCTGCTGTGCCTTGAAGAAGAAAAAATTTCAGAAGAATCAATTGCTGCTATTCTGCGCAAAAAAAAGGCAACGACCTCGGTCTACGACCTTCCCCTTTTTAAACCACTGCAAACAGAAACACCTCAAAATCTGCAGGCAATTATGAAAAACCATCCGCTCCTGCAGGAAATACGCTCTCTTGACCCAAACCGCCTTACCCCACTTGAAGCACTGGTGAAAATTACGGAGTGGAAAAGAAAATTAGAGGAAAATGAAAACAACCAGATGCGTCACGACAGCCCGGGCGGATGTTAGGCAATGATATCAAGAATACTGCCAAGCATCTGGTCGTGAGTGCGGATCACTGCTGCGTTTACCCGGTATCCATAGGAAGCAACAGTCATCTGAACGTATTCTTCAGCAACGTCAACCGTTGATAGTTCTCGGGGCTGGCTGTCAGCAGGGAGACCTTCCTGGGAAAGAGTCAGCACACCAGCATCTGATAAAGTGGAGATATGCACGTGCGGAGAGTTCTCTGGACCTGCCTCAATAACCGCCGTGTTTTTTTTATACCCTTGTGTTGCGATATTAGCGATGTTATTGGCGGCAACAGCGAGTTTTGCAGCATTGGCAAAAAGACCTGCCATAGCAGTCTGGAGAGGATGAATAATCATCGAGGCTGCCTCAATTATTACATATAATCGCCGCGGTTATATTTTATCACTTCGACCGATGATCGGATGAGCACCTCATCAAGGAGCGGTCTCATGGAGTCAAGTGGCGGCAGGGACTCTGCAAGAAGCTTTAACTCATTGTTTTTGTCTTCAATTTTTGCAATAAGCGGTGCGATTTCCTTGAGCGTTATATTGGGGTTACCAAGTTTTTGTGCGTACTCATCCATAATATCCAAAAAGTTGATTACACGGGCAATAACCTCCTCACGGTCAATAGCAGGGAGAATAACAGGGGTGGCTTTTTGTGGCTCCGTAACATGTGCTTTTTTTAACCGTTCAGAGGATATTGCCTTGAGGTTATCCTGAAGCACAGCATCAAACTTTTTCCCTCCCGACCTTTTTGGCTTTCGCAAATCAGGGGGAATCGTGTGTTTTACGTGTTGTACATCGTCAATCTTCATAGTCATTCTATCCTTGTATATTCTTACATTTTACCTATCGTCTCAACTATTAAAAATATAAAGAGCCATTTATGTAAAATGCAGAAACCATGCCAAGGTTTTATGCAGAGCAGTCGTGCGGTCGTCAATGCTGCTCAGGGAATGGTCGCCCTTTGGTAATAAAATAAGCTCTTTCGGGTTGTTAACCGTTGCAAAAATTTTTTCTGCATGGTGCCAGGGAACGATTGTATCGTGCTTGCCGTGAATAATCTGGACACAGGAAAGAGCGCCAAGGACAGAATCAACCCGGTAGTGCTGAGCGTCAAAAAAGAACTCCTGCTTCAGCAGTTTGAGCTGTTCCTCAGGGAGGTGAGCAGCTATCTCAGTTAGATCAAAAGGCGTTGCCCAGAGGGACAGGATTGCCCTAGGTTGTTCAGCAGCATACAGCAGACTGAGATATCCGCCCAGAGAGCTGCCAAAAAGACACACGTTCTGCCCAATGTCTGCCTGACGCTGAAAAAACGAAACCACAGCCCGCAACTCTTGCAACCGTCGTGTAATTGTGGTTTCAGCAATACTACCTGAGCTTTCTCCACATCCGCTGAAATCAAAACGAACAACTGAAAATCCGGCTGCTGTAAACTGCTGAGCAGCAGTAGTAAATTTATCACTATCTTTTGAACTAAACAGTCCATGGCAGGTTATGACCCAGCCGCGAGGTGCCCTGTTTGGAAGGTGCAGAACTGCGCAGATTTTTCGTTCCTGAACATCAATAACAATCTTTTCGTGCATAGAAGGATATCTCAGCTCTGTTTTTGATCATAGCGTTCAATTTTCTACTCCATAAGCGCATACGCGTCAATTTTTTATCATGACGTGCAGTAGATTTCTCACCGAGCGCGTTAAAAATAAATGCATATTCAAATAGTTAAAGCTTTGGTATGTGTTTTGCTTATTTTTAATAGTGAGCATAAACTATACAACAGGAGCTCGTGTCATGAAAGCATTGATTGTAGATGATAATGACTGCCTGAGGCATTTGTATAAACTATATCTGCAGGATATGGACTTTGAAACCGATGAGGCACCAAACGGAAAAGAAGCATTCAGTCTGCTCGAGCGATCCGACTATGATGTTATTCTGTCTGACATTGAAATGCCCGCCGTAAATGGTATGGAGCTGTATAAAATGGTCAATGCCCACAAACCGCACCTTCTGGCAAGGTTTGTATTTGCTACAGGCGATAGTCTTGACGGTATGCATCAGCATTTTTTTAGCGCGATTGATTGCCCGGTCTTGACAAAACCGTTCTCATTTGATGACCTGCAACACACCATAGCTCGCGTTGCAGCACGATAGGAATCAATGAAAATTAACATCAATAAAAAGGCATATCTTTTAAATTTTAGTGTCTATCGCTACCTCATACCAATTTCGG
>Ga0209227_1000964_pt1 | contig 23520 bp, 21 predicted proteins | sample YNPBryantNP2012_FD_185815 | JGI IMG/M metagenome (GOLD analysis project Ga0209227, IMG submission 185815) | Anoxygenic and chlorotrophic microbial mat microbial communities from Yellowstone National Park, USA - YNP Bryant NP 2012 (SPAdes)... ...
CAGGCAGACCCGATCCGCGGAAGAGGCCTCGTGGGGATGCACCCCCACCACCGCCACCACTTCGGAGAAGGAGCGGGCCAGCTCCAGGGCCCGCCGGCTGGAGGGGAGGTCTATGCCCACCGTCGCTACCTGCACCACCCCCGCCTCCCGGGCAAGGCGCAAATGCTCTGCCACCTCGCCTTCCAGCATGTCCAGGTGAGCGTGGGTGTCGATGAGCTCCATGCGCCGCCCGGGCTCAGGTCTCCATGCGGGGGAAGAGGGCTTCGCCCCTCTGCACCCGCGAGCCCGGCTCCATCAGGCCCCAACGGGCCGCCTCCGGCAGCCGCTGCTCCTCCAGGCGCCCCGGCTCGCCCAGCCACCCCCACAGGCGGCGGGCCGCACCCGGCATACAGGGCAGTATCATCAGGGCGGCCAGCCGCAGCGACTCCAGCAGGTTGTAGAGGACGGTGTCCAGGCGCCGCGCCCGTCCCTCCTCCCTGGCCAGGTCCCAGGGAGCGCTCTCGTCCACGTAGCGATTGGCAGCCCGAAGGAAGTTCCAGGCCGCCTGCAGAGCCTCGTTGAAGGAGAGCCGCTCCATGCAGGCGTCCATCTCCTCGAAGGCGCGCCGGGCCGCTTCCTTCAGGGCGGCATCCCCGCCCTCCTCGCCGCCCGGCTCCGGCACCGTCCCCCCGCGGTACTTCACCGCCATGGCCAGGACCCGGCTCACCAGGTTGCCCAGGTCATTGGCCAGCTCGGAGTTGTAGCGGCCGGTCATGGTCTCCCGAGAGAAGTTGCCGTCATAGCCGAAGGAGAACTCGCGCATGAAGTAGTAGCGGTAGGCGTCCACCCCGTATTCCCCGATGAGCTCGTGGGGGCTGATGGCGTTGCCCTTGGACTTGGACATCTTCTCCCCTTCCACCGTCAGCCAACCGTGGGCGAAGATGTGGCGGGGCAGGGGAAGGTCCGCGGCCATGAGCATGGCCGGCCAGATGACCGCGTGGAACCTGAGGATCTCCTTGCCGATGAGATGCCAGTCGGCCGGCCAGATGGAGGAGAACCTCTCCGGGTCGATGCCGTAGTCTATGGCCGAGACGTAGTTGAGCAAAGCGTCGAACCACACGTACATGACCTGGCTCTCGTCGAAGGGCAGGGGTATGCCCCAGGTGAGGGTCTTGCGGCTGATGGACTGGTCCTCCAGCCCCTGCCGGATGAAGCTGATGACCTCGTTGCGGCGCATCTCCGGCAGGACGAAATCGGGGTTCCTCTCCAGGTGTTCCAGCAGGCGGTCGGCGTAGGCGGAGAGCCGGAAGAAGTAGTTCTCCTCCTGCAGCATCTCCACCTCGCGCCCGCACTGCGGGCACTTCCCCTCCACCAGCTGCGAGGGAAGCCAGAAGGACTCGTCCGGGACGCAGTACCAGCCCTCGTACACCCCCTTGTAGATGTCGCCCTGCTCGTAGAGGCGGCCGATGAAGTCCCGCGCCACCTGCGTGTGCCGGGGGGAGGTGGTGCGGATGAAGAAGTCGTTGGATATGTCCAGCGCCTTCCATACCTCGGTGAAGTGGACCACCATGCGGTCCGCCCACTCCTGGGGACTAACCCCGTTGCGCTCGGCCGCGCGGGCCACGTGCTGCCCGTGCTCGTCCGTGCCGGTGAGGAAGAAGACCTTCTCCCCTTTGAGCCGGTGGTAGCGCGCCAGGAAGTCCGCCGCCACCGTGGTGTAAGCGGTGCCTATGTGAGGGTGGTCGTTCACGTAGTATATGGGCGTCGTCACATAGAAGACTTTATCCATGACCGCCGTTTTCACCGCTTTCCATAAGGCTTTCGGGCTATTTGACACGTTTGCCACCTCACCATATAATTGCATTTGCTCTGATGTCAAGCCGCAGTTAGAACGCAGGGATCGCGGCACGCCTTGAAGCGCGGGGGGATGTCCTTTGAAGACCAATGGCGTGGTCAGGAAGATCGACGAGTTGGGCAGGATCGTCATCCCCATGGAGTTCCGCAACACCTTGGACCTGCGTCCCCGCGACTCCATCCAGATGTCCCTGGAGGACGGGAGGATAGTCCTCTCCAAGGTGCTGGACAGCTGCGTCTTCTGCGGCGGCCGCGACAAGCTCAGGACCTACCGGGGCAAGCCCATCTGCGGGAGGTGCGCGGCCGACTTCAAGAAGCGCCTCTAACTTCAATCGGGGTCAGGCACCAAAACTTCAATTTCCATTCTTCAATTCGGGGTCAGGCACCAAAACTTCAATTTCTACAATCTGTCAACCAAGGTCGCCCTCACCTTCAGAAGACCCCTTCAATCCGAGGTCTTCAATCCGGGGTCCAATCCGGGGTCGGGCACCAAAACTTCAATCTGCCTTCAATTGGTTCCTGTTGCCAGGATTTCCCAAACCGCACTCGCTGCCCGGCTGCGGCCAACATCGTCAATGTAATGGCCTGACCCCTGGTTTGACGGTTAAAGGCAGGGTGCGGGCAAGGTGGTAAACTGGTCGCATGGATCTTTCTGGAATGAGGTTTCTTCTTTTCGATTTCGACGGGACGCTGGCGGACACCACCGAGCTGATCCTGCGCTCCTTCGAGGAGAGCTTCTCGCGCGCCGGGTTGGCCTGCCCCTCGCGGGAGGAGCTGCTGGCCCAGGTAGGGCGCCCGCTGGCGCGGCAGATGGCCGATTTCGACCCCGAGCACGCCGAACTCCTCTACCGCCTATATCAGGAGGCCTACGATAAGATGCACGACTCCCTGGCCCGCCCCTTCCCCGGAGTGGGAGAAGCGCTGGCGTCGCTGCGCGAGCGGGGTTACCGGATGGGCGTGGTCACCTCCAAGCGGGCCCACACGGCGGAGCAGGGACTGGAATACTTCTCCCTGCGAGGCCTCTTCGAGGTGGTGGTCAGCGCCGACGACACCGAACGGCATAAGCCCGACCCGGAGCCCCTGCGGGAAGCGATGCGGCGCCTGGGGGCTTTGCCGCCGGAGTCCACCTACATCGGAGACAGCCCCCATGATCTCAAGTGCGCCCATGCCGCGGGGGTAGCGGCGGGAGCAGTAGGTTGGGGCCCCTTCCCGCGCCAGGTCCTTCGGGCGGAGAGACCGGATTACTGGGTCGAGACACCCGCCGATCTCCTGGCGCTCTTCCCCGGGCCCGGCCGCTGAAAGATCCCGGCTCTCGCGCTATGTCCAAACCCGAGGTCTACTGCCGCCATGACTTTGGGGTATGCGTTAACATACCAAATAGGAACCGCCGGAGGATAAACATTTACATAATGTAACGATAGATGAGCCGGACGTGGTCCGGCTCGCGGCGGCTTGACGCCGGGGTGCGTCTCACCTTAAATGGATTGCGTGACCGAGGGCGCATATCAGCGAGGGAGGGTGAGAGCTCGTGAAGGTCAGGGACAGGTTTTTCAATTTTATGCTCAAAGGCCTCAAGTATAAAGACGCCCTGATGAAGTCGACCAACAGGCCGCTCATCAGGAAACTGGGGAGGAAACTGGTTGATCCAGCCGAGGTCAGCCTGACCTACATCCCGGTGGCCGAGCAGTTGGAGGTCCCCTCGGGAACTCCCCTTCCCGCCTCCATCGTGGAGGGGTTCATCGAGCGGGCCTCTCATCACGTCATCCTGCACAGCTGCCCCTGCCGCACCGTGAACGAGTGCGTTGACTTTCCCCGGGACTTCGGATGCACCTTCCTGGGCGAGGCGGCCCGGGACATAGATCCCGGAGTGGGCAAGCACGTGAGCAAGGAGGAGGCGCTGGATCACTACCGGCGGGCACGCGAGATGGGCCTGGTATCAGTGGTGGGGAAGTTCAAGGGTGACGCCCTGGCCCTGGGGGTGAAGGACCACCGACGCCTGATGACCCTGTGCCACTGCTGTCCCTGCTGCTGCATCTCAACCGGTATTCATTACGCGGCCCGCGAGTTCCGGGACGGCATCGTCAAGCTGGAGGGCCTCACCGTAGAGGTCAGCGACGCCTGCAACGGATGCGGCAGTTGCGTGGAGGCCTGCATCTTCCACCAGATGTCTCTGGTGGACGGGAAGGCCACCCCGGGGCCGGAATGCAAGGGCTGCGGCCGCTGCGCCACGGCCTGCAAGAGGGGCGCCATCCGCATCACCGTGGACAACCCCGATTACATCCGGCGCTGCATGGAGCGCATAAGCGCCCTGGTGGACGTGACCTGATAGGAAGCCGCCCTCACCGCCCGTTCAGCGGGCTTTTCGGGAAACCTTGCGGCCGACCTCGCGCGTGCATGCACGGATGGACAGTGCCTGCCGAAATAGTGATATTATTTTCACATTGTAGAATATTACGCGCAGGCCCCGGAACCCCTCAGGGGTTGCGGAAGAGGAAGAGGGTGTTCACGCCGAAGGCGATGAGGTTATCCTCCTCGTCGCGGATCTCCCCTTCGGACACCGCCGTCCGCCGCCCCTTGTGGATGGTCCTGCCCCTCCCGTAGAGGACCCCTTCGCGGACGTTGCTGATGTAGTTGATGCGCTGGTCCAGTGTGTAAGAGAACTCTCCCGGCTCCAGCAGGCTAGCCACCGCGATGGAGCAGGTGGAATCGAGGATGGTGGCGATGACCCCGCCGTGCAGGATGCCGTAGAGGTTCTTGAAGTCATCCTTAACCCTCAGGCGGAAGAAGGAGCGCCCGTCCTCGGCATCCAGCGCCTCCATCTGCATGTACCGGTAGAAAGGCGAGGCGTTGAGGAAGTCCAGCAACTGCTTCTTCTGCTCCGGCGTGAGCTTTCCGGAACTCCCCTCCGGCATGGGCACTCCTCCGCGCGACTTGACCCGTCTGCCCAGCCTCCCGGCCGCCACGGACCTCGCTCGATCCGGCTGCCATCCGGGCTGCCATATTTATACACGAGACCTAGCCCAACGACAACGGTGCGTGCTGGAGCCGGCGCAGCGAGGGTTCAGCCCTTTCCCCCAGTCATAAAGGATCGCGCCGCACGGAAGCCGGTCGGGGCCAACCCCCAGGTGGCGGACAGCGGCAGGGGAGTATATCATTTTCCCTATGGAGGAACGGGAGGGATTTCACAAAGCGCTGCTGGACAACCTCTACGACGCGGTGTACGCGGTGGACACCGACCGCCGCATCACCTACTGGAACGCCGGCGCGGAGAGGCTCACTGGCTATACCTCCTCCGAGGTGGTGGGCAGGCACTGCCGCGACAATATCCTGGAGCACGTGGACGGGGAGGGCCGTCAGCTCTGCCTGACCGACTGCCCGCTGCAGGAGGCCATGGATAAAGGCGAATCCCGGGAAGCGGAGGCCTACCTGCGACACCGGGACGGGCACCGGGTGCCGGTGGCGGTGCGCTGTTCCCCCGTGCTCGGAGCCGGGGGAGAGGTGGTGGGCGGGGTGGAGATCTTCCGGGACAACGCACCCAAGCTGGAGCTGGAGGAGAGGGTCGAGGAGCTCCGGGAACTGGCGATGCTGGATCCGCTCACCGGGATCGGCAACCGGCGCTACCTGGAAGCGGAGATAGGCCACCGCTTGGCGGAGATGGACCGCTACGGCTGGGGCTTCGGGGTCCTGTTCATCGACCTCGACCGCTTCAAGGAGATAAACGACCGCAACGGCCACGAGTCGGGGGACCGCGCCCTGCTTGCCTTGGCGCGCACCATTGCCAACAGCCTCCGCTCCTTCGATTTCCTGGGGCGCTGGGGAGGAGAGGAATTCGTGGCGGTGATAACCCACACGAGGCCGGATCAGCTCCTCAAGGTAGCGGAGCGGTGCCGCTCCCTGGCGGAGAACACCGCCGTCCGACTGGAGGACGGGAGCGAGGTGGCGGTGACCGTCTCCATAGGGGCCACCATGGCACGCCCCGGAGATACGGTGGAATCCCTGCTGACGAGGGCGGACAGACTGATGTACGCCTCCAAATCCGCGGGGCGCAACCGGGTCACAACAAGCTGAGCAGATCGATGACCCCCTCCACCCCCGGCACCGCCAGGTCGCACTCCTCCAGCAGCCCCGGCGGTGATTCCTCTGATACCGCCGCTACCGCCAGGGCGGAGAACCCCATGAGCTCGTTTTCCAAGCGGTGCAGCGAGCGGAAGGCGTCCACGTCGGTCAGGTCATCGCCGGCATACAGGGCGCGTGCCGCTCCCTCGCGCCTGACCGCTTCCTCCACCGCCCGGCCCTTGCCGTAAACCAGGGGCGGCCTCAGCTCCACCACCATGCGCCCGCGGTGAAGCCCCAGGCCCCGGGCCGCCGCCAGCCGGGCCGCCGCCCCTTCCACCTCCCCGGCCGCTCGCGGGTTACGCCGGTAGTGGACGGCGATTATGAGCCCCTTGTCCTCCACGGTGACCCCCTCCAGCCCCCTCACTTGCCCCTCCATCTCCTTTCGCGCCTCGGCCATCGCCTCCAGGTATCCCTCTGCCCCCCGCAGGGTGCTGCGCCTCCCTTTCTCCAGCTTCTCCAGGCCGTGCAGGCCGATGAGACAGCGCACGCCCTCCAATCCCAGCAGTCCGGAGAGCTCCTCGGCGGGACGGCCGGATACGACGTAGACGCGGTAGCGGCTGGTAAGGCGGGTCAGCAGCCAGTGGGCCTCTGGGTGAAGGACCGCGCCCTCCGGGGTCGGCGCAACCGCGCTGAGGGTGCCGTCGAAATCCAGGAGGAGCAAGGAGGAAGAGGGCTCATCCCGGAAACGTCTGATGAAATCCGTCGAGGAGGCCTCCCTCATGGGCGGGGCTCCTCCCCTCCCCATGAGCCGGCTCCGGAGACTGCGCCGGATCCAACCCCTTCCGCCCAACGCGGCAGCGTCACCATCAGCCCCTCGACCGTCCGAACCTCCTCCTCGGGCGCGGGGTTGGCTGCTCCAGAGGCCGCCCTTCCAGGACCCGCCGGGGGTTCTCCCGCACCAGCAAAAGGGCGTTCTCCTCCCCCAGCCGGGACGCTATGGACCTCCCGACCCCGCACAGGTCCAGGGAACCGTTGGCGGGATGGTGGGCATCGGTGGCCACCAGCTGGGCCAGGCCCTCTTCCAGGATCTTCCAAGCGAGCCCCTTCACCTTCTTGCCGTAGGACCCCAGCAGGCTTCCCGCGTTGACCTGGAGGGCGACGCCGCGGTCGCGCAAGGACGCGAGCTTAGCGAGGTCCTCACCGGCCATGCGGTTCCTCTCCGGGTGAGCGAGGATGGGATTGACCCCGGCCAGCTGCAGCCGGAAGAAGGCCTCATCCGAGGGGAGCAGATACTCGGCGGAAGGCAGGTCCACCAACAGATATACGCCCTTCCCTCCCACGGTCAGTTGCTCCAGGGGCCAGGGGAGCTCTTCCGGCCGGGCTAAGGTGGCGCTCATGCGCACCTCCGCGCCCACGTGGATCCTCACCTCCAACCCCTCCCCGCGCAGGACCTCGTTTAGCTCGTCCACGGAGGCGGCGATGGAAGCGGGAGTGATCCCGCCGGTATCCAGGTTGAGATGGGGGGTGGCCACGATGTCGGTAATGCCGCCCTGCCAGGCGGCCCGGACCATGCGCAGGCTCTGCTCCGGGCCGCTGGCCCCGTCGTCGAAGCCGCTGAGGACGTGGGAGTGCAGATCCACCAGCCCGTTGAAACCCCCCTCAGAGCCCGGCTGCCTCGGCCTCCTTCCCATTACCTCTACCGGCTCCCTCCCCGGCTCTTCCCCGCCGCTCATACCCGCTCCCCTGACTCTTAGGGACCTCCTCAGCCCCGCACGTTCTCCCGCAGCCACGCCACGGTGCGCTCCAAGCCCTCGCGCAGGGAGGTGGCCGGCGCCCATTTCAGGCCCTCGCGGGCCTTATCCACCTTCAGGGAGATGCGGGCGAGCTCACCCTGGCGGGGCGGGGCGTACTGCGGTTCTCCCTCGAAACCGCAGATGTCGGCCAGCTCCCGGAATATGGTGTTGACGCTCACCTCCTCGCCCGTGCCGATGTTGTAGATCTCGCCGTCCCCGGCTTCGATGGCCCGGCGGTAAGCATCCACCACGTCCCCCACGAAGACAAAATCGCGGGTCTGCTCGCCGTCCCCGTAGATGACGGGGGTCTCACCCCGGAGCATCCGGCCCGCGAGTATAGCGACGACCCCGGCTTCCCCCATGGGGTTCTGGCGCGGCCCGTACACGTTGGCCAGGGCCAGGGTGGTGTGGGCCATACCGTACTCCCGGCTGTAGTAGCGCAGGTATTCCTCGGCCACCCCTTTGCTCACCCCGTAAGGAGAGATGGGACGGCGCGGTTCCTCCTCTCCCACCGGGAGCCGCTCCGGCGCGCCGTAGATGCACCCTCCCGAGCTGGTGTAGATGAACTTCCTCACCCCCGACTCCGCGGCATGCTGGAGCAGGTTGATGGTGCCCAGGATGTTGTGGTCGGCATCCTCCACCGGGTATTTGACCGAATAGCGGACATCTGGCTGGGCTGCAAGGTGGATGACCAGGTCGGGCTGCTGCCCTTTGAAGGCCACCGCCACCCCGCTCTCGCGGATGTCCACCTGGTGGAAGGCGAAGCGGCTCTCCCGCGCGGCATCCTTCACCTTGTAGAGGTTCTCGAACCTGCCGGTGCTCAGGTTGTCCACCACCAGCACGGTATGCCCGTCCTCCAGCAGGGCGTCCACCAGGTTGGAGCCGATGAAACCCGCGCCTCCGGTGACCACTATCTTCACCGCTGCCACCCCCTCTCCATCCGACCGGCGCGCCCCGAAACGCGGCCCCCTTCCAAGGGAAGGCCGCATGGCGACATCACCGGGCGAGCTGCCGGCGCCTTTCCCGATACCCCGCGGCCCGCCACCGCTTCAGCTCGCCGTGCCGAATCCAAGACCAAGGTCATCACGGACGATGATAACCCTCGCTTCCGACAGTTCGCCCGCAAAGGGCGGTATGCCCGCTCGCTTCCCCAAAGGGCGTTTTGACCTATGTACCCCCGGACCCGCCGCGGGCCTCCATCCCGCCCAGCTGAGCCCTGTACGACCTATACCTGGAAGGTGCCGATCACCACCATGAAATCGGGCAGGGCTTCCTCCCATATATCGGCGGGTGCGGAACACCGCAGCTCATAGAGCAACTCGCTGGAGATTACAAAGTAATAGAGGATGTTGGTCTGCACCCCCCCCACCTTCGCCTCCGCCTTGTAGGAATAGGCCTGGCGCCCGTTCAGGTTCAGCGGGAGCATCTCCTCCGCTATCTTCTGGCGGTCGGGAGGAGGGTCCGAGGGCACGCTGCGGGAGGAGGCCAGGTCCCGGTAGATGAGGTCCACCGCGTAATCCCTGGTTTCGTCGAGGTAACCGAGCATCAGGTCAGGGTCCAGGCGCTCCGAGGTTATGACCACTTGCTTAGAGCTGGTCAGGGAGAGGACCAGCCTCAACTGCCCCCATTGCGCGTCCTTTTCCTCCAGGTCCCAGAGGAGCGGGTAATTGAAGCGGACCGAGCCGTCAGGGGTGGCATACTCGTTGACCTCCGGCTCCTTCTCCACTTCCACCGGAGGCGGAGTGCGCCGGTCCCGGGTGGCGTGGAAGAGCAAAAAGGCCATGGCCGCCAACAGGGCCAGGAAGGCCAGGATGCCCAGGGCTCCCCAGAGGAACACCAGGGGCCTCCGGCGGCGGGGAAGCTCCACCGCTCCCTCCTGCGGCTCCACCAGGAAGGCAGCGACCTGCGCCTCCGGGGCCACGGGCTCGCCGCATACCCCGCAGAACTTTATCTCATCCGGCTGGTAGCTCCCACATTCCGGGCAGATCAACCGCTAACTCCTCTCCAGCCGTTCGCGCCTCGCCTCCACCGGGACCGCCTGCCCTTCCCAAGTACGATCCCGGACTATCCCTTCCCGGCCCTGGGCTCCCGGAATCGGCCTCTCCCGCGCCCCGCCAACCTACCGGGTGGGCCGCACCCGGCGATCACTTTCCAGGATGATTATTCGGCCGAGAAGCCTACCTCACCTTGCTTACCTATCCACCGGCGGACTCCCGGGCCGCGGGGATCCCGGTCGCCGAGCCGCCCCTGTCCATCAGCGCAGGATACAAAAATAGACAGCCCGCTCCGCCACCACCGGCAGGTTGGACTCCACCGCCGCAGAGAACTCGCAGGCCTCGAACCCCTCCAGCTGGTCGACCGGCACGGTCACCCTGGAGCGGGGCGGCACCATAAAACTGAAATCGGCGGACCCTCCTTCCGGCCTCATCAGCCTGAGCACCACTCCCGCCACCAGCACCGGATGGGAATTCTCCAGGAGGATGAAGGTCTCGAAGCTCCCCGCCGTGTACCCCTCGGCGAAGAACCACTGCGTGGAGGGCTGCATGGCCCCCAGCCCCGCGTGGCCTCCATCCCTACCCTCCTGGTTGAAGTACATGGCCCGCTCCGCCAACAGGGGGGTTCCCCGGCCATCCACCATCACAGAAACCTGAGCGTTCTCGCAACCGGGGACGTCATCCACCTTCAGGGTGAAGCGGGAACGCCCGGCGATGTCATAGTCCCGGAAAAGCGGCTCCCCGCCCTCGATGAAGAAGGACACGGTGACCCGGACTGCGCCGGGTTCGGGGTTCTGGATGAGGACGAACTGGTCGAAGCCTCCGCCGGTGTATCCCTCCGCCATATACCAGGTGGGCGAAAGCGCCGGGGAGCCCACCGTGCAGTGTCCTCCACTACATCCATGGTAGTCGAAGTACATGGCCCGCTCCGCCACCACCGGGACATCGGAGACGATGTGGGCGGAAGAGGCGCATGTCTCCAGCCCGGGGATGTCGTCAACCCTGACCGTGCTCCGGCTAAGCGGGGGGACCACCAGATGCCAGGGGATACTCCCCCCCGCCTCGGTGAGGAACTCCATGTCCACTCCGGCTTCCTCCGTGCCCGGGTTGAGCAGGCAGATGTACTCGTCGAAACCCTCCGCAGTGTATCCCTCAGCGAAGAACCACTCGCGATAAGCGGCGTCGGAGCCCAGGGAGTCGTGTCCGTCCAGGCGCCCGTGGTAGTCGAAGTACATGGCCCGCTCCGCCGCCACCGGGCGGTCGGAGCGCAGGTGCATGGATACCTCGGTGGCCTCCAGCCCGGGGATATCGTCCACGTGGACGGTCAAGCGGGAGAGGGGGGGCATGGAGTAGTGCGCCTCGGTGACGGTTCCGTCGGGCTCGAGGAAGCTCACCGCTAAAGAGGCGGCCTCATTTCCCGGGTTGAGGACCAGCAACCAGGTGTCGAAGCTCTCCGCCGTGTACCCCTCGGCGAAGAACCACTCGCTCGAGGCGCGCCCGGCCCCCAGGCTGACCGTCCCCCCGTCCACAGGAGGAGGGGGCGGGACGAAGGGACCGGCGATGATATTGACGGGGATACCGTCGGGCGCCCAGTAATAGACGGTGGGCGCCTCGTCCGGCAGCAGGCGAACGCACCCGTGGGAAACGGGCCTGCCGATGGCGCTGGTGTCGCCGGTCCGCCCCTGATAGGTGGGCCAGCCGTGGATGCCGTAATCCGGGGCGAAAGCCAGCCAGTAGTAACAGACGGTGCCGGGATAGCGGGCTATGGGCATCTCGTAGGCATGGTAGAGGATGCGGTAAGTGCCGGTGGGGGTCTCGTCGCCGGGGCGCCCGGTGGAGCAGCGGAAGACCATGAACACCCGGCCGTTCTCGATGCAGTAGAGCCGTTGTTCGGCCAGGGAGATGGTGATGCTCTTGCTGGTCTTGAAGGCCGCCCTATAGTGCTGGGCGGCGGGGGTGGCCGAGACCGTGGGGGTGGGAGGACTCTCGAGGCCCTCCCGGGTCACCGCGGTCACCCGGTAGTGATATTCTCGCCCGTCCTCCAGGTCCACGTCTATCCAGCTGAGGAAGTCCACCTCGCTCTCCGTGCTGTGCTCGCCCACGAAGTGGAAGGGACCCTCCGCCGATCCAGCGCGGTAAACCCGGTAGTAGAGGATATAGGGATGGGGCGAAGGCTGCCAGGAGAGCTCCACCGCGCCTCCCGCATCGTCGGGACGGTCCTGGGCCCGCAGCTCCGCAGGAGGGGGGATCTCGCCCGCGGCCGCATGCGCGGCTACCCCGGGAATCGCCGTTTCGGCCGCTACGGCCACCGCCAGCGTCAGGATGAGGAGAAGAGACCGGGCCAACAGAGCCCGCAAGGTCCGCCGCTTACGTCCGGGGGCGATAGACGACAGCATCTTCCCTACCTCAGTCTCTTCTTACGCCTCTTCCTCACCGCTGAATGTTATCACAACCCTTTGACGTGCCATCTCGCCATCATGATCTGATCGATCCGGGCTCAGAGGTTGGGAGCGGGTTCAAGAAGGGAGGCGCCGATGCCGACTTATAGGAATGGTCAAAGGGAGGAAGGTCAGAAGGGTTTGACTGGCCCATCGAGTCGGGAAGGTATGGTTAAGCGGATGTCCAGGTGGCGGGGACGGCAGGTGGGTTTGCCGGGGGCATCCAGCTTAGAGCCAAGGGCTGCCGACCTCTTGGAGGGCGCATCGAGTATAATGCTGGTGAATGCACGTTGAAGGGTTCGGGGCATGACACCGCATAGCCGATTCGAGGGACGGAGCGGCCTCGTTGACGGTGAGGGGAGCGTATAGGGGATTGTCCGAGGACCGGGACCTGGCAGAGGGCATACCGGAGGTTTCCAGGCTCAAGCTGGAGTTGATCACTTTCTTCAAGGATAATCCGGGGGTCATCGACTGCGCGGAGATGATCGCGGCCCGTATCGGTCGCAACCCAGCGGAGGTGCACCAAGCCCTGGAGGAGCTGGCGGAGAGGGACATCTGCGCGAGATACCAGCAGGGTGACCAGACCACCGTCTATGCCTATGCCCCCTCCGCGAAGTTCCTCCAGAAGATAGGCGAGGTGGCACCGGAGTTGGGCCAGGCCTCCCGCATGGAACTGCTGCGCCTCTTCTTCACCCGCGAGAACGGCCAGCAGTGAGCCGCGGCCTTCGAATCCGCCTTTGCGCTAAAAAGTTTTCACCCTGACTGGCGCCGCTGCCCCCACTGCCCTTCCCGGCATACGGAAAGATGCACGGGCGGCGAGGAACGTGGGACTACCGCCTTCCCAGATAGACGAAGTAATGCGCTTTCCACGCCCCCGAAAAGGTAAAGCCCCCCGCGGGGGGCCACGATGCTGGCTGGGGCGGCAGGATTCGAACCTGCGGTCGCGGCTCCAAAGGCCGCTGCCTTACCGCTTGGCCACGCCCCAGCGCCTCAAAGGGAGGAAGGGTGATAAACTCCCTCCTGTTTTCTCTCCTCCTTCATGCGGAAGAAGGCCTTGAGCACGGTGTCCTGGATGAGCTCGCGGGTCTCCGAGTTGAGGGGGTGGGCGATGTCCTTGAAATCGCCGTTGGGGAGCTTGCGGGAGGGCATGGCCACGAAGAACCCGCGGTCACCGTCGACCACCCGCAGCTCGTGGACCACGAAGCAGTCGTCGATGACGATGCTGGCCAGCCCCTTGACCATGTTCATGTCTATCTCCCGCACGGTCACCTTGGTGATCTCCAACTCAGCCTCCGAGCGTTCCTCTCACGGGCTCACCGTCTTCCGCCACTTTCCGAATGCAGCATGCTTCCGGGTGCGGCATACGGGATGATACCCACAATGCCTTTTCATTATACATGCATTTATCCATGCGGCGAGGGTTTTTCAAACCCGGGACGAAAAAAACCGCTCCTGTCCCGGCGCACCGTAGCCACCTTAGAGAGGGATCCCGGGGACAGCTGAGGTGGTGGAATGGGCCAGACCCCAGCCCCGACAAGCCCCACCCCCAGCGATAAAGATCTGCGGGGCGAAGCAAGAGGCCGGCTCAATACGTCCGGCCCCCGCAGACCTTCTCGTACAGCCGAGCGAATTCCTCCAGGGAAAGCCGCTCCGGACGGGCATCGGGTGGAAGGCCCAGCTCGACGAGGATCCTCTCGAGGAGCCGCCTGGACCCCTCCCTTCCCAGGAAAGCCCCCAGAGAATTGGCCAGGGTCTTGCGGCGCTGGGAGAAGGCTGCGTCGATGAAGCGGAAGAATCCCTCCGCCTCCTCCGCGGGGAGGGGCCCAGAAGGCCGTCTCTCCATCCGCAACAGCGCGGAATCCACCCGGGGGGGAGGCAGGAAGACAGAGGGAGGCACCTGCATGACTCTGGTTATGCGGCAGTGGAACCCCAGCTTCAGCGTGGGCACCCCGTAATCGCGGGCGCCAGGTGGGGCCAGGTAGCGGTCAGCCAGTTCCCTCTGCACCATCACCACCAGGGTGTGGAGGCCCGGCAGCTCCCGCAGGACCTTGAGGAGGACGGCGGTGGCCACGTTGTAGGGCAGGTTCGAGACCATCTTCAGCGGCCCCGCCGGCAGCCGGGCGGGGAGGTCCAGCTGCAGGGCGTCGCCCTCCAGCAGGCAGAGATTGGGGCGACCGCCCAGCGTCTCTCGCAGGAGCTGGACGAAGCGGCGGTCTTTCTCCACCGCGAAGACCCTTCCGGCGCGCTCGGAGAGCTCCTCGGTGAGGGTTCCCGCCCCCGCCCCTATCTCCAGCACGTCCTCCGAGGGTCCGGGGGAGGCCTCCTCGATGATGCGCCGCAAGACGTTGTTGTCCACCAGGAGATGCTGGCCCATCCTCCGGGATAGGTGGATACCCCTTTCCTTGAGCAGGGGGACGATCACCGTGGGCTTGGCCAACTCGCCCATCTTGCCGACCCTTTCTCCCCGCTAGGGACCCGCCGGCTCCCACCCCTGATGCGGGAAGCCTGATGGCTTGATCTGTTCAGCCATTCCCGGCCAGCGTCCGGTCCCAACGGCCCTGACCTACATGCGTCCATGCTACCAGAAGGCGGGGCCACTGACCCGACGGGGGCAGGTGAAGCCAGCCAGGAGGGTGCCGGTGTGGGCGCTATAATCATCCCATGAGCAGGCAGGTCATCGTGGAGGCCCCGGGCAAGGTCAACCTCTTCCTGCGGGTGGGCCGGCGCCGGCCCGACGGGTACCACGAGGTCCGCACGGTGATGCAGGCCGTCGACCTCCGGGACGAGCTGCTGATGGAGCTGCGCAGAGGCGGCGACGATTACCGGGTGGACCCCGGCGAGCTGGCTTCCCTCCTCCCCTGGACACCAGACAACCTGGCGCGGAGGGCCTGGGAGGCGTACCGTAGGGAGCTCGGCGGGGAGCTGCAGGGTATGGGCCTGTTCCTGCGCCTCCGCAAGCGCATCCCCCTGGCCGCGGGGATGGGGGGCGGCAGCGCGGACGCCGCCGCGGTGCTGGTGGGGCTGAACCGCCTCTGCGGCGAACCCCTGCGGCGCGAGCGATTGCGGGAGATCGCAGCCCGGCTGGGCAGCGACGTCCCCTTCTTCTTAGAGGGAGGGATCGCCCTGGCGGAGGGGAGAGGGGAGAGGGTCACCCCCCTGGAACCGGCCCCTTCCCTGCGTTTCCTGGTGGTCTTGCCCCGGGAGCGCCTGTCCACCGCCGAGGTCTATGCCTGCTTCGACCGCCGCGGCGGAGGAAGCGGTGGGGAGGGCGAACCGGGTTCTGATGAACCGGGATGGGATGAACCAGGGGAAGGCAGCCTGGAGGGGTTCCTTGAGGCCCTGCGGGCGAAGGACCTCGCCGCGGTCCTCTCCTCCATGCGCAACGACCTCCAGGCATGCTGCCTGGAGCTCTCCAGGGAAACCGCGCGCCGCTACTGGGCCTTTCGGCGCATCGCCGAAACCGCGGGCCTCAAGGGAAGGAGGTCGCCGGTGCTGGTCAGCGGGAGCGGCCCCACCCTCTTCCTGGCCGTGGAGGACCCGGACGAGGCCCACCGTCTGCTGCCGCTCCTCGAAGCGGAGATAGGGCCGGCCCTGCTGCTGTCCCCCCAAAGCGAGGGCTGCCGGGTGATTGAGCATTCCTGAGGGAATCGCGTCCCTCAAGAGATGGACCGGGGCCGCCCCGTATTGCCGCGGGACGACCCCGGGATACGGCGGATGCGGCGTCAGACCGCGGGCACCACGGCTCGGGTGAAGGTGAAGTCCCCTTGCGGGTCCACGTCCACCAGCACCGTGTCCCCCTCGGCGAACTCGCCCTCCAGCAGCTTGCGGGCCAGCCGGTCCTGGATCTCCCGCTGGATGACCCGCTTCAGCGGCCGCGCCCCGTAATTGGGGTCGTAGCCCTCGGCCGCCAGCACCTCCTTGGCCCGATCGGTCAGCTCGATGTCCAATTTGCGGTCGGCCAGGCGCTCCTGCAGGTAACCGAGCTGGATGTCCACTATTTGCTTTATCTCCTGCATCCCCAGCGGGTTGAAGATGATCACCTCGTCCAGCCGGTTGAGGAACTCGGGCCGGAAACTGGCCTTGAGCGCCTCCATCACCAGGTCGCGTATCTCCTCGGGGCCCTTTCCCGCCAAGTTCTGCAAGTGCTGGCTGCCCACGTTGGAGGTCATGATGATCACGGTGTTCTTGAAGTCCACCGTGCGCCCGTGCCCGTCGGTGAGCCGGCCCTCATCCAGGATCTGCAAGAGGACGTTGAACACGTCGCCGTGGGCCTTCTCGATCTCGTCCAGCAGGATGACCGAATAGGGCCGGCGCCGCACCGCCTCGGTGAGCTGGCCGCCCTCCTCGTAGCCCACGTAGCCCGGAGGGGCCCCGATGAGGCGGCTGACGGTATGCCGCTCCATGTACTCGCTCATGTCCAGGCGCACCATGGCCCGCTCGTCGTCGAAGAGGAACTCGGCCAGGGCGCGGGCCAGCTCGGTCTTGCCCACCCCGGTGGGGCCCAGGAACATGAAGGAGCCGATGGGGCGGTTGGGGTCCTGCAGGCCGGCCCGGGCCCGCCGAATGGCGTTGGATACCTTCTCCAGGGCCTCCTCCTGCCCCACCACCCGGCGGCGCAGGCGCTCCTCCATGTGGATGAGCTTCTCCACCTCACCCTCCAGCAGCTTGGCCACGGGTATGCCGGTCCAGGCCGATACCACCTCGGCGATGTCCTCGTCGTCCACCTCCTCCTTGAGCATGGCCCGGTCCTTCTGCAGCTCGGCCAGCCGCTGATTCTCCTCGGCCAGCTTCTTCTCCAGCTCCACTATCTCGCCGTAACGCAGCCTCGCGGCTTTCTCCAGGTCGCCCACGCGCTCCGCTGTGCTCTCCTCGTAGCGGGCCTGCTCCAGGCGCTCCTTGAGTTCGCGGATGCGGGAGATGCACTCCTTCTCCGCCTGCCAGTGCGCCTTCATCTCCGAGCTGCGCTCCTTGAGCTCGGCCAGCTCCGCTTCCAGCTTCTCCAGGCGTTCCCGCGAGGCCTGGTCCTTCTCCTTCTTCAGGGCCTGCCGCTCGATCTCCAGCTGCTTGATGCGCCTCTCCACCTCGTCGATCTCGGTGGGCATGGAATCTATCTCGATGCGCAGGCGGCTGGCCGCCTCGTCCACCAGGTCGATGGCCTTGTCGGGGAGGAAGCGGTCGCTGATGTAGCGGTCGGAGAGCACCGCCGCTGCCACCAGGGCGGAGTCCTGGATGCGCACGCCGTGATGCACCTCGTAACGCTCCTTGAGCCCGCGCAGGATGGCGATGGTGTCCTCCACGCTGGGCTCGCCCACGAAGACCGGCTGGAAGCGGCGCTCCAGGGCCGCGTCCTTTTCGATGTGCTTGCGGTATTCGTCCAGGGTGGTGGCCCCGATGGCGTGCAGCTCCCCGCGGGCCAGGGCCGGCTTGAGCATGTTGGATGCATCGATGGCGCCCTCCGCCGCCCCCGCGCCCACCAGGGTGTGCATCTCGTCGATGAAGAGGATTATCTCCCCCTCGGAGCCGGTTATCTCCTTGAGCACCGCCTTGAGGCGGTCCTCGAACTCACCCCGGTACTTGGTCCCCGCCACCAGGGCACCCAGGTCGAGGGCGATTATGCGCTTGTTCTTTAGGCCTTCAGGCACATCTCCCTGCACGATGCGGTTGGCCAACCCCTCGACGATGGCCGTCTTGCCTACGCCGGGATCGCCGATGAGCACGGGGTTGTTCTTGGTCCGGCGGGAGAGCACCTGGATGACCCGGCGGATCTCCTGGTCCCGGCCGATGACCGGGTCCAGCTTCCCCCGCCTGGCCAGCTCGGTGAGGTCGCGGCCGAAACGCTCCAGCGCCTGGTAGCGCTCCTCCGCCTCGGGGTCGGTTACCCGCTGGGTGCCCCTGACCTCGGCCATGGCCTTGAGCACCCGGTCGCGGGTTATGCCGTGGGCCCGCAGGATGGAAGCGGACTCGCCCTCCTTCTCCCCGCTCAGGGCGAGGAAGACGTGCTCGGTGGAGACGTAGGCGTCCTTGAGGGCGTCTGCCTCCTCCAGGGCCCGGTCCAGCAGGGCCGAGGTGCGCGGGGATATGTAGATCTGCCCCGCCGCCCCGTAGACCTTGGGCATCCTCTCCAGGGCAGCTCGGGCCTCCTCGCCGATGGCCTCCAGGTCAGCTCCCAGCTTGTTCAGCAGCGAGGGCACGGTGCCGCCCTCCTGCCGAACCAGGGCCAGCAGGAGGTGCTCCGGTTCCACCTGCTGCTGGTTGAGCTCGCCCGCCAGGCCCTGGGCATCCGCCAGGGCTTCCTGGGCTTTCACCGTCAACTTATCCGGTTTTATCATCTCCATCACCTCTTGATCGAAATATCTTCAACGGATGAGGCGGCAGGTGTCCGCCTTTCCCTTCGCTTTTTTCGCTTCCCGTATAAAAATATACAATGTGTAATCATCTATACAGGCACGGGGCTGCCCTTCCGCAGCCGTCCCGTTATCTATTCCCCTGGTCCCCGGCGCAGCAGCCGCAGGGGATCCACCGGCACCGCCGGCAGGAAACCGCCGCGGGGAACCGGCACTATCTCGTTGCGGAAGCTGCGGCGCAGTTCCTCCAGGCGCCTCTCGGCGTCCTCCCGCGCCTCCCGGAGGGCCTCCCTCGCCCGCTCCATCTCGGTCTCCAGGGACTCCATGCGGTCCCGCATCTCCAGGATCATGCGCACTCCGGCTAGGTTCACCCCCATCTCCTGGGTGAGCTCCTGGATGAGGCGGCAGCGCTCGATGTCCGCCTCGGAATAGCGCCGGCGGTTCCTCACCCTCGCCGGCTTGAGAAGTCCCTTGCGTTCATAGATGCGCAGGGTCTGGGGGTGCACGTCGGCCAGCCGGGCCGCCACGCTGATCACGTACACCGCCTCGTTGCGGTCCCTGGTCTCCTGCTGCTTCCGCTTTCCTTTCATCTTCCATCACCTCAACCTGCCAGGTGGCGGCGGGGGTCTTCCTTCTCCAGCTCCTTGAGCTTCTGGAGCAGCTCCTTCTCCTTGGCCGAGAGCTTGCGGGGCACCTGGATGCGGGCAACCGCATAGAGGTTGCCGCGCCCGTTCCCCCGGGTCTGGGGAGCCCCCTTGCCCTTTATGCGGAACCGGTGTCCTTCCTGGGTTCCCGCGGGCACCTTAAGCTTCACCCGCCCGTTAAGGGGGGTGGGGATCTCCACCGTGGTGCCGAGAGCCGCCTCGGCGAAGGTCAGGGGCAGGTCCAGATAGATGTCATCGTCCTTGCGCCGGAAATAGGCGTGCGGGCGCACGTTGACCTTCAAGTAGAGGTCGCCAGGCGCGCTCCCCGGAGGTCCCATCTCGCCCTTGCCGGCGAAGCGGATGCTCTGTCCATCCTTCACCCCCGGAGGGATCTTCACAGTGATGCGCCTGGTCTCCTCCACCGACCCGCTGCCCCCGCAGTTGGCGCAGGGCTGGTCTATGACCGTGCCTTTGCCCCCGCACCGGGGGCAGGCGCGCGAGAAGGCGAAGAGCCCCTGGTTCTGGGAGACGGTGCCGCGCCCCTGGCAGTTATCACAGGTGCGGGGCAGCGTCCCCGGCTTGGCGCCAGTGCCCTTGCAGGTCGGGCAGGCCGCTTGTCCGCGCAGGGAAAGGGGCACGCTCACGCCCCGCAGGCTGTCCTCGAAGGAGATCTGCACGGAGGTCCGGAGGTCCTGGCCCTTGCGGGCGGCCCGCCGCCTTCCGGAGCCCGTCCCGGCGCCCATCCCGCTGAACAGGTTGAAGATGTCGCCCAGGTCTCCTAGGTCGCCCAGGTCGCCGCCGCGGAAGGTGTAGGTCCGCCCGCCCCCGAAATCGCGGAAGCCTCCGAACCCCCCGGACCCTCCCGCGAACATCCTCCCGGAGTCGTATTCCTTGCGTTTCTGGGGATCGGAGAGGACCTCGTAGGCCTCGGCCACCTCCTTGAACTTCTCCTCAGCCTCCTTGTTCCCGGGGTTGGCATCGGGGTGATACTTGCGGGCGAGCTTGCGGTAGGCGTCCTTGATCTCCTTATCCGACGCCCCCTTGCTCACGCCGAGTATGCTGTAATAATCCTTCCCGTTCAACTCCCTCGCCTCGTGTCGCCTTTATCGTTCGCGCCGGTTGCCGCCGGTATTGCGCTGGGCGTCCGGCTCAGGGGCCGGCTCAACCATTCAGGCCTGGCCCTTCTCCCCGCCATCTTCGGCCGGGCACCTGCTCACCGTGGCCATGGCCGGCCGGAGCAGTTGTCCGCGGAAGCGGTAACCCTTCTGGTGGACCTCCACCACGGTCTCGTCCTCGTGGTCGTCGCTGATGACGGCGTTGACCGCCTCGCACTCCCGAGGATCGAAGGGGTGGCCCTGGGGGTTGACCTCCTCCAACCCCTCCTGCCCCAGGATCTCCCGGAGCTGCGCGTAGACCATGCGCACCCCCTCGGCCAGCCCGCCCTGGGCGTCCTCGCCTGCCGATTCCAGGGCCCGCTCCAGGTTATCCAGAACCGGAAGCAGCTTGCCCACCAGCTCCCGGTTGGCCGACTCGATCAGGGAGGTCTGTTCCCTGATCATGCGCTTCCGGTAATTGTCGAACTCGGCTTTGAGGCGCTGCAGGTCATCCAGATATTCCCTGGCCTTTCCCTCGGCCGCCTCAAGTCTCTCCTTCAACTCCTTCACTTCCTCCGGACCGCCTACCTCCGCGGGCTTCTCCACCCCCTCCGGCGAACCCGCCTCCTCACGGAGAGCACCCGGCTCCCCAGCAGCCGCTCCGCCTCCTGAGGACTTCTTGCCGCCCGCTCCGCTCGCGGCCCCCTGGCTCTTATGCTCCGGGTCCTGCTTCTTGTCCTTCTTATCTTCCATCACGGATCTCTCCCGCTCTATGGCTTCGTTATGGTCGGACCGGGCTCAGGGGCCCGGTCCGACCGGTCTTCCGCAGCCATCCCCGGGCCGCGTCACTCCTTCTTCTCCTCAGCCTCTCCCTCAGCCTCGATGACCTTGGAGGACTCGACCTTGATGGGGATCTGCTTGGGCTTGCTCTCCTCCACCTTGGGCAGCTCGATGCGGAGCACGCCGTCGGTGTAGGTGGCGCTTATCCTCTCGGAGTCGATGGTCTTGGGCAGGGCGATGCGCCGCTCGAAGTAGCCGTAGGCTCGCTCGATGCGGTGCAGGTTCTCCTCCTTGACCTCCTCCGAGAACTTGCGCTCTCCCTTGATGGTGAGCACGCCCTCATCCACGCTGAGCTCGACCTCTTCGGGCTTCATGCCCGGAAGTTCGGCGTTAACGATGACCTTGTCCTTGGACTCCACCACGTCGATGGGGGGCGCCCACACGATGGACCTGCCGCCCCTCGAGGCCCTGCCGGTCTCACCGAAGAGGGTGCTCTCGAAGAGCCGGTTCATCTCATCCTGTAGAGCCAGCAGATTCCGGAACGGATCCCACCTGACAATAGCCATTCCCTAACACCTCCTTTCCTCTCTTACTCAGCGCCTCAGCGCATCTCCTCGTAATCGGCGTCGATGACCTCGCCCTCGGCCTCCTCGGTGGCGCCGTAGCTGCCGTCCCCCTCCGGCGGGGGAGGCGTGGCCCCGGCCCCCGCGGAGGCGCTGGCGTACATGTGCTCGGCCAGCTTGTAGGAGGCCTGCACCAGGATCTCGGTCTTGCGCCGGATGTCGTCTATGTCGCTGCCCTTGAGGGCCTGCTTGACTTCCTCCAGGGCGGTCTCGATGGCCTTGCGGTCCTCCGGCGAGACCTTGTCGCCCAACTCTCGCAGGGACTTCTCCGTGGTATAGACCAGGCTGTCGGCATTGTTGCGCACCTCCGCCTCCTCGCGCTTGGCCCGGTCCTCCGCCGCGTGCGCCTCGGCGTCCTTGACCATCCTCTCGATCTCATCCGAGGAAAGGCCGCTGGAGGCGGTGATGGTTATCTTCTGCTCGTTGCCGGTGGCCAGGTCCTTGGCGGAGACGTGCAGGATCCCGTCGGCGTCGATGTCGAAGGTCACCTCGATCTGCGGGACCCCGCGCGGCGCCGGCGGTATGCCCACCAGCTGGAAGTTGCCGATGAGCTTGTTGTAAGCGGCCATCTCCCGCTCACCCTGGTAGACCTTGATGTCCACGCTGGTCTGCCCGTCCGCCGCGGTGGTGAATATCTCAGAACGGCGGGTGGGGATGGTGGTGTTGCGCTCGATGAGCTTGGTGAACACCCCGCCCAGCGTCTCGATGCCCAGGGACAGCGGGGTCACGTCCAGCAACAGCACGTCCTTGACCTCTCCCTTGAGCACGCCTGCCTGGATGGCCGCTCCCACCGCCACCACCTCGTCGGGGTTGACGCCCTTGTGAGGCTCCTTGCCCCCGGTGAGCTTCTTCACCAGCTCCTGCACCATGGGCATGCGGGTGGCGCCGCCCACCAAGATGACGTGGTCGATGTCCTTGGGCTCCAGCTTGGCGTCATTGAGGGCGCGCTTGAAGGGGCCCACGCACTTCTCCAGGAGATCCGCGGTCATCTTCTCGAACTCGGCGCGGGTCAGGGTCATGTCCAGGTGGAGCGGCCCCTCCGCGGTCGCGGTGATGAAGGGGAGGTTGATGTTGGTGGAAGTGGTTGTGGACAGCTCGATCTTGGCCTTCTCCGCCGCTTCCTTCAGACGCTGCAAGGCCATCTTGTCCTCGCGCAGGTCCACCCCGGTCTTGGCCTTGAAGTCGTCGGCCATCCAGTCGATGATGCGCTGGTCCCAGTCGTCACCGCCCAGGTGGGTGTTGCCGGAGGTGGACTTGACCTCGAAGACGCCCTCACCGATGTCCAGGATGGACACGTCGAAGGTGCCGCCACCCAGGTCGAACACCAGGATGGTCTGGTCGTGTTCCTTATCCAGGCCGTAGGCCAGGGCCGCCGCCGTGGGCTCGTTGATGATCCTGAGCACGTTGAGCCCGGCGATCTTACCGGCGTCCTTGGTGGCCTGGCGCTGGGAGTCGTCGAAGTAGGCGGGAACGGTGATAACCGCATCGGTTATCTTCTCGCCCAGGTAATCCTCCGCGTCCCTCTTCAGCTTCTGCAGGATCATGGCGGAGATCTCCTGGGGGGTGTATTCCTTGTCCCCCATCTTCACCTTATCCCGGGTGCCCATCTTGCGCTTGATGGACATGACCGTGTTCTCGGGGTTGGTGATGGCCTGGCGCTTGGCTACCTGGCCCACCAGCCTCTCCCCAGTCTTGGAGATCGCCACCACGGACGGAGTGGTCCTTCCTCCCTCGCTGTTGGGGATGACCACCGGCTCGCCGCCTTCCAGGATGGCGACGCAAGAGTTGGTTGTACCGAGATCGATCCCGATAGCTTTTGCCATCTTCCCTTTTCCTCCTTTATTCTATTTATTAACCTATTCCATGCCTATAATAATAGTTGATAATCTAATTGTCAAGAGTTTTTATAGAATTATTTTGA
>Ga0209227_1000967_pt1 | contig 23461 bp, 24 predicted proteins | sample YNPBryantNP2012_FD_185815 | JGI IMG/M metagenome (GOLD analysis project Ga0209227, IMG submission 185815) | Anoxygenic and chlorotrophic microbial mat microbial communities from Yellowstone National Park, USA - YNP Bryant NP 2012 (SPAdes)... ...
TTCCTTCGCTTTGCTCAGGACGACGCCTCGGGGGTTTTTACCCCCTCGGAATGACAAAAAAGGGAGGAGACCCTTCGGCTTTGCCTCAGGGTGACATATAAAAAGAGGTAACAGGTAAAAAAGGTGACAGAAAAGGGGTAAAAGGAAAGGGGTCATTCTGACCCTGAGCGAAGCGAAGGGGAAGAATCTCATCTTTTTTTCACCAAACAGGTTTTTTAATTAGAGAGTTCCTTCGCTGACCCTTCGCAGACCCTTCGCATAAGCTCAGGGCTTCGGCTCATGACATCGCCTGAACTTCTTATTTTGTCATTCTGAACGGAGCGCAAGCGGAGTGAAGAATCTCCTTCCTTATTTTCTAATTGAGTTCCTTTGCTCAGGACAGCGCTTCGGGGCAAGGCACCCCAAAAAGTCATTGACTTTTTGGGGACCCCGCATTAAGCCCCTCAGAATGACGGGATGAGAGAAAAACCTCCTTTTTGTAAGCAATTTCAATTTTTTTCCAAATGTTGATTCAGACCCTAAATATAGTGTAATATATTTTGCCAGACGCTATATATAGGAGGTAAAAAAATAAAATGAAAGAAATTTACACTAAACTTGACCTTTCCGAAAATGCTAAGGAAGTTTTAAAAAGAAGATACTTAAAGAAAGATGAAGAGGGTAGAATTATAGAAACGCCTGAAGAACTTTTCCGAAGGGTTGCTACAGCCATTGCTGAAATAGATAGTTTTTATGGAAAGTCTGAAAAAGAGGTTTCTCAAACAAAAGAAAATTTCTATGAATTGATGACTTCTCTCAAATTTTTACCTAACTCTCCTACCCTAATGAATGCAGGCACTCTCCTTGGGCAACTAAGTGCATGCTTTGTTTTACCGGTTGAAGACTCTATGGAAGGAATTTTTGATGCAGTGAAGTATGCAGCTATAATTCATAAATCTGGAGGCGGAACAGGTTTTAGTTTTTCAAGATTAAGACCTAAAAAAGATGTTGTCGGTTCAACAAAAGGTGTCAGTTCAGGACCTGTTTCATTTATGAGTGTCTTTGATGCAGCAACAGAGGCAGTAAAACAGGGAGGTCGCAGAAGGGGTGCTAATATGGGATTGTTGAGAGTAGATCATCCTGATATTCTTGATTTTATAACCTGCAAAGATGACCTTTCAAAGTTTACAAATTTTAATATATCAGTGGGTCTAACCGAAGAATTCATGAAGGCTGTTATTAATGACAAAGAGTACGATTTAATCAATCCACGAACTAAACAAACTGTTAAACGCCTTAAAGCAAAAGAAGTCTTTGAGCTAATTATTCATCAGGCATGGAAAAATGGTGAGCCAGGGATTGTTTTTCTGGACAGAATAAATGCAACAAATCCAACACCTGAGTTAGGAGAAATTGAAGCAACAAATCCGTGTGGAGAACAACCTCTTTTGCCATATGAAAGCTGTAATTTAGGCTCAATCAATCTTGCTAAAATGGTTAAAAATAATTCAGTTGACTGGAAACTTCTTAAAGATACTGTATGGAAAGCTGTCCACTTTCTTGATAATGTAATTGATGCAAATAAGTATCCTCTTGACCTCATTGAAAAAAATACAAAAGCTAATAGAAAAATCGGGCTTGGAGTGATGGGCTGGGCAGATATGCTCGTTCAGTTAAAAATTCCATATAACTCAAAGTCTGCTTTAAATCTCGGTGAAGAGATTATGAAGTTTATTCTTGAACAGGGAAGAATGGCTTCAATGGACCTTGCAAAGGAAAGAGGCACATTCCCTAATTACGAAAAAAGCATATATTATGGAAAAATGCCACTAAGAAACGCTTCTATTACAACAATAGCTCCTACAGGAACATTAAGCATAATTGCTGGTTGTTCTTCAGGAATAGAACCATATTTTGCACTATGTTTTGTAAGAAATGTAATGGATGGAACAAGACTTGTAGAAGTTAATCCCTACTTTAAACAGGAAATGCAAAAAATCGGGCTCTGGTCAGAATCACTGGCAGAAAAAATATCTGAAACAGGCTCTATCCAGGGTATAAAAGAAATCCCAGAAGAAATTAAAAAAATCTTTTTAACAGCTCATGAAATTTCTCCAATTGAACATATCAGAATGCAGGCAGCATTCCAGCAATATGTTGATAATGCAGTAAGTAAAACAGTCAATCTTCCAAATAATGCAACTGAAGAAGATGTAAGAGAGGTTTATCTGCTTGCCTATCGTCTTGGATGTAAAGGTGTAACTGTTTATAGGGATGGTTCAAGACAGGGACAGGTTATACAGAAAGGTAAATCTTCATCTGAGTCTTTACAGATAAGCCTTAAACCAAGAAAAAGACCTGAAATTATGCAGGGTATTACAAGGCTAATGAAAACAGGTTGCGGGAACCTTTATGTAACAATCAATAAGGATGAAAAAAATAAACCCTTTGAGGTTTTTACTAATATAGGTAAAGCTGGCGGTTGTGCAGCATCTCAATCAGAAGCTATAGGAAGGCTTATTTCTCTTGCTCTTAGAAGCGGGATTGAGCCACAAGAAATAGTGAAGCAATTAAAAGGCATATCCTGCCATGCTCCTGTATGGTCAAGCACTGGCAAAATAACCAGTTGTTCAGATGCTATTGCAAAAGCAATTGAAGCTGAGATTAGAGAAGGCAATATGGAAAGACAAAAAACTCAAGAAGAGGTAAAAAAAGATTCAGAAGTTGCCCATTATGGCGCCTGTCCTGAATGTGGAAGTACGCTTTCTTATGAAGAAGGTTGTGTTATATGTCATAGTTGTGGATTTACCAAGTGTAGCTGAGCTAAAATATTTTAATGAAGACAAAAAGAGAATGCATTATCGTGGGAGACAGAGTTCTTATTGACCCGGATGAACGGATAGATAAAACTTCATCCGGACTCTTTTTACCCCCAACTGTTAAAGAAAAAGACAAGGTTCTTGGTGGAAGAATTATAAAAGTGGGACCAGGCTATCCTGTTAATGACCCTTCTGCTGTACTTGAAGAACCATGGAAGCAAACAAATACAGAATCAATAAGATATATTCCTCTTCAGGCAAAAGAAGGAGACTATGCTCTTTTTCTTAAAGATGCAGGAATTGAGATAGAGTTCGAAGAAAAAAAATATTTAATAGTGCCTCATTCGGCAATTCTTGCTTTAATAAGAACTACAATCATTGAGGATGAAGATGATAGAGGATTTTAAGTCTTCTGATACATGGCGAGTATTTAGAATTCAGTCAGAACTTGTTGAAGGATTTGAGACCCTTCATGGAATAGGTCCCGCAGTTTCCGTATTCGGAAGCGCCCGCTTGACAGAAGAAAGTTTTTATTATCAGGAAGCTTTTAAGGTTGCAAGGCTACTTAGCGAGGCTGGGTTTTCAATCATTACAGGTGGTGGTCCCGGGATAATGGAAGCAGCTAATAAAGGTGCAAAAATAGGCAAAGGAAAATCTATAGGACTAAATATAGAGCTTCCCCATGAGCAACAACCAAATAAATATCAGGATATTTCACTGAATTTCAGATACTTTTTTGTCAGAAAACTTATGTTCATAAAATATTCTATTGGATTTGTTATTTTCCCTGGTGGCTATGGAACATTTGATGAGCTTTTTGAAGCATTGACACTTGTTCAGACAGGCAAAATCATTTCCTTTCCAATAGTGCTTTATGGTTCTGAATACTGGCAGGGACTACTTGATTGGCTTAAAAACTCTCCAAAAAATTTAGGTGCGATAAGTCTTGATGATTTTAAATATTTTGAAATAATTAACAATCCTGAGGCAGTTTGCGGATATCTCAAAAACTATCTTACCCGATTACGCGTTCCTTTACCTGATTTCAGTTATGAATAATGAACAAAGAAAATATTAAAAAGTTTAACCTCCAACAAACAGAAGATATAATAAATAAACTTTCTCTTCCTTCTTACAGAACAAATCAGTTAATCCAATGGATTTATAAAAAATATGTAAATTCAATAGATGAAATAACAGAGTGGTCAAAGTCTTTAAGAAAAACCTTTTCTGAAAAATACTACATTGGAAGTATAAAACTCTTTGACCGAAAAATAAGCAAAGACCGCACGCAAAAATTTCTATGGGAACTGGAAGATGGTGAAAAAATAGAAAGTGTTTTGATTTCTGATAAACACAGATTGACTTTATGTATATCAAGTCAGGTTGGTTGTCCTCTTAAATGCAGGTTTTGTCTTACAGGCAAAATTGGATTTAAAAGAAATCTGCACGCATGGGAGATAGTTGACCAGTTTATTCAGGTAAGCAGATTAATAAAGGCTGAAGGCTTAAGGCTGACAAACATTGTTTTTATGGGAATGGGTGAGCCACTTTTAAATTTTGACAATGTTGTGGAAGCATTGTGGCGATTTAAAAAATTAATTGAGTTTTCACCTCGCAGAATTACAGTTTCAACTGCTGGAATAATTCCTGCAATAAAAGAATTACCATACAAAGCTCCTCCTGTAAAGCTTGCAATATCATTAAATGCAACTGACGAAAAAACAAGAAGCTTTCTTATGCCAATAAATAAAAAATATCCACTCCATGCACTCTTAAAAATCCTGAGAGAATATCCACTTAAACCAGGACAAAGAATAACCTTTGAGTATGTCATGCTTAAAGGAATAAATTCTTCCGAAGAAGATGCTTTAAGACTAACACAAATACTAAAGGGAATACCATCAAAAATAAATCTTATTCCTTTTAATCCGTGGGAGGAAGCTGAATTTGAAAAACCCGATGAAGATGAGATACTTAAATTCCAGGAAATACTCGCATCAAAGGGTTATTCTGTATTTATCAGAAAAAGTAAGGGTAAAGATATACTTGCAGCCTGTGGGCAGTTAAAAGCTCAATATAGATAATTTAAGGCAATTTTTCTCTGTTGCAATTTTAAAGCTATTTAATATTTCATAATATTATGAAAAAAGTTTTCATCGTTTTAATTATTGTCATTCTTCTATCAGTCTGCGGATTAATACTTTTCTTTCCCTTTGACTCTATTATTAAAGAAAAAATTGATAAAGCCCTTGGTTCTGATGTATCAATTAAGCACTTAAAAATTAAATGGAACTCCATAACAGCTAATGATATTATTATAAAAACTCCATCGGGCACAACATTTTTACAAATAAAAGAGCTCAAACTAAAACCATACTTATTGGCACTTTTAAAAAAGAAGCTTGAAATTAAAGATATACAGATAGAGTCTCCGACCCTTTTCCTTACAAAAAATTCACAAGGCAAATGGCTATTACCAGCAATAAAAGATAAGACAGAACAAAGGCAGTCTGTAGCCTTTTCAATAAAAACTTTGAAAGCATCTAATGGAATAGTGATAATCCAGGACAAACTAAAAGGTTTTTATATGAAACTAACAGATTTAGATTTAACGATGGAAAGCAGTATCTCCCTTTTCCAATCTGGAAAAGCTTCAATCAAAGCATCAGCAAAATTCAATGATAGAGGGAGTCTTTCTTTTAAATCAGAGGGAGATTTTTCAGACGAACAATTTAAAGGAGTCCTATCCATAAAAGATTTAAATATCACTGTCCTCAGGCCTTACATGAAAGAAGATTTTATTATAAAAAAGGAAGATTAAATCTTGATTCAAGCTTTTTATTTAATAAAGGTTACATAAATGCTCCATCTATTTTAAGAGCTTATGATATTGTTTTAGAATCCAAAGGAATTTTATTGGGGGTAAGTGCTCCGCTTATAATTGAGCTTTTGAAAAAAAATAAAGAAATCCTTTTACACTTTAATATATGGGGGAGATGGGATAATCTTCAGCATGACTTAGAAAAATCTTTGAAAAACAAAGTCAAACAAGAAATTGGTAAAACCATTACCTCTCCCCTCGCTCCAATAACAAAACCTTTAGAGAAACTAATCAAGAAGCTTAAGTAATATAAATATCTTTTAAATCTGCACTTAACTTTTCTTAAGCTTCAATGTTTCCTTCATCATTAAAAGAAACTTCACATAGTCAAAGGCAAAGTTCAAAAGTTCTGCTTCATCCTTTTTAATTTTATCTACCTTTTCTTCTGCAACATCAAATACATCAAGAAACCTGCTTTCAAAAACAAATCTTCTGAAAGCATCAATATCATAGCATGCTGTATAAAATGCTTTTTGTTTTTTTTCATCAAGCCTTTCTGCTTTCATATTTCTTCCAAAAAACAGCTCACGCCAACCTCTGTTCATATCATCGTAAAGATCAACTCCCTGATCCTTTCTCCATTCAGCTACTGTCCATTCTTTATCTTCTTCAAAGCCCTTACAGTGAGGCTCTTTTACGAAAAAGTAATGCTCTTCTGTAATCCCCTCTGTCATATCAAACTTTTTTAGGGATGCCTGACCAATGGGATAGTATCTACAAGTGGCTGGTCTGTCCTCATAAACAGAACATCCTGCCTCACATAAAAATGGGCATGTTTTCTCCTCATCATCATTTTTATTGAGAAAAACAAAGGGATATCCACTTTTAGGTTCAACAAATACATAGGTATATTTCATTAAAAATTCTCCTGATGATATACCAAATCTATTTTTCAATCTCATTATGTCAAAGGGTGTTAGCATGATATCAATATTTTTACAGCAGCTTTTGTAACAGGAAATGCCTGGATAACAGCGAAACTTAAACTTTGATTCTTCTGTTAGCTCCTCTGGAGCTATGGCATTAATGTTTAACATTATTCCTCCTCTTTAATTATTTTTAAATAAACTTTTCTTGTTCTTGGACCATCAAACTCGCAGAAAAATATGCTCTGCCATTGTCCTAATAATAGATTCCCACTTTCTATTAAAACAATCACTGAAGAACCTACAAGAGTTGCTTTAATATGACTGTCTGCATTCCCCTCCATGTGAAGATAACCTGCGCCATAGGGTGCGATTTTCTTTAAAGCATTTATAATATCTTTCCTTACTGACGGGTCTGCTCCTTCGTTTATTGTTATTCCTGCTGTTGTGTGAGGAACATAAAGATAGCAAACTCCGTTTTTAACTCCGCTTTCTTTGACTGCCTTTTCAACATCATCAGTAATATCAACAAACTCTTCCCTTAAAGAGGTTTTTACTGTTAAAGTTTTGCTCACGGCTTTAACCTCCCTATTCTTTCTACTGCTTCTTTTATTCTTTCCTTAGATTGAGTGAGAGCAAATCTTATGTATCCTTCTCCATGCTCACCAAATCCAACCCCAGGAGTACATAAAACTTCAGCTTCTTTCAAAAGTTTTGCAACAAAATCTATTGAATTTGTTCCACGTGGAACTTTCACCCAAAGATAAAAGGTTGCCATGGGTTTTCGCAATTCAAAACCAGCCCTTTTAAGTCCTTCATATAGAATATCTCTTCTTTCTTTGTATATGTCCCTGATTTCTTTTAAAATACTGTCATCGGTGTCAAGGGCTACTATGCTTGCCTCCTGAATAGCCTGAAAAACTCCAGAGTCAAGATTTGTTTTAACCTTTCCCAGCCCTGCAAGAACATCTTTATTACCCACTGCAAATCCTATTCTCCATCCAGTCATATTATATGTTTTTGATAAAGAATGAAATTCTATGCCGATTTCCTTAGCTCCATCTATTTGCATGAAACTAATAGGCTTTTCTTCATAGTAAACTTCTGAGTAAGCTGCGTCATGGCATACAATGATATTGTATTTTTTGGCAAATTCAATAATTTTTTTGTAAAAACTTTCATCAGCAACCGCGCTGGTTGGATTATTAGGATAATTTATAAAAATAAGTTTTGCCTTTTTGCATACATCCTCGGGGATTGAGTCAATATCAGGTAAAAAGCTATTTTCTTCCTTAAGAGACATAAAGTAAGGAATTCCTCCAGCAAACTTTGTTCCAACAGGATAAACAGGATATCCAGGAGAAGGAACAAGCACAATATCCCCCGGGTCAACAAAAGCAAGGGGGATATGACCAATTCCTTCCTTTGAACCTATGAGACTTAGAACTTCCTTTTCAGGGTCAAGGTCAACATTAAATCTTTTCTTATACCAATCTGAAACAGCCTGTCTAAAAGATAACATTCCTTCATAGCTTGGGTATCTATGGTGTTCTGGCTTTTCAACAGCTTTTTTCATTGCTTCCACAATATGATTCGGCGTTGGGATATCAGGGTCACCTATACTTAAATCAATTAAGTCAGCACCCTTTGAAATCGCTTCTCTTTTCATCTGGTCAATTGCTGCAAAAAGATAGGGTGGTAGTGTCCTAATTCTCTCAGCAAAATGAATCTCCATATCGTTCCTCCTAAATTAGTTTATTTATTCAGTTTACAAAATAAAGAAAAATAATTCAAAAAATTTTTAATGTTCCACGTGGAACATTAAATAATTTAGAATTTTTAGCATTCGGCTTATGGTAGGCAGAGCGGAAAAATCAAAATTTCTTATGAGTAAAAGACTGCCTTTCTTTAAATGGCGTTTTCAAGTATACCTGAAATTACCATTAGAAAAAGGAGGTTTTTCTCTCATCCCGTCATTCTGAGGGGCTAAACGCCCCGAAGCGCTGTCCTGAGCAAAGGAACTCTCTAATTGAACCTTTTTGGTGAAAAGGATGAGATTCTTCACTCCGCTTGCGCTCCGTTCAGAATGACAAAATAAGAAGTTCAAACGCTGTCCTGAGCCGAAGCCCTGAGCCAAAGCTCTGAGCCGAAGCCCTGAGCCAAAGCTCTGAGCCGAAGCCCTGAGCTTATGCGAAGGGTCTGCGAAGGAACTCTCTGATTGAAAAACCTGTTTGGTGAAAAAAAGATGAGATTCTTCCCCTTCGCTTCGCTCAGGGTCAGAATGACCCCTTTTCTTTTACCCCTTTTCTGTCACCTTTTTACCTGTTACCTCTTTTTATATGTCACCCAGAGGCAAAGCCGAAGGGTCTCCTTCTTTTTTTTGTTATTCCGAGGGGGTAAAAACCCCCAAGGCGTCGTCCTGAGCAAAGCGAAGGAACTCATTCCGATTATAGAAAAAAAGGAGGAGATTCTTCGCTAACGCTCAGAATGACAACATTCGAAGGGGATTCTTCGGTCGCTTACGCTCCCTCAGACGCTGTCCTGAGCAAAGCGAAGGAATGACAGAATAGTCCAAAACATAATTTCCTATTGGCAATTTCAGGAGTATACCTAAAATGTGAAAAAATTTTGTGTATATGTTAATATTTTAAAAATGTCTGAACTAAGACTAAATCCAATAACTAATGACTGGGTCATAATGGTGGGTAGAGAAAAAACTCCTAAGGATTATATTGCCAGAGAAAAAAGAAAACTCCCTGAGTTTTCAGAAAATTGCCCCTTCTGCCCAGGACATGAAACTCATACACCTTCAGAGATTTACAGAATAAGAGATGAAAAAGGCTGGAGAATAAGGGTTGTTCCCAATAAATATGCTGTTTTGTCCCCTGAAGTTGAAAAATTAAGAAGGGAGGAAGGATTAAAAAAGTCTATTACAGGAGTGGGAATACATGAAGTAATAATAGAATCTCCTCTTCATAACCTCACAACAGCAATCATGTCTGTAAGTCAGATAAAAGATGTTCTTCAAACATATAAAGAAAGATTTCTTGCTCTTTATAGTGACAAAAGAATAGAACATGTGATAATTTTTAAAAATCAAGGACTTGCCTCAGGCACTACAATTCAACATCCTCATTCTCAGATAGTTGGGCTTCCGATTGTTCCTCTTCAGATTAGAGAAAGAGCATTAAAAGCAATGAATTTCTTTGATAACACAGGAGAATGCATTTTTTGCAAAACATTAAATGAAGAACTATCATCCTGCGTAAGAATAATCTCCAATACAGAACATTTTGTTTCCTTTATTCCCTTTGCCTCTCTTTCACCTTTTCACATATGGATTTTCCCTAAAAGACATTCAGGGTCTTTTTCCACAATAAAAGAAGATGAAATGTGGGACCTTGCCTTTAATTATAAATCTACTATGGCTAAACTTTACTATGGACTTGAAAACCCGGATTTTAATTTAGTATTAAGGTCAGGTAAACCTGCAGAAGGTGATTTAGAATATTTACACTGGTATATCAGTATTGTGCCAAGAGTTGCTCAAGCTTCAGGATTTGAACTTGGTTCTGGTATGTATATAAATCCTCTTTTACCAGAAATTGCAGCTGAATTTTTAAAAAATATTAATACAGATGGAGGTTAAAATGCACATTGACCCTTTAATATTTTTTTGGATATTTTTTATAATTATAACCCTTCAACCTGTAATAAAGCAGAGACTTCTTGAAAATGCAAGGATGAAACTCCTTGCAGAAATAGAAAAACAGAGAGGAAGCCGTGTGATTCTTCTTGTTCACAGGCAAGAGACCATGAGTTTCCTCGGTTTTCCTATTATGCGATATATTGATATCCATGACTCTGAAGAAGTATTGCGTGCTATCCATTTAACTGACGATAATACACCTATAGACCTTGTTGTACATACTCCGGGAGGGCTTGCTATTGCTGCAACTCAAATTGCAAGAGCACTTTCAAAGCATAAAGGAAAGGTTACAGTTTTTGTCCCTCACTATGCAATGTCTGGAGGGACTTTAATAGCCCTTTCAGCGGATGAAATCGTAATGAGTGAACATGCTGTGCTTGGTCCACTTGACCCACAGCTTGGACAGTTTTCTGCAATTTCTATATTAAGTGTAGTACAAAAAAAATCAATTGATGAAATTGATGATTCTACATTAATTCTTGCTGACCAGGCTGAAAAAGCAATAAGGCAGATGAAAGATACAATCACAGAAATTGTTTCACGCAGTCATCCTGAAGATAAAGCCAGAGAAATTGCTGAAAAGCTTGTCTCTGGAAAATGGACTCATGATTATCCAATAAGTTATGAAGAAGCAAAAGAACTTGGTCTTTCAGTCAGCATTGATATACCTAAAGAGGTTATGCTTCTTATGAATCTTTATCCTCAGCCTGTAAGACAATCAGTAGAGTATATCCCGGTTAAAAGGACGAGTAAAATACAATAAAATTATCTTTTCCAGAAAGCAGGAGTAAAAAGTATAATATTCAAGCTGATAAAATACTCAGCATATCTTATAATCCTTAAGAAAAAGCAAGAAATCTCCAACTCTTTTTGCAGAATAGGCGTCATGGGTTGCAATAACTATAATGGAGTTCACTGTTTTTTTCAATTTAATAAGAATTTCTTCAATTATCTTAGTGTTTTCTTGATCAACTGAAGCTGTTGGCTCATCAAGAAACAAAACCTCTGGCTCTAAAACAATTGCTCTTGCAATCCCCATTCTTTTTGCCTCACCACTTGATAAACTGAGAGCATTTTGGTTCTTTTTATGAAGTAAACCGACAAAATCAAGAGCTTTTTCAACTCGTTTTTTTATGTCTCCTTTATTCATCCCTCTTATTGTTAATCCATAGGCAACATTTTTAAAAACTGTTGTGTTAAAAATTCCAATGTTTGGCAATAGCAATGTAATCCTTCTTCTTAAATTCAGATTATTCTCAACAACTTTTCCGTCTTCATAATAAACAACTTCACCATTGTTAGGACTTTCCAAAAGTGCACAAATTCTTAAAAGAGTTGATTTTCCTGAACCATTTGGTCCCATTAAAACATATACTCCGCTTTTTTCAAATGAAAAGGAACAACCATCAAGCACAATTTTACCATTGTAAGATTTTGTAATATTTGAAATTATTAAACTTAAAGCCACTGGATGGACTCCTTTGTTCCTTTTTTCTGGATTGAAAATAAAAAAATGTTTATTAAAAAAGAAATTATAAGAAGTATTATCCCAAGAGCCATAGCAAGCTCAAAATTGCCTTTATCTGTTTCAAGAGCAATAGTGGTTGTCATTACACGGGTGTATCCTGCTATATTTCCTCCAACAATAAGTATTGCTCCAACCTCAGCCATCACTCTTCCAAGTGCTGCACAGACTCCAGCAATTATTCCATATCTTGCTTCTTTTATCATTGTGAGAGTTATTTGAAAAGGTGTTGCTCCAAGAGTTTTGGCTGCAAGTTTTACTGAAGGGTCTACTTTAACAATTGATGAATGGGTAATTGCTGCCACAATGGGAAATGCGAGAATGCTCTGAGCAATAATCATGGCAGAGGGTGTGTAAAGAAGAGTTAAAAATCCAAGAGGACCACTTCGGGAAAGCAAAAAATAAAGAAATAATCCTACCACCACTGGAGGCAAACCCATGAAAGTATTAAGCAAGGTTATAAGTGTGTTTCTACCAAAAAATTTTTTTAATCCAAGCAAAGCACCAACAGGAATGCCTGTTAGGGTTGCAAAAGCAAGAGCTGTGCCTGAAACTTTGAGAGACAGAAATATTATCTCTAAAAGTTCTCTGTCAAGATGCAGAATAAGATAAAATGCCTGCTTAAAGGATTCCAAAATAAAGTTCATTTTGCATTAGGAATAAAGAGTTGATTTCCAAATTTATCCTTAAAAGATGCTATGGCATTTTGTCCTTCCTTTGAGATTATCCAGTTTACAAACTCCATAGCTTCTTTATATTTTACATGTTTATGCTTTTGTGGATTTACTGCCATAACACCATATTGATTAAATAAAACAGGGTCTCCCTGAAATAGTATTGTCAGGTCAAGTCTGTCTTTTATTACAAGCCATGTTCCTCTGTCAGTAAGTGTATATGCCTGCTTTTCATTTGCAATTCTTAAAGTTTTTTCCATTCCCTGCCCTGCTTCAAGATACCACTTTTGTCTCTTTGGTTCAATTTTTGCCCTCTGCCACAATGATAATTCTTTTATATGGGTTCCGGATTTATCTCCCCTTGAAATAAAAAAGCTTTGAGATAAAGCAATTCTTTTAAAAGCATCTACTGCTTCTTTAACTTCTTTTATTTTTGCTGGGTCATTTTTAGGACCTACAATAATGAAATCATTATAGCAAACATCATGACGGTTTATAAAATAGCCCTGTTTTACAGCTTCAAGCTCAAGTTCCTTTGCATGGACAAAAACAGCATCCGCATCTCCTCTTTTGCCTATCTCAATTGCTGCACCTGTACCTCTTGCAATAACCTTGACTTTGATACCTGTTTTTTTCTCAAATAATGGCAAAATATGACTGAGTAAACCAGAATTTTCAACAGAAGTAGTTGTAGCAAGAATTATTACATTTTGCTGAGCTACTGCCTCATTTGCCATAATAAATAATGAAAATAAAAGAGCTAATAAGATTTTCATTTTAGCACCTCCTCATTATGTTTAATTTTATATAACGCTGTGCATAAAAAAATTAAATTTCAAAATTTTTAATCTCCTCTGAAAGAAATTTCTTAAAATTCTCATGAATTTTCCAGAATTGTTCGATTGCCTTTTCAGCAGTCTCGGTAATCCTTGTTCCTCCACCACTTTTGCCTCCAACCTGAGTTTCAACAAAAGGTTTTTTTGCCTGTCTGTTCATTGAAGCAATAAGTCTCCATGCCTGTCTGTATGACATATTTAGAGATTTGGCTGCTTTTGAAATTGAGCCATACTGTTTGATTTTTTCAAGTAAGGCTATTCTTCCATAACCCAAAAATGTTCCCTCACTTCCTTCAATCCATATTTTACCTTTAAGTGTATACTCTCCATGTTTTTCACTGCCAGTAATGCAAAACTGGTGCGGATCTTTTAATGGTTTCCTTCCCCTTTTCTTCACAGTATGGTACTGTATAATAAAACATAATGAGCTGTCAAGAAAAAAGTTTTACCTGAAATTGCCAATAGAAAATTATGTTTTGGACAATTTTGTCAGCGGAGTCATACTGCCCTTCTTATTCTGTCATTCCTTCGCTGTCCCTTTGCTGACCCCTTTGCATAAGCTCAGGGCTTCGGCTCAGACAGCATCTGAGCGTCTTTTTTTTGTCATTCTGACCCTGAGCGAAGCGAAGGGGAAGAATCTCCACATGAGACCCTTCTTACGCCTCAGGGTGACAGGTTAAAAAGGAGGACAGGTTAAAAAAGGGTGACGGAAAAAGCGTCATTCTGAACGGAGCGTCAGCGGAGTGAAGAATCTCATCGTTTTCCGAGTAAGCGTCAGCGAAGAATCTCCTCCTTTTTCACCAAACAGGTTTTTTAATTAGATAGTTCCTTCGCTGACCCTTTGCATTAACTTAGGGCTTCGGGGCGTTTAGCCCCTCAGAATGACGGGATTAGACAAAAACCTCATTTTTCTAATGGCAATTTCAGGTTTAACAAAAACGGGTTAAGAACATCTCAAAAGATTTTTTTTATTTCATTGAAAATTCAAGAAAAAATTATCTCAAAAACCACTTTTTTATCTCATTTAATGAAATGAACTTTTTTACGGGCCTGCCATGTGGGCAGTGTTGAGGGTCAGATGTTTTCTCAAGCTCTTCAAGGAGAACTTTTAGTTCTGCCTGGGTTATTTTATCATTAGCTCTTAAGGAACTGTGACATGCCATAGTTGCTGCCATTTTCCTTTTAATATCTATAAAATCTGGCTTACCAATTTCTTCCTTTAAAGTAAAAGCAATACTTTCAATTATCCCAGCGATATCAGCAGTCTTCAAAATATCTGGTATCGCTCTGATAATTATTGAGTTTTGCCCGAAATCCTCAGCCTCTATGCCAAGTTCATTTAGAATACCAATATTTTCTCTTATTAAAGTGTATTCCTGCGGATTCAGATTTATAACCTGTGGGAAAACAAGCCTTATCTGTTGTTCATAGATTTTATTTAGAATTTTTTCAAAGTTAACTCTTTCATTGGCAGCGTGATAGTCAAGAAAAACTATGCCATCCTTTTGAGCTATTGCTATAATTGCATTACCAAGCTCTAAAATAGGCTGAAGGCTGAAGGGCACCCCAAAAAGTCTGGGACTTTTTGGGGACCCCAAGGCTGAAGGCTGAACAGAGAAATTAAGTTCAAGGGCTTCAGAATAAGTTAAATCAGTTCTCCATTCAGCTGGATTTTCTGAAACAACAGAAGGTTTATCATAACTTTCTGTAATTCTATAAATAAGTTGACTAATCTTGTATGGCTCACGAAATCTTACCTCTTTTTTTGCAGGATGAACATTAAAATCAACAGCCTCAGCTGGAAGTTCAATAAAAATCAAAAACTGAGGGTGGGTATCCTTTATATGGAATGCCTTATAAAGTGTGCTTACTATAAGAGAATCTTTTACAGGTCTTCTATTTACAAAAATAAGCTGTTTTGAACGATTCCTTCTCAATAGGTCTTCGTTTCCTATGAAAAGTTCTATTTTATAGCCATAATTGGATATGGTCTTTACTTTGAGCTTTTCAATAAATTCTAAACCAAAAATCTGAGCAATTCTGTCCATTAGAGATTTTGCTACCGGAATATTTAAGATTTCCTGTCCGTCTATACTAAGATAAAAGGAAATTTCTGGATAGGAAAGTGCATAATTTTGAACAGTTTCTATTAAGTGTGCCTTTTCTGTAGAAGGAGATTTAAGAAATTTTTTTCTCACAGGGGTATTAAAAAAAAGGTCTCTTATTTCTATTGTTGTCCCCTTTGTAACTGCAGGCTTTTGTTCAATTATATTACCTCCTACAAGATAAAGCTCTGTTCCTGAATTTTCATCTCTATGTTGAGTAATAATTCTTAACTTGCTTACCTGAGCTATTGAATAGAGAGCTTCACCTCTAAACCCAAGAGTACGGATATTAAAAAGGTCATGCTCTTTTTCTATCTTGCTTGTTGCATGTCTTTGAAATGCTAAAGCAACATCTTCCTGTGAAATCCCTTCTCCATCATCAATCACTTTTATTTCAGCAATTCCATATTCCTTAATATATATATGTATTGAATGAGCTCCTGCATCTATTGAATTTTCTATAAATTCCTTGAGTGCAGAAGCAGGTCTTTCAACAACCTCACCTGCAGAAATCTTACCAACAAGGCTTTCAGAAAGTATTTTGATTTTTGCCATTCTTACCAGGGACCGTATTCAAACCACCAGGGATGGCAGCCGTACCAGAACCAAATTGATGGACGCCAGTAATAATATGGATGATAAGGCTCTCTTTTTTTCCATAAATAGGTTGCCTGCGCTTCAATAAAAGGGAATTTATATGGCATTTCATCAATTTTGCCTTCTTTAAGACCCTTAAACTTACCCACAATCGTTATCAGTCTTCCTTTTGAATAAACTGCACAGTCAAGAAAATTTTTTGAAGTTGCTATAAATCTACCCTCAGATGAATCTGTTTCAGAAGGATAACCTTCTCTGTCAAGTGGTAAATAAAGAATCTCAAAAACTGTTCCATCTTGCGTGTTTGTGCAATTTGTAATTCTTCCTCCCCATAAAAGAGATACATCAATGTATTTTTCAGGATTATTTTTTACTATGGAAAATGGAACATCTCTTAAAGCAGGAATATCATCCAAGGGCTTGGGGAGTGTTGCACAACCATATACAAAAAACAGGAAACAGAATAATATGTAATTTTTGACCTTCATATTTCATTATATCAATAATGTGTTAAAATAAAAAATCTAAAAAGGCTTATCGGAGGTAAGAATGAATAAAGTTCTAATGAAAGGTAATGAGGCAGTTGCAGAGGCTGCTGTGCAGGCAGGATTAAAATTTTATGCAGGATATCCAATTACCCCCCAAAATGAAATCCCTGAATATTTATCAAAAAGATTGCCAGAAGCAGGAGGGGTATTTATTCAGGCAGAAAGTGAACTTGCTGCAATAAACATGGTTTATGGTGCCAGTGCCTGTGGAGTAAGAGCAATGACTTCATCAAGTTCACCCGGCATAAGTCTTAAACAGGAAGCAATATCTTACTTAGCAGGAGCTGAACTTCCAGCAGTTATTGTTAATATTATGCGTGGCGGACCAGGACTTGGGAATATATCTGGCAGTCAGGCTGACTACTTTCAGGCTGTAAAAGGTGGTGGACATGGAGATTACAGGCTTCTTGTCTATGCTCCTTTTAGCGTTCAGGAACTCTGGGATTATACAGTACTTGCCTTTGAAAAGGCTGATGAATTAAGAACTCCTGTGATGATTCTTGGCGATGGCGTAATTGCCCAGATGATGGAGCCAGTTATACAGAAAGTGCCTGAGTTAAAAAATTTTGATAAATCCTCCTGGGCATTAACAGGTGCAAAGGGAAGACCTTCCCGCTTTATAAGAACTTTGCTTATGGGTGAAGGTGAGCTTGAAAAACATAACTGGAAGTTACAAGAAAAATATAAACAATGGAAGGAAAAAGAAGTAAAATACGAAACATATTTTATTGATGATGCAGAAATAGTTGTTGTTGCTTTTGGTTCTGCTTCAAGGATAACTCTTTCAGCAATAAGAAAGTTAAGGCAGCAAGGAATTAAAATAGGGCTTTTAAGACCAGTTACGCTTTTTCCTTTCCCAGAAGAGCCTATAAGACAGCTTGCTCAGGAAATTGAAAAATTTATTGTTGTTGAGTTTAATGCAGGACAGATGGTTGAAGATGTTAAACTTGCTGTAAATGGAATGTCAGAGGTTTATCTCTATGGTAGACCCGGTGGAAACATAGTAACAGCTGAAGATGTTTATGAGGCATTAAGTAATATAACAGCTACAGAACAAGTTATGGTAAAAGTATAATCTTTTATTTATTAGCAATGAATGTTGAAAAAGCATTAATATCTTTGCTCTTCTTAGCTGTAACATTAGTTATTTTTTTAATTTTAAGAGCTGTTTTTTTCAAAATCCTTCATCGCTGGGCAGAAAGAACTCATACAGAGCTTGACAACCTGATTATAAGCACAATAAAGTTTCCTTCAATTCTATGGTGCATAGGAATATCTCTTTATATCGTATTAGATACAGCAGAAATTCCCATAAAGTATAATACCTACCTTGTCAAATCAATTCATGTTCTGATAATTTTTTCAGTTACAGTTGCAATGGCAAATCTTGTAAGCAGACTTTTAAGCAACTATATTCAACATCAAAGTATTGCTGTTCAGTCTACAGGACTTCTTAATACAATTTTAAAGGGTGCTGTATACATAATCGGTATAATAATAATTCTTAATATCTTTGGAGTTTCCATTGCTCCATTAATTACTACTTTGGGAATTGGTGGATTAGCAGTTGCTCTTGCACTTAAAGACACTCTTGAAAATCTCTTTGCAGGAATCCATATAATGGCTGAAAAAACAATAAGGGTGGGTGATTTTATTCGCCTTGAAACAGGTCAGGAAGGATATGTGGAGGATATCTCATGGAGAACAACAAGAATCAGAATGATTCCAAATAATCTAGTGATAATACCTAACAGTAAGCTTGCCCAAAGCGTAGTTATAAATTACCATCTTCCTGAAAAAAGATTGTCCCTTCAAATCCCTGTAAGTGTAAGCTATTCAGAAGACCCTGAAAAGATTGAAAAAATACTAATTGAAGAGATTAAAAATGCAACCCCTGAAATACTCGGGCTTCTCAGTTCGCCAGAACCAGTTGTAAGATTTATTCCTGGATTTGGCGAGAATTCTCTTGATTTTACAATTGTATGCCAGATTGAAGATGTATCATATCAGTTTAATGTTCAGAATGAGTTAAGAAAAAGAATCTTTAGAAGATTCAAGGAAGAGGGTATTGAAATTCCCTTCCCTCAAAGAGTTGTCTGGTTAAAAAAGGAATCATAAAGTTATTTTGCTCTTGGATGATGTTTAAGGTATTCCTTCTTGAGTCTATCCATTGAAACCTTAGTATAAATCTGAGTTGTAGATATATCGCTGTGACCAAGCATTTTCTGAAGACTTCGTAAGTCAGCACCACCTTCAAGTAAATGGGTTGCAAAACTATGCCTTATCATATGGGGAGTAACCTCTACACAGGCAATTCTTCCCATTGCTTTCAGGTTCTGCCAGAATCTTTGCCTTGTCATTGGCTGTCCACGATTATTGAGAAAAACATAATCAGTTGCTCTTTTTTTCAAAAGCTTCGGCCTTAACTCTGTAAGATAATTTTTAATTCTTTCAATTGTTCTTTGAGCAATAGGGACAACCCTTTCCTTATCTCCCTTACCTTTAATCCTTATAAATCCTGCTTCAAAATTTATATCACTCAAGCGAAGCTTTACAAGCTCGCTAACTCTTAATCCTGATGCATACATTAATTCAAGCATTGCCATATCTCTTAAGAAGTACTTGCTTTCAAGCATCACTGAAAGAAGTTTTTTTAGTTCATCAAGCGCCAGCGCCTTTGGAAGCCTTAGCCATAGTTTTGGTGATTTAAGTCCCTCTGTAGGGTCATAGGAAATTTTATTTTCAAAAATCAAGAAACGGAAAAACTGTTTTAATGTTGAAAGAACCCTTGCAATAGAAGCTGATGAGTATCCTTTTTCTTTCATTGTTAAAAGATAGTTTGTAATATCATTTTTCTTACAGCTAAGAAAAGAAATCTCTTGCTCATCAACAAATTTTAAAAATGTCTTAAGGTCATTTTCATAGGATTTTACTGTATTTAAGGAGAGAGCCTTTTCAGTTAGAAGATAATTAAGAAACTTTTTGATTGCTTCTTTGTTTTCCATTATTTATAAACTCTTCAATTCCCACCTGTGTTCGTAACATATCGTAAAAAATCTTTCCAATATGAAATAAATTTTCTGTATCTGCCCTGTTATAGGAGATTAAACGCTCAAGACTATCAATGCTTCCATTTAAATAGGCTTTCCAGAGCTTTACTGCATCATAACCATTTAATCCTTTAAGTTCTTCATCTCTTTCAATAAGAAATATCGTTTCAAGTTTCTTAAGCCCACCCTGAATTCCAAGCCTTTTACCTGCAAAAAAAAGGTCAAAATGGGGAATGTGTTCAATCTTTAGATTGGGAAATTCTTTTTTAAGAAAGGGAATATCAAAAATGCTACCGTAAAAGGTTATCAGATATTTGTTTTCGTCAATCGCTTCCTGAAGTGCCTCTTCAGTAAGATTTTCTCCTTTAACCAATGCCTTATATCCATTTACTGAATACAAGCCGACAATAGTTACATAGCCTCCCTTTTCTGGTGTCAGCCCGTTTGTTTCTATGTCAAGACATACTGCATCATTGATAAATTCTTCAAAAAGTCTCCAGTGTTCTCTTTTTTTTAAATTTTTAGTAAAAAACCCGCAATCTCTTGTCTTTAAGGAATGCAAAGCCTCGTAAAGAAAATCATCATAAATTTTCTTTCTTTCCCTGTCTATATCCAGAATTTCTTTACAACAAAAAAAATCTTCCCATGTAAGAACGCCTTCTTTCCAGAGCCTTCTTTCTCTTTTTTCTCCTATGCCATCAAGAAGTATAAAACTGTTTCTAATCATAACTTTATTATATTCGGCTTGTGAAAAATTAAACAAGCTTTAAAAAATTTTAATACTTGAATATTGAATTAAAATCTGAAATAATAATTTATTAAAAATTTTTTAGAAAGGGGGGGAAAAGTGTATAAACTAAAAAAATCCCTTTCAAAAATTTTATCTCCTATAACAATTATGCTAATTCCACATGGAAGAACCAAAGTTTATAGGTTGAAAATTCCTTTCTCTTTCATCGTCTTAATTGTTTGTATATGGCTTGTATTTAATTTGTATGTTTTTTCGGTGGCTGTAAATACTGCTGAATATTACATGATGAAACAAAAATTTTCTTCCATCATGAATAAATTCAATGAACTTAGGTCAACCATTATTTCTTTAAAACATGCTGAAGAAGAACTTAATAGAATTTTTTCTTTAAAATCAAAAAAAGAAATTTTTGAAAATTTAAAGATTCAGCCTTCTGGAGATATTAACATTGACGAGTTGAAAAAACTTTCTGAAGAAACAATAAACTCTGTTAATGAAATAAAAAAGTTTCTATCAGAACAACAGAACATTTATAAATCAACTCCGCTTGGATGGCCTGTTAAAGGAGAAATAACCTCTTTCTTCGGCAAAAGAGAGCATCCAAAATATGGACATGAAGAGTTCCATACAGGAATTGACCTTTCAGTGTCTACAGGCACAGAAGTCAGAGCAACGGCAGAGGGCATAGTTGTCTTTTCAGGATATCAGGCAGGAAATGGCAATATAGTCATGCTCAAGCACGGATATGGCTTTACAACTATTTATGCTCATAATCAAAAAAATCTCGTAAATGTTGGGCAGAAGATAAAACGGGGAGATATTATCGCATTATCAGGTAGTACAGGAACAACTACCGGACCTCATCTTCATTATGAGATATGGAAAGATAATACACCTGTTAATCCTTTGCCCTATCTAAAGGAGGAATTTTAATGATTTTAAAAAAACAACAGAAAATGGAGACAGTTATAGGTTCTGAAACTTATATTAAAGGTGAAATAACTTCAAACAGCAGTATAAGAATTGATGGCACAGTTGAGGGCATACTTAAAGCTGACTGGATTTCAGTGGGAGATTCTGGGAAAATTATAGGAAACATTACTTGCAGGGGCATTATTGTCGGTGGTAGTGTAAATGGAACAATAAATGCTTCAGAAATTATTACAATTACTCATAAAGGAAGCGTAACAGGAGAAATCTTCACCGTAAAAATTTCCATTGAAGAAGGCGGAAAATTTGAAGGAAAATCTTGTATTCAGCTTTCAGCTCTTTTCCCGGAGGAAAAATAACATTTATTGTGAATTGTAGAACTCTTTTCTTTGGTGAAGGTCTTTTTGAGACATTACTCTGGCAAGGAAGGACAAGAAAGCTTCTTAGACATTTTAAAAGGCTTGAAAATTCTGCCGAATTTTTTCATATACATTGCCCAAATTATGAAGAATTCTGTCACAGAATAGAAGAAAAAACAAAAGGAAGGAAGACTCTATATGTAAAGTTTTGCCTGATTGCAAAGGGAAAAGATATTTATTTTTCATATCCCGAAGAAAGTGACACTCTCATAATTGTCAAGGAATATAAGACTGATTTAACTCCTAAAAAACTTTGTATCTCAACCATTAAAAGACACAGCAAAAATATAGTGATTTACCACAAAACAATGAATTATCTTCCAAATATTCTTGTAAAAAGAGAGGCTATCTCAAAGGGCTTTGATGATGCAATTATACTTAATGAATGGGATGAAATTACAGAATGCTCTTCATCAAATATTTTAATAGTTAAAGGAGATAGCTTGCAAACTCCTGCAAGAGAATGCGGACTTTTGTCAGGAACAACACTTCAGATTCTCCTTGAAAAAGCAGGTGTAAAAGAGGAAAGAATTAAAACAGAAGACCTTTATAAAGCCAGCGCTGTTTTTATATTAAATAGTCTGACAGGAGCATTACCTGCATTTCAGGTAATGGATAAAAAATATCCTGTTGATAATGAAATTTTTAAATATTTAAATTCCTTTATTGATGAGGAAAATCAACCATAAATGAAACTCATTCTTTCTGGCAGTTGGCTTAACAAAAAGGGGTTCTATGAAGCTGAAATTGAAGATATTAAATTCTACAAAAACTTAAATAAAATCAAAAATGTTACTCCGCCAAGTTTTGCTGTATTTTCCTATCATCTTTCAGAAGAGACTCTTAATTTAACCGTTAAAAAGCCTGTTTTACCTGAGGTTTTAATAGTTAAAATTAAAAAATTCAAAAAAATTAACCTGAAACCTGAAACAATAAAGCTTATACTGAAAGGCAAAGCACTTAAAGATGAAGAATTTAGAGAAGGTGTCTTAAAAATACACAGACTAATAGAGAATGGAACAGTTTATCAGATAAATCTGACAAATCGTATTGATTTTGAACTCTGTGGAGACCCATTAAGTCTTTTTTCAAATTTTTATAAAAATCAACCTGTTCCTTACGCATTTTTTCTTCATACTAACAATTTCTTCATAATTTCTGGTTCAATGGAACTCTTTTTAGAAAAAATTAACAACAAAATCATAAGCAAACCCATAAAAGGAACAGCAAGTTCTCCTGCATTTCTTGAGGAAAGCTTAAAAGACAGGGCAGAAAATCTCATGATCACAGACATGATGCGAAATGATATAGGCAGAATATCCCATTTCGGAAGTGTCAAAGTACCAGAGCTATTCAAAATAACAAAATACAAAACCCTCTATCAGATGCATTCAACAGTTGAAGGTAAAACCGATAAACCATTAATTGAAATAATAAAAGAAACCTTTCCACCAGCCTCTGTCACTGGCGCACCAAAAAGAAAAGCTGTTGAGATGATTGATATGCTTGAACCTCATAACAGAGAGTATTATTGTGGATGTGCAGGACTTATAAGAAATGAAACAGATTTTACCTTATCTGTGCTAATAAGAACTGCTGTAGGAAAAGAAAATCTTCTTTCCTACTACGCAGGTTGCGGTATTGTCTGGGACTCTGATCCTGAGAAAGAACTTGCAGAGCTTTATTTAAAAGTCAAAGCGTTTTGTATAGAAAAGGGAAATATATATAGCTGATTTAGATGAAATTTTAAATGCTATAAAGCATATAAA
>Ga0209227_1000969_pt1 | contig 23441 bp, 15 predicted proteins | sample YNPBryantNP2012_FD_185815 | JGI IMG/M metagenome (GOLD analysis project Ga0209227, IMG submission 185815) | Anoxygenic and chlorotrophic microbial mat microbial communities from Yellowstone National Park, USA - YNP Bryant NP 2012 (SPAdes)... ...
ACTGCAGGTCGGGCGACTGACCACCGTGGGCGTGACCCACGCGAATGCCACGGCCTGGCACAACGCCGGCTATCGCGGCGCCGGGGTGCGGATCGCCGTGATTGATGGCGGCTTTGAAGGCTACACCACCCTGCTCGGCGACGACCTGCCGGCGAGGGTGGTGGCGCAGAACTTCGCCTCGACCGGCGATATCGGCGGCGGGACGCCCCACGGCACCGCCTGCGCTGAGATCGTCTACGACATGGCCCCCCAGGCCAGCCTCTACCTGCTGCGCATCAACACCACCCTCGATTTGCAGCGCGCCGTGACCTATGCCATTGAGAATGGCATCCACGTGATATCCTCCTCGATCGGCTTTTATAATGTGGCGCCCGGCGACGGCACAGGCTTTCTGGCCGACGAGGTCGCCCGGGCGCGCAACGCCGGGATCACCTGGGCGACCGCCGCCGGGAACCAGCGCGAACGGCACTGGGGCGGGATCTTCAATGATCCGGACGGTGACCGGTTTCACGAATTCACGCCTGGTGTCGAGATCAACTGCTTTGCCGTTGCGCCCGGGGGCGAGTGTGCGGCGATCCCCGCCGGACGCCTGTTTATTGCCTTTCTTCGCTGGGATAACTGGACCGCGCCGGTGAACCAGGATTACGACCTCTATATCGTGCGCTGGAACGGCAGCGCCTGGCAGAACATCAGCAGCGGCGGCGACAGCTTCCAGAATGGCGGCGCCAATCAACGCCCGACCGAGATCGCCGTCGCGCAGACCTCTGGTGGCCCAACCGCCTACGGCATCATCATCGAGCGCTACAGCGCCACCCGAGCGAATGTGAATTTTAATCTGTTTGTAGAAGGGGCGCGTTTCCGCCTGAATGTTCCCTCGCGGAGCCTGGGCGACCTCGCCGATGCGCCAGGGGCGATCACCGTGGCCGCGCTCGATTCGCGCAGCCCCTTCCCCCAGGAGCCGTATAGCTCGGAAGGGCCGACCAATGGCCCGGGCGGCACGCTCAATGGCGGTAGCGTCAAGCCAGATCTGGCGGCCTTCGCCAATGTTGATACGCGCGCCTACGGCACAACCCCGGGCCAGCAGTTCAACGGCACGTCGTCGGCCACGCCGCACGTCGCCGGAGCCGCCGCGCTGGTGCGGGGGGCCTTTCCCGGTTATGGTCCCGCCCAGGTCACCGCCTTCCTGACCGGCCGGGCGATCGACATGGGGCCGCCTGGCCGCGACACCATCTCTGGCTACGGGCGCCTCTGGCTGGGCGATTCACCGGCGAGCAACACAACGCCATCGCCATCCCCATCGCCATCGCCTACCCCGTCACCACCATCGTTGTTCCGCGTCTTCCTGCCGACGTTGCACAGGTAGAGCCGGCCCGCCGGGCGAGGTTCATGCATGCGCGGCGACCTTGGCGCCGCGCCCGCGCGCCGGGGGCCGCGCGCTGTTCCGCCGCGCGCCGGCCAGATTGGCCGCATCATCTTCCGCCAGGTCGTGTATACTCTACCACGTATCGGGCGCTCCCATTCCGGGCAAGGCGGGCGGGGCACTCGCGCGCCCGCGGTCCAGCCCCTGGACTGGCGTGAACATAAGCCCTCGGCGAGGGGTGTGGGGCAACCGGGTTGCCCCACGCCCCCGCCCGCGGGAAGGTGCGGGCGCAGCCCGTGCGCAGGGGGATGGGGCAACCGGGTTGCCCCACGCCCCCGCCCGCGGGAAGGTGTGGGCGCAGCCCTCACGCGGGGGGATGGGGCAACCGGGTTGCCCCATCCCCCCACCCGGTGGGAGGGTGTGGGAGGGCGCAGCCCTCCCAGGAAGGATGCTCATCCCGTCGGTGTGCGGCGGAGCCGCATAGACGGCTGACGGGAGCTGGGGGCGCCCGATACTCTGGAGGCGCGGAGAACACCAGTTTCTCCCGAGTTCACGCCGGTGGGGTGCGGCGAAGCCGCACAAGTAGCTGGGATCTGGAAGGAGTGAGGCATGGCCCGGCTCAGTGAAACGGAGATTACCGCGCGGCTGGAGACGCTCAGTGGCTGGACGCGCCGTGGCGAGGAGATCGTCAAGACCTATAAACTGCCGACCTTTCCGGCGGCGATCGCCTTTGTCGTTCAGGTCGGCTTTCTGGCCGAGGCCGCCGGCCATCATCCGGATGTGGACATCCGCTATAACAAGGTGACGCTGGCGTTGACCACCCACGATGCCGGCGGGTTGACGGAGAAGGATTTCCAACTGGCCGCCGCCGCCGATGAGGCCATGGGGTAGGAACCATGGCCCTGTCGCGACGGGAGGAGGCGCCCCAGTGTGGCACTTCGGTGCCGTACCCGCCCCCAGTAGGAACCACGGCCCAGTCGCGGCGGGAGGAGGCGCGGGAGGGCCTGGCGGTCCCAGACGTTCCCATCGGGCAGCGGCGCGGGGAAAGCAGGTTGCCCCGCTTTCCTCCAACCGCCGGTCAGCGGGGTTCTCGCGGCGCCCCCGCGCATCCTCAAGATGAAGCAAAACGGTTCCTGGGAGGGCTGCGCCCTCCCAGAGCCTCCCAATAATCGCATGGCCAAAATTGACGGGATCTTTTACGCCCGGCGCGGAGAGGGAACGCCGGTCATCCTGCTCCACGGGGCCGGGGGCACGCACCGCCACTGGGGCGAGTTGTTCGCGCCCCTGGCCGCCACGGCGCGGCTGATCGCCCCGGATCTGCCCGGCCACGGGCGCTCGGCGCCGTTGGGGCACACCAGCATCGCCGGCTACGCCGGGGTCGCCCTGCGCCTGCTTAATGCGCTGGGGCTTGACCGGGCCGTGCTCGCCGGTCATTCGATGGGCGCGGCGGCGGCCCTGGAGGCGGCCCTGGCCGCGCCGGATCGGGTGCGCGGGCTGGCGCTGATCGGCGCCAGCGCCCGCCTGCGGGTGGCCCCGGAATTGCTCCAGGGGCTCGCCACCGACCCCAATGCGGCCATTGAACTGCTGGTTCAGTGGATCTACCCCGAGGCGGCGGCACACCTGCGCGCTCCGGCGGCGGCCGAATTCCGACAATGCGATCCGGCGGTGCTGCGCGGCGATTTCGCCGCCTGCGATGGGTGGGACGCGCGCCCCCGCCTGGGAACGCTGCGCCTCCCGGCGCTGGTGATCTGCGGCGAGGCCGACCGGATGACGCCCCCGAAGCTGGCCCGCGAGTTGCAGACGCTGCTCGAGGCCGAATTGACGCTGCTGCCAGGCGTCGGGCACATGCCGATGCTCGAGGCCCCCGAAGCCACCGCTGCGGCGCTCCAGCAGTGGTTGGAAAGACTGTAGAGGCAGCAGTCAGGGCGTCCTCCCACAGCCGGCTGTCGCTGTTCGGCCCGGACCTCACTTGCCAATACAAAAACGCGAAAAAATCACCTCGAGCAGGTCATCGCCGACGGTCTCGCCGGTAATCTCGCCAAGGGCATTGAGGGCCGCGGTCAGGTCGCCGCCGATGAGGTCGGTGGGATGCCCGGTTTCCCAGCCCGCCAGGGCGGCGCGGAGGTGCTCCTCGGCGCGACGCAGAGCATCGCGGTGGCGCGGATTGCTCACCAGACGGGCCTCGGCGGCGGCGGGCGGCACGCCGCCGAGGAGCGCGGCGGCCACGGCGCACGCCAGGGCCGCGACGCCCTCGCCGGTGCGCGCCGAAATAGCGACGCTGCTCAGACGCCGCGGATGGGCGAACGGCGCCTCGGGCGGCCCATCCGCGCCGGAGCGGGCGTCAATCTTGTTCCACACCAGAATGGTCGGCTTCTCCAGCGTAAGTCCGGCGATCTGGGCGTCGCCGGGGGTGAGGGGCGCCGCCGCGTCGAGCACCAGCAGGGCCAGGTCGGCGCTATCGAGGGCCGCCCGCGCCCGCTCGATGCCGAGTTGCTCGACCGGGTCGGCGCTCTCGTGGATGCCGGCGGTGTCCACCAGGGTCACCGGAATACCTTCCAGATTGGCCGTCTCTTCCAGCGTGTCGCGAGTGGTGCCGGGAATGGGGGTGACGATGGCCCGCTCGGCGCGCAGCAGGGCGTTGAGCAGGCTGGACTTGCCGACGTTGGGCCGGCCCACGATAGCCACCCGCGCCCCCTGGCGGTAGATGATGCCCTGCTCGGCCCCGGCGAGGAGCCGCTCCACCGTGGCCAGGCCGGCGCGCAGCGACGGGCCGAGGTCCTGCGGTTCGACCTCGTCTTCGGGAAAATCCACCACCACGGTGACGTAGGCCAGACACTCGAGCAGGGCCGCGCGCGCGCCGCGCACCTCGCGGGCGAGCCAGCCGCCCAACTGAGCCTGGGCCAGGGCCAGCCCGGCGGCGGTGCGGGCGCGGATCACGTCGAGGGTGGCCTCGGCCTGTGAGAGATCGATGCGCCCGTTGAGGAAGGCGCGCAGGGTGAACTCGCCGGGGCGGGCCAGGCGCGCCCCCGCGGCCAGAACCAGCCTCAGGGCGCTCTGGAGGGGCTGCGGCCCGCCGTGGCAGGAGATCTCCACCACATCCTCGCGGGTGAAACTGTGCGGCGCGCGCATAAAGGCCACCAGCGCCTCGTCAACGACAGCGTTGGTGGCCGGGTCAACCACGTGGCCGTAGCGCAGGCGATAGGGGCGCAGGGGGCCAGGGCGGAAGGGGCGGAAGATGCGCGCGGCGATGGCGCGGGCCCCGGCCCCGCTGATGCGCACGATCCCCACCCCACCCTCGCCGGGAGGGGTCGCAATCGCGGCAATGGTATCGTCGTACACTGCTGGCAGGCTCTCGACACGAATCCACGCGCCCGATAGGGCGCCTGCCTCTATTGTAGCAGTTTCTCACGTGACCATGGGGGAACCAGGTTCCCCCATGCCCCCGCCCGCAGGAAGGTTTGGGAGGGCTACACCCTCACGCAGGGGGATGGGGAAACCGGGTTTCCCCATCCCTCTGATACGGCCCCGGGGGCCTTTGACGCGGCGCTGCCCCTGAGCTATAATGCCTGTGGGCCGGTAGCTCAGGGGTAGAGCACCTGACTTTTAATCAGAGGGTCGTGGGTTCGATTCCCACCCGGCTCACCATTCCAGCCGTCCATGCGGCTGCGCCGCACAACGCCGCAATGCACATACGGTTGTTCCTGGGAGGGCGCACCCCTTCCAGACCCTCCCGCTGGGTAGGGGGAAACCCGGTTTCCCCCTACCCCTCTCCGAAGAGCTATTCTCGCGTTAGGAAGCCTGGTGTCAAGAAGGCACCAGGCTTCTTTGTTGCCGTTGACAACCAGACTCCGGCTGACAGCCAGGGACGCCTGATCGAGGAGCGTGACAGCGCGCGCCAGGCCCTCGACCAGGAGCAGAACCAGGCTGAGCGCCTGCGCAAGCTGCTGCGCGAAGCGCGCGAGCAACCTGGAGCAGCGCGTATGGCCAGCAGCGCGCCGGCGAGCGGTGCGCCCCCACTGGCACTCCCTGCACCGCCGCCCGCTGACGCGGTCACCGAAGCGATCGTCGTCGTGGTTGCCTGCGACGTGGGCGCGATGATCAGCGACGTGCGGTCGGTGAATGAGAAGCTCGCGCGGCTGATCTCTGTCAGCCGCGCGGACATTCCACCCGAGCAGCGCCGGGCGCTCGCTGGCGCGCTCCAGAAGAATGTAGACGTAGCAGCGCACCTCTGGCTTCCTGGCCCGCAAGCTTCAACTACTGATGGCGCGCTCCGAGGGGGCGGCTTCGACGGCCCAGGATTGCACGCCGTGGGCTACGAAGGAGAAGGGCCGCACCACCACTCCTGCGCCGGTCAGGGCCCGCTCCAGTTCCAGCCGGCGGTCGAAGGGGCAGGCGAAGACCATGAAGCCGCCGCCGCCTGCCCCGGTGATCTTGCCGCCCCAGGCGCCGTGACGCAATGCCAGGGCGTAGACCTCTTCGACGATCGGCGGGGCGATGTGCGGCGAGAAGGCTTTCTTCACCTCCCAGGCGTCGTGGAGCAGGCGCCCGAAGTCGGCGATGCGCAATTCGCGCAGGTAGCGCGCAGCCTGGTCGACAAAGGCTTTGGTCTCGTCGTGGTAGCGCAGGGTGTCGCCTTTCACCAGGCGCTGCACCTGGTCCTCCATCAGGTGCCGGCGCAGCAGTTGCCGGTCGCCGATGTAGCCGATGATCAGGCAGCTCTCCAGTTCGAGCAGGGCGGTGGGGTCCATCACCACCGGCTCGACGATCACCCGCCCGGCCCCGAAGTGGTAGACGCACATGCCGCCAAAGACGGCGGCGTACTGGTCCTGGCGCCCGCCGGGGATGCCGAGATCCTGGCGTTCGATGCGGTAGGCCAGTTCGGCCAGGTCGTGGGGGTCGTAGCTCTCGCCGGCGACGGCGTAGAGCAGTTTCAGCATGCTTACCACCAGGGCCGACGACGAGCCCAGTCCGCTGCCGGGGGGCGCGTCGCTGAACATGGTGATGTTGTAGCCGGGGCGCTCGGGGGTGAAGGCCGGGCGCAGGTGCGGTATGGCGTCGAGCACCGCCTGGGGCAGGGGCAGCCGCCCGTCCCAGGCGCGCCCGCTGACCTGCCGGCTGACCTCTTGCAGGTCGAGCGAGCGGATGATCAGGCCCGGCTCCACGCTCGGGCTGAGCATGCAGCGCACGTAGAGGTTAATGGTGCAGTTGAGAACCTTGCCGCCGTACTCTTCAGCATAAGGGCTGACGTCGGTGCCGCCGCCGAAGAAGCCGATGCGCATCGGGGCGCGGGCTTTGTAGATTTTCACGGCCATCCCTCTCCGCTCTGGTCGGGTCGCGAAGCGGGGCCAGTATAGCAAGGAGGGGCCGAAATGGCAAAGGCATAGTTCAGGCCGACGGAACGAGACGCCGTGCAAGACGGTACGTCGACATCGTCCGCCCGGCGACTGAAGCCGCGGGCTAGCCGATGCGAAGCCCGCGGCGCGGGCTCGACAGGCCACGCAGGTGGCCTTCGCACCAGGAGCCGAGGCGTTTACGCCCACGGCACGGACGATCAACCGGACGTTGACGTAGCCCTGGTCGAAAGGTTAGTTATTCGATCCTGCTATGGTCTGTGCTATACTGCGAGAACGTTCAACCCCATGGGCATCCTGGCAGTGCGAGACGCCATCTCGGAGGCTTTTATGGACTTCACAGCGGTGACTGATCCCATACGCTGTCCAGACGCTTTTCGCTACGAGAGCAGTGACGCGCTCCAGGCCCAGGCGGCTTGCCTGCTGATCCTGGGCATTCATCTTCGCCGCGATGTGGAGGCAATGCGAGCCCGGTCAGATGAAGATGAAATCGACAGCGATGTGCTTCCCAGCGATGATATGGAACAGTTTCCTGTCCCGCAGGTGAGACGGGGTCCGACGCGCCGATCGGCGTCTGATCTGCAGAGCGAACTCTTACAGCGGTCGCTACCCCTGCTGCTTGACGCAGTCCGCAAACGAGAAAACCTGCCACTCGTGCTGACCATCCTGGCAGACATAGGGGATATGCGCCTGGAGACGCTCTTTCGCGAGTTCAGCACCGACGAAGAAGCCTCCGTCGCACAGGCGGCGCGCCAGGGTCTCGAGACAATACGCCTCCGCGCACATGCCCCGGAGGCAATGCCCTGAGGAGGCGCTCGCACTCTTCCGCGCTGCGCGGGGTCGCCTCCTCAGCCGGTTTGGCTTGATGGACGAACGGTCAGCGCGTATGGTGCCCTGACCTCGACGCCACCCTACCCCGTCACCCCCTCCAGGCGGTCCTCCAGATCGGCGTAGATGCCGCGCAGCCGTTCGAGGGTCTCTTCGTCGGCCTCCCAGAAGCCCCGTTCGCAGGCTTCGAGCAGCCGGCGGGCCATGCCTGCCGTGGCGTGGGGGTTGAGCCGGGCCAGCCGCTCGCGCATGGCCTCGTCGAGCAGATAGGTCTCGGCGACGCCCTGGTACACCCAGCCGTCCACGGCGCTGGCGGTGGCGCTCCAGCCGTAGGTGTTGCTGACGCGCACTTCGATCTCGTGCACGCCTTCGTAACCGTGGGCGAGCATGCCCTCGAACCACTTCGGGTTGAGCAACTTGGCGCGGCTCTCCAGGCGCACCATCTGCTCCAGCGAGCGCACCCGGCCGCCGCTGGCCCCGCTGAGCGCCTCGACCTCGGCGACCATCACCGTGGGCCGCGCGCCGCGCAGGCGCTCCACGCTCTTGGTGACGCCGCCCAGGTACTCGTAGTAGTGATCAACGTCGGAGATGCCGGTCTCGACGCTGTCCACGTTCTGGAAGGTGGCTTCGACGGTGGCCAGCACGCCCTCCAGCAGGGGCCGCGCCTCGCGCCACTCGCCGCCAGGGGTCATGGCGAAGCCTTTGCGGTTCATGAAAACCTCGCCTAGCTCCTGGTCGTCCTGCCAGGTGCTTTGTTCGACCATGTGGTTGACGTTGGCCCCGTAGGAGCCGGGGGCGTTGGAGAAGACCCGCGCCGCGGCTTCTTCGAGGCTGATGCCGAGCGACGCGGCCAGGTCCAGGGCATGCTTGCGCACGAAGTTGGCTTCGAGCGGCTCGTCGGCGCAGGCGGCAAGCCGGGCGGCCCTGTCGATGAGCATGGCCTGGTGCGCCATCAGGTCGCGGAAAATGCCGCTCACCGTGCAGACCACGTCCACCCGCGGGCGGCCCAGCTCGGCCAGGGGGATGAGGGCCACATCGGAGACCTTGCCGAGTTCGTCGGTGACGGCGCGGGCGCCGAGGAGGGCGAGGGCCTGGGCCACCCCTTCGCCGCCGGTCTTGATGTTGTCGGTGCCCCAGAGCACCATGGCCACCGTTTCGGGCAGCGCGCCCTGCTCGGCGGCCAGGCGCGCCAGCAGTTCGCGCACGCAGGCGGCCCCTTCGCTCTGGGCGGCTTCGTTCGGCATCCGGTAGGGGTCGAGGCCGTGGAGGTTGCGCCCGGTAGGAACCACCGAGGGGTCGCGCACCACGTCGTTCCCGCCGGAGGGCGGAGTGTAGCCGCCGGCGAGGGCGTTGAGCAGCCCGCGCACTTCATTGTCGGTGCGCAGCCGGGCGAGCACGTCTTGCAGGAAGTTCGCCAGCGGGGCCAGTTCACCGGCGTCCACCCCTTCCACTTCGAGCGGCCCGCCCTCGACCATGCGGCGCACGGCGGCGCGGCAGCGATCCTCGATGGCCCGCCACTGTTCCTGGGCCTGGGGATCGCTGGCTATGGCGCGGCGCAGGGCGGCGTAGTCCAGGCCCATCCTGGCGGCGACGCGCTCGGGAAGCGTCCGCGCGCCGGCAACGGGGCGCTGGAAGGCCGCCACCAGGGTGAGAATGTCGGTCAACTCGTCGGCCTCGGGCGGCCGCCCCAGGACGTGCAGCCCGACCGGGATGAGGCGCTGCTCGATCTGCAGCAGTTCGTGGCTCAGGCGCGCCAGGTAGCCCTCGGCGGCCTCGCCGTCCGGCGTGGCGCCCTGGTTCTCGGTCGCGGCGCCGCCGGCCGGACCCAGGCCCACCTGTTGCGCCAGGGCGTCAATCGTTTCCAGCAGGCCGGGATCGGGACGCTGACGGTACTGCTCGATGCTGTCCTTCAACTGGCGCAGGCCCTTGTACAACCCGGCGTGCTGCACGGGCGGCACCAGGTAACTGACCAGCGTGGCCGCGCCGCGTCGCCTGGCGATGGTGCCCTCGCTGGGGTTGTTGACGCAGTAGTAGTAGATGTTGGGCAGCCCGCCGAGGAGCCGGGCCGGCCAGCACGTCGGCCCGAGGCCGGCCTGCTTGCCGGGCATGAACTCCAGCGCGCCGTGGGTGCCGATATGCACCACCGCGTCGGCGGCGAAGACCCGGTCGATCCAGGTGTAAAAGGCGGCGAAGCCGTGGTGCGGGGCGGCGTCGCGGGCCATGAGCAGGCGCATGGGGTCGCGCTCGTAGCCGAAGGTGGGTTGCACGCCGATGAACACGTTGCCCAACTGGCGCCCCAGGATCTGGAAGCGCCGGCCATCGCTCAGCAGTTCGCCCGGCGCCGGCCCCCAGAAGGGTTCGATCTCGGTGTAGGCGGGGAAGAGCCGGCGGTACTCCTCGACGCTCAGATGGGCCGCGACGTTGGCGTCGGTCCCGTTGATCAGCGCGTTGCCTTCGACCACCATCTGCCGCAGGGCCTCGGCGCTGGCCGGTAGTTCCACCTGGTAGCCGGCGGCCTTCAGTTCGCCAAGCAGTCGGTAGAGGCTGGCGAACACGTCCAGGTAGGCGGCGGTGCCGATGCTGCCCATATTGGGCGGAAAGTTGAAGAGCACCAGGGCGACGCGTTTCTCGGCGTTGGCCTTGCGGCGCAGGGCCACGCGGCGGGCCACGCGGTCGGCCAGGCGCTCGATCTGCTCGGGCACCGGCACGGCCACCCCGCTATCGCCCGAGGGGCCGCCATAGACCAGCGGCTCGGTCGCGCCTTCGAGTTCGGCCAGGGCCACGTTCATGGCGATGTGCATCGGGTTCAGGCCGCGTTCATCGCGCTGCCACTCCTCGACCCGCTGGAAGACCAGGGGAATGGCCTGGAGGAAGGGCGCGTTGAGCGCCTCCAGGGCCACGCGGGCCTCCTCGGGGCGGCTCTGAGCCATGCCGCCGGCCAGGGCGAAGCCCGAGGTAGTGAGCAGCAGATCAATGGTCGGCTGGCCCTGGGCGTCCTTGAAGAACGCATCGAGAGCCGGGCGGTTATCCAGGGTGGCGGTGTAGGCCAGGCGCGCCTCCAGCCCGCGCGCCTCCAGCGCGTGGACCAGGGCGCCCAGGTGGGCCACGTTGTTGCCAAGGGTGATCACCCGCAGCGAGAGCAGCCCCACCACCCCCCGGTCGAGCCGCAGGCGGCGTTTGCGCTGCCACTTCTCGTAGCTCTTCAGGTCGGCGAAGGGCGCCGGCGCGTCGGGGTGCCAGAGGGCCACGTCGGGGTAGAGGTCGGCGTCGCGCACGGGCAGGCGGCCCCGCAGTTCGGGCACGTAGCGCTCGCCGATCAGGCAGAGCATGCGTTGCAGGTTCTCGGGGCTGTTGTTGACCCAGTACTGGTGCAGGCTGATGAAGCTGTGCAGGTCGCGGAAGCGCCCGGGCAGGAACTTCAGGATCTTCGTCAGCCCCTTGACCATGGCGAGCTGGCGCGACACTTCGCCGTGGCCGTGCCTGGGCTTGAGGGCCTGCATGATCCCGTCGTGGCCGCCTTCGGCGCCCTGGCCGCCGAGGGTGAACTTACCCATGCGCGTCAGCCGCGCCAGGGTCGGGTTGCTCATAATCACGGCCACCGGGCAGGCAGCCCCGGCGAGAATGGGTTCCAGCGGGCGCACATAGGTTTCGCCGAAGAGCATCGCGCCGAGCACGAAATCGGCGCGGGCCACCTCGTCGCGCACCTCGGCGAGGCGGGCCGGGTCGCCCAGATCCGCGCCGGTGTAGACATTGATGGTGACCGGCACGCCATGGTCGCGCTGCATGGCGGCGGCGGCCGCCCGCAGCCCGACGGTGTAATTATCCTGGGTCGTGAGCACGACGATTCGCATTGCTGCCTCCTTAAGCATGCGCAGCGAGCCGGCATTCGGGGCCGGATACCGGCGATCGTACACCCGCGCCGCGCCCCCTCGGGGGAGGGAATCTTCACGCCGGGTAAGGAAGGCGCAACTGCGGGGCGGGCGACGCGCCACGGGGCCGGTGGGGGGCCGCCGGGCGGATCGTCCGTCTCTACCAATGCATCATACGAGACGCCGCGCGCTCGTGAGCGCTGGAGCGCTTCCGGTTGCATGGATGGGCTACGTCCACGTCCGGTTGATCGTCCGCGCCGTGGGCGTAATGAGTTTTAAGAATTAAAACGAGTATAGGCCGCGCAGGCGGCCTTCGCATTCCGTAGCCGAGGGCTTTAGCCCCACGGCCAGCCCGGCATAGCGGATGAATTTCTCAAAGACCCTAACGCCTCGGCTACCGCTGCGAAGGCCACCTGCGTAGCCTGTGGAGCCCGCGAAAGCGAGCTTCGCAGCGGCTAGCCCGTGGCTTCAGTCGCCGGGTGGACGACGTTGACGTAGCCCTGGTTGCATGGAGCGGCAATCTACTATCCGCAATCTAAAATCTAAAATTATATACCTCCAGGGGGTACCCTCGATCACGTGTCGCTCTTGTGCGGTATGGTATACTATGCCTGTGCCATCCGCAGGGGGGTATGTCCCGCTGCGCGTTCGCGAGGAGGGTTTGCATGCATAACAAAGTTGTGATTATCGGCTCGGGTCCCGCGGGCCTGACCGCGGCCCTGTATGCCGCCCGCGCCAATCTGGAGCCGCTGGTGGTGCGCGGGTTGCAGCCCGGCGGGCTGATCGCCACCACCGCTGAAGTCGAGAATTATCCGGGTTTCGTCGAGAGCATCGGCGGCTTTGAACTCGCCGACAATATGGAGAAGCAGGCCGCCCGCTTCGGGGCCCGCTTTCTGGATACCCTGGTCACGCGGGTTGACGCCGGGCAGCGCCCCTTCGTCCTCACCACCGACGACGGCCAGCAACTCACCGCCGACACGCTCATCGTCTCCACCGGCGCCTCGCCGCGCAAGCTCGGCGTCCCCGGTGAAGAGCGCCTGGCCAATCGCGGGGTGAGCTACTGCGCCACCTGTGACGGCTTCTTCTTCCGCGGCAAGAAGGTGGTGGTGGTCGGCGGCGGCAATAGCGCCCTCGACGAGGGCCTCTTCCTCACCCGCTACGTCAGCGAGCTGATTATCGTCCATCGCCGCGACGCGCTACGCGCCGATCCCATTTTGCAGGAGCGCGCCTTCAGTAACGAGAAGATCCGCTTCATCTGGGACAGCACCGTCGAGGAGATCCTCGGCGAGGACCGCGTCAGCGCCGTGCGCATCCGCAATCTGAAGACCGGCGAGACCAGCGAACTGGCCGCCGACGGGGTCTTCCCCTACATTGGCCACGTGCCCAACACGAAGCTCTTCGAGGGCATTCTGACCCTCGATGCGGGGGGCTACATCGTCACCGACGGGCGCCAGCGCACCAATGTGCCCGGCATCTTCGCCGCCGGCGACGTGGTGGACCACATCTACCGCCAGGCGATCACCGCCGCCGGCGAGGGCTGCAAGGCGGCCATGGAGGCCACCTGGTACCTGGCCGAGCAGGAGCACGCCGCCAGGAAGGCCGCCCAGGCCGAGAGCGTCTCATCGTAACCGGAGTTACGCGGTGGAGGGATGCGGAGAGGCGAAGCCTCCCCGCATCCCCCCGTTCCCGCCCGCGGCGGCCAGGCGGCCTATGGAATGGTTCGTGGAGGGCCGCAGGCCCTTCCATAGCCGGGGGCTGATGGTCTTTGAGAAATGAATCCGCTCAACATTCTCATTTAAAGAGGGGTGTGGGGCAACCAGGTTTCCCCACACCCCCGCCCGCGGGAGGGTTTGGGAGGGCGCAACCCTCCCGGGAAGCCCTCTGCTTCCCCTGCAGGACTCTGGGGCAACCAGGTTTCCCCGGCCCCCTACATTCCCGCCACGGTCTGCACCCGGCTGATCACCCCCAGAATCAGGTTCGGAAACAGGCCCACGACGATCAGCGGCACGACCGCCACGACCACCGCGGCCATGATCGCCGGCGGCGCCGGCAGGGGCGTCTCGCTGGGCGGCGGAGCGATGAACATGGCCCTGAGCAGCCGCAGGTAGTAGTAGAGGCTGATCAGGGTAGTGATGACCGCCACCACCACCAGCCAGCGCGCCCCGCCCTGCCAGGCGGCCATAAACACGTAGAACTTGGCGAAGAACCCCGCCAGCGGCGGGATGCCCGCCAGCGAGAGGATGCACAGCGTGAACAGCGTGGCCAGGCCCAGGTTCCGCCGCGCCAGACCGTTGAGATCGGCGATCTCGTCGCCCCCGATGATCAGATTGATCGCCGCCAGCGCCCCGAAGGCCCCCAGGTTGGTCAGGGTGTAGACCACCAGGTAGTACAGCAGCGCCGCCGCCCCCTGGTCGCGGTCGAAGGGCTGCGGCGCGGCCCAGGCCACCAGCGCCAGCAACACGAAGCCGGCGTGGGCCACGCTCGACCAGGCCAGCAGACGCTTGGCGTTTGTCTGCGGCAGGGCCGCCAGGTTGCCCACCACCACCGTGAGCAGCGCCAGGAAGGCCACCAGACTGGTCCAGCCGCTCAGGTCGGCCAGGCTGGCCCCCCCGCTGAGCGAGGGGAAGGCCGTGGTGAGCAGCCGCAGGAGCAGGATGAAGCCGGCCGCTTTTGAGGCCGTGGAGATAAAGGCCGTGATCGGCGTCGGCGCGCCCTGGTAGACGTCGGGCGCCCAGCCGTGGAACGGCACGGCCGCCACTTTGTAGCCCACCCCGGCGATCACGAAGACCATCCCCAGGGTCAGCAGCGCGGAACCGGCGCCGGCGTCGCTGGCCAGTGCGGCGATGCGCCCGAACTGCGTCAGGTCATTGGCCGTTACGTTCCCCGCCAGGGCGCTGGCCGCGTAGCCGTAGGCCAGGCTCATCCCGTAGAGCAGGATGCCCGATGACATCGCCCCGAAGAGAAAGTACTTCATCCCGGCTTCAGACGAGCGGGCGTCGTTGCGGAAGTAGCCCGCCAGAATGTACAGCGGAATGCTCGTCAGTTCCACCGCCAGGTAGGCCATGATGAACTCGGTGGCCCCGGCCATCAGACACATGCCCAGGGTCGAGAAGAGGATCAGGGCGTAGAACTCGGCCGGATGGGCGCTCGGGCGGTAGTCCAGGCACAGCAGGCTGGCGATGAAGGCCGCGCCGATGAAGGTGAGCCGGGCGATCATGGTCAGTTGGTCGGTGGCGAAGGCGCCGCTGACCGGCGCGCCGCCAGGGCCGCCGCTCTGCAGGTTGCGCAGGATGGTGAGCAGCCAGTCAAGCGCCGCGTTGCCGATCGGCCCCTGCGGGGCGCGCGTGCCGGGCACATAGGCGCTCTGCAGCAGGGCGATCACGAACACCAGCCCCAGCCCGATCGCCGTCAGCGAGGCCGAGGAGCGCACCCGCTCCAGTTGCGCCTCGGGGGTGCGGCCCCATTTCTCGAAGATGTCCGAGCCGAGCACGAGCAGCGCCAGCACCAGCAGCAGGATCTCCGGCAACAGCCGCGGGATATCGGTGATTTGAAACACCAGTCACTCCTTCGGTGCCTTTCAGCCTGACACCTCCACATCTCCACCCCTCCACCCCTCTACACCTCCACACCCCCACACCTCCACACCTCCACACCTCCACATACCCGGGTCCTACCGTCCCGCCACTGCCACCCCGCTGAGCTGGGCCACCACCGGCTGCACCCCGGCGCTGATCAGTTCGGTGAGGATGGCCGGGTAGATCCCCACCACCACCAGGATCACCGCCAGAATGATCGCGCCGGTGCGCTCCTGCCAGGTCAGCGCGGGCAGTTTGAAGAACTCGGGGTTCTTCACCTCCCCATCGAAGGTGGCCCAGACCGCGCGGAGAATATAGGCCCCGGTGACGGGGATGGAGATGGCGGCGATGACCGCGATCAGCGGGTAGCGTTCCCACACTCCCAGGAAGATGGTAAACTCGGCCCAGAAGCCGGCCAACCCGGGCATGCCCATAGACGACAGGCCGCCGAGGATGAACATCCACGCCGCGAAGGGCATCACCTTCCGCAGACCGCCGAGTTCGGGCAACTGGCGCGTGTGGGTGCGCTCGTAGATCATGCGCCCGACCACGGCGAAGAACAGCGCCGTCATAATGCCGTGGGCGAACATCTGCAACACCGCGCCGGTCATCGCCAGTTGGGTGGCGGCGGCCAGCCCCATCAGCACCAGGCCCATATGGCTCACCGACGAGTAGCCGATGATGAACTTGGCGTCGCGCTGGGCCATGGCGATCGTCGCTCCGTACACGACGTTGAAGATGGTCAGCACGGCGATGATCGGCAGCCAGAGGTTCGCCCCCACCGGCATCAGCCACATCGCGGCGCGAATGCAGCCATAGGCCCCCAGCTTCATCAGCACCCCGGCGTGGAGCATGCTCACCGCCGTGGGCGCCGCAACGTGTCCCGTGGGGCTCCAGGTGTGGAAGGGGAACATGCCCGCCAGCACGCCGAAGCCCGCGAACATCGGCAGGAAGAAGATGCGCTGCAGGTCGCCCGCCAGGGTTACGCTGCGCGAGAGGACGATCATGTCGAAGGTGCGCAGCCCCGAGCCGAAGTACAGCCCGAGCATGCCGATAATCGCCAGCGCGCTCCCGGCCATGAGGAACAGAGTGAGCTTCATCGCCCCGTACTCTTTGCGCGTGCTGCCCCAGACGCCGATCAGCAGGTACATCGGCAGCACCGCCAGTTCGTAGAAGACGAAGAAGAGGAACAGGTCGAGGGCGACGAACACCCCGTACACCCCGGTGGTCAGCAACAGCAGCAGCACCCAGTACTCTTTGACCCGCTCCTCGATGTTCCAGCTCATCAGCGCGCCGGTGAAGATCACCACGCCATTGAGCGCCAGCATCGGCAGGCTGATCCCGTCCACCCCCAACAGGTAGGAGATGCCGAGTTGAGGCATCCACTCCAGCCGCTCGATGAACTGGAAGCCCCCCCGCAACGGGTCGTAGGCCAGCCAGACGAGGAGGGAGAGCGCGAGCGAGATCAGGGCGAAGATCGCGCCGGTCCAGCGCATGGCCTCGGCGTGCCGTTTGGGGGTGAGCGCGATGATGGCGGCAGGCACGACCGTGCTGAGCCAGATCAGGCTCAACCAGGGGATGGTGGTCGGAAGGGTGAACAGGCCCATAACTGCTTTCAAGGGAGCGCGCGCTCCCGCTATGGGCGCGGCGCGCCCGCGCATACGGTCAACTCAGCGCCCGCTGAAACACGGCGACGAGCTGCGTGGCGGTGGTGTTCGCCAGGTTCATCAACGGCCCCGGATAGACGCCGATCAGCAGCAGCAGCGCCAGCAGGGGCATCATGGTCCAGAACTCGGCGGGCCGCAGGTCGGCCAGGCCCCGCCAGCGTTCGTTGAGCGGCCCCAGGAAGAGGCGCTGGAACATCAACAGCAGCGCCAGGGCGGTGACAATCAGCCCGATGGTCGCCAGGGCGGTGAAGAGCGGCAGGGTCGCCCAGGCCCCGCGAAAGATGAAAAACTCGCCCACGAAGCCGGCCAGTCCCGGCAGGCCCAGGTTGGCGAACATGGCCGTGCCCATCACCCCGGCGAAGGTGGGCGCGATCACCCGCAACCCGCCGAAATCGTTGAGGCTCCAGCTGTCCGTCCGCGTGTGCAGCGCGCCGGCCAGGTAGAACAGGGCCGCCGTGGAGAGACCGTGGGCCACCAGTTGCACCACCACGCCGTTGAGGGCGATGGCGCGGCTGTCCTGGGCGGCGCCGCCGGGCAGCGCCGCGGCGGCGGCGATGCCGAGCATCACGTAGCCCATGTGGTTGATGGAGGTGTAGGCGATCAGCCGTTTGAGGTCCCCGCCCACGTTGGCGAGGGCGCCGCACGCGCCGGCAACGATCCCCACCAGGGCCAGGGCGCCCATCACCGGCGCGAAGTACTGGCTGGCATCCGGCACGAAGGGCAGCATGATCCGCAACATGCCATAGGCGCCCATCTTGCTCATCACCGCACTGAGGAGGATGCTGCCCGCCACCGGGGCCTCGGCGTAGGCGTCGGGTAGCCAGGTGTGGAAGGGCCACACCGCCAGTTTGATGGCGAAGGCGATGAAGATCGCCCAGAAAGCGATGCTGGTGTAGAGCAGCGGGTAGCGCCCCAGGGCGTTCGCCACGCCGAGTTGCTCCATGTAGGCGAAGAGGATGTCACGGAACGTGCCCGTGACCCCCTCCACCGGCAGCCCCTGGCCCAGCCGCCCCAGGGCGATCAGGTCGAAGCTGGGGAAGCCTGCCTGCCGCACCGACAGGTAGATGACCTGGAAGAGCAGCAGCATGCCGATCGAGCCGGCCATGGTGTACACGAAAAACTTGAAGGCGGCGTAGCGCCGGTTCTCGCGCCCCCAGAGCTGGATCAGGAAGTAGGCCGGCACCAGGCTGAACTCCCAGAAAATGAAGAAGAAGAAGAAGTCCAGCGCGACGAAGTAGCCCAGCATCGCCGCCTGGAGCAGCAGCAGCAGGGCGTAGTGGGCCTTCGCCCGGTCGGTGAGCCGCCACGAGGCCAGCATGGCCACCGGGGCGATCGCCACCGTCAGCAGCACCAGGGGCAGGCTCAACCCGTCCACCCCCAGGAAGTAGTCTACCCGGACGGCCTGGATCCAGGGGATCTTCTCGACCAGTTGCACCGCGCCCTGGCCCGCGGCGCTGGCTGTGGGGTCAAAGCGCGACCAGACCACCAGCGCGATGGCCAGGGGCACGCCCGTCCACGCCGTCGCGCCGAGGCGCGTGACCCGGTCGTCGAGGCGCAGCGCGGCGGCCAGTCCCACCAGCGCGATGCCCAGCAGCGGCGAGAGCACCAGCAGCGTCAGCCACGGCACGCCGTCGGGTGAAGGGATCAGGTATGCGGGCAGATCCATAGATGCGTTCCTAACGTGAAAATAAGCTGCTGGGGCAGGGGAATGGGGAAACCGGGTTTCCCCATTCCCTCACCCGCGGGAGGGTGTGGGAGGGCTGCGCCCTCCCAAGAATAACCTGTTTGCATCCCGTCGGTGTCCGGCGGAGCCCCATGGACGGCTGAGGTGAACAAAGGCCCTCGGAGAGGGGCGTGGGGAAACCCGGTTCCCCCACGCCCCCGACCGCGGAAAGGGAGGGCGCAGCCCTTGCGCAGGGGTCTGGGGAAACCCGGTTTCCCCAGACCCTCCCGAAGGGGCGCGCCATCTTTCGCCCCCGCGGGCGCCCCGGCATCACCGCCGCAACACATACAGATAAACCACCGCCAGCACCACCACCCCCGCAAAGACGTACCCCACATAATCCTGGGCCTTGCCGGTCTGCGCGCGGCGGGTGTTTTTGCCCGTCGCCACAGTGCCGCCGGCCAGCGCGTCGGGGCCGTCGTTGAACAGGGTGTCGTCCACGATGAAGTTGAAGCGCCCCACGAACAGGGTGATCTGGCCGATGCCGTCAATGACGCGATTGAGGATCTGGTCAATGAAGGCCCAGAACAGGGCCAGCAGCGCCACCAGGCGCCCAAAACTGGCCTGGTAGAGTTCGTCCACCCGGTACTTCTCGTTCAGCAAGCGGAACAGCCCCGGCGCGCGCGTCGCCAGCGGGTCGGCGTCACCGGCGCGGGTGAAGGCCCCGGCGTAGAACGTCCACCCCGCCGCGATGCCGCCCAGCGCCACCAGCAGCGAGATGCCCGCCACCAGAGGGCTGAAGGGCAGCGCCTCCTGGCCCCACAGGTCGCTCAGCCAGTGGCCGCCGGGAATGGCGAAGGGCAGGTTGAAGAAACCCGCCGTCACCGCGAAGGCGGCCAGCGCCACCAGGGCGGCGGTCATGGTCGGGTCCTCGTGCCAGTGGATGCCGTGGCCTTCCTGGTGCCCGGCGTGATGCTCATCGGCGTGATGCGCGGCCTTGCGGGGCGCCTCGGGGTTCTCGAACACCACCGGGTGCTCGCCGCGAAAGTTCCCGAAGAACACCAGGCGCCACTGGCGGGTCATGTAGAAGGCGGTGAGGAACGCCGTAACCGTCAACACGCTGAAGACGATCCAGTGCCCGCCCTTGAAGGCATCCGCCAGGATCTCGTCCTTGCTCCAGAAGCCGGCGAAGGGCGCCACGCCGGCCAGGGCCAGGTAGCCGGCGGTGTAGGTCCAGAAGGTCCAGGGCAGGTGGGCGCGCAGCCCGCCCATATTGCGAATGTCCTGCGCGGTCTGCTGGGCGGCGTACTCATCGTGGTGATGGATGCGCTCGATGGCCGGCGTGGCCTCCATGGCGTGGATGACCGAGCCGGAGCCGAGGAACAGCAGGGCCTTGAAGAAGGCGTGGGTCAGGAGATGGAACAGCGCGGCGACCCAGCCGCCGATGCCCAGGGCCGCGACCATGAAGCCCAGTTGCGAAAGCGTCGAGTAGGCCAGAATACGCTTGATGTCGTACTGCGCCACGGCGATGGTCGCGGCGAAGAAAGCCGTGAAGGCCCCGATGAAGGCCACCACCCCCAGGGCCGCGCCGCCGTCGGCCAGGAAGATGGGATAGGTGCGGGCCACCAGGAACACGCCCGCCGCCACCATCGTCGCCGCGTGGATCAGCGCCGACACCGGCGTCGGACCCTCCATCGCGTCGGGCAGCCAGACGTGCAGGGGGAACTGGGCCGACTTGCCGATGGTGCCGCAGAAGAGCAGCAGCGCGATGCCGGTGGCGTGGCTCAGCCCGAAGAAGCCCCGTTCGGCGCCGATGCGCTCCAGAAAGGCCGGGTTGAAGATCTCCCCCTCGTTGACCCCCAGGGTCAGACTGCCGGCCTGGGTGTAGAGGTAGACCAGGCCCAGCAGCATCAACACGTCGCCGATGCGGGTGACGATGAAGGCCTTGATCGCCGCGCGGTAGGCCTGCGGGCGCTCGAAGAGGAAGCCGATCAGCAGGTAGGAGCAGAGGCCCATAATCTCCCAGGCCATGAAGAAGAGCAGGAGATTATCGGCCATACACATCAGCAGCATCGCCGCGGTGAAGAGCGAGATGAAGCTGAAGAAGCGGCTCTGGCGGGCATTGGCGGCCATGTAGCCCAGCGAGAAGAGGTGGATGCAAGTCGCGGTGATCGTCACCATCGCCAGCATAGCCGCCACGGGCGTGTCCACATAGAGACCCATCGCGAACACGCTGCTCCCCGTGGGCGCCCAGGCGATGCGCTGCACCAGGTTCGGCTCGGGGAAGGCAAAGGCCCCGTGCTGCTCACCCTTGCCGTGCTCCCCGGCGGCGCCGTGCTCCTCCGCGCCGTGGTCGCCGGCCAGGCTCACCACCTGCCCCTCGCGCAGCGCCAGACCCTGCGCGCTGGCGGCGAGCAGACCCACGGCCAGCACCGTCGCCAGCAGCATGAGGGCGATGGCCGTCCAGCCGCTGGCAGGCTTGCTGTGGCGCAGGGGCGTAAAGGTGATTAGCGCGCAACCGAGCAACGGCAGCGTGGGGATGAGCCAGGCCAGTTGGAGAAAGAGAGCCATCGCTTAGCCCTTCAACGAATCGACCGCGTCGGCATTGACGGTGAGCCAGTTGCGGTAAATGGCGATGACCATCGCCAGACCCACAGCGGCTTCGGCGGCGGCGACGCAGATGATGAAGATGGCGAAGGTCTGCCCGGTGATGAAGCGCGGCTCCAGGTAGCGCCAGAAGGCCACCAGGTTGACATTCACCGCGTTGAGCATCAACTCGATGCCCATCAGCACCCCGACCAGGTTGCGCCGCGAGAGGGCGCCGAACAGGCCGATGCAGAACAAGGCCCCGGCGACGACGAGCACTGCCTCGAGTGGAACCGCGGCCGTCATTGATGCGCCTCCCCTTCACTGATCGGCGTGGCGCGGGGCGCGGGCGCCGGTTCGCCCGCCGGAGCCTCCACCGGCGGCGGTTGCGCCAGCCGCTTGCGGAGTTCGTACTCCTCGGCCAGGGTCAGCACCCGGCGGCGGCGGGCGCGCTCCTCGAAGGCAATCACGATCGCGCCGATCAGCGCCACCGTGAGCAGCACGCCGGCCACCTGGAACTGCAACAGAAACTCGTAGACGAAGGCGCGCCCCAGTTCGGCTACCCCGGCCAGCGGCTCGGGCGTGCCGGGAGGACCGGGCGGCGCGGGGAGGTTCCAGGCATGCGAAATAATGGTCGGGACGATGGCCACGGCGAAGAGCAGCGCGCTGATCGCCGCGGTGAGCCAGAGGCGCCACCCGCCCACCAGTTGCCGCACCCCCTCGCCGGTCACCTGGCGCGTCAGCATGATCGCGAACAGAATGAGAATGGAGATCGCGCCCACGTAGACCAGCACCTGCACCACCGCCAGGAACTCCGCCTCGAGCAGCATGTACAGCGCGCCGACACCGAAGAAGCAGGCGATCAGCCACAAAGCTGCGTGGATGACGTTGCGCACCGTCACCACCATCACCGCCGCGCCGACGACCAGGGCCGCGATCAGCCCGAAGATGATCTGGATGACCGTTGCCATACCCCCCCTACCGCAGCGTGGCGGTCAGCGTGTCGCGGTACTCATCGAGGTCAATCCGGCCCTGCCCGGCCTGCGCGGCGGCAAAGATGCGCGCGAGCGCGATGTAGGCGCCGACGTTCACCGCCAGGGTCACGACGAAGGCCACGCCCCAGCGCAGGATGGGCGCCCAGCTCTGGGTGAAGGTGATGCCCTGCTCCGGACCCCAGCGCAGCAGCGCGACCCAGATCGCCGCGCTCACGATGTTCACCAGGGTAAGCGGAATGAGGAATTTCCAGCCAAAGTCCATCAACTGGTCCACCCGCAGTCGTGGGAAGGCCCCCCGCACCCAGACCATGACGAAGAAGAAGGCGTAGGTTTTGGCCAGCAGGTAGAACACCCCCAGGAAGCCGGCCAGGATGTTGAACACCCAGTTGCCGTCGGGGTTGGCCGGCGAAATGGCCTGGGCGTACAGCCAGTTCACCCCGGGACCCTGCCATCCCCCGAAGAAGATCACCGCGGCGATGGCGCAGAGGAGAAAGTTCAGCACGTACTGGGCCAGATAGAACAGGCCGAACTTCATGCCGCTGTACTCGGTCATGTACCCGGCGACGATCTCCGAGTCGGCTTCGGGAATATCGAAGGGCGTGCGTTCACCTTCGGCCAGGGCGGCGATGAAGAAGACGACGAAGGCCAGGAAGCCGACCGGCGTGAAGATGAACCAGCCCAGGCCCAGATCGGGGATCCCGGGCACATCGGCGCGGCTGATGAACAGGCCCGCCTGGGCCTCGATCACTTGCACCACCGAGAGCGTGCCCGTCAGCATCACCACCGCCAGCAGGCTCAACACCGCGGGAATCTCGTAGCTCACCATCTGGGCCACGGCGCGCATGGCCCCCAGCAGCGCGAACTTGTTGCTCGACGCCAGGCCGGCCATCAACAGGCCCACCGCGCTGATCGACGAAATGGCGAAGAAGAATAGCAACCCCACACTGAGATCGGTCGGCACCATCCCCGGACCCCAGGGCAGCACGGCGAACATCAGCATAGTCGGGGCGACCACCACGCACGGCGCCAGAAAATGCACCCACTTATCGGCGGCGGTGGGAACGATATCCTCTTTGGTGAACATCTTCACCCCATCGGCGATGGGCTGGAACAGCCCCGCCGGGCCGACCCGGTTTGGGCCGATGCGGTCCTGCATCCGCGCGATGGCGCGCCGCTCGTAGTAGGTCAGGAAGAGCATCTGCAGCGGCGCGATCACGAACAGCAGGGTCGTGACGGCCAGGTGGCTGATCAGCGCGATGATCCAACCGGGCCAACTCAACCCGAGCGTGCGATTGAGGAGCGCATCAATGATATCGTACATAACAAGTCACTCACTCGTCTGTGAACTACGTTGTTCGTTATCCACTCATGCCATTTCGGATTTTAGATTTTAGGCTTAGCCGTCCATGCGGCTCTCCCGCACACCAATGGGATGAAAATACTTTCTTGGGAGGGCGTCGCCCTCCCACACCCGCCCGCGGGCGGGGGGAAACCCGGTTTCCCCGTCCCTCTGCGTGCGGGCTGCGTCCTCCCACACCCGCCCGCGG
>Ga0209227_1000971_pt1 | contig 23395 bp, 16 predicted proteins | sample YNPBryantNP2012_FD_185815 | JGI IMG/M metagenome (GOLD analysis project Ga0209227, IMG submission 185815) | Anoxygenic and chlorotrophic microbial mat microbial communities from Yellowstone National Park, USA - YNP Bryant NP 2012 (SPAdes)... ...
CTACCGTGAGCCGAAATTGTTGAAAGCTTATACGGTTGGGCTACCTGGCCAATACTTTACTCCGTTTCAGTGCTCTACCGTGAGCCGAAATTGTTGAAAGCTGTCTTAACCGTCGCGTCCGAGACCGAGATCCAAGGTTTCAGTGCTCTACCGTGAGCCGAAATTGTTGAAAGCTTATACGGTTGGGCTACCTGGCCAATACTTTACTCCGTTTCAGTGCTCTACCGTGAGCCGAAATTGTTGAAAGCTGTCTTAACCGTCGCGTCCGAGACCGCGATCCAAGGTTTCAGTGCTCTACCGTGAGCCGAAATTGTTGAAAGTAGAAAACGCGTCAAGCGACGCACTTTCGCTATTTCGGGTTTCAGTGCTCTACCGTGAGCCGAAATTGTTGAAAGGTGAGGTGTCGGAGGTTGCGGTGCGACCGGTTGCGGGGGTTTCAGTGCTCTACCGTGAGCCGAAATTGTTGAAAGGGTTTGGGGACTCGGACACAACGGCGCGTCGCCGGTAGTTTCAGTGCTCTACCGTGAGCCGAAATTGTTGAAAGTTCGCGATAGCATGGAGCACATGGCTTGCAATTCGAAGGTTTCAGTGCTCTACCGTGAGCCGAAATTGTTGAAAGCGTGTTGGTAGCGGGTGCGGGTGGCTGCCATGATTTGTGTTTCAGTGCTCTACCGTGAGCCGAAATTGTTGAAAGAAGAAGGCTATCTCGCGGACGGTATACCCGTCGCGGTTTCAGTGCTCTACCGTGAGCCGAAATTGTTGAAAGGTTTTGCCGCCGCCATATCTGCCGCGAACCCAAACGACCGTTTCAGTGCTCTACCGTGAGCCGAAATTGTTGAAAGTCGATGAGATTGAACGCATCGTCCTGCGTGCTGCGTCAGTTTCAGTGCTCTACCGTGAGCCGAAATTGTTGAAAGATTGTTGCTGAGACAATCGTCCTGTTTTCGATAGTACGTTTCAGTGCTCTACCGTGAGCCGAAATTGTTGAAAGCTGCCGCTGGTATCTCGCTGAGATCAACCGTCTCCCGGTTTCAGTGCTCTACCGTGAGCCGAAATTGTTGAAAGTGCAAGTCTCTACAGCCGGGACGGGCTGTACATTAAGTTTCAGTGCTCTACCGTGAGCCGAAATTGTTGAAAGCCGCGCATGCGCGAGTTGTTTGTCGACTTGGCGTATGTTTCAGTGCTCTACCGTGAGCCGAAATTGTTGAAAGCGAACAGCAACGCGAGCAGCGCTTGCGTTGTCTGCCGTTTCAGTGCTCTACCGTGAGCCGAAATTGTTGAAAGAAGGTGGGGGGCGTGACGACGACGAAAACGAAGAAGAAGGTTTCAGTGCTCTACCGTGAGCCGAAATTGTTGAAAGACGCGAGTGTCAGAAACAACTCGCGCAGGCGCGGATGTTTCAGTGCTCTACCGTGAGCCGAAATTGTTGAAAGCCCGCCGCGTCCGTTCGTCTTGCGCAGCACCGTGAGTTTCAGTGCTCTACCGTGAGCCGAAATTGTTGAAAGCAGCACTTCTAGTAGATCTGTCACGCTCCCCAACCGTTTCAGTGCTCTACCGTGAGCCGAAATTGTTGAAAGAGCGTGTCAAGCGCGAGATCGATCAGCGCTTGACGATGTTTCAGTGCTCTACCGTGAGCCGAAATTGTTGAAAGACGGCGACGCCGCTCCCGACGGCGACACCGATGACGGTTTCAGTGCTCTACCGTGAGCCGAAATTGTTGAAAGTGCTCGGCAGCGGCGGAGGCTTTCCGACGATCGTGATGTTTCAGTGCTCTACCGTGAGCCGAAATTGTTGAAAGCGTACTCCCAAGCGTGATGTCCGTGCACAAATCCTGTTTCAGTGCTCTACCGTGAGCCGAAATTGTTGAAAGTACAAGAGGTAGGTAGATATAGTAAATACCGACTTCCAGTTTCAGTGCTCTACCGTGAGCCGAAATTGTTGAAAGCGAGAGAGAGAAAAAACAAAATTCACGACAGGGAAGCGTTTCAGTGCTCTACCGTGAGCCGAAATTGTTGAAAGCCGCTGTTTCAACACGACGACCCGATTGCGCTGCTCAGTTTCAGTGCTCTACCGTGAGCCGAAATTGTTGAAAGTACTTAAATGACGCTCAAGCAGATTTTTAACTACCCGTTTCAGTGCTCTACCGTGAGCCGAAATTGTTGAAAGGGAAAATGTATTAGTTTTGTATTGAAAAGTGGCAAAGTTTCAGTGCTCTACCGTGAGCCGAAATTGTTGAAAGGTTTCTATCTCGCCCCTTCGTTGCAGGCGCGCAAGAAGGTTTCAGTGCTCTACCGTGAGCCGAAATTGTTGAAAGAGCAGGTGGTGCGTTGTTTGGGCGATGTCGGGGAGCGTTTCAGTGCTCTACCGTGAGCCGAAATTGTTGAAAGCCGTGAAGAGGTGCGCATGCACCAGTGCTGCCACCATGTTTCAGTGCTCTACCGTGAGCCGAAATTGTTGAAAGCGAACATCCCCTCTGCCTTCCCGGCGTACCATCATGTTTCAGTGCTCTACCGTGAGCCGAAATTGTTGAAAGTCCTCCTCACACTCCTGATCTGCATCTATGCGAGACGGTTTCAGTGCTCTACCGTGAGCCGAAATTGTTGAAAGAGGGTTACTATCTGGTACATACGTAGACATTACAATGGTTTCAGTGCTCTACCGTGAGCCGAAATTGTTGAAAGTTACGGTACTTGTAGGTGATGCCGATTCGATCATCAGGTTTCAGTGCTCTACCGTGAGCCGAAATTGTTGAAAGCTCCATTGCCTCTTCAATTCTGTGCACTGGTCAAGGTTTCAGTGCTCTACCGTGAGCCGAAATTGTTGAAAGTTCATACGTCAAGCTGTTCAGTTCTACTGTTGCTACTGTTTCAGTGCTCTACCGTGAGCCGAAATTGTTGAAAGCTTTTTCGTATAGTACGCCTGGTGAGTACGCTTCACTGTTTCAGTGCTCTACCGTGAGCCGAAATTGTTGAAAGACCAACCGAAGTACGCTCCACCGCTGACGGAACAGGCAGTTTCAGTGCTCTACCGTGAGCCGAAATTGTTGAAAGGCAGGCGCAGGGGGATCGGGTGATGGGCATGGCCCGTCGTTTCAGTGCTCTACCGTGAGCCGAAATTGTTGAAAGCCAGCCCAACCCGTCTTGAAAGACTCGCGCCGGGCCGTTTCAGTGCTCTACCGTGAGCCGAAATTGTTGAAAGTGTGGGGCCGGTCTGGGCATGGGCCGGGACGGTTGGGGTTTCAGTGCTCTACCGTGAGCCGAAATTGTTGAAAGCCTGGGCGCGGGTGATTGCGGTCGGCGCGGAGCGATTATGTTTCAGTGCTCTACCGTGAGCCGAAATTGTTGAAAGACGAACAGCAACGCAAGCAGCGCCTGCGTTGTCTGTCGTTTCAGTGCTCTACCGTGAGCCGAAATTGTTGAAAGACAACCCGTTAGCGCCCCGCCCGCAGCAGTCGACGCGTTTCAGTGCTCTACCGTGAGCCGAAATTGTTGAAAGTAACCACGCTGCCCACACAACGCCAAGTGTCAGCAGGTTTCAGTGCTCTACCGTGAGCCGAAATTGTTGAAAGATAACCACGCTGCCCACACAACGCCAAGTGTCAGCAGGTTTCAGTGCTCTACCGTGAGCCGAAATTGTTGAAAGTGAGCGGATAGTTTTGATGACACTGACAACTCCTATAGTTTCAGTGCTCTACCGTGAGCCGAAATTGTTGAAAGTTGACGCTCGGCTGGGGGGAGTTTAACGTCGTGGACTGTTTCAGTGCTCTACCGTGAGCCGAAATTGTTGAAAGTTGCCTTTGACTGTCAAACATCAGACCCCACTGTTCTTGAGTTTCAGTGCTCTACCGTGAGCCGAAATTGTTGAAATCTACGTCTGATGTTGATGTAACAATACAGCCATGTTTCAGTGCTCTACCGTGAGCCGAAATTGTTGAAAGCGTGCGCGCAGCTACTACACGCTGGCGGCTTGATCGGAGTTTCAGTGCTCTACCGTGAGCCGAAATTGTTGAAAGACCCGTGGGTCTGCCGGCATTTTCGTTTGACTTTCCGTTTCAGTGCTCTACCGTGAGCCGAAATTGTTGAAAGCTTATCCAGACAACTCGAAACGCCGTGAGCAGCGCAATCGTTTCAGTGCTCTACCGTGAGCCGAAATTGTTGAAAGATGCGTGACGGTTGACGTGACAGCGGTTGCGGTCGCGAGTTTCAGTGCTCTACCGTGAGCCGAAATTGTTGAAAGCTGCGTAATTCTTATAGATGAGAGCTGGCGACTACTCGGTTTCAGTGCTCTACCGTGAGCCGAAATTGTTGAAAGCCGGGTGTTTCGTGTTCGGAGGAGGAGGAGTATGTTCGGCGTTTCAGTGCTCTACCGTGAGCCGAAATTGTTGAAAGCCGATGATCTCCCACCGCCCCCGTCCGAGTGCGGCAAGTTTCAGTGCTCTACCGTGAGCCGAAATTGTTGAACCCGGATGACCAACAGATGGCGCTGACCATACTCGACGCAAGTTTCAGTGCTCTACCGTGAGCCGAAATTGTTGAAAGCCAATCGTGCGTCCGAAGCTGGTTGCGCTTCGTGCGTTTCAGTGCTCTACCGTGAGCCGAAATTGTTGAAACCGACCGACACCATTCCAACCCATAAGCCCATCAGGGTTTCAGTGCTCTACCGTGAGCCGAAATTGTTGAAAGACCCGCGTTCACGACCGACGCCGCGCTACGCTACGTGGTTTCAGTGCTCTACCGTGAGCCGAAATTGTTGAAATTGACCGAGCGGCGCCGTTTGACCGCATTCCTTTGCTTGGTTTCAGTGCTCTACCGTGAGCCGAAATTGTTGAAAGCTGAGCTTGTCGATTGTGTCATTTTGATAGACGAGAGTGTTTCAGTGCTCTACCGTGAGCCGAAATTGTTGAAAGGCGACGTGTAGCACGCCTTGTTAAGCCGTACCGCGATGTTTCAGTGCTCTACCGTGAGCCGAAATTGTTGAAAGATCGCACGAATGATCAAGTACGTCGTCAGACCTGCGGTTTCAGTGCTCTACCGTGAGCCGAAATTGTTGAAAGCGCTGACCGTGCCGACGATCCACCCACCACCCCAACCGGTTTCAGTGCTCTACCGTGAGCCGAAATTGTTGAAAGCGATTGTGCTCCCGCCTGCCGCCGCGTCCGCGAGCGTTTCAGTGCTCTACCGTGAGCCGAAATTGTTGAAAGCTGCTGCGCGCACGCTGACGATGTACCAACCACTAACGTTTCAGTGCTCTACCGTGAGCCGAAATTGTTGAAAGCGGATCCGTCAGCGTCCCGTTGACGTACAGCCCGTCTGTTTCAGTGCTCTACCGTGAGCCGAAATTGTTGAAAGCAACCATGCTGACCAGACAATACCGAGAGTAAAAAGTGTTTCAGTGCTCTACCGTGAGCCGAAATTGTTGAAAGAGCGCAATACCAGCGGCAGATATATCGTGTTGTGGTGGTTTCAGTGCTCTACCGTGAGCCGAAATTGTTGAAAGGCCGGTACGTTCAAGCCGCCAACGAACGTGCGCGGACGGTTTCAGTGCTCTACCGTGAGCCGAAATTGTTGAAAGTCACTCTCGCGCTCGCTCATCAATGCTAATGCGTGGTTTCAGTGCTCTACCGTGAGCCGAAATTGTTGAAAGTTGATCAAAAATGAGACCGCCGCAATGAGCATCATCGGTTTCAGTGCTCTACCGTGAGCCGAAATTGTTGAAAGCAAATCAGTGACGCTCCCGATGCCCAAGTGAATGTGTTTCAGTGCTCTACCGTGAGCCGAAATTGTTGAAAGCCGCAACGACGGTCACTGCGATGATGCTCATTGCGGGTTTCAGTGCTCTACCGTGAGCCGAAATTGTTGAAAGCCGGCGGTGCAACATGTACGTCGCCGCTACCTCCTCCAGTTTCAGTGCTCTACCGTGAGCCGAAATTGTTGAAAGGTGATGTGCTGCGACATGCAGGTGTTGTGTACTACAACAGTTTCAGTGCTCTACCGTGAGCCGAAATTGTTGAAAGCGCTCCCGACCCGCTCCTCAGATGACGCGATCCAGCGTTTCAGTGCTCTACCGTGAGCCGAAATTGTTGAAAGCTGTACGATCTGCTTGCGGAGTTTGAGCGTCTGGAGTTTCAGTGCTCTACCGTGAGCCGAAATTGTTGAAAGTTGGCATTGTGTGGGCAGCGTGGTTATCACTCAGAAGTTTCAGTGCTCTACCGTGAGCCGAAATTGTTGAAAGGCCGCTTACGACAGCGGCCGCAGTCACAATCAGACCCAGTTTCAGTGCTCTACCGTGAGCCGAAATTGTTGAAAGAAGCAGCTCAATCGCGAGATCGATCAGCGCTTGCCGATGTTTCAGTGCTCTACCGTGAGCCGAAATTGTTGAAAGCGGAAGGCTGTCAGCAAAGCAATCGGGTCGTCGTGTGTTTCAGTGCTCTACCGTGAGCCGAAATTGTTGAAAGCCGCTTGCTGTCATCAGCTCGTAGCGCGTGTTGTCAGTTTCAGTGCTCTACCGTGAGCCGAAATTGTTGAAAGCTGCCGTTCGTACTCGATAAGCTGATGGAAAAATTCGAGGTTTCAGTGCTCTACCGTGAGCCGAAATTGTTGAAAGATTAAGGAGGGTGGCGTCGTTGTCAATGCGGGTGAGGTTTCAGTGCTCTACCGTGAGCCGAAATTGTTGAAAGCTCTCAGCTTGTGACCGGCGAATAACCTTCGCGCTGCAGTTTCAGTGCTCTACCGTGAGCCGAAATTGTTGAAAGTACCCGACGCACGGGAGTGGGCCGGCGACTGGATCATGTTTCAGTGCTCTACCGTGAGCCGAAATTGTTGAAAGGCAACTGGCGATAGCGAGTGATGTGCTGCGACATGTGTTTCAGTGCTCTACCGTGAGCCGAAATTGTTGAAAGCAGGTGGAAGATGTTTGGTTGGATTGGGCGTATTGGCGAGGTTTCAGTGCTCTACCGTGAGCCGAAATTGTTGAAAGATGTTGCAGCGACGATCTTCCCCCGCGTTGACCGTCGTTTCAGTGCTCTACCGTGAGCCGAAATTGTTGAAAGGCCGGGGAAGTCGAAGCCGAATTCCGGCAGCCCCGGGTTTCAGTGCTCTACCGTGAGCCGAAATTGTTGAAAGTCCGGTATGCACCCAGCGACAACACCGACGCACGAGTTTCAGTGCTCTACCGTGAGCCGAAATTGTTGAAAGATGCGGTTCGGGTTGCGTTGAACACCCAAACACCACGTTTCAGTGCTCTACCGTGAGCCGAAATTGTTGAAAGTCCAGACGGTTGATCGCGCACACCCGCCGATCATGGTGGTTTCAGTGCTCTACCGTGAGCCGAAATTGTTGAAAGCGAATCATGCTGCACATCGAGTTCATACGGGGCCAATCGTTTCAGTGCTCTACCGTGAGCCGAAATTGTTGAAAGGCCATTCGCCTCCCCTACCATCCCGTTCCGAGTTGTGTTTCAGTGCTCTACCGTGAGCCGAAATTGTTGAAAGTCGTATTGCGACAGAAACAACCGCGCCGCCGCAACGCGTTTCAGTGCTCTACCGTGAGCCGAAATTGTTGAAAGTGACGTTACGCGCTAACGCGCTGGCGTCTTTACCTTGTTTCAGTGCTCTACCGTGAGCCGAAATTGTTGAAAGTCTGCCGCTCCGCGCAGAAGAGCGGCGGGAGCGTAAGTTTCAGTGCTCTACCGTGAGCCGAAATTGTTGAAAGCTCGTTCGCGTTCGAGTTTCTCGCGATTTTGTTTGGTTTCAGTGCTCTACCGTGAGCCGAAATTGTTGAAAGTCGAGCAGTTCAAACAAGCGCAATCGTTCATCGAGTGTTTCAGTGCTCTACCGTGAGCCGAAATTGTTGAAAGCCGGCGATCTTCAAGTGCGGGTGTACTCTGCCGGTCAGGTTTCAGTGCTCTACCGTGAGCCGAAATTGTTGAAAGCGTCTCTACCATACCGCGTATCTCGCGGTTTGTCAAGGTTTCAGTGCTCTACCGTGAGCCGAAATTGTTGAAAGTTGGTCAACCGCGTGATGTGGGTGAAATTGAAGCGCGGTTGTTTCAGTGCTCTACCGTGAGCCGAAATTGTTGAAAGTTTCGATCCCTCTGATCCGCGCCCGTCGTGCTTCGGTTTCAGTGCTCTACCGTGAGCCGAAATTGTTGAAAGCGGAACCAGTGGGTGTGGCAAAGATCATCTCTTACGGTTGGTTTCAGTGCTCTACCGTGAGCCGAAATTGTTGAAAGTCGATCGTGTTCCAGATCGATACGGGCAGGGCAATGTTTCAGTGCTCTACCGTGAGCCGAAATTGTTGAAAGGCATCGCGTACTCCAGATCACGATATCCCGTTGCTGCACGTTTCAGTGCTCTACCGTGAGCCGAAATTGTTGAAAGTTGAAGGTAACCCGGCGATACATCGATCTGGATGCATGTTTCAGTGCTCTACCGTGAGCCGAAATTGTTGAAAGCAACAGCGCCGCCGTCTGCGCGATGGCGCGTTCATAGTTTCAGTGCTCTACCGTGAGCCGAAATTGTTGAAAGCTCAACACGAGGTTATCGAGTTCGTCGGAGAGGACATGTTTCAGTGCTCTACCGTGAGCCGAAATTGTTGAAAGCGTCATGTCGATCCCGGCGTCGCAACCGCCCGCATTACGTTTCAGTGCTCTACCGTGAGCCGAAATTGTTGAAAGTGCGTCGGGTGTACCGTGGCACCGTGATCGGTGGCGCGGGTTTCAGTGCTCTACCGTGAGCCGAAATTGTTGAAAGCCCTCCATCCTGACACCCTCGAAGAGCCGTTACGCGTTTCAGTGCTCTACCGTGAGCCGAAATTGTTGAAAGGGCGGTCGTCTGGTCTGCGTGGTTGTCACTCAGAAGGTTTCAGTGCTCTACCGTGAGCCGAAATTGTTGAAAGCTGTCTTAACCGTCGCGTCCGAGACCGAGATCCAAGGTTTCAGTGCTCTACCGTGAGCCGAAATTGTTGAAAGCTTATACGGTTGGGCTACCTGGCCAATACTTTACTCCGTTTCAGTGCTCTACCGTGAGCCGAAATTGTTGAAAGCTGTCTTAACCGTCGCGTCCGAGACCGCGATCCAAGGTTTCAGTGCTCTACCGTGAGCCGAAATTGTTGAAAGGCGCTTCCGCGTGTGATGTTTTCCTTTTCGCCACCGGTTTCAGTGCTCTACCGTGAGCCGAAATTGTTGAAAGGGGGCGCTACGGCGGCGGCAAAACATCACTTGCTGTGTTTCAGTGCTCTACCGTGAGCCGAAATTGTTGAAAGGCTGCAGGTGGAACCGTTGCGATGCGGAATGTTGCGGGGTTTCAGTGCTCTACCGTGAGCCGAAATTGTTGAAAGCACGCTTTGTTGAGTCGTACCGCGACTGGATTCAGCGACGTTTCAGTGCTCTACCGTGAGCCGAAATTGTTGAAAGAACGAAGAGGTGCCGTTCTGAGCCGAGATGGAAACGGAGTTTCAGTGCTCTACCGTGAGCCGAAATTGTTGAAAGCTAGCGCTAGCGGTGCTTGCCGCTGCCCTTGCCATCAAATGTTTCAGTGCTCTACCGTGAGCCGAAATTGTTGAAAGCGCCTGTGGCTACCACGACGCAGGTTTCTGGTTGTTGTTTCAGTGCTCTACCGTGAGCCGAAATTGTTGAAAGACAGTACTGAAGGATGATAGCGCTTGCGCCCCAGATGAATGTTTCAGTGCTCTACCGTGAGCCGAAATTGTTGAAAGCCTCGATTCGTATGTGAACAACGGGTCGCTCAGCTGTTTCAGTGCTCTACCGTGAGCCGAAATTGTTGAAAGCCATTCGTTCCACGTCAAATCCAGCGGTTGCGTCTGTTTCAGTGCTCTACCGTGAGCCGAAATTGTTGAAAGCGAAACGCAGTGAGTAGAGCAATCGGGTCGTCGTGTGTTTCAGTGCTCTACCGTGAGCCGAAATTGTTGAAAGCAAAACTGAGCCGGTACGCATAGCGCGCACCGGCGTAGGTTTCAGTGCTCTACCGTGAGCCGAAATTGTTGAAAGCAACTACTGATACGTCACCGGTCACGTGCACCGTGAGTTTCAGTGCTCTACCGTGAGCCGAAATTGTTGAAAGAGAGTAGGATTTGGGAGGCAAGGAAACCTACTGCTCCGGGGTTTCAGTGCTCTACCGTGAGCCGAAATTGTTGAAAGAAGATCCACTCCCTTCTGCCGTCAATACTTTTCTCAGTGTTTCAGTGCTCTACCGTGAGCCGAAATTGTTGAAAGCGCACCGCGTTGTTCAGATGATCTACGCGCTTGACGACGTTTCAGTGCTCTACCGTGAGCCGAAATTGTTGAAAGACTTTACGGCGTACAATCAGATACTGCGCTGCAACGGTTTCAGTGCTCTACCGTGAGCCGAAATTGTTGAAAGGGGAGATAGCCAGCAACGCTCCCGATCGCCTGCATCCCACCAGTTTCAGTGCTCTACCGTGAGCCGAAATTGTTGAAAGCGAAGAAATATTAACGTTTGCAAAAAACACTTGGAAGTTTCAGTGCTCTACCGTGAGCCGAAATTGTTGAAAGGGGTGACGCGCTGACAAGTGCAGGTGTTTCGTTTGACGTTTCAGTGCTCTACCGTGAGCCGAAATTGTTGAAAGGTTGTCGCTGGTTGAGCGTCGAATTGTCACCCAACGGTTTCAGTGCTCTACCGTGAGCCGAAATTGTTGAAAGGGTGATGGGATGTAGCATCCCATCACCGCGAACGGTGAGTTTCAGTGCTCTACCGTGAGCCGAAATTGTTGAAAGTTACAATTGCACTATACTCATCATCTTTCTGCTCATGTTTCAGTGCTCTACCGTGAGCCGAAATTGTTGAAAGAACAACATCGCTCATCTGCGCTTCTTACGTTGATGATGTTTCAGTGCTCTACCGTGAGCCGAAATTGTTGAAAGGGCTTGTCGCGTATACGCGAGCGTTCGGCTTTACCCGTTTCAGTGCTCTACCGTGAGCCGAAATTGTTGAAAGCATTTGCAAATATGCCCAATCTTTTCAACGCGCTGCGTTTCAGTGCTCTACCGTGAGCCGAAATTGTTGAAAGCTCAACATGAACGCCGTGACCGTCGTCGCTACGACGTTTCAGTGCTCTACCGTGAGCCGAAATTGTTGAAAGTGGGGAGTGGAACAGTTACTACCAGGTAATCAACCTTGAGTTTCAGTGCTCTACCGTGAGCCGAAATTGTTGAAAGAAACAGCGCTCACCTTCAATAGAACAACAGTTCTACGTTTCAGTGCTCTACCGTGAGCCGAAATTGTTGAAAGTCAATCCACTCTCTTCTGCCGTCAATACTTTTCCCGACGTTTCAGTGCTCTACCGTGAGCCGAAATTGTTGAAAGCAGTACTCGAGTACCGTGTGCGACCTGGTGCGCGTGTTTCAGTGCTCTACCGTGAGCCGAAATTGTTGAAAGATGATCAGCATCTGGCAGATTGAGCACGTGTATAAAGTTTCAGTGCTCTACCGTGAGCCGAAATTGTTGAAAGCGTGCAAAGATGGAGCTTCGACGCACGCATCAAACGCGGTTTCAGTGCTCTACCGTGAGCCGAAATTGTTGAAAGCCGTACCCGGATAATGTACCATCCTGCCGAAGGGCCGTTTCAGTGCTCTACCGTGAGCCGAAATTGTTGAAAGCGGCGGAGTAGCCGTTGGCGTCCCGATCACGACCGTGTTTCAGTGCTCTACCGTGAGCCGAAATTGTTGAAAGGATGGTCTCCGGGACGGAACGACACCACTCCGATATCGTTTCAGTGCTCTACCGTGAGCCGAAATTGTTGAAAGAAAGACGCATAAGCCGTCGGTAAACAGTATAGCAGCAAGTTTCAGTGCTCTACCGTGAGCCGAAATTGTTGAAAGCAGGCGGGCCAAGCAGTACGCCTCGTTCGGAACCACGTTTCAGTGCTCTACCGTGAGCCGAAATTGTTGAAAGGCAAAGAAAAACGCCACGCATTTGTTTCTAGAGAGTTTCAGTGCTCTACCGTGAGCCGAAATTGTTGAAAGCCATCACCAACTCGCACCCCGCGACCGGCGTACCATGTTTCAGTGCTCTACCGTGAGCCGAAATTGTTGAAAGTCATGGATGTGAAGGAGGCGGGGGTCACAATCAACGCGTTTCAGTGCTCTACCGTGAGCCGAAATTGTTGAAAGCGAGCTGTTTGTCTCGCTCGCGTACAGGCTTGCAGACGGTTTCAGTGCTCTACCGTGAGCCGAAATTGTTGAAAGTTTGTACAATTTGTAACTTCTGCGATGACACAAATCGTTTCAGTGCTCTACCGTGAGCCGAAATTGTTGAAAGGTGACGCACTTGTACTTTGTCGGTGCATCAACTGAAGGTTTCAGTGCTCTACCGTGAGCCGAAATTGTTGAAAGTTCAAATAACTTTCAGCCAAAAGCGAAGAAGAAAAAGTTTCAGTGCTCTACCGTGAGCCGAAATTGTTGAAAGCCGATACCCCTCCGCCATCATCAACCGCACCAGCGCGCGTTTCAGTGCTCTACCGTGAGCCGAAATTGTTGAAAGGTGTCTCGACGGAGTGTTGCAGTGGGTTGATCGATGGTTTCAGTGCTCTACCGTGAGCCGAAATTGTTGAAAGCGATCCGCCACGAGGCAGCACGACGGTGGTCCACGGTGTTTCAGTGCTCTACCGTGAGCCGAAATTGTTGAAAGTCAACCGGCGCCGCGCCAAGTTGATACTGCCGCAGTGTGTTTCAGTGCTCTACCGTGAGCCGAAATTGTTGAAAGGGTTGGCCGCGCTCGGCATCGAATTGGCGTATCTATCGCGTTTCAGTGCTCTACCGTGAGCCGAAATTGTTGAAAGTTTAACAAGTCGTAACACAACGTTCGCGTACCGGTCGTTTCAGTGCTCTACCGTGAGCCGAAATTGTTGAAAGGGAATTAGGGTCATTGTGTCAATGCAAACCCCGACGTTTCAGTGCTCTACCGTGAGCCGAAATTGTTGAAAGACCTTCATCGCAACGCCCGCGCAACCGCGCAAGTTCGTTTCAGTGCTCTACCGTGAGCCGAAATTGTTGAAAGACGGTAGCGGCGCGGTGATTGCAGAGGCGAACAGTATGTTTCAGTGCTCTACCGTGAGCCGAAATTGTTGAAAGTCAAATAACCCGTTGCGTTGCCATACCTCAACCAACGGTTTCAGTGCTCTACCGTGAGCCGAAATTGTTGAAAGAGCGTCTCCGACCTTCACAAACTCCCCCGCGTCGCGGTTTCAGTGCTCTACCGTGAGCCGAAATTGTTGAAAGTTGTTGTGACAGCTTGATGGAACAGAAAGGAGGCGGTTTCAGTGCTCTACCGTGAGCCGAAATTGTTGAAAGCCCGGCGCGCAACAGACGACGAAGCAGCATTGCCGCGCGTTTCAGTGCTCTACCGTGAGCCGAAATTGTTGAAAGTTGTTTTGCGGCTTGTCAGAATATGGCAAGCAAAAGAGGTTTCAGTGCTCTACCGTGAGCCGAAATTGTTGAAAGTCGCCTGAGATTGTCGCTTAAGTCAAGCGCGCCAAAGGTTTCAGTGCTCTACCGTGAGCCGAAATTGTTGAAAGTTCGCAGCTTGACCTTCGTCCAGCGCCGCAGCGCCGAGTTTCAGTGCTCTACCGTGAGCCGAAATTGTTGAAAGTTGACGCGCTGCTGCTTGAAGACGACGGAACACCAAGTTTCAGTGCTCTACCGTGAGCCGAAATTGTTGAAAGGCGTAACGTATTTGTTGTTCTGTCGCTTCAAGCTGGAAGTTTCAGTGCTCTACCGTGAGCCGAAATTGTTGAAAGCGACAGAAGACGGAAAATCAAAGTTCTTTGACGCGCAGTTTCAGTGCTCTACCGTGAGCCGAAATTGTTGAAAGGCGCGTTGGCGCGTAGTGTTACCGCAGTACGCACTACGTTTCAGTGCTCTACCGTGAGCCGAAATTGTTGAAAGAGACCGGCAAAACCGAATGGTTGCGGCGCGTCGCTGAGGTTTCAGTGCTCTACCGTGAGCCGAAATTGTTGAAAGCCGGTGATCAATCAACGTTTCGGTAAAATTGATGTGCGTTTCAGTGCTCTACCGTGAGCCGAAATTGTTGAAAGCCGAAACCGGCGATGTGTGGGATCGAGCAGCGCGCTGTTTCAGTGCTCTACCGTGAGCCGAAATTGTTGAAAGCGGTGTTGGCGGCGTTGCAGCGGGCTGGCTTGTCAGTTTCAGTGCTCTACCGTGAGCCGAAATTGTTGAAAGCCCGAACCTCTGTTTCGACCCGACCCGGAAAAGCCTGTTTCAGTGCTCTACCGTGAGCCGAAATTGTTGAAAGTCGTGTTCGATGACGCACAGCGTCAACGCAATGCTGCGGTTTCAGTGCTCTACCGTGAGCCGAAATTGTTGAAAGTTACGATGAAGCCCTCGCGATTGTCCCCGCTTCGCTTGGTTTCAGTGCTCTACCGTGAGCCGAAATTGTTGAAAGTGATGATTGGCAACTTGATAGCTAATCAGAGTTGGAGGTTTCAGTGCTCTACCGTGAGCCGAAATTGTTGAAAGATGATCTATTTCATAGCCGCGATATTGCGCAAACACGGTTTCAGTGCTCTACCGTGAGCCGAAATTGTTGAAAGCCGCCACCCGCACCCGCGCAAGCACGCCGGAAGCGAGTTTCAGTGCTCTACCGTGAGCCGAAATTGTTGAAAGCGAGATGTCGTACCTTACACCATAACTCGACCCAAAGTTTCAGTGCTCTACCGTGAGCCGAAATTGTTGAAAGGGTGTCAAACCTTTATAAAGTCATCGCGTCGCTCTAGTTTCAGTGCTCTACCGTGAGCCGAAATTGTTGAAAGGCGACCGTAAACCCAGCCCGCTCCACCATCGCGTAGTGTTTCAGTGCTCTACCGTGAGCCGAAATTGTTGAAAGGTCTATTGTACACAGTTGTCGAAGACGATCTGGCGCGTTTCAGTGCTCTACCGTGAGCCGAAATTGTTGAAAGGCTGGTACGAAATCATCCACATCGCGCCTGTGAGAGTTTCAGTGCTCTACCGTGAGCCGAAATTGTTGAAAGCCGGCAGCACCACTGCCGTTTGGCTAGCTCATCCGTTCGTTTCAGTGCTCTACCGTGAGCCGAAATTGTTGAAAGGTTCGTAAGGTCTTAGTGATAAGATATTTGTATGAGAGTTTCAGTGCTCTACCGTGAGCCGAAATTGTTGAAAGCCTTTGATGCGCTGGGGCAGGTTGCGGTCGGCGCGCTAGTTTCAGTGCTCTACCGTGAGCCGAAATTGTTGAAAGTCGAAATATCGGCGAATGGAACAACCTGGACGGCTGTTTGTTTCAGTGCTCTACCGTGAGCCGAAATTGTTGAAAGAAGTCATCAAAATCGAACGAGACGGTATACATTGTGTTTCAGTGCTCTACCGTGAGCCGAAATTGTTGAAAGTCGAAAGATGAAGCGTTGAAGCTGTTGGACGAGAGGTTTCAGTGCTCTACCGTGAGCCGAAATTGTTGAAAGAACACCGCCCTCTTTGATATCGACACAGTAACCAACCGTTTCAGTGCTCTACCGTGAGCCGAAATTGTTGAAAGCTACATCATCAACAGAGTGGCCGCATCAGCTACGTGTGTTTCAGTGCTCTACCGTGAGCCGAAATTGTTGAAAGGTGGGATTACGGTCAACGCGACTGCCGGAATGGATGAGGTTTCAGTGCTCTACCGTGAGCCGAAATTGTTGAAAGCTAGGCGCGTCAACGCAATACAGCGCGCAAGAAGCGCGTTTCAGTGCTCTACCGTGAGCCGAAATTGTTGAAAGTGGTGCCAACGCAATTCGAGCAACGTATTCGCGCCGTGTTTCAGTGCTCTACCGTGAGCCGAAATTGTTGAAAGCACTGCTGGCAGACTGGGCAGAAGACGCAACGCGGGTTTCAGTGCTCTACCGTGAGCCGAAATTGTTGAAAGAAGATGTGGTTGCGGTGCTGGCCGACATCCGCGACGGTTTCAGTGCTCTACCGTGAGCCGAAATTGTTGAAAGCGATGCGGAACTGCGTTGCCGCAGCGTTCAAGTCAGTTTCAGTGCTCTACCGTGAGCCGAAATTGTTGAAAGCTTTGGAATGTTGGCCGCTCACGCTCTTTTACGCCAGTTTCAGTGCTCTACCGTGAGCCGAAATTGTTGAAAGGTCGCGGAAGAGCACAAGGCAGAGCGGCGGATTGACACAGGTTTCAGTGCTCTACCGTGAGCCGAAATTGTTGAAAGCCGTCGTACACCTTGCGCACCTCTTCGCGCTCAACGGTTTCAGTGCTCTACCGTGAGCCGAAATTGTTGAAAGCGCCGCCGCACTTGCGATAGTCTGCTGAACACCGCGTTTCAGTGCTCTACCGTGAGCCGAAATTGTTGAAAGTTCATAATATTGACGTAACAATAAACAACGGTAGCGGTTTCAGTGCTCTACCGTGAGCCGAAATTGTTGAAAGAAGTTGAGGAAATACATCTATTGTGATCGTGTAGACGTTTCAGTGCTCTACCGTGAGCCGAAATTGTTGAAAGGCATGCTTGCCCCTCATCCACCACGCCAAACTCCACGTTTCAGTGCTCTACCGTGAGCCGAAATTGTTGAAAGGGTGTGGGACGGCCGTGCCGCGCTCGGCATTAGCTTGGTTTCAGTGCTCTACCGTGAGCCGAAATTGTTGAAAGCGCTTCTGCGTTCTGCAATGACTGAGCGCGCAGCGGTTTCAGTGCTCTACCGTGAGCCGAAATTGTTGAAAGTGGGCCATACCCCTCTTCACGCTGGGTATTGTTTGGTGTTTCAGTGCTCTACCGTGAGCCGAAATTGTTGAAAGGTCTGTGGACGTTTTTATAGCGGTTTCGGGCAAACGTTTCAGTGCTCTACCGTGAGCCGAAATTGTTGAAAGATGGTCAGAAGGTAGAAGGCAAGGCCGACAACCCCTGTTTCAGTGCTCTACCGTGAGCCGAAATTGTTGAAAGCTATTGTGTACGAGTGCCAGTATAAGGCCTCATTCTTGGTTTCAGTGCTCTACCGTGAGCCGAAATTGTTGAAAGCGTGCTTATCGTCTGGCGTATAGAACGCCAAAAGCGTGTTTCAGTGCTCTACCGTGAGCCGAAATTGTTGAAAGTCGTGGCTGGCGGTAACGTCGCTTTTCATCCCTCTCCTGTTTCAGTGCTCTACCGTGAGCCGAAATTGTTGAAAGAAAGTTGAGGAAATACATCTATTGTGATCGTGTAGACGTTTCAGTGCTCTACCGTGAGCCGAAATTGTTGAAAGTTGCGTCACCGCTTCCCGCGTGAGTAGCGGCAGCGGTGCGGTTTCAGTGCTCTACCGTGAGCCGAAATTGTTGAAAGCGCTTGAAATCTCCGCATTCCCAGCGCGGGACGTTCGTTTCAGTGCTCTACCGTGAGCCGAAATTGTTGAAAGTGTGTACTGCTGCCAGCCGCCGCTGCCGTACAGCAAGTTTCAGTGCTCTACCGTGAGCCGAAATTGTTGAAAGCCTCAATCGCTTCCTCCTCACACGATATATCTGCCGGGTTTCAGTGCTCTACCGTGAGCCGAAATTGTTGAAAGACGCTTCAGAAAGCGCTGGAACCGGCCTCTTTCGGTTCCGTTTCAGTGCTCTACCGTGAGCCGAAATTGTTGAAAGAGGAAGTCAAGCCTCTTCGTCTGTAAAGAATTCGATCACGTTTCAGTGCTCTACCGTGAGCCGAAATTGTTGAAAGGGCGTACAAATCTGTTTCGCATACAAGCGGCTTAGGTTGTTTCAGTGCTCTACCGTGAGCCGAAATTGTTGAAAGTTGACGCCATCCGCGCCGTAGTTGCGGCCAAGCAGGTTTCAGTGCTCTACCGTGAGCCGAAATTGTTGAAAGGTCGGGATAAGTACGAGCGGCATTACACGTGTGTATTGGTTTCAGTGCTCTACCGTGAGCCGAAATTGTTGAAAGTCATTAGTATTTCCTCCATCGTTCAGAAACCGGATGTTTCAGTGCTCTACCGTGAGCCGAAATTGTTGAAAGGAAGTGCAGGACAACAAACTGCGTGTCACTGCACGTGAGTTTCAGTGCTCTACCGTGAGCCGAAATTGTTGAAAGATCCGATCGTTGCATCGAGAGATCATTAGCAGAGTAGTTTCAGTGCTCTACCGTGAGCCGAAATTGTTGAAAGCTGATCAACATGAACGCCGTGACCGTCGTCGATATGACGTTTCAGTGCTCTACCGTGAGCCGAAATTGTTGAAAGGTCTGTGCAAGACGTTGATCGTGTGATCGATGTTGTCGGTTTCAGTGCTCTACCGTGAGCCGAAATTGTTGAAAGTCCTCTAGCCGGAGCGCTGAGGCGCACCGGCTATTGTTTCAGTGCTCTACCGTGAGCCGAAATTGTTGAAAGGTGATCTCCATTGTGTGTGTCCCGCCCCAACCCTCTGCAGTTTCAGTGCTCTACCGTGAGCCGAAATTGTTGAAAGGCCCAGTCCATAATATTAAACTCACCCCAACTAAGTTTGGTTTCAGTGCTCTACCGTGAGCCGAAATTGTTGAAAGGACGGAAGCGCAACGCTTTCGGATCGCGAACGCCCAACGCGTTTCAGTGCTCTACCGTGAGCCGAAATTGTTGAAAGCGAACAGCTAACCGCCAGAAGTAACCGCGCCCTCTGTTTCAGTGCTCTACCGTGAGCCGAAATTGTTGAAAGTGTTTCCTCAACTCGCGTGGGCTTTGGGGATGTACGCGTTTCAGTGCTCTACCGTGAGCCGAAATTGTTGAAAGTGAGGTCAGGCGAGACGGCGACGATCACGATTATCTGTTTCAGTGCTCTACCGTGAGCCGAAATTGTTGAAAGCGAAGCAGCATTGCCGCGCCGCTCACGACAGCCGCCGGTTTCAGTGCTCTACCGTGAGCCGAAATTGTTGAAAGTTCGTGATCGCACAAGACCCGCAATTGATTTTTCCGGTTTCAGTGCTCTACCGTGAGCCGAAATTGTTGAAAGACGCGAGATACTGCGACGATACGCACCGTCTTCCGAGTTTCAGTGCTCTACCGTGAGCCGAAATTGTTGAAAGGCCCAGTCCATAATATTAAACTCACCCCAACTAAGTTTGGTTTCAGTGCTCTACCGTGAGCCGAAATTGTTGAAAGGACGGAAGCGCAACGCTTTCGGATCGCGAACGCCCAACGCGTTTCAGTGCTCTACCGTGAGCCGAAATTGTTGAAAGCGAACAGCTAACCGCCAGAAGTAACCGCGCCCTCTGTTTCAGTGCTCTACCGTGAGCCGAAATTGTTGAAAGTGTTTCCTCAACTCGCGTGGGCTTTGGGGATGTACGCGTTTCAGTGCTCTACCGTGAGCCGAAATTGTTGAAAGTGAGGTCAGGCGAGACGGCGACGATCACGATTATCTGTTTCAGTGCTCTACCGTGAGCCGAAATTGTTGAAAGCGAAGCAGCATTGCCGCGCCGCTCACGACAGCCGCCGGTTTCAGTGCTCTACCGTGAGCCGAAATTGTTGAAAGTTCGTGATCGCACAAGACCCGCAATTGATTTTTCCGGTTTCAGTGCTCTACCGTGAGCCGAAATTGTTGAAAGACGCGAGATACTGCGACGATACGCACCGTCTTCCGAGTTTCAGTGCTCTACCGTGAGCCGAAATTGTTGAAAGAAAGCGTCCCGCCCCACTGCCCTCCTCCAACACCACCCGGTTTCAGTGCTCTACCGTGAGCCGAAATTGTTGAAAGTTGTCGCGTAAGCGCGTGCGTTCGCGACAATTCCAGTGTTTCAGTGCTCTACCGTGAGCCGAAATTGTTGAAAGTCTCAACTGTGAGGGAAATTATTGAAAGTACACTAGGGTTTCAGTGCTCTACCGTGAGCCGAAATTGTTGAAAGTAATAAGGTCTAGGCAAGCAGGCCGATAGTATAAGAAGTTTCAGTGCTCTACCGTGAGCCGAAATTGTTGAAAGTCGAGTTGCTCTTTTGAACGCAATTTCGACAGAGAAGTTTCAGTGCTCTACCGTGAGCCGAAATTGTTGAAAGACCGGTTGCTGACGTATCGCCAGTGCAGACCGGCATCGGTTTCAGTGCTCTACCGTGAGCCGAAATTGTTGAAAGTTATTTGGTACGAAGGGATTGCGGTTGTTACAAGTGTGTTTCAGTGCTCTACCGTGAGCCGAAATTGTTGAAAGCATCGAGCGCACCGGCGTATTCCAGCACCACCTTTGGTTTCAGTGCTCTACCGTGAGCCGAAATTGTTGAAAGCTATCGCATAGTCGCTTACGTCTGCTGCCCAGTTCGGAAGTTTCAGTGCTCTACCGTGAGCCGAAATTGTTGAAAGTATTCCCCGCCTGCGTCACCGCTTCCCGCGTTAAGAGGTTTCAGTGCTCTACCGTGAGCCGAAATTGTTGAAAGTGCGCCGTAGCTGATCCTTTCCCCTCCTCCTCCCCCGTTTCAGTGCTCTACCGTGAGCCGAAATTGTTGAAAGGTCTGCACCGTGCCGCGCTGCGTGACCCGCGCACGCGTTTCAGTGCTCTACCGTGAGCCGAAATTGTTGAAAGGCGCTCGCTGCGGCAGCGCAGTGGATTTGGGGCAATTTGTTTCAGTGCTCTACCGTGAGCCGAAATTGTTGAAAGTCGTATCGCGATCTTGCGCTTTTGCGCAAGCTAGGTTTCAGTGCTCTACCGTGAGCCGAAATTGTTGAAAGCCGAAATACCGCCGGCAGATATATCTGTATCTGAGTGTTTCAGTGCTCTACCGTGAGCCGAAATTGTTGAAAGCCTAGCTGGGCGACGAAGCTAAGGCTAGACGTGCAGGTTTCAGTGCTCTACCGTGAGCCGAAATTGTTGAAAGGTAAGTGATCCAGCACTTGCCCGCCTTGTTACTCGGAGTTTCAGTGCTCTACCGTGAGCCGAAATTGTTGAAAGATCGTTTAGTATGCGCATCGGCCTCTCCTGCTTTGTTGTTTCAGTGCTCTACCGTGAGCCGAAATTGTTGAAAGATTAGAGCAAGTCGCCGTTGGCGCGTTGCGGCAGGTGTTTCAGTGCTCTACCGTGAGCCGAAATTGTTGAAAGCCAAAGGCCTCGCACCGTTGCCGCTACTCACGCGAGGTTTCAGTGCTCTACCGTGAGCCGAAATTGTTGAAAGTACGCCGAGAAACCGCCCGATATACGCCCCGTTTAAAAGTTTCAGTGCTCTACCGTGAGCCGAAATTGTTGAAAGCGGCAACACCGCGACGTTGCACGTTGCCGTCGCAAAAGGTTTCAGTGCTCTACCGTGAGCCGAAATTGTTGAAAGTCTGTTTCAGTAAAATACACAACGCAGTTTTTCATGTTTCAGTGCTCTACCGTGAGCCGAAATTGTTGAAAGTACGCCGAGAAACCGCCCGATATACGCCCCGTTTAAAAGTTTCAGTGCTCTACCGTGAGCCGAAATTGTTGAAAGTACTGTTTGATACTGTCGCTCTGCGCGTAGAGCCGCGGTTTCAGTGCTCTACCGTGAGCCGAAATTGTTGAAAGTTTTACGACGTAAAGATAGCAGCGCGCTGGGCGTACTTGAGTTTCAGTGCTCTACCGTGAGCCGAAATTGTTGAAAGCATATCTTCACACCCGCAAAGTCGAGATTGATCGCGTTTCAGTGCTCTACCGTGAGCCGAAATTGTTGAAAGAGTGTCACGCTCTCACCTCCTTTCACGCTACACACACCGTTTCAGTGCTCTACCGTGAGCCGAAATTGTTGAAAGAGCCGGCTGTGCCGGTCACTGACACGTTGACACTGTAGTTTCAGTGCTCTACCGTGAGCCGAAATTGTTGAAAGAGTGTCACGCTCTCACCTCCTTTCACGCTACACACACCGTTTCAGTGCTCTACCGTGAGCCGAAATTGTTGAAAGACCATCGGGATACCGTAGCCTGATCCGCCGACAATGGTTTCAGTGCTCTACCGTGAGCCGAAATTGTTGAAAGACACACGTGTAATGCCGCTCGTACTTATCCCGACAGAGTTTCAGTGCTCTACCGTGAGCCGAAATTGTTGAAAGGCGTATCAAGTTTTCATTCTCTCCCCCCGGATTGCGTTTCAGTGCTCTACCGTGAGCCGAAATTGTTGAAAGACACACGTGTAATGCCGCTCGTACTTATCCCGACAGAGTTTCAGTGCTCTACCGTGAGCCGAAATTGTTGAAAGCGAGCGCGCTGGGGGTTCAGCGCGCACTGGCCCCGACACGGTTTCAGTGCTCTACCGTGAGCCGAAATTGTTGAAAGCCTTGTAAGATCGCGACGCACGTAACCGGTTGAGGTGTGTTTCAGTGCTCTACCGTGAGCCGAAATTGTTGAAAGTATAGTCGCGACGGTCTATACGTGAACGGTACAATGTTTCAGTGCTCTACCGTGAGCCGAAATTGTTGAAAGGGCGCCGGAGCAACATCGCCGCACCGGAGACGACCGGTTTCAGTGCTCTACCGTGAGCCGAAATTGTTGAAAGGTGTCGTGGTCGGGGCTTCAATTAAGGTGGTGGATCGAGTTTCAGTGCTCTACCGTGAGCCGAAATTGTTGAAAGTGTAAGATTTGCACGCACGTCACCTGCTCTTGCGCGCGTTTCAGTGCTCTACCGTGAGCCGAAATTGTTGAAAGTGCACCGGGGATTGAAGACATCAAGCCGGTGGAGTTGTTTCAGTGCTCTACCGTGAGCCGAAATTGTTGAAACGACCCGATTGCATTGCTGACAGCATTCCGCGTCGTGTGTTTCAGTGCTCTACCGTGAGCCGAAATTGTTGAAAGACAGCGACGTGTAGCACGCCTTGTTGAGCTTAACCTCCACGTTTCAGTGCTCTACCGTGAGCCGAAATTGTTGAAAGTTGGCGCCGGGTCGTTCGAACTGCGCTCAGGCGAGAGTTTCAGTGCTCTACCGTGAGCCGAAATTGTTGAAAGCCGCGTCAGCAATACGATACGCGAGCGTGACGAACAACGTTTCAGTGCTCTACCGTGAGCCGAAATTGTTGAAAGTGAACTCGTGGATTGCGTCATTTTGATAGACGAGTCGGTTTCAGTGCTCTACCGTGAGCCGAAATTGTTGAAAGTCAAACCCTCACACACTGCATCCACGACCACACGCAAGTTTCAGTGCTCTACCGTGAGCCGAAATTGTTGAAAGCCGCCGCTTCCGCTCAGCACCGCGACACACGTGACGTTTCAGTGCTCTACCGTGAGCCGAAATTGTTGAAAGTGTCCATCCATAAGTCACTCACTTCCTACGCAATCGAAGTTTCAGTGCTCTACCGTGAGCCGAAATTGTTGAAAGTCGATTTTCCGGGGGTTCGAATTTGTTTTTTGTATCGCGTTTCAGTGCTCTACCGTGAGCCGAAATTGTTGAAAGCAGTCGGTGCCCTCATCCACCACGCCAAACTCCACGTTTCAGTGCTCTACCGTGAGCCGAAATTGTTGAAAGCGCATGTCCCGCCCGCAC
>Ga0209227_1000977_pt1 | contig 23295 bp, 19 predicted proteins | sample YNPBryantNP2012_FD_185815 | JGI IMG/M metagenome (GOLD analysis project Ga0209227, IMG submission 185815) | Anoxygenic and chlorotrophic microbial mat microbial communities from Yellowstone National Park, USA - YNP Bryant NP 2012 (SPAdes)... ...
ACCAGGCTCTGCCTGGTCCAGCAAGGCCGACCACAGGTCGGCGGTACAGCGGTTGGCCGCCGGTACTGTATCTTTCGTTCAGGAGGTAGTGTATCTTTCCTTCAGGAAATTTGAACTCCTCTACCCTTCATCTTTGTTGCGGTAGAAAATTTTCTACCGTTACATTGCGAGCTGCCGCAGGCGGCGAAGCAATCCCCATATTGGCCAGGAGATTGCTTCGCTTCGCTCGCAATGACAGAAGACAGAGGTTTTTTCATGGCTTTCGGGCGACTCGCTGCGAATTTCCTGAACGAATGATACAGTACTCTCCAATATTCAATTCCTGAATTTTGCCAGATTTGCGCTATAATAGGCGTTTGTGCCTGCGGGAACATGCGCAGGCAAAAATTCTGGACATGGGAGAAAGCATGACACGGAAAGCAAACCTGATCACCCCCTATGGGGGTACCCTGGTCAATCTGGTTGTGGATGCAGAAGAGCGCCAGCAGCTCCTGGAGCGTTTGCCAGCCCTGCCTTCGATCAAGATTTCCCAGCGCGCGGTCCACGATCTGGAATTGCTGGCAGTGGGGGGATTCTCACCGTTGAAAACGTTTATGGGGAAAGCGGATTACGAACGCGTACTCCACGAAATGCGCCTGAGCAATGGCACACTCTGGCCGCTTCCCATCACCCTGACCGCCGATCCGCGCGAGTTACCGCAGGTGGGGAAGGAACTCGTGCTGCGCAACGCGCTCAACGAACCGTTGGCGATTCTGCGCCTGGAAGAGGTGTTCTCCTGGGATCCCCAGAAAGAGGCCCTGCTGGCTTATGGCACCACCGATCCCCGGCATCCGATGGTCTCAGAGATGGTGAACTGGGGCAAGGTTTGTATCTCAGGAGAGTTGAAAGTCATCAACCTGCCCAAATACTACGATTTTGTCGAGCTACGGCGTACCCCACGGGAGGTACGCGCCTTGCTCGAAGAGATGGGGAATGACAACGTCGTCGCCTTCCAGACCCGCAACCCGCTCCATCGCATTCATGAGGAACTGACCAAGCGCGCCGCCGCAAAAGTCAATGGGAGCCTGCTGATCCATCCCGTGGTTGGAATGACGAAGCCAGGAGATGTTGACCACTATACTCGCGTACGCATCTACAAGGTGCTGGTGGAAAAATACTACGATAAGAGCCGCACCTTGCTCAGCCTGCTTCCCCTGGCAATGCGCATGGCCGGGCCGAAGGAAGCGCTGCTCCATGCCATCATCCGCCGCAACTACGGCGCAAACTACTTCATCGTCGGGCGCGATCACGCCGGCCCCGGCAAAGACTCCACCGGCAAACCCTTCTATGGCCCCTATGAGGCGCAGGAAATGATGAGAAAATACGAGCACGAGTTAGGCGTGCACATGATCCCCTTCGAGGAGCTGGTCTACCTTCCCGATGAGGATCGCTATGTCGAGGCCAGCGAGGTGCCGGCGGGCGCACGCACTTTGAACATCTCCGGCACCCAGGTACGCGAAGAATATCTCACCAACGGCAAGCTGCTCCCCGAATGGTTCACCCGTCCGGAGACGGCGCAAATCCTGCGCAAGATGTATCCCCCGCGGCACGAGCAGGGATTCTGTGTCTGGTTCACGGGGTTGAGCGGCGCCGGCAAATCGGCCACAGCCCAGGCCCTGACCGAAATGCTCCTCGAACGCGGGCGCACCGTCACCTTGCTGGATGGCGATGTGATCCGCACCCATCTTTCCAAAGGGCTGGGGTTCAGCAAAGAAGACCGCGATACCAACATCCTGCGCATTGGCTTTGTCGCCAGCGAGATCGTGCGTCATGGCGGCGTGGTGATCTGCTCGGCCATCAGCCCGTATCGCGCCGCCCGCAACGAGGCGCGTAAAATGGTAGGGGAAAACTTTATCATGGTGTACATGGATACACCGATTGAGATTTGTGAACAGCGCGATGTGAAAGGGTTATATGCCAGAGCGCGCAAAGCCCTGGCAGAAGGTCACCCGATGGGCTTCACCGGCGTAGACGATCCCTACGAACCTCCCATAGACCCGGAAATCACCCTCCAGGGATATGGCACGACGCCGGAGGAGAACGCTCGCAAGATCATTGCCTATCTCGAAGAGAAAGGATACCTCCTCCCCGAATGAAAGCCTCCCATCGAGAGATTGCGCTTTGGAGCGGCCTGACGCTGACCGCTTTGCTGGCGATCTGGCTGGTGTGGTTTTCCACGCCCTACGGCATGGGGATGAACGATGACTCGATTGCCTATATCGGGGGAGCCAATACCCTGTTAGAGGGGCGGGGCTATCTTCAGGCCTGGCTGCCCTCCCAGCGTCCCATGACCCACTTCCCGCCGGGATTTTCAAGCGCCCTGGTGCTGATCAAGCTCCTCACCGGGCTGAACCCCTACCGGGCGGCGCGCCTGTTGAACGGCGTCCTTTTCGGGGCCAGTGCCTTGCTCCTCGGCTGGCTCGGCTGGCGAACGACGCGCCGCCTGTTCCCCTCTCTGATGCTCTCTCTGCTCTTTGTCCTCACGCCGGGGCTGCTGCGTATACACACCTACGCCCTGAGCGAACCGCTCTATATTTTCCTGACCCTGACCGCTTTCCATGCCTGGTTCTGGGAAGGAGATCGGGAAAAGGGCTTCTGGAGCCTTCGCGGCCCGCTCCTGGCCGGGTTTTTAAGCGGCCTGGCCTACCTCACCCGTTACGCAGCCCTGGCATTGATTGCTACTTTCCTGCTCCTGCCTTTCTGGCTCCCTATCTCCTGGCAGGAACGCCTGAAACGTCTGGCGGTGTACCTGCTGGGATTTTTGCCTTTACCGCTGGCATGGAGCCTGCGCAACTGGCTGGTGGCGGGAAATCTCACCAATCGGATGCTCTTCTGGCATCCGGTGACCACAGAAAAGCTTTTCGAGGGGAGCGAAACGCTCTCGAAGCTTTTGATGCCCGTTGAGACATGGCGGCTGGCGATCTTCAGCACCCGGCCGCAGATCTTCGAGGGCGCCATCCTCACCATCTTCGCCGTTCTGACCGGCTGGCTGTTCTATCGCCTCGTCTTCCAGCCCCCGAAAGAAACCCCGGACGGGATCCGACTCTCACAAGGGCTGTATGCGGTGCTCTATCCGGCCTCGTTGCTGGTTTCCATCAGCCTCTTTGATGCCAGCACGCCCCTCAACTGGCGCATTCTCTCCCCCCTCTACCCTCCGCTGCTATTCCTGGCCGCCGGCGCCATCGCCTGGTTAGAACAAAAATCCCGCCGCACGCTGTGGCCTGCGAGATTCGTCTTTCTGCTTTTGCTGGGGTTGAGCCTGTGGGGCGCTGTCGAGACCGTCACCCAGTTGCGCCAGGATGGCCAGGGCTTTGCCTCCGTTCGCTGGCGGGAATCTTACATTCTCAAGAACATCCTCCGCAAGCTACCGCCGCAGGTGCGCATCTACACGAACGAGGAGCCGATGGTCTACTTCTACACCGGGCGCCCGGCCAACGCGCTCCCCGCCGGAATGGCAGCTACCACCCGCATCACGAACCCGAATCTGGCGCAAGAGATCGAGGGAGTGCGCCAGCAGGTGCTGGAAGGAAAAGCGGTCATTGCGCTCTTCGAGTACAAAAAGGCCGCCGAAGAACATCGTTTGACCGTTCAAGGGTTGCCCATCCTTTACGATGAAAAAAGAGATCTTCTCTTTGGGCAAAAGGAGCTGTTACCATGAGCATTCTGGATCGCTTCCGCCTGGATGGACATGTGGCCGTCGTGACCGGCGGCGCAGGATTGCTGGGGGCAGAGTTCTGCCATACCCTGGCCGAAGCCGGGGCCGCGGTCGTCGTTGCGGATATTCACGAAGAGGCGGCGGAGGCAGTGGCGCGCCAGCTCAATCAGAACGGGGCCTCCGCCTTCGCCTTCCCGTTAGACGTGACACGCCTTCCATCTACCCGTGAGCTGGTTGCCGAGACCCTGAAGCGTTTCGGCCGCCTGGATATTCTGGTCAACAGCGCGGCGCTCGATCCGAAATTCGATCCGCAGGCCCTGGCCAGGGGCATCCTCCCCGGCCGCTTCGAGGACTTCCCGCTGGAAATGTGGAACCAGGCGCTGGCGGTGAACCTGACCGGCGTCTTCCTGGTCACCCAGGCCTGTGTCCAGCCCATGCTCCAGCAGGGGAAGGGGAGCATCATCAACATCTGCTCCACCTATGGCCTGAACGGCCCGGATCAGCGGCTGTATGTCAACGAAAAAGGTGAGCGCATCGGCTATAAGCCGGTCTACTACACGGTGACCAAAGCCGGCGTGCTCGGCTTTACCCGCTATCTGGCCGCGTACTATGCGGGCACGCAGATCCGCGTCAACGCCCTGACGCCCGGCGGTGTCTATAACCAGCATGACGAGCATTTCGTGCGCAACTACTCGGCGCGCACCATCCTGGGACGTATGGCCCAAAAGGACGAGATGAACGGGGCCTTGCTGTTCCTGGCCTCCGATGCTTCTTCCTACATGACCGGCGCCAACCTGATCGTGGATGGCGGCTGGACAGCCTGGTAAAATTCGCTCAAGGAACGCCTATGGAAGTGCTTGCGATCATCCCCGCGCGCGGCGGCTCCAAAGGCATCCCGCGCAAGAACATCCGCCTCTTCGCCGGCTACCCTTTGATCGCCTGGAGCATTGCCGCGGCCCGTCAGGCGCGTTCGGTGACCCGCACCATCGTCAGCACCGACGATGCGGAAATCGCGGCGGTCGCTCGTGAGTACGGCGCGGAGGTGCCCTTCCTGCGACCGTCAGAACTCGCCCAGGATCAGACGCCGGACTGGCCGGTCTTTGAACACGCACTGCGCTGGCTGGATGAACACGAGGGCTACCGGCCGCAGATTGTCGTCCAGCTTCGCCCGACCTCCCCGATCCGCCCGCCCTGGTGCGTGGACGAGGCGGTGCGTATCCTTCTCGATCACCCCGACGCCGATTGTGTGCGCGGCGTGGTGCCGGCCGGGCAAAATCCATTCAAGATGTGGCGCATGGACGCACAGACGGGGCGCTTACAGCCCCTCTTAAACCTGCCTGGCGTGGAAGAACCGTACAACGCCCCACGGCAAATCCTGCCGCCGGTCTTCTGGCAGACCGGGCACATTGACGCCATCCGCGCCCGCACCATCCTGGAGAAACGCTCCATGACCGGCCAGGTGATCTACCCGCTGTTGCTTGACCCGCGCTACACCGTGGATATTGACACCCCCGCCGACTGGGAGCGCTACGAGCAGGTCGTGCGCCGCAGCGATCTGGAGATCGTGCGGCCAGGACGCGCCCCGCGCCCCATGCCGCAAAAGATCTCGCTCCTCGTCCTGGATTTTGATGGCGTGCTTACAGATAACCGCGTCTGGACGGATAGCGATGGACGCGAACTGGTGGCCTCCTCCCGAAGCGATAGTATGCTCCTGCAAGAACTGAAAGCCCACGGCGTGGAAATCCTCATCCTCTCCTCCGAGCCAAACCCGGTCGTGCGGGCGCGAGCGCGCAAGATCGGCCTGGAAGCCGTGCATGGGGTCGGAATCAAAGAAAAAGGGATGGTGCTCCAGCAAATCCTGAACGAGCGTGGCATCCCGCCGCAGGAGGTGGTCTACGTGGGCAACGACATCAACGACCTGCCATGTTTCGAGCGGAGCGGCTGGGCCGTCGCCGTCGCCGATGCCTGGCCAGAAGTGCTCCGCGCAGCCGACTACGTGCTCTCGCGTCGCGGCGGTCAGGGGGCCGTGCGGGAATTGTGCGAACTGCTGCTGAGCAGGATGGAAAAGGGGAAAGGGTAAACGGCGGTTTTCAGAGAACTCTGTTATACTTTTACCACCATGAAGATTTACCTCGATACCATCGGATGCCGTCTGAACCAGGCCGAGGTGGAGCGCATGGCGCAGGAGTTTCGCTTCCTGGGGCATGAGATCGTGGCCCAGGCGCAGGAGGCGGAGCTGGCGGTGATCAACACCTGCGCAGTGACCGTGGAGGCGGCCTCGGATTCGCGCAATCGCATTCGCGCCGCCGCCCGCGCCGGCGTGCCTCAGATCATCGCGACCGGATGCTGGGCCACCCTGGAGCCAGCCCAGGCGGCTGCCATGCCCCAGGTGCAGCGCGTCATCCCCAACGCGCAGAAGGACGCCCTGGTCGCCGAAGTGTTTGGTCTGCCTCCGGAACTCTTCGAGCGCGAGCCGCTGGAGCGCGAACCACTCCCTGGCCTGCGCATGCGCACGCGCGCCTTTCTGAAGGTGCAGGATGGTTGTAACAATCACTGCACCTTCTGCATCACCACCGTCGCACGCGGCGCTGCCCGCTCCTATCCGCTCCAGGAAGTCGTGCGACGCGTCCAGGCAGCCGTCGCAAGTGGCACCCAGGAGGTCGTCTTGACCGGCGTGCATCTCGGCTCCTGGGGTCAGGAATGGGGATTGCACCTGCGCCATCTGATCCAGGCCATCCTGCAAGACACCGATCTGCCACGTTTGCGCCTCTCCTCGCTGGAACCCTGGGACCTGGATGAGGCGTTTTTCCGCCTGTGGGAAAATCCGCGCCTGTGCCGACATCTGCACCTGCCGCTCCAATCGGGGAGTCGCGGCGTGCTGCGGCGCATGGCGCGCAAGACGACCCCGGAATCTTTCCGTGCCCTGGTGCAGGCGGCCCGTTCGGTGGTGCCACACATTGCCATCACCACCGACATCATCGCCGGCTTTCCCGGCGAAACCGAGGCCGAATTCCGCGAGAGCCTGGAGTTCGTCGAGGCGATGGAATTCGCCGGCGGACACGTATTCACCTATTCCCCCCGCCCCGGCACCGCAGCCACACGGTTGCCCGGACAGGTACCGCCCGAAATCCGTAAGCAGCGGAACGCGGCCTATCGAGCGCTTTTCGCTCGTCAGGCTCAGACCTACCGGCAACGCTTCGTTGGACGCACCGAAGAGGTGCTCTGGGAGTCTATCCTGGAACGCGACGAACAGGGCTGGCGACTGGAGGGACTGGGCAGCCATTACCTGCGCGTCGTCGCCCATGCCGATCAGCCCCTCTGGAACCAGATTTCACGCGTCCGATTGAACCAGGTGGAAGGAGAGCGCCTGGTGGGGCAGATCGTCGCATAAAACCCGGAATGATGGCGAGGCGGCAATAGCCGCCGATGCAATCCCCTCAAGAGCCTGGCGGGCAATCTTCCAGTTACCAGGAGATCGTTCGGGCAACGAACACCTCGCAATGAGAACGAGGCCGAAGTAAATCTCCCCGCAAAGTAACTGTTCAGTCTTGCATCCAAACTGTTGTGTTTGTCATGGCGAGGAGCGTTCTTCGCGACGAAGCAATCCCCAGGCGGTCAATCTGGCCTGAGAAACGGGAGATTGCTTCGTCAGAAAACGGCTCGCAATGACATGGCTGAATCGTTACCAGGGGGCAATATCCCCAAACCTGACGCTCTCCCAACCGGCTCTCACTCCTTGCGAAACTGCAAACAATAATGGTGAAAGGTATTGCTCACCCAGGCCGAATACAACCCATAAGGCGCCAGACGCTGATTATCCTGGCACCAGATGCGCTCGTCTTTGAGCACATACACCTTCCCCAGTTCACGCCCCAAATCCCAGGCTAAAGGATACATGCGCCCTTTCTTCTTGACGTTTTTCACGATAATCGTCAGGTAAGCGCCGGGGCGCAAAAGCGGTTTCATTGCCGCATAAATCTCCACCAGGCGGGCAAGGAAAGTTTCGTAATCGTGAATATTCCCTAAATCTTTGGGGAGATCGGAATACACCACATCCAGCTCCGGGGAGGCGCGACGTTTGCGCTGCGTTTCAGCGCCGCGGGCATGGAGCATATCCCAGTAAGGGGGGGAAGTGATCACATAGTCTATCTGCGGCAGCCCATACTCCTGCAGGCGCGCCGCATCTCCGGTGATGACCTCGGCGCGCAGCGAGGCCGCCGCTTCCCCCAGCGCCTGGCGCTCCTCCTGCAGCAGACGGCGAGCGATCTCCGCATAGCGCGGGTTTAGCTCAATCCCGTAAGCATGGCGACCGGCGCGCAGCGCAGCGATCAAGGCGCTGCCCGTTCCAGCCATCGGATCCAGCACCGTTTGCCCCTTCTTGGTAAAAAACTCAATGAATTCCTGGGCCAGGGTCTCCGGGAATTTGGCCGGGTGTACCAGCACATCTACCCGCCGCGGCGGCGGATTGTGCACGAACCAGGATTTTTGAAATTTCAGCCATCGCTTGGGGTCCAGATCGTTCAGCCTGTTCTCGCGCATTCGCCTTTGCTCCAACCCAACGAGATTGCCGCGCCGTTCACTCAGGGCGACTTTTTCTTCTTCCGCTGCGTCGTCTTGCGGGCATGATAGGGCGGCGCAGAGATGAAAAGCGTGGTCACCAGTCGCTCGTCCAACAGACGGCTGCGAATGCGCATATCGAGTTCAGCGAGCGCATCGGCAGCGATGGTGATCACGGTCGGCAGGCGGGCGTCATAGCGATAGTTGAAAAGTTGCGCCAGCTTCTCGCGCACCCAGGGGGTCATGGATTGTGTCCCCAGATCGTCGAGGATCAGGAGCGGGGCGGTGCGGATCTCCTCAAAGCGACGGTCAAAGGTCACCGTACTGGAGGGGCTGAAGGTGGCACGCAGGTGATCGAGCAAATCAGGCACCATGACAAAAAGCGGCGGATCGCCAAAACGCGCCTGATAATTCGCAATGGCCGCGGCCAGATGGGTTTTCCCGCAACCATAATCTCCGGTCAGCACCAGCCAGCCCTGGGGATGGCGCGCAAACTTCTGGCAGGTCTCCAGCGCCTGTTTCAAGCTACGCTGGGCTTCGGCATCCAGCTCCTCCTCTCCGCGCAGCGTGAAGGTCTCAAAGGTCTGATCGGCGTGCAAATCGAGCGAGGAAAGCTCCGGATGCCCCATATCGCTGGTTGGACGGCGATAATCGGGCGCGCGGATGATCACCCGCGTAACCAGCTCTGGGTCCTGCAAGCGAGAGCGAATGCGCGCCTCGATCTCATCCAGGCTCAGATTGGTCGTGATCACCGTGGGCAGGCGATTAATGTAGCGATAGTTCAGAATCTGGAAGAGTTTCTCCTGCGCCCAGGGCGTCGCGTTCTGGGTGCCGAAATCGTCCAGGATCAAAAGGGTGGCGTTGCGGATCTCCTCAAAACGCTCCTCGAAGGTGGTATCTTCCGCCTCGTAGGCGAAACGTAACTGATCCAGCAGATCCGGCACGGTCAGGAAAAGCGTCGGCACGCCGTGTTCCACGGCGAAATTGGCAATCGCGGCCGCCAGATGCGTCTTGCCGCAGCCATAGCCTCCCATCAGCAGCAGCCAGCCCTCCCGGCGTTGCGCAAACTGCTGCGCCTGGTTCAGCGCGGCGATCAGGGATTGCGCCTGAAGCGGCGAAAGTTCGCCTCGTCCCTGGGGTTGAAACGTCTCAAAGCGCAAATGGGAAAGCTCATTCAGGCGGCTGAGCGCGAACAATCGCTGGTGCACCTGATGGCTGATCTCCGCCATGCGGCATACACAGGGCTCCAACCGCCCGAAGCGCGGGTCGCCGGGTGGCACATCGGCGCGCAAATAGCCCACCCCATGACAGTAGGGGCAATTCGGATCGCCGGGCAAATCCGCCCTACTTGCGGAGGAACTGCTCAACCTTTCGACGGACGTCTGTTCGGCGATCCGTTTCAGTGTCTCCTCGATCTTGCTTTTCGGCACGGCCTTCTGCCTCCCAACGTTTCAGAATGCTCTCAATATACTTCCAGTTGCGTTTGTTGCGCTTTGCAGCAATTACGATGGCCTCCGCCACCCAGGCTGTGGAATAGGTATTTTCAGCATCTTGAATCGCATCGGCCAGGATGGGCGTAAGCGGCCCGATATTGTCCTCGTACAGTTGAAAGAGATTGATCGGGGGAGGGGGCGGCGAGGTGGAAGAGGCGGGATGCCAGCGGCCGCTACGCAGCGCCTCCGCCGCCAGCCGACCATAGGGCGAATTCAGGAAATAGAAGCGCCCGCTCTCATGCTCGACCTGGAGCAACGTGCCGCGCCCGACGGCTCGCTGCAGGCCTGAAGCGACCTCGCGCGCGCCGCAGCCGGCAAAATCCTCCTCCCGCAGGAAACGCGCCGTCCCGCGCGCCGCTGTAAGCCTCCATAAAGCATAGAGCGTCACCTTCAGCTCGTCGAGATCGTCAATTTCGGCCAGCAAGCGTCGAAAGAACGTATCCGGCAGCGGCGAGAACGTTTCATTCGCAGAGAAGCCCTCAAACGGCATGGCTCACCTCCCCCGAGGGGGCGAAAACTCTTTCATCCCCAGCGGGTGCGCTCATTCCAGATTCACCACTTTGGTCGCCGCGTTCTCAAACTTCGCCAGCGAAGGCAGGAACACCAGCTCCACCGTCCCCACCGGCCCATTCCGATGCTTGGCGACGATGATCTCGGCGATATTCTTACGCGCCGTGTCCTTTTCGTACTGATCGGGGCGGTAGATGAACATGACAATATCCGCGTCCTGCTCCAGGCTGCCCGATTCGCGCAAATCGGAAAGCACCGGGCGTTTATCGGCGCGCTGCTCCACGGCGCGCGAAAGCTGGGCAGCCGCCAGCACCGGCACGTTGAGTTCACGCGCCAGAATTTTCAGGTTGCGCGAGATGTAAGAAACCTCCTGCACGCGATTCTCCGCCCGCACATCTCCCCCCATGAGCTGCAAATAGTCCAGGATAATCAGGTCCAGACCATATTCCATGTGCAGGCGCCGGCATTTGGTGCGCAATTGCAGGGGTGTAATCGCCGGTGTATCGTCGAGGAAGATATGCGTATCGGAGAGGACTTCGATGGCATGGGTGAAGAGCGGCCACTCCTCCTCGGTGAGGCGACCGGTACGCAGGCGTTGGGAGTCAATGCCCGTTTCCTGGGCGATCAGGCGTTGCACCAGTTGCTCACTGGACATTTCCAGGGAGAAGATCGCCACATGTTTTTTATGGAGCAATGCCGCATTGCGAGCGATGGAGAGCAGGAAACCGGTTTTTCCCTGACCCGGGCGCCCGGCGACGATGAGCAAATCAGAGGGCTGCAGGCCAGCCAGCAAGCGGTCGAGGTCAATAAAGCCGGTCGGCACCCCGTAGATGCCTTCGGGACGCCGTGCCAGCTCGTCAATGCGGTCATAATATTCGCTCAGAACCGCCGAGATCGGGCGCACATCGTGGCGCAGGCGGCGCTCACTCACCAGGAATAACGCTTTTTCTGCCTCGTCCAGTGCATCCTCGACGTTCTTCTCCTCGCTATAGGCCAGCGAAGCGATCTGACTGGCTGCCTGGAGCATCTTACGGCGAATGGAATGAGCCTCCACGACACGCCCATAGGCCTCGGCGTGGAGCGAAGTCGGCACCTGATTCATCAAGGCCGTCAGGTAGGCGGTGCCACCGACCTCCTCCAGATGCCCGGTGCGATCCAGCTCCTCGGCCACCGTCAGCAAATCAATGGGCTGCCGTTGCTCATGCAGGCGGGTGAAAGCCTCCCATATCCAGCGGTTGCGATGGATATAGAAATCCTCCGCCTGCAGGAACGAGGCCACATCGTAATACACTTCAGGGTTGATCAGGATCGCCCCGATCACCGCCTCTTCGGCCTCGCGGCTATGGGGAATGCCTGGGGAAGTGCTTTCAACAGGGGATACGCTGGTCATGGGAGAATTCTATTCCCGATTGTACTATATAGAGAAGCTCATCCGTCATTTTCTGGCATTGCAAGCATGGGGAGGCAATCTTCCGGCGAATGAGAAGAAGTTTCATTGCCTGCAACGCGCATAACGAGAAGGGATTGTGCATAAACTTTCTAAAGGGTGATCATTAAGTCCACAAACACCTGTGTTCATTCGCTCTCGCGGGTTTTTGCAAAGCTATCGAAAAGCAGGGGTTGTCGTTCTACGTGTGTGGAAGTTTGCAATTCGACTTCCTCTCTCAACCTTCGGAGCGCAATAGCATGGAACTGGGGCATAATTTCAAAACCGATAAAATGCCTTTTCAACCTCAGCGCTGCCACAGCCGTTGTTCCACTTCCGATAAATGGATCCAGCACAATTTGTCCTTCTCTGGTGGTAAGTTTTATCAAAAATTCCACCAGTTGGAGAGGCTTTTGCGCCTCATGATAGCGAGGCTCATCGGCTTGAAAACCAAATTCCAGCACATTGGTCGGGTTAGCACCTTCTATCTGGCAGGCTGCAAAATTCATAGCTCCCACACCATATTCAAGCACATTATCTACAATTGTGCCCCCGATCTTATAAGGCTTGATGAACCAGGCAATGGGTTCGTAAATTGGAGCCAGATTGCCAAGTCTCCATCCCTCCCATGTTTCAGCTTCGCTTTTCAAGCCGCGACGTTCCAGGACAAGACTCAGGCGCTGCGCTCGATGGTAAGCTGCTTTTTTCTTCCAGGCCAGAATATCTTTCAACAGGAAACCACTTTCTTCAAAGGCATTCACCACGTGATGGATGGTGCGCCGGGCGCCAAACACAAATACTGAAGCGCCGCTTTTCATTTTTGGTGCTATCATCGTGACCCACGAGCGGCACCACGCCTCATATTCTTTCCCAATATTGCGATCCGCCTGAGACCAGCCATTGATAGGTTTTCCTCGTCTTTTGAACGCATCCTTACCAAGTTGAGCAGGGGACTGCCCAAGAAGCGCCGAGTTGGTGTTATGGTGCAAAACATCCCAATCATCCAGATTGATTCCATAGGGAATGTCAGAGAGAAACAAATCTATGCTGCCCTCCTCTAAAAACGGCAGATAGTCTCGACAATCCCCAAGCGTGATCTTGTCAAGATATGAGGCATTTCCTCTTGCATTCATGTCAAATCAAGAAGGCCATTATCGTTTACAGAATGAATTGCCCGGATTTTGTTTTCGATTTTACGCAATCGAAGCACTTCTTCAATGGCTTCTTCTCTTGATAATTTCATGATACGCTCTCTTTCCGATGCCAGAAAAGCAAGAGATTCGTTTCGAGCTACGTAAATAGATTCAACAGACGCAATCTTCTCTTCGCGCCATAGATCGCCAATTTTATCCGCCGCGCTCAGAAGAACCCTGTTGATAGTCTGCCAGTACAGGCTTGCATCTCTGACCGGATTCATCGCTCGTACCGTGTGGAATATCTGGTACAGGAGAGCAGAGGCTTTTGAATCACCGGCCTCATTTCCATATCTTACCAAAACAGCCAGATGGGTGTATGTAAAAATGCAAACCGCGCGTGTCGTTGCCTGCTGGTAAATCTGGCTCGCATGAGCAGGAAGCTGATAAACAGGACAAACAAGCATTGCAAAAGGCTTGCCATGTTTCCAGTTATCCAATGCCTGTACTTTAAAATCTTTTTGGTTTTTGGCCGTTCTACTCAATCGAAAAGCCTTTGAGTCGGCAACGAAACTGTAACTATCACAAAAACACTCGACATCTGCCGCATTCGCCCGCTCTTTCAAAACGAAGGCTCTACAGCCCACCGCGTCGAACGCTTTGCTGATAACTATGTCGGTATATTTGGAGTAAAGCTTCTCCTCAACGCTATCATGTTCATATCGCTCAGGGATAGCTCCGCATAATCTCAAGTGAGCAAGCAAAGATGCCATCCCCTCAATATTGATTTCCGAGGATAACGTCTTTTCCAAACGCTCAGAATCAAGGCCAAAATTTCCACTTATTTGGGCTATCTTATCAATCCAGCGACTCCGTCTTGCAATGTCTTCCTTTGTCAATATTTGCAATTCCATAATAAACCCCAAGAATTTCCTAAAGGAAATTCCTCCAAAAACAGCAAAAAGTTAAACAAACACACATCCCCCACGGAACACCCCGCAAACGTGGCCGCCCCCACTGCGCATCCAAAGCCTTCCGGATTGATTTGCTCGTTGAATCAGGCGATTTATTTTCCCCGGCTGGGGCGCTGCGGATCGTCATCCGACTCCTCGTCGTTCTCCTCCCCTTTTTCCAGCTTGTTCAAAAAGTCCTCAAAGATCGAAAGACGATCCTCACCCGGTTCTGCCGCAGCGGGTGACGGAGCAGCAGGACGCGCTGATTTCTGAGGCGGCTGCGCCCCCAGACCTTCTTCGGGGGTGATGCTGGCCATGTTCATCACCGCTTCAGCCACCAGGATTGGCGATTTGGTGCGCAAAGCCAGCGCAATGGCATCCGAGGGACGCGAGTCTATGTTGATCTCTCGACCGTTGACCTCGGCAACGATGTTCCCATAAAAAATGTCATTGCGCAGCGAGACGATCTCCACCCGCTTCACGCGCGCATTCAACACGCTAAACACATTCTTAAGCAGATCATGCGTAAGCGGGCGAATCACTTCCTGCTCCTGCAAGGCAATCGTGATCGCCTCCGCCTCATAGGGACCCACCCAAATCGGCAGATAACGCTCACTGTTCAGGTCGCGCAAGACCACAATGCGCTGGGGAGACATCAAACTGGCGCGCACGCTGTCTACAATCACCTCAATCATCTCACTCATAGGCTCTCTCCTGCTCCAATTCTAACACGAAACGGGTCGGATCGATCCACCTCTAACACCCACAGCAAAGCAGGACCGGCTTTCCAGCCTGCCCAAAAGCGCTGTCCCATCCTGGTATGAGATGTTCTGAAGGAGAAACGGCGGCTGGCTTTTGCTTATCCGCTCCCATGAGCCAGGCGCGGGTCGAGCGCGTCACGCAGACCATCGCCAAGCAGGTTGAAAGCCAGCACAGTGAGCATGATGGCCAGGCCGGGGAAGAAAACCAGATGGGGCGCGCTGAAGATTTGATTGCGCTCCGCTCCCAGCATGGAACCCCATTCGGGGGTCGGCGGCTGCGCCCCAAGTCCCAGGAACGAAAGCGCCGCCGCATCCAGGATCGCCGAAGCGATGCCCAGCGTGCCCTGGACGATCAGCGGAGTCAGCGCGTTGGGCAGAATCCTTCGGAAGAGAATATGGAACGAACTTCCTCCCAGCGCACGGGAAGCAGCCACATAATCCATCTCACGCACAGAAAGGACGCTGGCACGCACCACGCGGGCATAGGCCGGAATGGAAACAATGCCAATGGCGATCAGGGCATTGATCAGCCCAGGCCCCAGCACGGTAACAATGGCAATGGCGAGCAAAAGCGCCGGAAAGGCCAGCAAGACATCCATGACGCGCATGATCGCGTTATCCAGCCAGCCGCCGAAATAGCCCGCGATCGCGCCCAACACCGTGCCGATCACAATGGCAAAGGTCACGGTGGCAAAACCGATCATCAGGCTCAGACGCGCCCCATACAGAATGCGACTGAACTGATCGCGCACATTCCCGTCAATGCCCATGATGTGTTGGGGCTTCTCTTTGGGGCATCCAAGCAGATGAATACAGGGGGCCTCCCGTCGCTGTACCGGTTCGACGCCGATCAAAACCTGATACGGATCATAAGGGGCAAGCCAGGGGGCCGTCAGGGCGATAAAGGTCAGAATTCCCAGGATCACCATGCCCACGATTGCAGAACGACGGCGAAAGAGTCGCCGCCAGGTAATGTGCCACAGGCTGACCGAACGCAAACCTTCAGCATCCAGGGTAGAGACAGTCGTCATATCTAATCCAGTCGAATGCGAGGATCGAGATAGGCGTAGGAAATATCCACAAGCAGGTTGATAATGACGAAAAAGATAGCAATCACCACCGTAAACGCCTGGACAATGCCATAGTCGCGCGCAGTGATGGCATCATACAGAGTGCGGCCGACGCCGGAAAACCCGAAGATGGTCTCGGTCAAAACGGCGCCGCCCAGCAGACTGCCCAGAGAAAGCCCGATCACGGTCGAGACCGGCAGGAGTGCGTTGCGAAAGGCATGTTTCAAGACCACGACGCGATAGGGCAACCCTTTGGCCCGCGCCGTGCGCACGTAATCCTGTCCCAATACTTCGAGCACCGAGGAGCGCGTCATGCGGGCGATCAGCGCCATCGGGATCGTACCCAGCGCCATTGCCGGCAGGATCAGATGCTGGATCGCATCTTTCAACAGCGCCCAGTTCCGCGTCAACAGCGCATTCAAAATGTAAAGATTGGAGAGAAATCGGGCCAGGCCAGGAAGAACTCCACTTTCAGGCAGGCTCCATCCCCATACTTCGTAGAAAGGAGTGCTGATCATACCAGCGCTCAGGCGCCCTGAAGGCGGCAGCCAGAAAGGAGTATCTTTCAAAAGCAGGGAGAACACATAGGCCAGGATCAATCCCAGCCAGAACACCGGCATCGAAACGCCGATATTGGCCCAGAGCATGGTCAGCACGTCTATCCAGGAATTATGCTTGACAGCAGAAAGCACGCCCAGCGGAATGCCAATCAGAATGCTGACGAAGAGCGCCGCCAGGCTCAATTCAATGGTGGTCGGCAGGCGTTCAATCAACAAACGGGTAATTGGAAGGCCATAGCGAATGGAAGAGCCGAAATCGCCGCGCGCAATTTCTTGCAGGTAAATGCCGAATTGCACCGGAATCGGTCGGTTAAGCCCATGCTGCTCAATGAAACGATCACAGACCTCCTGGGTGGCTTTTTCCCCGAGAATGGCACGGCACGGATCGCCAGGGATCAGGCGGGCCAGCGCAAAGGTTACCAGCAGGATGCCAAACAAGACCGGAAGCGCCGCAAGCAGCCGACGCAAGATGTATTGCCAGATCATGTTATGTGCCTCCATGAGCAATGCAGGATGGTGGAAACCCACCATCCTGCAAGGTCACGAACACAGCGGAGGGCTATTTCTTCTCCATCAAGCCCCACAGGTACGAGTAGTAATCCCAGAGATTGCTGTTGCCGACGTGGGTTGGGGAGGCCGGGTTGAGACCCATGTTGAAGGTCGCCACCACATCCTCGGCATCCAGCTCGCTGCCATCGTGGAATTTCACGCCCTGGCGCAGCTTGCAGACCCATACCGTCAGGTCAGCGTTCGGTTCGCAGGATTCAGCCAGGGCCGGTTTGACAGCCGTCCCGTTAATCTCATAGGAGTACAGGGACTCGATAACCTGCTCACAGGCGCGCAGGGATTCGCCATCGCTCTCATCCGCGCAGAACAGGCTGATCGGCTCCGCATTCTGCATCCAGACGAAGGTGTTGCGGTCGCCGGGCCTGGAGAAGGCAAAGAGTTCATTGGAGAGCGGGCTGGCCTGCGGATTCTGCACATCGGCGCGATACGCAGTCGCCGAACCGCCATGCGCCACCGGGATCATCGGCACGAACTCGCGGATTGCGTTGTTTGCCTGCTCGTAGTAGGGTTTGGCCTGTTCCGCATCCGCGATCTGAGCGCCCTGGATCAGCGGCTCGTAAATTTCGGGCGGTATCTTGCCAAACTGCTGAGTATCCTTGCCAAAGTGATAATCCAGGAAGTTGGTGATGTGCGGATAGTCTGCGCCCCAACCAAGCAGGTAGAGACCGTCCAGTTTGCCGGCGCTGGCCGCTTCGATGAAGGCGCCGGATTCCATGACCACAATCTCGGCATCAATGTTCAGGTTCTGCTTGAGCTGGGCCTGAATCTCCTCGGCGACGCGCCCTGGTTCAGGCAGGTAACCGCGCACCACATCGCGATAGTAGATTTTGGTCTTGAAGCCATCCGGGTAGCCAGCTTCCGCCAGCAACTGCTTGGCTTTGGCGGGATCGAAATCGTACCACGGTTGCCCCACGCAGCCGTTCGGGATGGCACAGGGGGTGAAGTGGGTGGCGACTTCGGAGCCGGCCGGGTAGAACGAATCCACAATGCGCTTGCGGTCAATGCCCATGGCCAGCGCCTGGCGCACTTTCTGATTATCGAACGGTGCAACCGTGTTGACCATGCCGATATAGAATACATTCAGCGCCGGGCGCACCACCAGTTGCAGATTCGGATCGCTGCGCACAGCCTCAAAATCGGCCGGGCCTACGTTGTCAATGCCATCCACGGTACCGGCCTTCAACTCGTTCAACCGGGCGGCGGATTCGGATTGCCAGCGGAAGATCAGCGTATCCGCGCCGATCACGGCGTCTTTATTCCAGTAATCGGGATTCTTGACGAAGACAATGCTATCGCCGCGCTTCCACTCCTTCAACATGTAGGGACCGGTGCCCACCGGCTTCTCCAGGCCTTCTGTGGTTCGCTTATCAGGGCCGGCCGTCTTCTCAATCCACTCCTTCGGCAGGATGCCAAACACCGAAAAAGCGATCTTGGACAGGAAAGCGGGATCCGGGCGGCAGAGGGTGAAGGTGACAGTGTATTTGTCCGTGGCCTCAATGGATTTGAATTCACCGCCGTAATCGCAATCCGGGACCGAGAGCGATTTTCCGTCATAGGTGGCGAGAGGCGGTACCGGAGTAGGGGTTTCCGTAGGGGCTTCCGTAGGCGCAGCGGTCGGGGCCTGTGTGGCCGGGGCCTGTGTGGCCGGGGCCTGAGTGGCAGGGGGCTGCGTCGCAACGGGAGTCTTCGGGGCGCAGGCGGCCAGCACCAGGCTGGCAATCACCAGAACGCCAAGCAGAGACAGAATTTTCGCTTTCATACTCTCCTCCTGAAAGGAATAGGGGTATCGTGAAAAACGGGATAGAACAGGGTTGGATATGTCACGCAGGCTCTATGCTCACCTCCTTTCGCAAAACGTGGAATAATTATACCATTGAGGAACTGGTCTGGCTGAACCCATTACGCGCCTTTTATGTCTGCCATCCACCTTTTGGAGGAATCCTATGACCAGCACTTTCGTTCGCGAACTGCCGGCATGTGGCCGGCTGAAGGGCAAAGTAGCCATCATCACCGGGGCTACCTCCGGCATCGGCGAAGCGACCGCCTTGCTCTTTGCGCAGGAGGGCGCCCATCTGGTGCTCAGCGGGCGCCGTCAGGAGCGCGGGGAAGCCGTCGCAGAACGCTGCCAGAAGCACGGCGTGCGAGCGCTTTTCGTCCAGGCCGATCACACGCGCCTGGAAGATTGTGCGCGCGTGGTCGCAGCAGCAGAGCAGGAATTTGGCCGTGTGGACATTCTCTTCAACAATGCCGGCGTAGTCACCCGCGGCACCGCCGAGACGACTTCAGAAGAAACCTGGGCCTATACCCTGACCTTGAACGTGACCGCTGTCTGGCGGATGTCGCGGCTGGTGATCCCCCTGATGCGAGCACAGGGAGGGGGTGTGATTATCAACAACGCCTCGGATTGGGGGATCGTCGGCGCCCGCAACGCTTTACCTTACGCAACCAGCAAGGGCGCAGTCGTTTTGATGACCCGCAGTATGGCGCTGGATCATGCCGCAGAGGGCATCCGGGTGAACGCGGTCTGTCCAGGAGATACCTTTGTGGAACGCTGGCTGGAGCAGGGATATTTTCAGGATGGGCAGCCCGTCAGCGAAGAAGAAGCCATGCGTGAGTCGGCCTCTTATATCCCCCTCGGGCGCTTTGCCTATCCCCAGGAAATTGCCCGTGCAGTCCTTTTCCTCGCCTCTGACGAGGCCTCTTTCATCACCGGGCACACGTTGCTTGTGGATGGCGGGAACACCGCCCAGTAGTCAAAAGCGTTGCCAGTTCAAATGCGTGATGGCAATCGCTAAGGCATCCGCTGCATCATCCGGTTGAGGGATCGCCTCAAGTCCCAGCAGCAGGCGCACCATCTCCTGCATCTGCCGCTTGTTCGCCGATCCGTAGCCGGTCACGCTTTGCTTGATCTCGTTGGGAGTATATTCAGTAACCGGGATTTCCGCCTCGGCCAGAGCGAGCAAGATCACCCCACGCGCCTGTCCTACCTGAATGGCCGTGCTGACATTGCGCTGAAAAAATAACTTCTCCACAGCGCCGCTTTGGGGTCTGTGGAGAAGCAAGAGTTCACGAATTTGCTGATACAGGAAAAGCAACCGCTGCGGAAGCGGATCGGCAGGTGGTGTTTCGATCACCCCAAAGGCAACCGCAGTCAGCGCCTCACCACCCTCTGACTCCAGGATGGCGTAGCCAGTCCGTGCCGTCCCTGGATCGAGACCGATCACCCGCTGCCTCATTCCGTCTCAACGGCTGCCAGGGCCTCCTCCGTCAGCTTGAGATTATGGTAAACGTTCTGCACATCGTCCAGGTCTTCGAGAGCCTCGATCACCTTGAGCACCTGCAAAGTTTCCTCGACGTTCAGCTCGATCTCCTGTTTGGCGATGTAGCGCAGCCCGGCCTCTTCAGGGTGGACGCCTGCCGCATGGAGCTTATCGGCGACCTCCTTGAACGATTCCACCGGTGCGATGATCTCAATGTTCTCGCCATCCTGCGTGACATCCTCCGCGCCCGCCTCGACCGCCAGTTCAAAGGCGCGATCGTAGTCCAGTTGGGAGGCCGGGAAAGAGAAATAGGCCATGCGCTGGAATTGCCAGGCGACGGAACCCGCCTCCGCCATGTTGCCGCCGTTACGCGTCAGGACGTGGCGAATTTCGGCCACGGCGCGATTGCGATTATCCGTCACGCACTCGATCATCAGGGCCACGCCGTGCGGCGCATATCCTTCGTACATGACCTGCTCAATGGCAGCGGCGTCTTTGTCCTCTCCGGTGCCGCGGCGAATGGCGCGTTCAATGTTCTCTTTCGGCATATTATTGGCACGGGCGCGCTCGATGGCCAGTGCCAGACGCACATTGTTCTCCGGGTCGCCTCCCCCTTCCCGCGCGGCCATGACGATCTCGCGCGTCAGACGGGTGAAAAGCGCACCGCGTTTGGCATCCTGTGCCCCTTTCTTCCTTCGGATCGTTGCCCAATGGCTATGTCCGGACATACAAACTCTCCTTTTGCACTAAAATTTCACTTCGCTTTACAAAGCGTTCTCGAACTGTTCAATCTTGCATCCAAACTGTTGTGCCTGTCTTTGCGAGGAGCATTCTTTGCGACGAAGCAATCCCCAGGCGGTCAATCTGGCCTGATATGGGAGATTGCTTCGCCAGAAAACGGCTCGCAATGACATGGCTGAGCAGTTACGCGTCCTCTACGGGACAGCGCATAAACGACGCACAGCAAACCACACCAGCAAAGCGTATCAGCTTGATGCGCGCGTGGATCCGCTCGTTTCCGTAGAATCCATTCCATCACCTGACAAGATGGACCCGGAATCCGGCAACTTCCTGCCTTGCCAGTTCCTGCTGACAACCCCGTTGTCTTGCGAGATGGCAACAGCCGCTGAAGCAATCTCTGCGCCAGTCTCATAGAGCCTTGAGATCGCTCCGCCGCCCCTGGCGACTCGCAACGACATGAATGGGCAGATGGTTACACTGCCTGTATTTTATCACAATCCTGAGCCTGCCAGCGCGCCGCACAGTTTGCGCCCCGCGGGAGAGATTTTGAGACCGGCACATTCTACAAAACCCCGGCTTCAACCGAGAAATCCTCGCACGTGTCCGGCCTCGACGATCATCTCCTGTATCCCCTCGCTGATACCGGCCTTCAAATGGCGGATGATCCTGGACGTGATGGCCCGATGGGCTTCATTCGGCTGATAACTTACCAGGAATTCAGTCTTTATGTCACTTCTTACTTCTTCGGGTAAAATTTCCAGGCAATCAGGGTTGAAAAATCGGGCGGCGCTCGCCATATCTTTCTCCAGATTGACGTAAACCTCGCTCAGGTCGCGCCATGCTTCATGCGTCAGCGCGCTCAACCCGAGGAATTCTGGCGGTAAACCTATCGAATAAAGCGCCGCACAGAACCCGATAGCCCGTGGTAGCTTTGCCTTGCCAAAATTGCGCGAGTATCCGAAAAGCCCAACATGAAGCTTTCTCATCCTTCGACGGGGAACAAAGCGGGCAATGGCATTGACGAGGGGCGCCAACAGCTCTGCCTGTCGCTGATACTCCTGCGCAAGTCTCCTCCCCTGAGCGATCCAGCGCTCTTCGTCTATCTCCTGGAAGGGTCTGCGCGCCGCGGATTTGAGAAGTTTGATCGCCTGGATCACATCTTCCACCGGATAGTCATACTTGAACGCAGATTGGACCGTGAATGTTTCGACCTCCGGATATTCCGCAAGCACCTCGTTCACCGTATAGGGCGTGAGGTTGCCCCTGAACGGAGGAGAACCCGCTCCCAGGATCGGATACACCTTCACCCCCGTCCTTTGCGAGAGCTTTCGCAATCGCTGCAGGGCAATTTTGTTGAAAAGCACCGCACTGATGACTCCATAATTCAGCGCAGGGTCCGAACGCGCCAGAAAAACCCGCATGTAGCTTAAATCTTTACCCTGCAAATACTCCTCAACAATCCGATGCGCCTCCAGCATATGCTCCATATCCTCAAACAGAGGGATGAGCTGGATGGCCTGGGGTTTGAATTCGCCGATCCACTCCGCCAGGGTCATATCCCCCGGCAGGATTGGTTGATATTGCCGCTCGTAAATGAAATTACGATAAAAATCATAAATCCTGTCAAGCTCTCTTGCGGAGGTCGTCATGGGGAGGATCACCTCAAAAATGGGAGCAACTTCCTCCCCATAGAACAACACTGCTGCGTCCCTTGAGCGAGGAATGCTCTCCAGGGTTTCCAGCACGACCTTCGCCTCCCCCTTCTCGATCTCAGGATTGGGGATGCGCAGTGTGAGAAACACCTCCCTGCCCAACACCTTCTGTTTAAAAAAATCTGGATACCGGGTGAGCAATTTGCGCACGACAAAATCGTCCACCTCTTTCCCTTCGCTATCCCACATTTGCTCATCGCAACCCAGATGGCTGAAGATATAGTAAGCCTCCTGCACCTCGTCATCTCCAGACATCTCCGGAGACTCGGCGAAAAATGGCACAATCACATTATCCGGGTGCTGTGTAGACATCACTCTTGGAATTTTCATATAGCAAAATATCCTTTCAGAATTTTGTGATATTTTTAACAGAAAATTCTAACAAAAATGAATTTTCTGGCTTTGCGCCCTGTTGGTTTATCTTTTTTCGGAACTGTTCAGCCCTGCATCCAACCTGTTGTGTTTGTCATTGCGAGGAGCGTTCTTTGCGACGAAGCGATCCCCAGGCGGTCAAGCTGGCCTGATAAATGGGAGATTGCTTCGCCGAAAAACGGCTCGCAATGACATAGCCGAATAGTCACCTTTTTCTACGCAGCACGAACCAGTCTCCAACGTCCATTGAGACAGGCTCAAAAGCCCGTCCTACCCCGTCCGCCGTCCACGCCGCGGTCTGCTGTCTGCGGTCCGCCGTCCATCATTCGTTTATTCGTTCCCCATTCGTTGACGGTTTGCCCCCTACCCCGTCCACGCCGCGGTCTGCCGTCTGCGGTCCGCCGTCCATCATTCGTTTATTCGTTCTTCATTCGTTGACGGTTTGCCCCCCACCCCGTCCACGCCGCGGTCTGCTGTCCGCGGTCC
>Ga0209227_1000983_pt1 | contig 23222 bp, 19 predicted proteins | sample YNPBryantNP2012_FD_185815 | JGI IMG/M metagenome (GOLD analysis project Ga0209227, IMG submission 185815) | Anoxygenic and chlorotrophic microbial mat microbial communities from Yellowstone National Park, USA - YNP Bryant NP 2012 (SPAdes)... ...
CGCCCACCGGGCCGGCAGCACGAGCAGGCCCGCCAGGCCGGCCGCGCACAGGACGCCGAACCAGCCTGGCGGCCGCCAGCCGAACTCCAGGCCGAGCAGGATCCGGCAAAGCCCGCGGAACTGATTCCCCAAGGCCTCCCGCCACGGGCGCACCCGGACGAGGTAATCGAACGGCGAGACGGGCGGGCCGGCGAACGGATCGGCCAGTCGCTGGGACTCGGTAGGCATGGGTACGGGCCGGACGGGCGTGCGTCGGCCGGCCCCGAACTCGGCGTTCACATAGAACCGGGCGTCCCGTCGCTCCAGGGCGAAGGGGTCGCCGTACCGCCGCCACTGGTTCACGTAGAACGGCGAGGCGATGATGAGCGGCATCACGCCGACGAGGGCGGTCTGCCACCACCGCCACCGGCGGGCGGCGGCCACGCAGGCCCACAGGGCGAGCAGGGCGGCGAGGTTCGTGTTCCGCAGCAGGAGGAGCGTGCCGCCGATCAGCCCGCCCCAGAGCCATCCCCGCAGCCGCGGGCCGTCGGTCCGGAAAACGGACACGGCAAATGCCAGCCAGAGAATGAGGTTGAACTCGTCGCGAAGGCCCTCGCAGCATAGGTGGACCAGCCAGGAGTCGAACGTGCACAGGCCCGCGACGCACACCCCCACCACAGGGTCCAAGAGCCGGCCCAGTGCGAAGGCCAGCATGGGCAGCATCCCGATACCCGCCGCCCACGACAGCACGCGCATAGCGGCCGGGTCATCCGGGCGAAGCCGCACGATCGGGGCATTCATCGCCGGCCAGAGGGGCGATTTCGTCCCCGCTGCCACCGGGTTGGCCGTGGCGAGGGCCTGGCGGCGGTAATAGTCGGCGTCGGGCAGCAGCGCCTCGTCGGCAACCATCTCGAAGCGGATGGTCCTGGGCACCGCGCCGGCCACGGTCACCGCGCAGAGGGCCACGCGCATTCCGTACGCCGGCCACCTCCGCTGCACCGCCAGGGCATGCATCACTCCTGCGCCGACCAGGATGATGAACGCGGTCGCGGCGGCGGCCATCCCGGCGTAGGCGTCGAGCCACAGCCGCGCGGCGATGACGAAGGTCCCTCCGAGACCCAGGCCGCCCCACAATGCCCACCGGGGCGAGTGCGGCGGACCGGTCAGCCAGCGCGTAGAGAGCGCGGCCAGCGCCAGCGTCAGGCCTGTGGCGATGTCGTACATGAAGCGCGCCGCCCATGCTACGCCGGGGCATCGGGGCCTGTCCACGCGGGCGGTTGGTCCCGGGGCAAAAAGGGGTGTACGATCCGGCGGCATGTCAGCCGGAGCGGGTCAATCGTCCTCCTCGACGTACCGGCGGGAGGTCCGCGCGGTGGAGGGGGAGGGACATCGGCCGGCGGTCGCCGCCCGTGCGGGGGCGCTGGCCGGCGTGGCCGGTGTGGTCTATCTGACGGTGGCCGCCGCTCCGGGGTGCCGTTTCGAGCCGTCGCGGTATCCACACCACATTCTGACGGCCGATGCGTTCCTGCACGGCCAGACCTGGTTGCGGGGCGAGGTGCTCGACGAGTTCTTCGCTCGCATCCACTCGCGGGATCGGCGGATCATCGAGTTGCAGTTCCCGGGCCGGCCCGCCGAGGAGGTCGAGCGGCGGGTCCTCCGGGCGATGGCGCACGACTTCGCGATCCACGACGGGCGGTTCTACACGTACTGGGGGCCGCTGACACCGGCGGTGATGGTGCCGTTCGTCGCGGTCTTCGGTCCGGCGGTGAGCGACCGGTGGATTACGGCCCTCTTCGGCGCGGCCAACGCGGGGCTGATGTACTGGCTGCTCCGACGGGTGGACCGCAGCGGTCTGCTGCGGATCACGGAGCCGGCGTGTCTCGGGCTGACGCTGCTGCTGTCGTTCGGCACGGTGCATTTCTATCTCTCGTGCGGCGGGCAGGTCTGGCACAGCGTGCAGATCGTGACCCTGACGGCTCTGTTGGGCGCGATGATCGCGGCGGTTTCGCGGCGGGATTCGCCCGGGACCTGGGCGGCGGCGGGCGGACTGTTCGGGGCCGCCGTGCTGGGCCGGGGCATCGTGCTGCTGCTCGGGCCGTTCTTTGCGATTCTGCTGTGGATCCGGCAACGGGGACTTCAGCGACCGGTACGGCGTTGCGCGACGCGGGGCCTCGCGTTCGTGGGACCGCTGATGGCAGCCGGGTGCCTGCAGCTGGCGTACAACTACGCCCGGTTCGGGAACGCCTTCGAGACGGGCGAGGGCGTGACGGTCCGGACCGGAGGGGAAGCACGCTTTATTCGGGACTACGAGGAATACGGGTCGTTCGATCTGCACTTCCTCCCGCGGAACCTGTGGTACTACTTCGCGAACTGGCGGGCGCGGCCCGGGACGGGATTCGACCCCCACGGCAACAGCATGTTCCTGATCACCCCGCCGCTGGTCTACGTGTTGCTGGCCTGGCGGCGTCGGGAAACCCGCCGTCTTGCGCTGGCGCTGGGCGCCGGGGTCGCTCCGCTGCTGGCGGCACTGCTGCTGTATCGTGCGACGGGATACTTCCAGTTCGGCAACCGCTACCTGCTCGATGCCATGCCGATGCTGCTGCTGCTCGTCGCGATCGGGACGGGCGGCCGCATCGGGTTCGTCGGCGGCGCACTGATGGCCGCGGCGGCGGCGGTTCATACATGGGGCACCCTGCGGTTCTATCGGGAGCGCACGGGCCTGCTGGCCGAACTGCCCTTATGGGTTTGGCTGGTGGCAGCGGCGATGGCGACGTTCGCCTTGTGGGCCTGGCGGTCCTGGGGCGTCTCCGATCGCGGGGGCGGGTCCCCCGGTCCTTGCGACCCGCGACCGCGGACGTAGACTGATGTCGGGGCGTGCCATCCCCAGACGCGTCCGGCCATGACGAAGGAACCCGCGCCGCTGGTGCTCACGAACGCGACGGCCATCACGCCGTTCCGCAGGGAGCACGACTGCACACTCGTGTTCGAGGAGGGCAAGATCGCTCAGATGGGCCAGCCGGACGATGTGTCCCCGCCTCGCGAGGCGCAAGTCATCGACATGGGCGGGAGGTTCGTTCTGCCGGGCTTCATCGATGTGCACGTGCACGGAGGACGGGGGTGCGACTTTGCGGATCCCGAGCCGGACATCGAGGGGATCTCCCGGTTCCACGCGAGCCACGGAACGACCTCCCTGATCGCGACGATCTACACGCAGCCTCCCGAACCGCTCTATCGATGCATCCGCCGACTGCGGGAGTACTGCGAGTCGGCCGGTCCTCAGCGGATCCTGGAGGGCATTCATGTCGAAGGCCCGTTCCTGAATCCGGCCATGCATGGGGCCATCCGTCCGGACTACATGTGGCCGGCCCGGGAGGAGTCGTTTCACGAGATCATGGAGGTCGGGGGGCCCTGGATCCTCGTGATGACGATCGCGCCGGAGATACCGGGGGCGATGCAGATCCTCCGGGCGGCGGCGATGGTCGAGTCATCCCGGACGGCCATGGGCAAGGCCAAGCACCGGCCCCTGCACCTGTCGGTGGGCCACTCGAACGCCGCCTATGAGATGGTGGCCGAGGCCATCGACAACGGCCTGGACGGGGTGACGCACATCTTCAACGCGATGTCGGGCTTTCACCACCGCAATCCCGGTGTGCTCACGGGCACGCTCCTGCGCGATGAGCTGTTCGTGGAAGTGATCGCCGACACGGTTCACGTGCATCCGGCCGTCCTTCAGCTTCTGCTCAAGGTCAAGGGGCACGACAAGATCCTCCTGGTGACGGACGCCATCCGGGCGGCCGGCCAGCCCGACGGCACGTACGACTTCAGCGGGCAGAAGGTGGTCGTGCGGGAGGGCCGCGCGTACCTGGCGCATTCTCCGAACACGCTGGCCGGCAGCACGCTGACGATGGACCGGGCCCTCAAGGCGATGGTCCGGCACGCGGGATCCACGCTTGAACAGGCGGCCCAGATGGCCAGTCTGAATGCCGCGCGGATCCTCGCGTGGAAATACCGGCGGGGCATCCTGGCCGTCGGCAAGGACGCCGACGTGGTCGTGCTCGACGCAGACTTGACGGTTCGGATGACCATCAAGGCCGGTTACGTGGTGTACCGGAACGAGCCATAGCCGGCCGGGCGGGGACGCCCCGCGCACGGACGACCGCCGCAGCCGGGAGGCCCGAGGCGACGGGGCCGGATCAGTATTCGGGCGGCAGGTCCGCCAGCTGAGCGAAGGTGAAGACGGGCCCGTCCTTGCAGACGTAGTACGGGCCGACGTTGCACCGCCCGCACTTGCCCACGCCGCACTTCATCCGGTTCTCGAGGGTCGTGTAGATGTTGTCCGGCGCGAAGCCCAGCTTTTCCAGAACGGGCAGCGTCAGCTTGATCATGATGGGCGGGCCGCAGACCAGAGCCACGGCGTCCCGGGCCGAAGGGGCGGCCTTCTCCACCACCGCCGGCACGAACCCGACCTCGCCCTTCCAGTCCGGCGTCTGCCCGCCGGGGTCCACAGTCGTCAGGACGCGGACGTCGCCGCGGGCCTTCCACTCCTCCAGCTCATGCTTGTACACCAGGTCGGCCACGCTCCGCGCGCCATAGACGATCGTGATATCGCCGTAGTCCTGACGCAGGTCCAGGACATTCCAGATCACGCTTCGCAACGGCGGCAGGGCGATCCCGCCGGCGACGAAAACGAGGTTCTTTCCACGCCACTGCTCGACGGGAAAGACGTTGCCGTAGGGTCCGCGGAAGCTGATCACGTCGCCGACGTCCCGGTCGGCCAGGGCCGTGGTCACCCGGCCCACCTGCCGGAACGTGCACTCGATGTAGCCCTTGCGCGTCGGCGAACTGGCGATGCAGAACGTGCTCTCGCCTTCGCCGAACACGCCGTATTCGCCGAACTGCCCCGCGAGGAAGGTAAACGACCGCCCCTCCTCCTCATGGACGAACACCAGACGGAACGTCTTGATGGCCGGCGCCTCGTCGATGATCCGCTCGATCCGCATCAGATACGGGCGGTAGACGTTGGCCGAGCCGTTGCCGTCACCGTGGCACGCACATCCCATCACTTCGCCTCCGCCAGGGCCTGGAGGTGGTCGGCCAGATTCATGTCTGCCGGACACGCCCGCGAGCACCGCCCGCACCCGACGCAGGCGATGCGGCCCAGCCGCCCGACGGCGTACGAGAACTTGTGCATGACTCTCTGCCGCCACCGCTGGCTCTGAAGGTGCCGCGGGTTGTGCCCGGAGGCATGCAGGGTAAACAGCGAGAATCCGCAGGAATCCCAGCAGCGCAGCCGCGCCCCGCTCCGTCCGGTGCCCTCATCCTGGATGTCGAAGCACGCACAGACCGGGCAGACGAACGCGCACGTGCCGCACCCCAGGCACCGCAGCGACTGGTCGACCCACAGCTCCTCTCTGTCAAAGAGCGCCGCAAGCCGGTCCGAAAGCCCCTTCAGCTCGAACCGGACCGGCACCTGCGCCAGGACGGCCCGCCTCTCCTGCGCGGCGACGGCCGGTCCGAACGCCTCCGGGCACAGCTCCACGATCCTCCGTCCCTTGTCGGTCAGGACATCGGCGGCAAAGCCCGCGCCGTCCGTCGGCGTCAGCAGGATGTCGCTCCCGAGAGTCGAGCCCGGCGAAAGCCCCACGGACGTACAGAAGCAGGCCGCGTCGGCCTGCGTGCAGGCGATCGCGATCACCGTTGTCCGCGCCCGTCGCGTCTGGAAGAAGCGGTCGGGAGGATCCGCGGAAAAGACCGCGTCCAGGACCTCCATCGCGGCGGCATCGCACGGCCGGACCCCGAAAAGCACCGTCTCGGGCGGCTGAAGGGGCGGGTCGGTCACCCGCAGGTCCTTGCCTTGACGCTCATACCGAAGCAGCTCCTCGCAGCGCGGAAAGACGGCCGCCTTCGGGGAAAGAGTCGTCTGGACACAGTCCATCGCCACCTCAGAGGGGGCGGTCACTTCCTCGAAGGCCGTCGTGTCGCCCCGGGCGCGGGGCGCCAGGATCCGCCGGCCCGCTGCGCGGATGGCTTCGAACCAACGGGCCAGCGACTCGCGCCGCAATGTTCGGGCATCTGCCATGATCTACCTGATGAAGTCTTCCTTGTCCGTCGTCCGGAACGAGGCCAGAACGTAGTCGGCCTTCGCGCGGGTGCCTGCCCGCACGCCGAAATCCGCCTCGATCTGACGGGCCAGCACCTGCGTGAGAAGGTCCAGCGGGATCCCCACCGGGCAGGCCCGGGCGCACGCGCCGCACCCCACGCACCGTCCGGCCAGGTGCATCGCCCGGCACAGGTGCCATTCGAGATTGCCTCGGGGGTGGGCAGCGGCGGGCACCCACTGGGGCTGGTTGCACTCGACCACACACCGCGGGCAGTAGCACATCGGGCAGGCCGCGCGGCACGCGTAGCACTTCAGGCACCGCGAGAACTGCTCCAGCCACCAGGTCCAGCGATCCTCCCGCGACATCGCCTCGATCTCGGCGATTCGCTGCTGGTCCTCGGCCGGGAGCCCCGCCGGCCGCTCCGCCACGAAGGCCTCAATCGCCGCCAGGTCCTTCAGCTCGGTCAGCCTCCCGTCATCCAGCGCCAGCGCCACCAGGGCGCCGTCCCGAATCTGATTCTCGCTGGCGAGCTGGAGAACCGTCCGCAGCGCCGCCGGATCCGCCACGAGGGCCGGCCGGCCGAGGGCCTGGACCTCGGGTTTGAGCAGGTAGACGGCCAGGTTGATCGTCCCGCCCTCGCCCGCGACGAGACGGTCGACGTCCTCGATCTTCCGGACGAAGACCGGCCGCGGCCTTCCCGGAACCGATCCCTGCTCATGGCCAACGACAACCTGGACGGTCCGGCTCTCGAGCAGTTCCCGCGCCTTGGCCCGTAATGCCTCCATCACATGACCTCGATGGGCTGCACGCCCGGCATCGGAAGCCGGCGGAACTCCTCCAGCGGCCCGAGCGCCCGGATCTTCTCCGTCACCTCGTTGACGAGCTGCGCCCACTTGGCGCCCTCGGCCGCCGAGACCCACGCGAACTGCACCCGCTCCACGTCGATCCCCACGAAGTCCAGCAGCCTGCGGAAGACCATCCATCGCCGGCGGGCGTGGTAGTTCCCGGCCGTGTAGTGGCAGTCCCCGGGGTGGCACCCCGAGACGATCACGCCGTCAGCCCCCTGCTCGAACGCCTTGAGAATGAGCATGAAGTCGATCCGTCCGGTGCACGGAAACCGGATGATCCGGACGTTGGGGGCGTACCGGATCCGGCTGGTGCCGGTCAGGTCCGCGCCCGCGTACGTGCACCAGTTGCAGACAAACGCCGTCAACCTGGGTTCGAAACCGTCCGCCATCGTCCGATCCTGTCTCCCGCAGGGGCCCCCGCGATCCCTACGCCAGCGCCATCACCTCCGCGTATACCTGCTCGTTCGTGTAGCCCTGGAGATCAATCGATTTCGACCGACACAGGGCTACGCACGTCCCGCACCCCTGGCACACGCCGGTATTGACCCGCGCAACGGTCTTGACCAGCTTCCCGTCGCGGGTCCGGATCTCTTCCCGCTCGATGGCCTGGTAGGGGCAGGCCTTCTCGCAGAGGAAGCATCCGACGCACGTCGACCACACGGGAGGCGCCGTCCGGTTGACGACCGCCACGACCGGCTCGCGGGACAGCTCGTCCTGAGAAAACAGGCCGACCACCTTGGCCGCCGCCCCCGAGGCCTGCGCCACCGTCTCCGGGATGTCCTTGGGCGCCTGGCAGGCCCCGGCCACCATGATCCCGGCCGTTGCCGTCTCGACCGGTCTGAGCTTCGGGTGCGCCTCCGACAGGAAGTAGTAGGGGTCGTAGCTGACCTTGAGCTTCTGAGCGAGCTCCTCCGCGCCGGGGCTGGCAGCCATGGCCGTGGCCAGAACGACCATGTCCGCCTCAATTTCCACGGGCCGGGCGCCCAGGAGGGTATCGGCGCCCTGGACGACGAGCCGGCCGTCCCGTTCGTAGATCCGCGAGACGCGTCCGCGGATGTACCGGACGCCGTCCTCCTCGATGGCCCGCCGGACGAACTCCTCGTACATCTTTCCGCCGGCGCGGATGTCCATGTAGAAGACGTAGGCCCGCCCGTGATGCACCTTGTGTCGGTAGAGCATCGCGTGCTTGGCCGTGTACATGCAGCAGATCTTCGAGCAGTAGTCGATGCCCTTGGCCGGGTCCCGGGAGCCGGCGCACTGGATGAATACGACCGTCTCGGGCACCCGGCCGTCGGACGGCCGCTTCATCTCGCCGAGCGTCGGCCCGGACGCCGACGCCAGCCGCTCGAACTGAAGGCCCGTGATCACGTCCGGGTACCGGCCGTACCCGTATTCCGGGAAGAAGTCGGTTTCTTTCACCTGGTAGCCGGTGGCGGCGACCACCGCGCCGACTCTTACCGAGATGATTTCGTCCTGCTGGTCGTAGCGGATCGCCCCGGCGGGACAGACCTTCTCGCACAGGCGGCACTTGCCCTTCGTGAAGTACGTGCAGCGCTCCCGATCGATCACCGGCTTGTTCGGGACGGCCTGCGGAAACGGCACGTAGATCGCCGGGCGCATCCCCAGGCCCGCGTTGAACGCGCTGGGGATCTTCCGGTTGGGGCACTTCTGGGTGCACAGGCCGCAGCCCGTGCACGCCTTCTCGTCGATGCTGCGGGCCTTCTTCCGGATGCGCGCGACGAAGTTCCCGATGAACCCCTCGAGGCTCTCCAGCTCCGCGTAGGTATAGAGCGTGATGTTCGGATGCTGCGCGACCTCGACCATCCGCGGCGTGAGGATGCACTGGGAGCAGTCCAACGTCGGGAACGTCTCCGAGAGCTGCGCCATGTGGCCCCCGATCGAGGGTTCGCGCTCGACCATCACCACCTTGTGGCCGGCGTTCGCGATATCCAGCGCGGCCTGGATTCCCCCGATCCCGCCGCCGATCACCAGCGCCGTCTTGGTTACCGGCACCCGAATGGGATGCAGAGGCCGGTTCCGCTTGACCTTTTCGACCAGCACCCGGACCAGGTCGATCGCCTTGGCCGTCGTGGCGGGCGTCCGCTCGTGCACCCAGGAGCAATGCTCGCGGAGGTTCGTCATCTCGCACAGGAACGGGTTGAGGCCCGCCTCCGCGCAGGCACGCCGGAACGTCGGCTCGTGCATCCGCGGCGAACACGCCGCCACCACCACTCCCGTCAGCCGCTTTTCCCGGATGGCCTCCTTGATCAGGTTCTGTCCGGGGTCCGAGCACATGTACTTGTAGTCGATGCTGTGCACGACGCCCGGCATCTGCCCGCAGGCCTGCGCGACCTCCGCGCAGTCCACCGTGGCTCCGATGTTCTCTCCGCAGTGGCACACGAACACGCCGATTCGGGCCATGCTCAACTGTCCTTCCTGGCCGCCGCCGGCCCGGCCGCCGCGACCTCCGGCCCTTCCGGAAAGTGCGCGGGCACCAGATGCCGGTGCAGCCCCAGCGCCTCGCGGTCCAGCCCCAGCGCCAGCCCCAGCGCCTGCGTGATGTAGATCACCGGGATCCGGCACGTACGCCCCAGATGCCGCTCGATGGCCGGTCGCCGCAGGTCCAGATTCGAATGGCACATCGGGCACGCCACGATCACCGCCTCGGCTCCCCGCCGGGCGGCGTCGTCGAGAATCCGGCCCGAGAGCTTCGCCACCAGGTCCGTCCGCGAAACGGAGAAGCCCGCCCCGCAGCACTCCACCTTGAATGCCCAGTCCACCGGTTCGGCGCCGATCGTTCGCATCAGCGCGTCCATCGCCTGCGGGTCCTCCACGCGATCGACCCGCGCGATTTCCGCCGGCCGCGCCAGATAGCACCCGTAGTAGCACGCGACCCTCCGCGCGAAGGGCCGGACCACCTTGGCCCCCAGCCCGTTGGACGCCAGCGGTGCCAGCAGATCCAGGACATTCAGGATCTTCACCGAACCTGTGCAGGGCATCTCGATGATCGCGGCGACCTGCTCCCGGAGCGACTCGTCGGCCGCCAGTTCCTTCTGCGTCATCCTCAGCCGCGTGAAGCACGCCGAGCACGGCACCACCAGCTCCCCGAGGCCGGCGGCCTCCGCCAGCGCCAGCACCCGGGCCGGCAGCGCCAGCGAGAGCTTGCGATTCAGCGTGTGGGCCGCCGTCGCCCCGCAGCAGTTCCAGTCCGGCACCTCCTGGAACTCGATGCCCAGGCTCGGCGCGATCGCGCGGAGCGATTCGCCGTACTCCCGCGACGAGCCCATCAGCGAGCAGCCGGGAAACAGACCGTATTTCATGGGCGGGCCCCCTCGCCGTCGGCCGTGCGGTCGAAGATCTCCCTGACTCCGGCCTTGCCCTCGATCGGATGCGGGAGGGGATTGAGCTTGCCGCGAACCAGGAGTTTCGGGGCGGCCATCAGGTCCTGAAGCAGGTGGCCGGTTCGCATCTTGTAGTTCATGATCAGCCCCACCTCATAGAGCCGACCCTGGCTCCGGACGGCGCTGAGAAAGGCCTTGTGAAACGCCACGATGTCGCGGGCCGCCGGGTGCACCCGCCCTTCGCTCAAGGCCCTGTGCCGCAGGAAGTCCATGACCCGAGGCAGGTCCACCTCCTTGGGGCAGCGGGTATGACACGTCTCGCACGTCAGACACAGCCAGATCGAATGGGCCCCCAAGGCCTGCTCATCCAGCTCTCGAAAGCCCATCTGCAGCAGGCGGAGAATCTGGCTGGGCGGATAGTCCATCTCCGAGGCCAGCGGGCAACCGGCCGAGCACTTGCCGCACTGGTAACACTGCGCCACCGAGATCCCCGTCTCCCGTCGAAGACGGCCCGCCAGCCCGGTCCCGTCCCCGTCCCGATCATGCGATGAAGACATACGCGGGTTTCTCCGTGCCCTGGGACGGTCTAACCTAAGCGCATTTCTTCACAAAGTCAACGGGCGTTCGGACGCGTGGGGCAGACCGAAAGAAACATATCGCCCTGTCCTAGTGCCATTTACGCATCGGGCGGGTGGTGCCGCGGGTCGGGCCGAGCGCGGTCCGGCCGCCCCGATCGGCCCCCCCTATAATCGAACCGTCTGACCCGTTGTCACCGTGGTTGGTGGGATAGGGGCCGTGAAATCCATCGCGCTACGACCGGTGCCCGGCCCGCTCTGCCGGATCGCCTGCCTGTCGGTCTTGTGGATCGCGGGATGTACCCCTCCGCCCAAGGGCGGCGATCCGGGCGTGCTTGTGGATGTCCGCGATCTGACCGCCGTGATGGATTCGCTGGCGGCCGGGAGCGGCGAGGAACCCATCCTTCAGTTCCGGGGCATCTCAGAGGTCGGCATCGACACGGGTCCCTTGGCCGGAACGCGTCACTTCTGGCTCGGCGGCGTTCCGATCGGAGCGCCGGGACCTCTGGTCACCGAGGAATACCTGGACGGGGCCATTCTTTTCACCGCGACCACCGCCGACTGCTACGTCATCCGCCAGAAGGTGGATTGGGAGGCGTTCCGGCCGGGCGGCCGGGCTCAGCCGGATTTCACGCTCGACATCCTGGAGCTGCTCCGCAAGGCTCGCGCGGCGGGCTTCACCAGGACGCTCGTGGAGCTGGACCCGATCGTCGATCGTCACCGCATCGGCCCGCTGCCGCCGGCCATCGCTCACGAGACCTTTGCCGGGCCTTCGGTTCGCCACGCCCTTCGTGAGCAGGCGCTCATGGTGGTTCGGGAAGGCCGGCCGGACTTTCTCTCCCTGGGCGTCGAGATCAACGGCTACTATGAGTCCCAGCCGGAGGACTTCGACAACTTCGTGAGCCTTCACAAGGAGATCTACGACGAGGTCAAACGGATCGCTCCGGAGACGGTCGTCATGCCCTCGTTCAATCTGGAGGCGATCCAGGGCTTGCTTCGAGGCGTCAACCCCTATTCGGATCACGGCCCTCAATGGTTCCTGATCGACAAGTTCGAGCCCAGCCTCGATGCGGTCGCCTTCTCCACCCTGCCCTTCCCGGTCTTCTACCGACCCATCCAGATCCCGGCCGACTACATCCCTCAGATCCAGCGGTACACCTCCAGGCCCATCGTTCTCAGCGAGATCGGCTGGACGACCTCGGTCCAGGACGGATCGGATGAGCAGCAGCAGGCCGAGTACGTGGCGATCATGGCCCGCCAGGCCCTCCGCACCCCCCAACTGAAGGTCATGGCCTGGACGATCTTCTTCGATGCGGGCGACGGCTCGATCTTCGATTCGTTTCCCGCCTTCAAGTACCTCGGACTCCTGACGCCCGAGGGGCAGCCCAAGCCCGCTTTCACCACCTGGGCGTACCTCTTCCAGATGCCCTTCGTGCCCGCGCCGGAGGGGCCATGAGTCGCGACCGGATCGTCGTCACGGGCGGCGCGGGATTCATCGGCTCGCATCTGACCGAAGCCCTGCTGGGGCGCGGCTACCGCGTCGTCGTCTATGACAACCTCTCGGTCGGCCGGCCGGAGAACGTCCCCGCCGACGCCGATTTCGTTCAGGGTGACGTACGCGACGCGCGCGCGATGGCGGAAGTCCTGGGCGGCGCCGCCGCCGTCTTCCACCTCGCGGCTCGCGTGAGCGTCCGGGATTCGCTCCGGTCGTTCGCGGAGGACGCCGATGTGAACCTCCTCGGGACCCTCCGGGTGATCGAAGCCTGCCGACATGCCCCTCCCCGCGCCCTGATCCTGGCGTCATCCATGGCCGTGTATGCCGACTCGCCCGAGCCGTCCCCGGTCTCGGAGCATTACGCGACGGAGCCGATCAGCCCCTACGGCCTGGCGAAGCTCACGGCCGAGCGATACTGCCTGCTGCTCTGTCCCGCGCTGGGCGTCCGCCCGGTGGCGCTGCGGTTCTTCAACACGTACGGCATCCGGCAGACCGACACGCCCTACGTGGGCGTGATCAGCATCTTTGTCCGCCGCCTGCTGGGCGGCACTCGCCCGACGATCTTCGGCACCGGTCGCCAATGCCGGGACTTCGTCCACGTCAGCGACATCGTGCGGGCCTGCCTCCTGGCCCTGGAAACGCCGGGGGCGGTCGGCGCGATCAACGTCGGCACCGGCCGGGCCACCTCCGTCAATGACCTGGCGGCCATGCTCTGCGCGAGGATCGCGCCCGATCTGCGGCCGGAGTACGCCCCCGCCCAGCCCGGCGAGCTGGCCAACTGCATCGCAGACCTCGCGCGGGCCCGTCAGGTCCTCGGCTACCGGCCGCAGGCCCACATCGAAGATCGCATCGACGAGGTCATCGACTACCTCCGGCGGCAGGCCGGGGGTCTGCCGGCGCCCCGGGCCGCCGGCGAGGCGTGAATCCGTCCGTGTCGGTCGCGAGCCGGCGAGGAATCCACAGCCCGGCCCTCGTCCGGGGGTCTCCGGCGGCCAGGCTGGGAAGAGCGACGGGCCACGGTTAGATTGACCGTATGACGCCCGCGCGCATCGAGGATCTCGACTCGCCGGTCCTGCTGCTGGACGGTCCGGCGATGGAGCGGAATCTCAGGAGGATGGCCGACTTCTTTCGCCACCGGACCGCACGCCTTCGGCCGCATTTCAAGAATCACAAGTGCACGCGGCTGGCGCGCCGCCAGCTTGAGGCGGGCTCCGCCGTCGGGATGACCTGTGCCAAGCTCGGCGAGGCGGAGGTGCTCGCCGACGCCGGCTTCGAGGACATCCTGATCGCCAACCAGGTGGTCGGGACGATCAAGCTGCGGCGCCTCGTTGAGATCGCCCGACGGACCCGTCTGCGAGTGGCCGTCGACGCCGCCGAACAGGCGGAGGCCATGTCCGAGGCGGCCCGGGCGGCGGGCGTCACGATCGGCATCCTGGTCGAGGTGGACATCGGTATGGGCCGTTGCGGCGTGCCGCCGGGCGATCCGGCCGTGGAACTGGCCCGGCGGATCGCGAGGCTCCCGGGGCTGCGGTTCGACGGTCTCCAGGCCTACGAGGGGCACCTGGTGAATGTGCGCGACCCGCAGGAGCGGGCACACCGGACCCGCCAGGCCATGCAGCTCGCCGTCGAGACGCGGCGACAGATCGAGCGTGACGGCCTGCCGGTCCGCGTCATCAGCGGGGGTTCGACGGCCACGTATCAGACCACCGGCACGCTGGACGGCGTGGACGAGATCCAGGCCGGAACGTATGCGACGATGGACGCCTGCTACCATGAGCTGGCCCCGGAGTTCGAGATCGCGCTGTCCATTCTGGCGACGGTGATCAGCCGCCCGCGGCCGGATACGGCCGTTCTCGACGTGGGCGCCAAGGGCGTCGGGCATGAGTTCGGTCCGCCCCGGATCCGGAACCACCCGTCGGCGCACGTCCCGCGGTTCGGCGCGGAGGAGCACTGCGTGGTGCGGGGCGTCTCCGACTGGCGGATCGGCCGGCGGGTGGAAATCGTTCCCAGTCATGCGTGCACGACGTGCAACCTGTATCGGCGGATGTATGTGCACGACGCGGGCCGGATCGTGGACGTCTGGCCCATCGAGGCCGCCGGCCGGCTGGACTGAGCGGCCTCCCAACCCCCACGGGAGGAACCCATGGCCGTCATCTTCCGGGACGTCGACTGGATGAGTGTACGACGCGCCGCCGACGCCGACGGCGTGGCCCTCATCCCGCTCGGATCCATCGAGCAGCACGGGCCGCACCTGCCCTGCGGCACGGACACTTACCAGATCAACGAAGTGGTCCGGCGGACGCTGGCCCGTTGCGATGAACACCTGCCCATCTGCGTCTGCCCGACCATCGAGTACTCCGTCGTGCAGTGGGCCAGTCCGCTGGCCTCGGCGGGGCTGTCGGTCTTCGCGCTCGAACACAAGCTCCTCGACCTGATTCTGGCGTTGACCGACCAGGGCTTCCGAAAGATCGTGTTTCTCCACGGCCATTACGGGCTGCCGTGTGCGCGTTCCGCCGGCTGGGAGGCCCTCTGTCGCGGCCGCTGCGCGATGTACATCGATGTGCAGCCGTACGAGATGGCATGGGACGAGATCGAGCGCCTGGCAGGCGAACCGCTCAACCACGGGGGCGTCGCCGAGACCAGCATGATGCTTGCGATCCGCCCCGACCTCGTGCGGATGGAGCGGGCCCGTCCCGGGCCGCGCCATCTGTGGGGCCGCCAGTTCCCCTACCCGAGCCTGCTTCAGAAAGGCGTGTATCCGATACCGACCGTGGAGGACCTTCCGGATGGAATCGAGGGCGATCCCACGCGGGCCACGGCCGAACTCGGCCACAGGATCCTGGACGCCATGGCCGCCAGGCTCGCCCCGATGCTGATCGAGTTGGCGTCCCGCCCCACGCCGGAGCGCTATACGCGTCGATATCGCGCGCCGAGTCCGTCCTGCGGCCCGGGTGCCGCTTCCGTTTGAACCGCCGCGCATGCCGGCGCGTCAGCCGCATCGGCAGTCCGCGGGCGTCATTCGCCGGGGCCCCGCCGTTCCGGCGGTAGCGTCACCCGCACGAGGCACGAGGCCCGGAATGCCTCCGGCATCGCCGGGTCATCGACGAGCCACAGGTGGCCCTCCGCATCGAAGGCGATTCCCTCGATGCTCACATACGGCATCCGACGCGCCGCGGGGAACTCAGCGAGCCTCGTTCGCAGGTCCAGTCGCTCGGGGCAGGGCGAGCCGTACAGACTCAGCCACGGCCGCACGGTTGCCCCTTCCGGATCGACGCGGTAGATCGAACCCCCGTTCCGGTCCACGGCGGCCACGGCCCCGTCGGGCGTCCGCGTCAGTGCGTTGAGCGTGTGCGTGGGGCCGGTGCACAGGGCCCGCAGATTCTGCGTCGCCCGCGCGGACCAGGGCTCTTCCACGATCACGCGACCATCCTCCAAACGGCACCGCATCAGGCGCGGCGCCGCGAAGAAGTGCAACGGATCGCCCGCCTTGTGCGGTCGCGTGCCTTCCTCGGCCAGGTAGAACACGCCGGGCCGGCCGGACCAGACGATTCCTTCCAACCCGTCGTTGGCATCGCCGCCCCGTGCCTCCTTGGCCTCCGGGTAGAAGAATGCGTCCGTGATCTCAGCTCGGGCCGCACCGGGCTCGCCGATGACGTCCAGCTCGAGCACCAGAGAGTAAGGCTCCTCGGCGATCACGAACAGCCGCTCGCCACGGCCGGCGATGCTCGGTGCGACCGTGATGCCCTCGAGGTCCAGCAGCGGTCCGTCTCGCCGGCTCGCCGCCTGCACCTGGGCGCGAACGCTGTCGAGGGCTTCGCGCGGGATCGACCGGTGTGCGGCGAAGAAGGCGTCCCATCCCCCGGCGGGTGCCGTCACGGGGATGGCCTCGCTCGCCCCGAGCGTCGCCCCGTCCTTGGCTTGCAGCCGGCTCCGGTCGAAGTAGAACACCTGGTCCGCACAAGACCCGCTGTTGCGGTCGCATACCAGCCAGAGCCCTTCGCGCGAGCCGAGCCGTCCGTAATGCAGCGCCGAGCCCTGCTCGATGTCGCTGCCCGTGGGCGTGCGCGCGCGGAAGCGACAGATCGGGTCAGGGGCGGGGCGAGTGGCCGGCCCGGCACCCGGCAGACAGGCGGACATCGCGACCGTGCCGAGCGCACCGAGCAGCAAAGAAAGCCGAGTCATCGAAGAACCCTGCGGGCCGTCGTGCCCACGGTGCCGGCCTGCGGCCACGATGAGCCGATCCATCGGGGCCCTGTTCAGACGGGCTCGGACCCCGCGCGCGTTGACTGCCCCGTGATCCGTGGCCGGAGGTCGTCACCACACGACGGCCGCACTATCGAATACCGGACCTTCGGTGCACGCGAGGGCGTACCTCCAGCCTGTCGGTCCGTCATGCCGCACGCGGATTACGCAGGACTGGCACGTCCCCATGCCGCACGCCATCATCTGTTCCAGACAGAGCTGGCACGGCACGCCCAGTTCGGCCGCCAGGCCCGCCACCGCGCGCAGCATCGGATCCGGCCCGCACGCGTACATCGCGATCTTCCGTCCCCGATACGGTTCGATCGCAGCACGCGCTGCGCTGACGGCGTTGCCCCGCAGGCCCCACGATCCATCGTCGGTCGCCACAATGACGGGCGTCTCGCCGAACTCCTCCGTCAGCACGGCCCCTGGCGGGCACCGGTCTGTCGGCGCGTCGCGACGGACCGTAGCCGCTACAAGGTCACGGGTTCGGGCCCCGCACACAGCGACCGTCCTGCGGCCGGCAGCGGCCAACAGCGAGGACAACCACATGATCGGCGGTACCCCCGTACCCCCGCCCACCAGCACGCTTACCTCCGTGTCCGGAACCGGCCGAAAGGGCCGGCCGAGCGGACCGTTGATGTTGACGATCGCCCCGGCCTGAAGTGAGGCCATCCACTGTGTCCCCGGCCCGACGACCCGGTAGAGGAGTTCCACGTCCGTCCACCCTTCGCCGCGACGAAGGGCCGCAATGCTGAAGGGCCGGCGCAGGAACGGCACTCGATGGACTGTCGAACCAGGGGGTCGGTCAGGATGCCGATCCGCCGAGCAGGGGGCCGGGAGCCCTTGGGCGCCGCAGCGAACCTGGACGAACTGGCCCGGCGCAGCAGCAGGAAACGCGCGCGTTCGCAGCGTGATTCGGTAGTGCTCTCGGCACACGGGCCGGTTAGCGACGACCTCCGTGTCGAACAGGCCCGGTGGGGATGGAGCATCGCTCACGGACATAGCGCACCGCGTCGAGGCCGCCTCAGGCCGGATCGAGCGCGAAAAAAACTTCCGGGGTAGTGCAGCCAAGCCCTATCCCGGAAGTGCGCCACGGCTAAGAAAACAGCCGTTACTCGTCGGCTGGTCGCCTTCTGAAACCAACATGTTGCCGCCCGAGAGCGGCGCCCGTCTTATAGCAGAATCGGCAGGACCTGTCAACGAAGATGCAGCCCAAATCCTGAAAATCTTCTTGGATCCTAACCTCAGTATTTTCAGTATCTTACTGAGCCAATCGCGGCGCGCGAGCGCTTCTGTTTCCGCAGCAATTGTATTATTCTGACTGATAAATGGGGCACAGTATTTATTTCGCGGTCGCGATCGATTGAAGCAAGTCCCGTCAGCCGAAAGACTTCGGCACTTTGCTCGCTCGGCGACTGGAAAAGCGATACCTCCTGCTCTATATTACCGCCATGCCCCGTTCCGTTTTCATGAGTGCCTGCTGTCTGGTGGGATCTGTTATCGGGGGGGGTATCGTTCAGCAGAGTAAGGCCGCCCAGACTAGGCCCAGCCCGGCATCCGGGCCCAAACGCATCTGGCTGCCTCATCCGGGATTTGTGGAGAAGCAGTTGGCCGGCAGGAAGTACGTCGTGTTCGTGCCCGGCGAGTATTCCGCACGGCAGTCCTGGCCGGCCATCATGTTCCTGCACGGAAAAGGGGAGCGCGGCACCGACGGCCGCCTCCAGTGCACAGTCGGGCTGGGACCGGCCATCGCGGACTACGAGCGGGAGGGGCGTTTCCCCTTCGTAGCCATCTTCCCGCAGGCGATCGACTTCGGGCGGGCCGATGACGATCTGACCATGGCCATTCTCGATAAGAGCCTCTCGGAATACCGGATCGACCCTGATCGCGTCTATCTTACGGGCTTGTCGATGGGGGGGGCCGGGACCTGGCGCCTGGCGGCGCGGCATCCGGATCGGTTCGCCGCGATCGCGCCGGTGTGCGGCCGTACGGATCCCAGGCTGGCGGGGAACCTGAGGCATATGCCGGTGTGGTGCTTCCACGGGGATGCCGATCCTGTGATCCCGGTGGAGGAATCACGGCGGATGATCGCGGCGCTCCGGAAACTCGGGGCGGCAGCTCGCTACACGGAATACCCCGGCGTGACCCATAACAGTTGGGACGCGGCCTACGGCACGCGGGAGCTGTACACCTGGTTCCTGGAACATCGCCGCCGTCCGGTTCCCGCGTCGGTGTCCTACCGCTTTCCGCTCGACGAATTCCGCGGTCCGCACGGGGTGTGGTGGCTGCGGATCGAAAAAGCGACGAGCGGCGCCGGCCTGGGCTCAATCGAAGCGGAGATGGCCGCCGACGCGCTGATCGTGACGACGGAGAACGTTCAGGAGGCGAGCGTTTTGGTCGATGCTCTCCCCTCGCGCGCCGGCCTGCCCCGGACCGTTCGTCTCAACGGTCGCGATGGCCCCGCGGTAATCGACGCAGGCCGGATTATCCTGAGACCCTAGAGGGCCCCCCGAGCCGCAAAGGCCGCAGACAGCCCGGTGCGGGGGCTCGGCGCCGGGCGACCGGCCCCTTTTCAGGTGCGGGCGGCCAGCTCGCGGTCGATCATGAACAGCGCCCCCGGAGCATCTTTGGCGAGCTTGATGCGCTCGATGATCCGCAGCACGCCGGCCTCTTCCTCCACCTGTTCGCTGACGAACCAGTTCAGGAAGACGGTTGTGGCGTGGTCCTTTGCGCCGGCGGCCAGATCGACGAGTGCGGCGATCTTGGCAGTCACCTTCTGTTCGTGGGCGTAGGCATCCTCGAAAACGGCCAAGGGGGTCTTCCAGTCCTTCTGCGGGGCGTCGATGCCGCCGAGTTCCACGCGGCCGTTCCGGTCGTTGATGTACTTGAAGAACTTCAGGCCGTGTTCCGTCTCCTCCCGGGCCTGCGCGAGCATCCACTGGGCCATACCGGAGAGATTGACCGACTCGAAGTAGGCCGCCATGGAAAGGTAGAGGTGGGCCGAGTACAGCTCGGCGTTCATCTGATCGTTCAGGGCATCCTGGACTTTCTGAGCGAGCATCGTCTTTCTCCTTATGTTCCGCGATCCATCCGGTGTCTCCGGCACAAGCCGCCCCGCAACTGGCGCCCGTGCGCACCGGCGGCCTGCGGATCCGCGGCGGCACGGGGTGCCCCCGCTGCGATCCGGGGCCGCACGGTCTCCGGTCATGCGGCGCCACATCGCGGGTCCTCACGGGCCTTCCGCCGAGGCGGGCGCGGATTCGCCGCCTATTGTAGACCGATCCGCCCGGGGCGACAGTCTACGCCGCTTCCGGATGTCCGCAGGCCCGCAGAAAGGCCGCCAGATCGGCCCCGGGTTGGAGTCCCAGGCGCGTCAGGGCGAAGTCGTACCGGACCGGGTCGTCCGGCGCGACACGCGCGAAGGCCTGAGTCACTTCGGAGGCCGTCCGCCAATCAGCGGCCCTTCTCGCGGTCAGTCCGAGCCGCCGGGCGATCCGATGCATGTGCGTGTCGAGAGGTACGATCAGGTCGGCGGGCCGCAGGGATGTCCATCCGCCGGGATCGACTTCGTCCCGACGCACCATCCATCGGAGGAACAGGTTCAGCCGTTTGCAGGCGCTGCCGTCGGTCGGGCAAGGCAGCAGGTGGCCCGGCAACCCGCCCGCGCCGGACCGCACTTCGCTCACGAAGGCGGCTATCCGTGCGGCGATACTCCCGTCCGTGGCGGAGCCGGCCGCCGCGAAGCAGGCGTCGAGTGAGCCATACCGGGCGATCGCCGCTTGCACCCCGATCAGAAGAGCGGCCAGGTCGGCTCCGTTCGTGAAGCGGTGTCTGAAGCCCCTCAAGGCGCGGGCGAGTCGGGATGGCGAACCGTCGCGTACGAAACGCGCGGGGCGCGGGCCGAGCCGCTCCAGGACGAGGCAAACACTGCGGCGAATCTGGCGGAGCCGACCGTAGGCCAGGCTGGAAGCGACCAGGGCGACGATCTCTCGGTCCTCCGGCTCGGGGTACCGCAGAACCAGACCGAGCGGATCATCGCCGATCAACGCGGGCCGGTTGTAACGCGCGTACAGGTTCTCGAGTGCGCGGAGATCCAGCGCCGCGATCGGTAGCTGCTGGTTCTTTCCGCTGCGGCAGCGCCCGGGACCCTTGCGCATTTCTGTGTCGCGCTGGCCTCCCATCGACCGGCCCATGGTATCCGGCCCGGGCCGCCAGGTCGAACCTCCGCAACCCCGGTGGCGGAAGAGCGGCGGTGCTATCCGGCCGTACGGCCCCGCGCAGGCGGCAGGCTTCCATATCCGCGTCCAGTGCGCCCGACCCGGAGACCATGCTCATCGCCCCAGGCCCGACGGCGGGTGTGCCGACCGGACTCGTGCGCCCGATCTTCAAGACCTTGGGCCGAATCAACGCCGCCTGCGCAGCCCTATCAGTCCCAACGCGAGCAGCGCGACCGTCGTCGGCTCGGGGATGCAGATCGTGGCGATGTCAAAGTCTTTCACGTCGCCAGAGAGGGCCCAATAGTCCGCGGTCGGAAAGACGAACGTCTCCCATGCCGGCTGGTATGTAAGTGACCAGTGAAGCAGGATCTGCCCGTAATCCGGCGAGTAATCGATCTCCGGGGTCAGACCCTGCTCCAACGGCGTGTCCAGCGTGATGCCCGGCGGAACGTTGTTGTCCCGGTCGAGATAGTCCACCAGCAGCCAGATGTCCTTCGTAAAGTTCTGGATCTCCTCATTGCCGATCGTCAGCCGAAGGTGCTCGTCGTCCCACACAGGGTCGGCATATACGTCCTTCTTCGCTCCGGCCTCCCGGAATGTGTTGAACCACTTGCCCGCCGCGTCCATATCCTTGAAGTACGCCAGGTCGTAGTTCTCCATGGCTTGCTTGGGCTTCTTGAGTCCCGGACACAGCGTTGTGTAGTTCTCGGCCAGCCAGTCGTCGTCGGGGACGTCCGGCGTCTGCCAGTAGTCCAGGTACCAAGTCGCGTTGATGTTGTCGCCCTGCCAGCGGTTGGTCAGCACGTCGTCGCTCGGGGGCTCCGAGTTCAGGTCCCGGTCGCTGTCGTGCCAGACCGCGACCTGCTCGAGCCCCGGAGGAACCGCCCAAGGCGTCCGATTTCCCCCCACGAGCGTCATCACGTGGCCGAGTTCCGCCCCCGGCTTGAGAAACGAAACCGCCACGTACTGACATCGTTTGAGTTCGTCGAGCAAGAACTCATAGTGCACGGCCGACAGCGTTCTGACGACGTGAGTTACATCCGTGTAGCTGTTGTTCGGATCATAGTAGCTCGTGTCGGGTGCGTTCGGGTTCTTGCCGTAGTTCGCCAGCCACCAGTTGATCGCCCGTTCCTCGTGCCCGCCGCACGCCGTGCCGAAATGGGCCGTCATGTGGTTATAGATCGCGGCTGCATTCTGGGCAGCGCTCTGCCCCGCCTTGCCCCAGCCCGCCCCGGCCAGCAGGTTGGCCGCCGCCGCCTGCCAGCAGCTATTGTCCTCAAGCCCGCCGGCCTTGTTGACGTCGGGGATGGGCGTCCTGTCCTGACTGAGCTTGTAAACATCGTACCCCGGGACGGGCAGGGCCGAGCCGCACACAAGCCCCAGAACGATCCAGATGAAACCAATGCTTTTCATACGCCTCCTCCTGTGGTGACTTGTTGCTGCGCCTGCGCGGCGGCCCACCCTTGGCCGGTCGCGTGGCTTGAGCGGATTCTGACCGCACGGTCAGATCGAACGCCTCTTCAGATCTCGGTATGCCCACGAAAGGCAGTCCGGCGCCTGGCCGCGACGAGAAGGGTCTCGAAGAGTTGACTTGCCTTTCGCCTCCGCGCCGGCAGTCGGTCCGCCGAGCGCCTGCGCATCCCTGCGCTACATTTAAGCTTATCATGGTCGAATCGCGCGCGTCAAGTGCAGTTTTCCCCAGTCGATCTGCTTCGAGAACATCAAGCCAGCCCACCCCGTCTTGGACAACACCCAAACGTGCGCAGGCTCAACGAAACGCAGCACACCCTTTTCGCCTCTCTCCTCGCTCGTAGGCTCTTGCACTCCCCCGACCAAGGCCGTTTCGGAAAATGAGGGCCTCCGATGACGCCGGTGGCGGAGCGAGGCGACGAATCGGCCGCCCGAAGATGTGCTCAGCGGACGGACGGGTGACGTCGCCGGCACGGCACGTGGCGATTGGGAAGGCCTCGCACCCCCTGTTCCGCACGGCGTCAGGAGTTGCCTGGGCGCTACGCCGGGAGAGCGGGGAATGAGGTGTCTACTGGTGCAGCGTGGCCGTGTCGCGTGGCTTGGGCTGATCCCGTTGTTCGCGGCCGGCGCGGCGGGAACTGCGCGCCATGACCGTGTACGACTGGGCAAAGGAGCAAAGGGGGATTCTGAAATGGCTGACGCGCCGTCCCTCGGTTGCCCGGTCCCAGCTCAGCGCGCAGGGCAGCTCGACCGGTGTCGCGGGGCGAGTGCGTCGCCGTCTTTGCTCTGGCCGGTCCGGGGTTGCCGGGGAGGAGGGGATCGAGGCGTCTGGCTACATAACTGCCGTTCTCCTGTGTTCGGGCCGTCGCGGGCGAAAAGGAGAGTTGACGGCTGCAGCACCCAAGGCTGCGGCGGTTGCAGGCGCGACTTACTGCGTTGCCGTCTTACGCG